>Ga0118677_10000467_pt1 | contig 88653 bp, 55 predicted proteins | sample AliMusrvi5mmetaG_FD_86154 | JGI IMG/M metagenome (GOLD analysis project Ga0118677, IMG submission 86154)
GGAGCGGAGCGACGAGTTTCCGCAGTTTAGCGAATGACGAAGATTTTTAGTGACTTTCATGAAGCGGTGACTTTTCTTTGTTACTTTCTTTTGGTGGTAGCAAAAGAAAGTAAAGTCAGATCGAAAAATTTTTCAATTTACAATGAACTTTATGCCTTTTGTTGGCAGCAAAAGAAAGTAATGTCAGATCGAAAATTTTTCAATTTACAATGAACTTTATGCCTTTTGGTGGCAGCAAAAGAAAGTAAAGTCAGATGGAAAAGTGTTCAATTTACAATGAACTTAATGCCTTTTGGTGGTAGCAAAAGAAAGTAATGTCAGATCGAAAAATTTTCAATTTACAATGAACTTTATGCCTTTTGGTGGCAGCAAAAGAAAGTAAAGTCAAATCAAAAAGTGTACAATTTGAAATGCACTTTATGCCTGACCATCCAAAAATAATGGTCGGCACTTTACCAAATGTTCAGCATCTTTGGTATTGTCGCAAATTAGCTGTATCGTTGTTTCTTAATCCATTGGTGTTTACGTTGGATTAATAAAAATTGAAACTGCGACACTGCAGATTGAACCTGTCAGGTTCGATTTTTTTGGCTAATTTTGCAGCTTAAACTGAATTTATGAGCGAAAACAGAGAAACCGCCAGGTGCCTGATCATCGGGTCGGGTCCGGCAGGATATACCGCTGCCATCTATGCAGCAAGGGCTGACCTGAAGCCCGTGATATACCAGGGCATGCAGCCTGGGGGACAGCTTACCATCACCACCGAGGTGGAGAACTTCCCGGGCTATCCCAAGGGGATCACCGGCCCGGAGATGATGGAGGAGCTGAAGGAGCAGGCCGAACGCTTCGGCACGCAGGTAAGGGGAGGCGTGGTCACCGAGGTCGATCTTTCCAAACGGCCCTTTATGGCCAAGGCCGACGACGGCAAGACCATCATGGCCGAAACGATCATCATCGCCACCGGGGCCTCCGCCAAATGGCTGGGCCTCGAATCGGAGAAGAAATTCATGGGGATGGGCGTTTCGGGTTGCGCTACCTGCGACGGCTTCTTTTACAGGGGCCAGGAGGTCGCCATCGTGGGCGGCGGCGATACGGCAGCCGAAGAGGCCACCTATCTTGCCAAACTCTGCAAAAAGGTATTCATGATCCATCGCCGTAATGAACTGCGCGCCTCCAAGGCCATGCAGCATAAGGTGCTCAACACCCCCAACATCGAGATGGTGTGGGAGAGCGCACCCGAAGAGGTGCTGGGCGACGATAGCGGCGTTACCGGGCTGCGCGTGCGTAACGTGAAAACAGGCGCGTCGCGCGACCTTGCCGTGATGGGCGTCTTCGTGGCCATCGGCCATAAACCCAACACGGAGATCTTTGAAGGGCTGGTCGAACTCGACGAGATGAGCTATGTGAAAACCAAACCCGGCACCACCCAGACCAGTGTCGAAGGGGTGTATGCCTGCGGTGACGTGCAGGATCACCACTACCGCCAGGCGATCACCGCAGCCGGTACGGGATGTATGGCCGCCATCGAGGCGGAGCGGTTCCTCGGGTCGTAAGGCCGCCTTCGACGGCCTTTGTTGTTATTGACTTTTGAATCAGGAAATATGATAACATTTTTCAAAAATCCCGGCAGTTATTATGCCGTTGAAAGCAACCATAGTATTGACGGGGTTGATTTGCAGAAATTGACCTGGCTGTTCGGCGATGCAGAGTGCATCGCCGAACATGTTTTACAGGGTTTGTTTGTCGGGCCGCGCCGCGAGATGGTGACCCCCTGGAGCACCAACGCCGTGGAGATCACGCAGAACATGGGCATCGCCGGGATTACCCGCATCGAGGAGTTCACCATGGCCGTGCCGGGCGACACCGGCCACGACCCGATGCTGCAGCATGTATTCGAAGGGCTCGGCCAGCAGATCTTCCATATCCTCCACGATCCCGACCCGGTGATGTTTATCGACGATATTGCCACCTATAACAAACAGCAGGGGCTGGCCCTGAGTGACGAGGAGATTGCCTACCTCGGCGGGCTGAGCCGGAAACTGGGCAGGAAACTCACCGACAGCGAGCTCTTTGGATTTTCTCAGGTCAACTCCGAACACTGCCGCCATAAGATATTCAACGGCACCTTTATCATCGACGGCCGTGAGATGGGCGAGTCGCTCTTTGCCATGATCAAAAAAACGGCAAAGGAACATCCCGGGCTGCTGGTGTCGGCCTATAAGGACAATGTAGCCTTTATCCTCGGCCCGGAGATGGAGCAGTTTGCCCCGGCCAGCCAGCATGTAGCCGACTATTTCGTGATCCGCGATATTGCCTCGGTCATCTCACTGAAGGCCGAAACCCATAATTTCCCCACCACCGTCGAACCCTTCAACGGCGCGGCCACCGGCAGCGGCGGCGAGATCCGCGACCGTATGGCCGGCGGCAGGGGCAGCATCCCCATGGCCGGCACTGCGGTCTATATGACCTCCTATCCCCGCCCCGACGGGGGAAGATCGTGGGAACAGCAGACCGAAGCCCGTCCATGGCTTTATAAAACCCCCGGAGAGATCCTGATCAGGGCCTCCAACGGCGCCAGCGACTTCGGCAACAAATTCGGCCAGCCGCTGATCTGCGGGTCGCTGCTGACCTTCGAACACAACCGCGACGGCATTACTTACGGCTACGACAAGGTGATCATGCAGGCCGGGGGCATCGGCTTTGCCCGCAAACGCGACAGCCTGAAAGGCGACCCTTCGGCCGGGCAGGATATCGTGGTGCTGGGCGGCGACAACTACCGCATCGGCATGGGAGGCGGCGCCGTTTCGTCGGTGGCCACGGGCGAATATGCCAACGCCATCGAACTCAATGCCGTGCAGCGGTCGAACCCCGAGATGCAGAAACGGGTATTCAACGCCGTCAGGGCCATGACCGAGATGGAGCACAACCCTATCGTGTCGATCCACGACCATGGCGCCGGCGGACACCTCAATGCCCTGTCGGAACTTGTCGAAACCACCGGAGGAACGATCATCATCGACAACCTGCCCATCGGCGACCCGACCCTCTCGGCCAAAGAGATCGTCAGCAACGAGTCGCAGGAGCGTATGGGACTCATCCTCAACAGCTGCGATGTTGCCATGATGCGTGCCATCGCCGAACGGGAGCGCGCTCCCATGTACCTGGCCGGCCATACCACCGGCGATCAGCAACTCGTATTTGAAGATCACCGCGACGGGCTCAAACCCATCGACCTGAAACTAGCCGATTTCTTCGGAAAACCACCCAGGACGATCCTCCGGGATTCGACCATTCATGTAAAACATTCCAGACTGACCTATGATCCCGCCAGCCTGGAGAGCTACCTCGAACAGGTGCTGCAGCTTGAAGCCGTGGCCTGCAAGGACTGGCTGACCAACAAAGTCGACCGTGCCGTTAGCGGCAAGATCGCCAAACAGCAGAACTGCGGCGAGATCCAACTTCCGCTGAACAATGTCGGTGTTACCGCCCTCGACTACCAGGGGGTAAAGGGGATCGCCACCTCGCTGGGCCATGCGCCCGTTGCCGGGCTCATCGATCCCGCTGCCGCGTCGCGCCTCTCCATTGCCCGGGCCCTGTCAAACCTGGTGTGGGCCCCGCTTACCCACGGATTGCCGGGGGTGTCGCTCAGCGCCAACTGGATGTGGCCCTGCCGCAATGCCGGCGAGGATGCACGCCTGTATGAGGCGGTGAAGGCCGTCAGCAACTTTGCCATCGCCCTGGGCCTCAACATCCCCACGGGCAAAGACTCACTCTCGATGACCCAGAAATACCCGGGCGGAGAGGTGGTCATCTCACCGGGAACGGTCATTATCTCGGCAGTGGGAGAGGTGTCGGACGTGAAGAAAGTCGTCAGCCCCTGCCTGGTGCCGGATGAAGATTCATCCCTGTTCTATATTCCCCTTTCCCCCTGCGGATTTGAAGCCGGCGGCAGCAGCTTTGCCCAAGTCATCAACCAGCTGGGCGACACCACCCCCGACGTGCAGGATGCCTCCTTTTTTGCGGAACGCTTTGCCCTGATCCAGCAACTTGTCAGCGCAGGGCTTATCCTTGCCGGGCATGATGTGGGCGCGGGTGGCCTGATTACCACGCTGCTCGAAATGACCTTTACAGGCCTGGCAACTGGCCTTGACCTGGAACTCAGCCTGCTGAAAGACACCGTCACCCCCTCCGACCCGGTGCGGGTGCTGTTCAGCGAAAAACCGGCGGTGGTGATCCAGGTGAAAAACAGCGACCTTGAAAAATGGAAAACGGGCAACCTTTCCCATCATTCAGCATTCAATGTTCAATATGCAACATTCCTTGGGAAATATGCCTTCCCGGTAGGAAGAGTAACTTCCGGCAGAAGCGTAAAGGTAAAGGTTGCCGGCAGTTCGTATGATTTCGACGTGGATGGCCTGCGTGACACCTGGTTTAAGACCTCCTACCTCTTCGACCGCAGGCAATCGGGCGAAAAACTTGCCCTGGAACGCTACCAGAACTATAAAAAGCAGCCCCTTGCCTATCGTTTCCCGGCAGGGTTTACCGGCACAGAGGCCCGGTATGGCGTCAATCCAAAACGAAGAAAACCGTCGGGGATCAAAGCCGCCATCATCCGTGAAAAGGGGGTCAACCGCGACCGCGACATGGCCTGGGCCCTTTACTTGGCCGGGTTCGACGTGAAGGATGTACACATGACCGACCTGATCGCGGGACGCGAAAATCTCGAAGATGTCAATATGATCGCCTTCGTGGGGGGCTTTTCCAACTCCGACGTGCTGGGTTCGGCAAAGGGGTGGGCAGGAGCCTTCCTCTACAACGACAAAGCAAGGCTGGCGCTCGACAATTTTTACAGGCGGGAGGATACCCTCAGCCTGGGCGTTTGCAACGGCTGCCAGCTGATGGTCGAGCTGGGGCTCATCTATCCCGAATATAAAAATCACCCGAAGATGTCGTGGAACGATTCCCACAAGTATGAATGCACCTTTGTCGGGCTCGATATCGCGGAGAACAACTCGGTGATGCTGAAGTCGCTGGCCGGTTCTAAACTGGGCATCTGGGTTGCGCACGGCGAGGGCAAGTTCAACTTCCCCGAAGAGGAAAGCCGTTACCATATCCCGGCAAAGTTCAGCTACCACGGCTATCCCGGCAATCCCAACGGGTCGCAGTTCGATGCCGCCTGCATTTCCTCCGCCGACGGCCGCCACCTGGCCATCATGCCCCATCTCGAAGACTCCGTACTCCCCTGGCAATGGCCCTTCTATCCCGGCCACCGCCCCAACGACGAAGTCACCCCCTGGCTTGAAGCCTTCGTCAATGCCCGCGAATGGATCAAAAAAAATGAATAATGAAAAAAGAATATCGAATACCGAATGATGAAAGAAGCTACTGCCTATTGCCTACTGCCTATTGCCTAATGTCTAAACCTTTCTTATGTCAAAACTAATCCTCATCACCGGTGCTACTGCCGGTTTTGGACGGGCCATCGCCCGCAAATTTGCTGAAAACGGAAGCAACCTGATCCTCACCGGAAGGAGACAGGAGCGACTCGACGAACTTGTCCGCGAGCTCACCGGAGAATACAACATTGAAGTGCTGCCCCTCTGTTTCGACTTGCGGAAGCTGGGCGAAGTTGAAGCTGCCGTTGCTTCGCTAACGGGCAGCTGGCGCGATATCGACGTGCTGGTCAACAATGCCGGGCTTGCCGTGGGGTTAAGCCCCGTTCACGAAGGCGTTATCGACGACTGGGAGCGGATGATCGACACCAATGTCAAGGGGCTGCTCTATATGACCCGCCTTGTGTCGCCGCTGATGGTGGCCCGCCAGCAGGGCCATATCATCAACATCGGCTCCATTGCCGGGCGGGAGGTGTATGCCAATGGCAATGTCTACTGCGGTTCGAAGTTTGCCGTGGATGCCATCACCAAAGGGACCCGTATCGACCTGGTGGCCCACAACATCAAGGTGACGCAGATCGCCCCGGGCGCGGCAGAGACCGAATTCTCGCTGGTCCGCTTCAAAGGCGATGAGGCGCGTGCCGGTAATGTCTACAAGGGATTTACACCCCTTTCACCCGGCGATGTCGCCGGGGTGGTCTATTATGTGACCACCCTCCCGGGCCACGTAAACATCAACGACCTGGTGCTGATGCCAACCGCGCAGGCCAGTGCGGCGATAACGCACAAGGTGTAATTCCCTGCAGAATCATTAATTTTTCTTATCATTGCATTCATTTTCTGATGATAGATCAGTTAATTTCAACCTGCTATGGACGTAACCCGCATTTTTGACCTGTTGCCGTATCACGAGGCCACCTTTAAGCCTAAACCCGATGTTGTCGCATCCAAGGAAAACGGGGAGTGGAACCGGTACAGCATAAAGCAGTATCGTGAAATTGTCGACTATATCAGTTACGGATTCCTGGAGATGGGGGTGCAGCCCGGCGACCGGATCGCGCAGATAAGCGCCAACAGGGCCGAATGGAATTTCGTGGATATGGCCATCCTGCAGGTGGGGGCGATCCATGTACCGATCTATGCCACCATCAGCGAATCAGACTACAAATATATCCTGAACCACGCGGAGGTTAAATTTGTCTTTATCTCGGGACAGGAGCTGCTTCGTAAGATCCAGCACATCCTGCCCGACATCGCCCATATCCAGGGGGTTTTTACCTACAAGGCGGTGGATGAACACAAACACCTCAACGACCTGATTGAGGTTGGAAAACAGCATCCTGATGAGGCACAGCTGCTGGCCAGGAAAACCATGGTCAAACCCGGCGATGTGGCAACCATCATCTATACTTCGGGCACCACGGGCAATCCCAAGGGGGTGATGCTTACCCATCACAACATCATCTCCAATCTCATGAACTGCGTACACATCCCCCCCTTCGGCGAGGAGGCCAAGGCGGTCAGCTACCTGCCCCTGTGCCATGTGTATGAACGGATGCTGAACTACCTCTATCATTACCTTGGTTTTTCCATCTATTATGCCGAAAACCTGGGAACCATCACCGACAATATGAAGGAGGTGCAGCCCGACATCCTTTCCACCGTTCCCCGCCTGCTGGAGAAGATCTATGACAAGCTGTTTTCCACGGGCCATAAACTCAAAGGGGTGAAGAGATGGATATTTTTCTGGGCCCTTCACCTCGCCCTCCGCTATGAACTCAAGGGGGCCAACGGGTGGTTTTATGAACTGAAACGCAAAATCTACGACAGGCTGGTCTATGTAAAATGGCGCCAGGCGCTGGGGGGCAAACACCTGCTCATCGTATCAGGCGGGGCGGCCCTGCAGCCGAGGCTTGCCAGGATGTTCACCTGCGCCGGCATCGATGTGCTGGAGGGCTACGGTCTTACCGAGACTTCGCCGGTCGTTGCCGTGAACGACCTGACCGAAAACGGCAGGATGTTTGGCACCGTGGGGCTGATCCTCAAAGATGTAACCGTCAGGATCGCCGACGACGGGGAGATCCTCTGCAAGGGGCCAAATGTGATGAAGGGCTATTACAAGGAGACTGAAATGACCAGCCTCGCCATCGATGCCGACGGGTGGTTCCATACCGGCGACCTCGGACGGCTTGAACCCGGGGGACACCTGAAGATCACCGGGAGGAAAAAGGAGCTGTTCAAAACCTCCTTCGGTAAATATATCAGCCCGCAGCCCATCGAAGACACCTTCAAGGAGTCGCTGTTCATCGACCAGATGGTGGTGGTGGGAGAGCATCAGAAATTTGCAGGCGCCCTGATCGTGCCCGATTTCATCTTCCTGAAATCCTATTGCACGGTGAAGGAGATCCCCTATACCACCAACGCGGAGATGATCAACCTGCCCCGGATCCGGAAACGGTTCCAGACCGAGGTCAACAAATACAACAAATGCCTGGGCGATACCGAAAAGATCAAAAGCTGGGAGCTGCTCGACACCGAGTGGACTTTTGAATCGGGGGAGATTACCCCTACCCTGAAGCTGAAGCGGAATATCATCGCCGGCAAGTACCGTGAAAAAATTGAAAAGCTGTTTGAATAATTAATCCTTATTCCCGATTTATCTCTATGTACCCAATCACCCGGATTTTCGATCTGCTGGAATTATACAAGGAGGAGTATCGTGCCATCCCCGACCTTTTCAATGTTAAAAAGGGGGAGGAGTGGGTCCGCTATTCGGCGGCCGATTATCTCCGGTACAGCCGGCTGATCAGCCTGGGTCTGTTGTCGCTGGGGATTAACAAGGGGACGCGGATCGCCACGCTGATGGTAAACTGTCCCGAATGGAACTTCTTCGACATGGGGATCCTCCAGACCGGCGCGGTACAGGTGCCGATCTATCCCACGATCAGTGAAGAGAACTACCGTTACATTTTCAACGATGCCGAAATCGAATACCTCATCTTTTCTGATGCCGAGATCTACCAGCGTATCGTCAATGTGCTGCCGGAGATCAGAGGGTTGAAGGGGGTGTTTTCGATTGAACCTGTGGAGGGTATCCGCAGCTGGAACGAGATTCTGGAGCTGGGCAGAAATTATCCCGACACCGGGCAGTTGGAGGAGATTAAAAACACCATCCTTCCCGGCGACATGGCTACGATCATCTATACCTCGGGAACCACAGGAAGGCCCAAGGGGGTAATGTCGTCGCACAACAACTTTGTCACCAACTACAAGGCCCTTGCCGAGATCCCGCCGCTGAGGATGCACGACCGGGTGATCAGCTTCCTGCCCCTGTGCCATGTCTATGAACGCACAGCCGGCTATGTGTACCAGTCGTTCGGCGTTTCCATCTATTACGTGCAGGATATCGACGCGCTGGGACAGTATATCCGCGAGGTGAAGCCTCACGGATTCGCCTCCGTGCCGAGGGTATTTGAAAAGATCTATAACCATATCGTCGTCAAGGGACGCAGCCTGCCCCTGCCCATGAAGGTGCTGTTTTTCTGGTCGCTGCGCCAGGGTCATAAGTATGAGCTCAACCATGCCCGCGGATATTTCTATGATATCAAGCTCCTCCTGGCCAACCTGCTGGTCTTCCGCAAGTGGCGTGCGGCACTCGGCGGCGAACTGAAGTTCATCGTCTCGGGCAGCGCCTCGCTGCACCCGCGCCTGGCCCGCATCTTCTGGGCGGCCCGGATCCCGATCCTGGAGGCTTACGGACTTACCGAAACCTCGCCCGGCATCACCTGCTACCGCTTTGAACCGGGTTGTATGAAATTCGGCACCGTGGGGCCGCTGCTTACCGGCAACCAGATGAAAATCGCCGACGATGGCGAGATCCTCTGCAAAGGCCCGAACATCATGATGGGCTACCTCAACCGCCCCGAAAAGACTGCCGAGGTGATCGATGCCGACGGATGGTTCCATACCGGCGATATCGGGGTGATCGAAGAGGGCAAATACCTGAAGATCACCGACCGGAAAAAGGAGATCTTTAAAACTTCAGGCGGCAAATATATTGCCCCCCAGCCCATCGAGCAGCGCATCAAGGAGTCGCCCTTTATCGAACACATCATGGTGGTGGGCGAAAACAGGAACTTCCCGGCAGCCCTGATCATCCCCAATTTTGAACATCTGATAAGCTGGTGCGAGGTCAAGCACATCCCCTTTGTCTCGCGCGAAAAGGTTGTTCAAAACCCGCACATCATCCGCCGGATCAGGCAGGAGATCGAATTTTACAACCAGGATCTTGATAAAACCAACAAGATCAAGAAATTCAGGTTGCTCGACGCGGAATGGAGCACCGATTCGGGGGAGGTCTCTCCCACGCTGAAGCTGCGCCGCAAGTTTATCCTCGAAAAATACAGCAGGATCATCGAAGAGACCTACCGGTCGTCGGAATACAACTACCGGGTGGAATAACTTCGCATTTCACATTTCACATTTCGCATTTCGCATTTCGCATTTCACATTTCGCAATTCGCATTTCTGTATTAACCACAGGGGACACTCCGATGCAGAATTTTATGCCAAGATATATATTGTCGCAGAGGAGTGTGACGAAACCCTGTTTTGGCTTGATTATTTAATTCGTATCAAATTACTTGAAATTGCCAAAACAAAGAAAATCTATTCGGAGGGAGAACAACTGGTGAGATTGTTTAATGCGATAAAATCAAAGATGAAGATAAAAATGGTGGGGAAAAATCTGAGATGTGAAATCTGAGATGTGAAATCTGAAATGTGAAATGTGAAATGTGAAATTTAAACAGTATACAAACCCTAATGAAGGATCTTGAAAATCAGCTCCTTCATCAGGTCGCCATCGGAGGCTGAGATACTGTCGACCCCCTTGCCCTTCAAATCATATTCCCTGAGAATGGAGATCACCGAAAGCAGCTTTCTCACGGAGAAGGTCCTGGAGGCCTGCTGGAAATCGGATGCAAAGTAGGGCCTGACACCCAGGGCAGAGGCAACTGCATTCTGCGATTTGTCAGGCAGGTAGTGATACAAAAGCACCTTGGAGAAAAAGGAGGAGAGGATCGGCAGCACCTTGGGCAAAGGGTTCTCGCGGGGGTTGGCGGCAAAATAGAGGATGATCTGGTTGGCCTTCAGGATGTCTTTCCGGCCCAGGGCCTTCTGCAGCTCAAACACATTGTAATCCTTGCTGATGCCGATGTTCTTCTCGACATAATCCTCATCGATCTCCGATCCCGGCGGAATATTGATCAGCAGCTTCTGCAGCTCATTGACGATCTTGCCCAGGTCGGTGCCCAGGAACTCGAGGAGCAGGGCGGAGGCCTTGGGGGTAACCGAATATTTCCGTTTGCGCAGGTAGTCGTTGATCCATTCGGGGATCTTGTTGTCGTAAAGCCTGCCGGATTCAAAGACTACGCCATGTTTTTCGACAGACTTGTAAAATGATTTCCGCTTGTCGAATTTGCCGTATTTGTAACATAATACCAGGATGGTTGATTTCAGCGGGTTTTCCAGGTATGCCTGGAACTCTTCGATCTTTTCCAGGTCTTGTGCCTCCTTGACGATCAGCACCTGGTAGTTGGCCATCATCGGGTAGCGTTTGGCATAACTCATCAGGGTGTGTACCTCGGAGTCCTTGCCATAGACCACCGTCTGGTTGAACTCCTTTTCCAGGTCACTCAGCACATTTTCCTCGATATAATCGGATATCAGGTCGATAAAGTAGGATTCCTCACCGTGAAGCAGGTATACGGGATGATAGATATGGTTCTTCAGGTTTGAGAGAAGGTTGTCGTAGCTGGTGTCGTTCTTTTCTGCCATATGGATCCTGTTAAGGGCTAGTCGAACCGGAGGTGTTTCACCAGCAGTTTTTTCTCGATCAGGTCTTTCATCGTCTCGATGCCGATGCGCAGATGCTCCTCTGCGAAGTTCTGGGTGACCCGTTTGTCGCTGGCCTGGGTCTTGATACCCCTGCCGACCATGGGTTGGTCTGACACGAGCAGAATGGCCCCCGTGGGGATCTCGTTGGCAAAGCCGACCATGAACAGGGTGGCCGATTCCATATCGATGGCAATGGCCCTGGTTTCGCGCAGCTGATCCTTGAATTGTTCATCATACTCCCAAACCCGGCGGTTGGTGGTATAAACGGTACCCGTCCAGTAGTCCTTGCGGTGGTTGTGGATCACGGTCGACATGATCTTCTGCAGGTTGAAGGCGGGCAGGGCCGGCACACGTTCATGGAAGTAGTCGTCGGAGGTGCCATCCCCGCGGATCGCGGCAATGGGTACGATCATGTCGCCCACCTTGCATTTCTTCTTCAGTCCGCCGCATTTGCCCATGAAGAGCGCTGCCTTTGGGCTGATGGCGCTGAGCAGGTCCATAATGGTGGCGGCATTCGGGCTGCCCATGCCGAAGTTTATCAGGGTGATGCGCTCGAAGGTCACGCTGGGCATGGCTTTGTCCTTGCCCTTGATCTCCACGCCGTACCATTTCGAAAAAAGGTCGAGGTAACTGTTGAAATTTGTAAGCAGGATGAAATCGCCGAACTCCTCCAGGGTTGTGCCAGTATAGCGTGGCAGCCAGTCATCGACGATCTCTTTTTTGGTCTTCATAGAAATAATAGTTAACGGCTGGACCTTTGTGATCCATGATTTGAACTGTAGCCTCCGCAGTTTCCGGTAATGCCATCCCGCACGCGGGCGGAACAAGGATGAAATGCAGGGATTGCCATCAAACGTTACCACAAAGATAAATGAATTGTCATATTTTTCCCTAAATTTGTAACAGACCTATGATGCACCGGCTGAATTTACCTGACTTTGAACCCCGTACCCGCGAATCGGAAAAGGGGAAAACCGAGATTTTCGACCCGGTCAGGAAGCGGTTTGTCAGGCTTACGCCGGAGGAGTGGGTCAGGCAGAGTTTCCTGAATTTCATGACCGTCCACCTGGGTTACCCTTCCTCCCTGATCGTGGTGGAGGCCGAGCTGACCTACAACCAGTTGAAAAAGCGGTTTGACATCCTTGCCTATCTCGCTGATGGCAGCCCCTGCCTGGTGGTGGAATGCAAGGCGCCCTCGGTGGAGATCACCCAGGGGGTATTCGACCAGGTGGCCATGTACAACATGACCCTCCAGGTCGGCTACGTGCTGGTGACCAACGGGCTAGCCCATTATACCTGCAGGATCGACCACGACAAACGGAGTTACACCTTCCTGAAGGAGATTCCCTCCTATGAACTTCTAAGACAATGAAAATATAAATGGCAGCCGGATGAAAACGTTACTTTTAACCCATTTCCCAACATAACCTATGGAACTCACCGGAACGATCCCGCCAAACCTGTTCAATTTCATCCTCGTCACGCTGTTTTCCCTGCTGATCGGGTTGTCGCAGCGGCGACTGCACAGCCAGCCCAACGAGTTGGGCCATACCTTCGGAACCGACCGCACCTTCACCTTTATCGGGATCCTGGGATTTATCCTCTGCCTGCTGGGCGGCCAGAGTGTCACCCTCTTTATGGGGGGCGGACTGGTACTAGCTATAATCATGGCGATCTCCTACTATTTTCATATCCGCGACTTCAAAGATTTCGGCACCACCACCATCTTCGTGGCCCTGATCACCTACTGCCTTGGACCGCTGGTGCTAACGCAACCCCAGTGGATGGTGCTGCTCATCGTGGTCGTCGTGCTGATCTTCACCGAGATGAAGGAGACCTTCGCCACCATCTCGCAGAAGTTCGACCGCTACGAATTCATCACCCTGGCGAAATTCCTGATCATTGCCGGGGTTATTCTGCCCATCGTGCCCGATACGCCGATGATAACAGGGCTAAGTCTCACGCCCTACCGGATCTGGCTGGCGGTGGTGGTCATCTCCTCGATCTCCTATTTCAGCTACCTGATGCGGAAATTTATCTTCCCCGACGCCAGCATCATCCTGGCGGCTATTCTCGGGGGACTCTATTCCAGCACCGCCACCACCATCATCCTGGCGAAAAAGAGCAAAAAGGAGCCGCAGCATATCAACCAGTACATGGCAGGGATCTTCTTTGCTACGGCCTTTATGTACCTGCGGATCCTGATCCTGATCGTGATCTTCAGCCAGGCTTTGTTCCTGCTGGTGTGGCCCATGTTCGTGGTGATGTTTCTCCTTTCGGTCGCCGTGGGGCTGGTGATCCTGTTTCATCGCAACCGGCTCACCACCACTACCGATGATGAGCTTCAGTCGGATAAAAACCCGCTGGAATTCAAAGTGGCGCTCATCTTCGCCGCACTCTTCGTGGTGCTGACAGTCATCACCAGCGAGATGCTGAACCGCTTCGGCACTCCCGGGCTGAATGTGCTTTCGTATATCGTAGGGCTGGTTGATATCGACCCATTCCTGATCAACCTGTTCCAGGGCAAGCACAGCGTGGCGCTTGCTGCCGTGGAACTGGCAACCTTCCAGGCGATCATCAGCAACAATACTGTGAAAATGTTGTACAGCATCTTTTTCTCCGGGAAGGCGGCAAGGATCTACCTGATTCCGGGTTTTCTTCTTATCATTGCACTCACGATTGGCATGATATTTTTCGTTTAGCAAGTGTTTATGGCAGACCATTTTACCGTTGGGTTAAGTTTAACGGACAATTCATTCAGCCTTGAGGAAACGCATAATTATGGCCTGGCCATGTTTGCGGGTGATTCGCGTTTCACCTGTGCCGTTCTTGATTTTAAGCGGAATAAGTTCCTGGCGTTGCACCAGATGGTTAATGCCGATGGCCAGATTCCTTCGGCTACCGGCAAGAGGCAGAGCTATGCAGAATTCCTGCGGGAGGTTGTTGGCGCCATGCCCTGGCTGAAGGGCCCCTTCAGGGAGGTGAAAATCGCCTATGAGGGGAAAAAGTCAACCCTGATACCGGCACCCCTGTTTGACCCTGACAGGCTGGAGCAATACCTGGCTTTCAATTTCCAACCGGGGCAGGAGGAACAGCCTGGTTCCGACCACCTGTTGTCGATGGACTCGTTCCAGGTCTTTTCGGTTCCCAGCGTTACCTACCAGGCCATCAGGGAACATTTCCCCGAGACGAAGCTGGTGCATGCCTCAAGTGTGCTCATCGGGAGTATCGGCATTAATTATAAAAACAGGATCAACTCCCCCAGGGTTTTCCTTTACCTTGACACACTGTTCTTCCACCTGATGATCTTCGACGGCAGGCAGCTGATCTATTTCAATACCTTTCCCTTCCGGAATCAGGAGGATGTAACCTATTACCTCATTTTTGTACTTGAACAGCTGAATTTCAACCCCGAAACCATTCCCCTGATCCTGCTGGGAAATATCGACAAGGGGGGAGGGTTGGCAGATATCCTTTTCAGGTATGTACGACATGTTGAATTCGGCCGGAGAAATGATTCATTCAGATATAGTTACGTGATGAATGAACTCCCCCCGCATGCATTTTATCCATTGCTAAACTTTTTCTCATGCGGATTATAAGCGGCATTTACAGGGGGAGGCGGCTGCAGCCACCCGTCAATCTCCCGGTGCGGCCAACCACCGATTTTGCCAAGGAGGGGCTGTTCAATGTCCTGAACAATATGCTGGATTATGAATCACTCAGGGTGCTCGATCTCTTTACCGGCACGGGCAGTATAGCCTTCGAATTTCTCTCGCGGGGGGTGACGGAGGTTACCGCCGTGGATTCAAACAGCCGCTGTATCGACTTTATCAAAAAGACGGCGGTGGAGTTCGGGGCCGCCAACATCAAGCCGGTCAGGTCAAACAGTTTTGTCTTCCTTAAACATATGGTTTCGGAATATGACCTGGTGTTTGCCGATCCCCCTTACGACCTTGAGGGGGTCGAGGCCATTCCCGACCTGGTGTTTGGTTCAGGGTTGCTGGTTGCCGAAGGGATGCTGATCCTGGAACATTCGGCAGCCTATAAATTTGAGAAACACCCCTGCTATGATCAGCATCGCCAGTACGGGAGCGTAAATTTCAGTTTTTTTCTAAGGAAATAATACGGCAGGAAAAAACACGGCATACCGGTGGCTAAATGGTCACCCGGTATGCCGCAAAAGGGCATTAGTATTCGTCTTCGTGGAAGAAGAAATCGTCTTTCGTAGGATAATCGGGCCAGATGTCTTCGATTCTTTCGTAAGATTCGCCTTCATCTTCAATTTCCCTAAGGTTTTCAATAACCTCCTGTGGCGCGCCGGATCGGATCGCCCAATCGACCAGCTCTTCCTTGGTGGCAGGCCAGGGAGCATCTTCCAGTTTTGAGGCCAATTCGAGTGTCCAGTACATGTATCAGTTTTTTTGAAATTTGTGCAAAAGTATAAAAAAAAAAATCAGAAAGTCAAGCCTTATTTTTAACAATCCATTGTGTTTCGGTTGCGCCGGCATCCTGGCCCGTTTTTCGGGCCAGAACAAACAGATAATCAGACAAACGGTTCAGAAAGCGAATTATTATATCATCCACCGGGCTGATGAGGCTTAGCCGGATCAGGCAGCGTTCGGCACGGCGGCACACGGTACGTGCTATGTGGCATTCAGAAACGATGACGGCGCCCCCGGGCAGGATAAAACTGGTCAGCGGGGGCAGTTCCTCGTTCATGGCATCGATCTCGTTTTCGAGCAGGGTGATGATTTCTTCGTCGAGGCAGGGTAATTCGCGGGTTTGCTTTTCGGGATCGCGTGCCACCAGCGCTTCGGCAATGAACAGGTGTTCCTGGACACTGATCAGCACATCGTGGTAATGCCGGGCGATATCGCGGTCGCGCAACAGTCCGATGAAGGAGTTAAGTTCGTCGAGCGTGCCGTAGGCCTCTACGCGTTCATGGCTTTTTGAAACACGGGTTCCTCCAAGCAGGGAGGTCTCCCCCTTGTCGCCACCCTTGGTATAGATCTTGAATTCTTCAGCCATGTTCTTTCAATGTAATGACCCCTCCTTTACCCTGCCCGTTGAAGGGAGGGAGAAGGGGAGGGGCCGTTTGGGATAAAAATTCGTGTTACTTATTCAGCCTCGTTTTGAGCGACTCAAACTGTTCAATCATCTCTTTTGGCAGGCGGTCGCCGAACTTCGCCTGGTGCTCTGCAATGAGGTCGCATTCGGCAAGCCATTCGGCGGCGTCAACCTTCAGGATGTTGTCCATACTGGCCTCCATGCCGGCGAGTCCGCTGATATCGATGGAATCTGTTTCCGGTACGAAACCGATCGGGGTTTCAACGGCACCGGCGGTACCTTCCATGCGTTCGAAGATCCATTTCAGCACCCGGATATTGTCGCCATAACCCGGCCACAGGAATTTTCCGTCGGCGCCTTTACGGAACCAGTTTACGTTGAAGATGCCGGGCAGTTTTGATTTATCGGGGGCTGAAGCGCCGAGCTTTACCCAGTGTCCGAAATAATCGCCCATATGGTAACCGCAGAAGGGGAGCATGGCAAACGGGTCGCGGCGAACGCCGGCCTTCAGGCCGATGGCGGCTGCCGTAACTTCCGATCCCACGATGGAGCCCATAAATACGCCATGGTTCCAGTCGAAGGCCTGGTAAACCAGGGGCACCGTGCCGGGACGGCGGCCGCCGAAGAGGAATGCCGAAATGGGCACCCCTTTGGGGTTTTCCCAGTCCTTGTCAATAACAGGGCACTGGTAGGCAGGAGCCGTAAACCTGGCATTCGGATGGGCTGCCGGTTTTCCGCTTGCCTTATCGTATACCTCGTTGGTCCAGGTGATGGTTCCCTCGGGAATGTCGGATCCGATGCCCTCCCACCAGATGTCGCCGTCGGGGGTAAGCCCGGTGTTGGTGAAGATCGAGTTGGCCTTGCATGAAAGCATGGCATTGGGGTTGGTTTCCATCGAGGTAAAGGGGGCCACGCCAAAGAACCCGGCTTCGGGGTTGATGGCATAGAGGCGCCCGTCGTCGCCGAACTTCATCCAGGCAATGTCGTCACCCACGGTTTCCACCTTCCAACCCGGGATATTGGGGATCAGCATGGCCAGGTTGGTTTTGCCGCAGGCGCTGGGAAATGCAGCTGCCACATAACGTTTTACGCCCTCGGGGTTGGTGATGCCCATGATCAGCATATGTTCGGCAAGCCATCCTTCGCGGCGGGCCATGTTGGTGGCAATACGCAGGGCGAAGCATTTTTTGCCCAGCAGGGCGTTGCCGCCGTAGCCGCTGCCAAACGACCAGGTCTCATTGGTGTCGGGGAAATGGGAGATATATTTCTTTTCAATAGGGGCGCAGGGCCATTTGACATCTTTCTGACCGGGAGCCAGGGGGGCGCCCACAGAATGGATACAGGGAACGAAATCGCCGTCGCCCAGCAGGTCGAGTACGGCGCTGCCCATGCGGGTCATGATGCGCATGTTGACAACTACGTAGGGGGAGTCGGTGATCTGGATGCCGATATGGGCAATCTTCGACCCGAGCGGTCCCATACTGAAGGGGATGACATACAAGGTGCGGCCTTTCATACAGCCACGGTAGTCTTCGGTCAGGATCTTTTTCATTTCGGCAGGGGCCATCCAGTTGTTGGTCGGACCGGCATCCTCCTCTTTGGCTGAGCAAATGAAGGTACGGTTCTCCACCCGGGCAACATCGCTGGGATCGCTCTGGAAATAGTAGCTTCCCGGGCGCTTGGCTTCGCTGAGCTTTACCGCCATCCCGGTGCTCACCATCATGTCGAGCAATTTCTGATTCTCATCGGCTGATCCGTCGCACCAATGTATTGCATCGGGCTGGCACAAGTCGGACCATTCCTTAACCCATTTTTCAACTTTTTTGCTGATTGTCATAACATGTGTGTTAATTACTGATTATTAAGAAACTAATTAATCTTAGAAAATTAATCCAATTTTAACCACAATGGCACCATGATTTACACGATGTTCAAAATGAAATTCGTTGTGTGCATTGTGCCTTCTTTGTGTCATTGTGGATAAATTAAATGTATCGGATGAGGGAACAGCTTTCTTATTAAGAAACGATGATATTTCCAACAGATTTTAACGTGTCAAAAATACTTTTGAAATGGATTATTTAATCAGTTCCAATGCATCTTTGATCCTTCTTACGGCCTCCATCAGCTTCTCCTTGCTGGTTGCATAGGAAAAGCGGATGCAGTTCGGGTCGCCGAAGGCATCGCCCGGAACCAGGGCCACAAACACGGTGTTGAGGAGGTACATGCAGAGGTCGTTGGCATTGCTGATGGTATAATTCCCGGCCGATTTGCCGAAATACCAGGAGATGTCGGGGAAGATGTAAAAAGCCCCGTCGGGATGGTTTAATTTCATTCCCGGGATCGCTGAAAGCTGTTCGATCATCAGGTCGCGCCGTTCGCGAAAAGCCTGCTGCATGAGCTTCATATCGGGGGTGCTGGCGGGGTCGGTGATAAAGGCCTTTAAGGCTGCGCGCTGCGCGATGGAGGAGGCGCCAGAGGTAAATTGTCCCTGGAGTTTGTCGCAGGCTTTGGCAATTGCGATGGGAGCGGCGATAAAACCGATTCTCCAGCCGGTCATGGCATACCCTTTTGAAACACCGTTGATCAGCACCACCTGGTCCTTGATGTTGGGAAACTGGCAGATGCTCTCATGCTTTCCGACAAAATTGATGTGCTCATAAATTTCGTCGGCCACGATGGTGATACCGGGATATTTAGCCATCACATCGGCAATGCCCTTCAGCTCCGCGCGGGTATAAACAGAACCCGTAGGGTTACAGGGGGAGCTGTATATCAGGAGTTTGGTTTTTGGGGTGATGGCCGCCTCGAGCTGCTGCGGGGTGATCTTGAAATTATTTTCGATGGTAGCCGGGATGAACACCGATTTGCCCTCGGCCACCTTGATGATCTCTTTGTAGGAAACCCAGTAGGGGGCCGGCACCAGTACCTCGTCGCCGGGGTTTACCAGGCTGAGCATGACATTGGCGATCGATTGCTTGGCTCCTGTCGAGACCACGATCTGGCTGCAGTCGTAATTGAGGTTGTTGTCGCGTTTCAGTTTGACACAGATTGCCTTGCGCAGATCTTCGTAACCCGCCACCGGCGAATAAAAGGTGTAGTTCTGGTCGATACCCTCCTTGGCTGCGTTTTTGATGTAATCGGGGGTGTTAAAATCAGGTTCCCCAAGGCTGAGGTTGATCACATCGTGCCCTTCGGCTTTCAGTTCGCGGCTTTTGCGCGACATGGCCAGGGTTTCACTTTCGGCCAGATACTGGATTCTGTTAGCTAGTGTTGTCATAGTGATGATAAGAGTGTGAAAATGAAGTTTTTGAAAAAAAGAACAAATTTAGGAAAAATTACGGATTCCCATCGACGAATAATGGAAAAAATGAGGATAAAAGGGGTGCCGGCAGCGATCAATTCCTTGTTTTGCTATATTTGTAAAAAATGAGATATGCAACCCGACCTCCATCCCCCTTTTCTGTTCCATCTGCTGGCCACAACGGTCAGTATTGTGCTGGTCAGCGGCGCTGTTTTTCTGCTGCTCCGCTATTACCTGAAACATTCCCGCAGGGAGATGCCATCCATCCGTGAAAATCAATCCCTGCAGGAGGTTCCTGCCGTCCGGGACAATGAAGGGCCGAAGATCATCCTCCCGCTGCGGCTGCAGGCCTGTGAACGGTTCGTGCTCTTCCTCGAAAGGATCCACCCGTCAAACATCCTGCTTCGCCTCAACAGCCCCGATATCACGGCACTCCAGCTGCAGTCGCTGCTGGTAAAGACCATCCGCGAGGAGTTTGAATACAACCTCTCGCAGCAACTTTATATTACACCGGGTGCATGGGAGATGATCCGTAATGCCAAGGAGGAGACCATCTCGATGATCAACCAGGCAACGGCCAAAGTGGGTAATGAGGCTGATTCGGGTGAGCTGGTACGGGAGGTTTTTGAGATGACGGTATCAAAAGGAAATCTCCCTGTTGACGAAGCCCTCAGGGAGATCAAAAAAGAGGTGCAGCAGTTTTTCTGAAAGGGCTATTTCGTGAAGCGGTATGCCAGGGTAAGGGTTGCCGGGCTGCTGTAAAATCCGAAATTGAAATTGTTAGTTTTCTTCTCTGTTTCAACACCGGTTCCCGTTCCGTAACTGGTCGTTTTTACCTTGCCAAATGAATATTGCACCGATGGCGCTGTTTCAATACCCAGTACCAGGTGGTCGGAAATGGTATAGGTCAGCCCCACAACAAGATCAATCATCGGGGTCATCTTCCAGTTAACTGATTCATAATCATTATAAAAACCCGGCATGTCCTGCTTTTGTTTGTTGTACGTGTAGCTGTCACCAGCCTCCACTCCCCAGATGAAATTGAGGGAATGGTAAACCGGGATATGCTTTTCAAAACCTACCCTGAAACCGGCGCCGGCACTGATGCCTTTGATATCAATTGAATCCTGTGTACGGCCCTGATCCGACGACGCTCCGCCATTGGCTGTAAGGAGGCTCACCCGGAAGAGGGTTTTATCATTGCCGGTCTTGAAGTTGAGCCCGAAAAGGTTCAGGCTGCTGAAGCTGATGCCTGCCTGGTAAACATGAGGATGAGTTTCCGGTTGGGCAAAGAGCCCGCACGATACGATCGTGAAGAGGGCGGTAAAGAAAAGGATGCGTTTTTTCATGTGAAACAGTTTTTTTTGTTTTAGTATGAACAAAACAAAATGATATTATTGTTTATTCCTGAAAACCAGCGTGTTAAAATTTGTTAAAACCTGCCGTCACAACGAAGGCTGCATCCGGTACCAGTATTGATACTGTTCGGTGAAGCCCATTTTTTCGTAAAGTTTCAGGGCAGGGGTGTTGTCGGTCAGCACCTGGAGGTAAGCGGTGAGGGCCCCCTTTTTCCTGCCCCAGCGCAGGAGATTCTCAACAATGAGATATCCCAGCCCGGTATGGCGGTAGGCTTTGTCGACGACCAGGTCGAACAGGCCGATAAACCGTCCTTCCACAACCCCGAGGCCCACGCCGATGGTCTGGTTGTTGCGCGAAAGCGAGATCAGGCATTTGGGCGTGCGGAGTTGCTGCATGATCGCCACATAGATGGGTTTCCGTTTGGGATCAAAGTCATTCATCCTGATGAAATCATCGATCCACCGCGGGTTGAGTTCGGTATCTATCCGGATATCACTGAGGGGATTGGCCGGTATGCCGGCAATATCAAGGCTCCGGAAGGAGATGGTGGAATGAACGAAGTAGCCGCGACGGGCAAGCCGCTGGTCGATATCGGCAGGGTCGGCAATGGTGGTGATTTTAAAGCAGGCCGGGATATGGTGAAAACGATAAAGTTCCTCGCAAAAGCAAATCTTTTCCTCAGGATCGAGGAGGGAGGGATAGAGCAGGCTGACCGAGTTTGAACGCTTGGTTACCCCGCCGCCAAAGCGCAGCAGCCAGCCGTCGTATTGCACCGTTTGCAGGGCCGGCCATGCGTTGTTGCTGATCTCTTCAAATTGCCGTATCATCGTGCATTAAATATTTATCGAGTAATTGCGCCAGCCGGCCAACCTGCGGAGGGTTGAGAAAGTCGTGATGGGCCCCGCTGAAATCGACGCATTCAATATCGCTGCAGTACTTTTCCCATCCGAAGTAACGGGTTCTTTTCCAGTATTCAAATGCCCCTGTCCGGTAGAGGGTTATTTTCAACGAAGGGTCGGGATCCGGCTTGTATTCACGGTAGAGGGACACCACATCGGGTGCGGCGTTCTGGAAAAAACTGGAATTTTCAACAAGGTGTTTTTCCACGGGTTGCTGCCAGTTCCCGATCCTGAAGGCTGTCCTGATCTCCCGCAGCAGGATCCGGGGATCCTTCATGTAGAAAGATAACCTGAAGGGCAGCCAGATTTTTTGTAACAGGGAGGTCTCCTGTGCCCTGATGAAATGTTGGGTTTCAGGGGCATCCAGAAGATGCACACGACCTACCTCAATCCCCGCTGCTTTCAGTTGCCGGGCCATTTCCCAGGCGATCGTTCCTCCGAAGGAAAAGCCGCAAAGGTGAACGGGTCCGCCGGTTTTCAGGTTGATGATTTCCCTGCAGAAGGTGGCGGCAAGTTCCTTGACAGAACGATACCGGATAGGATTAAAACCGGCATCTATCATACTGAAGGAATATACCGGGAAGTTGCCCGTGAGGTTATTGACAAGATGGATGTAGGTGTAGGGGGTGCCATCCTTGAAGGGAACGCAGAAAAGAGGCGGATGGCCGTCACCCTTGCGCAGACAGACAAGGATGCTGTTCCGGCGCCCGGTGAACAGGTTGGCGGCAAATTCCCCGAAAGCAGGCCATTGAATCAGGTAATCGGACGAAAGCTGAATGTTAAACCGCTCCTGGATCTCATAGATCATGGATAACGACATGAGGGAATCTCCTCCATCCCTGAAAAAACGGGTGTCATCCTGGATCGTCTGATGCGGAAGCAGTGCCTGCCATAATGCCCGCAGATACTCTTTGGGTGTGGTGAAGCTGTTCACAGGATCGTGGAACCGGCTGTTGAATGTTGAGGTCAGTGCGGCAAGGTCGGTTTTGCCGTTGGGGGTTAACGGGAAGGTCTCTGTAAATTCAAAATGCGACGGTATGCCGGCCTCGGGCAGCAGGGAGGCAAGGTATTCACGGAGCACCCCCGGCTCAATCCTTTTCCCGCCGGCCGAGGTGTAAAAGGTTACGAGGAGCGGCTTTTCCTCCGCATCGATAACGGCGGCCACCGCTCCTGAAATACCCGGGTAATGCAGCAGATGGGTCTCTATTTCAAACAGTTCAAACCGGTGTCCCCTGATTTTAACCTGCCTGTCTTTCCTGCCGATATATTCAAGACCTGCATCCCGATGGTTGACGACGAGGTCGCCTGTGTTGTAGAGCCTGGTTCCGTTTGCCGGGTGGGTTACGAAGCGTGCCGCGGTCAGGGCTTCGTCGGTATAGCCCAGGGCCAGTCCTTCGCCGCCCAGGAAGAGCATCCCCTCTTCGCCGTTTGGCTTGATGGCAAGTGTATCCTCATCCATGACCCAGGCCTGGGTTGCGTTGACCGGCACCCCGATGGGAATGTGCTTTCTCCCTGAATCCTGTTCATCCACGCGGTGGATTGTCGAAAAGGTGGTGTTCTCAGTAGGTCCGTAGGCATGGAGCAGGCAGGTTCCGGGGAGGCCCCTCAAGGCCCTGATGACCAAAGATGGCGCGGCACGTTCGCCGCCGAAGAGCAGCTGTTTTACCGAAGCCAGGGCTGCCAGGTCTTTATCAACGAGAAGGTCGAAAAACCGGGTCGTCAGGAACAGGATGGTGCACTGGTGGCTCCTGATGGTGTCTACCAGGGTTGTCAGGTCGGCATTTTCAGGCATGAGCACCAGCCGGGCGCCGTTCAGCAAGGCACCCCAGATTTCAAATGTAGAAGCATCAAACGACCTGAAGGAGTGCTGCAGGAATTTGTCGGCAGTGCCGATGGTCACATAGTCCGGCCCGCAAACCAGCCGCAGCACGCCCCTGTTGGGAATGACGACCCCTTTGGGAAGACCCGTTGATCCGGAGGTGAACATGATATACAGGGGGTCTTCCGGGCCGGCGGATGGTTCCTGAATGGCGGAATCGTCCTGTCCACCGGTGATTTCGTGTTGGCCCGGGTCAATGATGCGGCAGTTTGTTAGCTCCCCAAAGGAGAGGGAGTTGTCGGTGACCAGGAAACCGGCCGACGCTGATTCCAGCATCATCATGATCCTGCGTACGGGTATCTTGTCGTCGAAGGGGATATAGACGGCACCCAGTTTTACGACACCAATCAGGAATTCAATGAAATTTACAGGGTTGGAAATGTACAGCCCGACGCCCGCCCCGTGGGTTACCCCCTGTTTTGCCAGGAACAACGCGACCCGGCCGGAGGCATCATCCAGTTCACGGTAGGTAACCTGTTTCCCGTATTCAAGGGCAACATGGGAGGGGTACGCCGTTACCACGCTCCTGAATGCCTGTGATACTGAAAGCGCCTCCTTCATATTCATCATCCGTTATCTGGTTTGAACCCGTTATCCCCTGCCTGTTTCAGACTGGCTGCAGTCAGCCTTCCTGTTTTTTGCTCCTCCTGAATTTATCCTTTCCTTCAGGCGTCATCTTCTCGGTGGCATATTGAAAGATCAGCCGTGGCGCGGTTTCCCTGTATTGCATCAAAAACGCTTCGGTGACCTCATGCTGTTTTTTCCAGGCTTCACGCAGGAACCAGCCCAGCCCCTGGTGCACCTCGCGGGCCGGGTCGTGCATCATCGGGGCGATGAAATCAAACCATTGGCTGAAGTCGGCCGATAATTTCATCGGCTTGATCAATCCCACCACGGCGGCCCGCCGCTGGAACCTGTTGGGCGCCGCACGCCAGGCGCCAACCGACGGCAGGTCGATCAGCCCCTTTTTAAAGAAGAGGTTCATCATCTCCCCGCAGATGTAATCCGTTTCGGCCCAGTTGGTAATGCCCAGTGTGAACCATTTTTCAACGGTGTGAAAGGTGGCGATGGTCCAGCTTTTCTGGTAGCCCAGCAGCAAACGGATGGCAATCACCGTCATTTCATATTTGGGCGACTGCACCAGCAGGAGCGAGATTTCCGACAGCATCTCCGGGGTCATCCCGGGCATCGCGGCGATCTCCTTCACCGTGGTATCGACCAGCCCTGCAGCAAGGCCATAGGCATCGTAGCCCTCTTTGAAATAGCGCTGGTACTTTTCAACGTTGGCGGAATTGCTGTTTGCCATTCCGAAGGCGTGAATCTGATCGTAAATTTCCTGTGGTGTCATTTGGTTGAATGTCAGGTTGATTGAGACCCGCCGGAAGGTCAACGGTTGAATAGGGTTGCCGGTATCAATTCATGATGAATCCCCTGGCCTTCTCCAGGGCTGCCGGGATACCCGCGGGGTTCTTGCCGCCCGCCGTGGCGATGTGCGGCTGACCGCCGCCGCCGCCGCCGATCTCTTTGGCAATTTCACGGATGATATTGCCTGCATGGAGTTTGCGCTCTTTCACCAGGTTTTCGGATAACATGACGGTAAGAGTCGCCTTGCCTTCGGCCGAGGTGGCCAGTACCAGGAAAAGATCGGGAATCGAGGCGTTGAGTTCGTAAGCCAGGTTCTTCAGCGTCTCCCCGTCCAGGTCGACTTGTGCTGTGAGGAAGTTGACACCGTTGTAATGCTGCACCTGACCCGCAAATTGCTCCCTGAGCTGCTGTAGTTTGAGTTTGCCCAGTTCCGCTACCTGCTTCCTGAGGTCGGAATTCTCATCCAGCACATGGCGCACGCCTTTGAGCAGGTCCTTGGGGTTCTTCAGCAGTTCGCTGATCCCGCCGAGGATCATCTCCCTTGAAATCCAGTATTCTTCGGTCTTATCGGCCGTAAGGGCCTCGATCCGGCGGATACCGGCGGCAATGGCACCTTCGGAGATGATCTTGAACGACCCGATCTGGCCGGTGGCGGGTACATGGGTGCCACCACACAATTCAACCGAAAAGGCGGGATCGAAGGTGATCATGCGAACCAGGTCGCCATATTTTTCGCCAAAAAGGGCCATGGCGCCCCGGGCCCTGGCTTCCGCGACAGGAACTGCCCTGTCTTCCTGCAATAGCGTATTTTCACGGATTTTGACGTTTACCATCGCCTCAACCTGCGCAATTTCTTCCGCGGTAAGTTTGGCAAAATGGGTAAAGTCGAAACGCAGGCGGTTTTCATCCACCAGCGAACCCTTCTGCTCCACATGGGTGCCGAGCACCCTGCGTAATGCCGCATGCATGAGATGGGTAGCCGAATGGTTGTTGGCAATGGCAGTCCGTTTTGCCGTGTCAACCAGCAGGGATACGGGCGCCCCGGGATCTGATGGCAATGATTTGGCAATCAGGATGCTCAGTTCGTTTTCTTTTACGGTATCAACCACTTCGATCTTTTCATCACCGGAGGTCAGCCAGCCTTTGTCGCCAACCTGGCCGCCCGATTCGGCATAGAAGGGGGTTTGCAGCACGATAAGCTGGTAATGTTCCTGCCCCTTGGTGACCATTTTGCGGTAACGGGAGATCAGTGTTTCGCTTTGAAGGCGGTCGTAACCAACGAATTCGGGAAGGCCTGCATCTTCGAGCAGGATCACCCAGTCGGAGGCATCCACCACGGCATCCTGCCTTGAGCGGGCTTTTTGAACGGCAAGTCCCTTTGTAAATCCATCCATGTCGACAATCCAGCCGATCTCGCGGGCCATCAGCTGGGTGAGGTCGATGGGGAAACCGAAAGTGTCGAAGAGTTCAAAGGCGAAGGAGCCGCCGATAACCTGTCCGCCATCGGCCGGGGGGGTTGCGATATAGTGGTTAAACCGCTGGATTCCCGTTGACAGGGTCCTGAGAAAAGCGGCCTCCTCTTCACGGATCACGTTGGTGATCAGCTCTTTTTGTGCGACAAGTTCAGGGAATACGGGTCCCATCTGGCCGATCAGCACGGGGATGAGCTCGTGGATAAAGGGTTCCTTGAAATCAAGGAAGGCGTAGCCGTATCGGACGGCTCTGCGGAGGATCCTGCGGATGACATACCCTGCCTTGACATTCGACGGCAGCTGGCCGTCGGCAATGGCAAAGGAGATGGCCCGCAGGTGGTCGGCCACCACGCGCATGGCGATATCGGCCTTTTGCTCCTTGCCGTAAGGGATTCCTGCTTTTTTTGCAATAACCTGGATCACAGGTTGGAATACATCGGTATCGTAATTCGATTTGGTGCCCTGCATCACCATGCACAACCGTTCAAAGCCCATGCCGGTGTCGACATGCTTAGCGGGAAGCTCGACCAGTTGTCCGCTGGTCATGCGGTTGAACTGGATAAATACCAGGTTCCAGATCTCGATGACATGCGGGTCGCCCTGGTTTACCAGCTCTTTCCCCGGTATCCTTAATTTTTCCGCCGCATCGCGGATATCGGCATGGATCTCGGAACAGGGGCCGCAGGGGCCTGTATCGCCCATCTCCCAGAAGTTGTCTTTTTTGGAGCCCAGCAGGATACGCTCCTCCGGGATATGCTGCTTCCAGAACTCAATGGCTTCGTTGTCGCGTGCGAGTCCTTCACTTTCATCCCCCTCAAAAACCGTGACATACAGACACTCCTTGTCGATTTTCAGCACCTCCGTCAGCAGTTCCCATCCCCAGGAAATGGCCTCCTTTTTGAAATAGTCGCCAAACGACCAGTTGCCGAGCATCTCGAACATGGTATGATGGTAGGTGTCGTGGCCAACCTCCTCGAGGTCGTTGTGCTTCCCCGAAACACGCAGGCACTTCTGGGTGTCGGCTGCACGCGGGAAGGCGCTTTCGCGGTTGCCAAGGAAAATATCCTTGAACTGGTTCATCCCTGCATTGGTGAACATCAGGGTCGGATCATTCTTGACCACCATCGGGGCGGAGGGGACGATCTCATGTTGTTTGGAACGGAAAAAATCAAGAAATGCCTGGCGGATATCTGTCGAATTCATTTAATAATATGATTAACAATAGATTAACAAACTTTAACAATTTTTAAAACCCTGAAACGGCTGCAAAGTTAATTATTTACTTAATTTTGTAGCTGTTAGCCCCCCTGTTTTGACTAATTCTTTATTTACCTGTCGATGAGTAAGGTAAAGTACAAGTTCAATAAAAAATCGTTGACCTTTGACCGGGTACATACAACAATGCGGAAGCGTTTGCTGTATTTTTTCTCGCATTTGTCGACCGGCGTGGTATTTGCCGCGGTGGTACTTGTACTGGCCTATAACTTCCTGGATTCCCCGAAGGAAAAGGCCCAGAAGCGCGATATCGACCAGATGAAACTCCAGTACCAGATCGTCAATGACCAGATGGGGAAGGTGAAAAAGATCCTGGCCGACCTGCAGGACCGCGATGACAATATCTACCGGGTGATCTTCGAGGCAGAACCCATTCCCAACTCCGTCCGCTCGGCCGGTATCGGGGGGATCGACCGGTATGAGGCGCTCAAGGGCTATTCGAATTCCGAACTGATGATCGAAACCAACAAAAACGTCGACAGGATCCTGGGCAAGTTGTACGTGCAGTCAAAATCGTTTGACGAGGTTTTTGACCTTGCGAAAAACAAGGAGAAGATGCTGGTCTCCATCCCGGCCATCCAGCCGGTCAACAACCGCGACCTGAAAAGGATCGGCTCCTATTTCGGTGCACGGGTCGACCCCTTCTACAAGGTACGCAAGTTTCATGAAGGGATGGATTTTTCGGCCACCATCGGTACCGAGGTGTATGCCACCGGTAACGGCACCGTCACCGATGCGGGCCGCGATGTCGAAGGTGGATACGGCAACGAGATCAGGATTGACCATGGCTATAACTACCAGACCGTTTACGCCCACCTTTCGCGGATTTTCGTGAAGGAGGGACAAAAGATACTGCGGGGCCAGATCATCGGTTACGTGGGAAACACAGGCAAATCGACCTCCCCGCACCTGCACTACGAAGTCAGGAAAAACGGCGTCGCCATCAACCCGATCTATTTCTTCTTCAACGACCTGACCCCGGCCCAGTTCCAGGCGATGCTCGAGTTGTCGTCACGTCCTTCACAAACCATGGATTAAGCCGTTTGCCGATGCTGCGAAAAGAGAGAAAAATCGGGAAATTATACTATTCCATTGGTGAGGTGGCCGAACTTTTTGACGTGAATGCCTCCCTGATCAGGTATTGGGAAAAGGAGTTTGACATCCTCAAACCCCAGAAAAACAAAAAGGGAAACCGCCTGTTTACCCCCCAGGATCTGGATAACCTGCGGATCATTTACCACCTGGTGAAGGAGCGTGGATTTACCCTGCAGGGTGCAAAGGACAAGCTGAAGGAAAATAAGCAGGATGTGGTGAACAAGGTGGAGGTCATCGATTCGCTGAACCGCCTGAAGGGCTTTCTGCTGGATCTGAAAGAGCAGCTATAATGGCGGGAAAGGAGCAGCACCAGCCGGATTCATTTTTCACCAATGTATTTGCCGTTGTGCGGCTGATTCCCTATGGCCGTGTAACATCCTACGGCGCCATTGCTGAATATCTGGGCACCCGTGGTTCGGCAAGAATGGTAGGATGGGCCATGAACGCGTCGCATACACAGGTTACCGATGTCCCGGCCCACCGGGTGGTCAACCGCAACGGACTGCTTACGGGCCGGCACCATTTCGGCTCGCCGGCGATCATGCAACAACTTCTCGAGAGCGAAGGCATCGAGATAAAAGATAACCAGGTCGCCAGATTCGACGAAATTTTCTGGAACCCTCTGAAAGAACTAACTATTTAAATGCCTATTGCCTATTGCCTGTTACCTCTTTTCCTAACTCTTATTTTTTTAATTTTATTTTATCCAAATGTCCATAACCAACTCCCAGATAATTGATGCCTTGCGGCATGTGGATGACCCCGATCTGAAAAAAGACCTGGTCACCCTGAATATGATTGAAAATGTGAATGTCAGCGGCAACACCGTCAGTTTTGCTGTGGTGCTTACCACCCCCGCCTGTCCACTGAAAAACCAGATCCGCCAGGCATGCGTGGAGGCCATTCACCAGTATGTTGATCCTTCGCTTACCGTGGAGGTTGAGATGACCTCGAAGGTCACCTCACGTCGCAAGGATACGGATACCATGCTGAAGAATGTAAAAAACATCATTGCCGTAGGGTCGGGCAAAGGGGGCGTGGGGAAATCGACCGTTGCAGTGAACCTGGCCGTGGCGCTGGCAAAAAGCGGCGCAAAGGTCGGCCTTATCGATGCCGATATTTACGGTCCCTCCATCCCGATGATGTTCGGCATGCTGAACGAGCGCCCGTCAGGATATGACAAGGACGGCAAGACTTATGTGTATCCCTTCGAGAAATTCGGGTTGAAGGTGCTGTCGATCGGTTTTTTCGTCGACCAGTCGAAGGCCCTGATCTGGCGCGGCCCGATGGCCTCCATGGCGCTCCGCCAGCTGTTCACCGATGCCGAATGGGGCGTGCTTGATTACATGGTGATCGACCTTCCGCCGGGAACCGGCGATATCCCTTTGACCCTCATCCAGGATTTCCCGCTAACCGGGGCGATCATCGTGAGCACCCCGCAGCAGGTCGCCATTGCCGATGTGCGCAAGGCCGCCGACATGTTCCGTAACGACAAGATCAACATCCCCATCCTCGGACTGGTTGAAAACATGTCGTACTTCACCCCGGCCGATGCACCTGAGAAAAAATATCATATCTTCGGTCAGGGTGGCTGCAAAAAGTTTGCCGCAGAGCTGAATATCCCGCTGATCGGGGATATCCCGATCGTGCCTGCCATCGCCGATTCGGGTGATGCCGGCGTGCCGGTTACCATGGATGACAACTCCCCGGTGACTGCAGCCTTTACCAGTCTTGCCGAAAATGTTGCCCAGCAGATCGCTATCTCCAATTCGATCAGGGAGATCTTTACAGGGGGAGATAATGTGGCGAAAAAGTAAAATAAGCAGGTTCACTGGAATCACATTGCAGGCATTAAGGAATGGAATTTTTATTACCAACGACCCCACCCCTGACCATCCCCTCCAAGGGGAGGGTCAGGGATGGGGGCTTTTTAACGGTAAAGGAGGGTTTTTGTAGCGTACAGGTATGATGGTGATTAATCACTAAAGGTAAAATTCAATCAAAAATAATTCAAACTCAATCATTCATTCAATAATTTAACCCATGGTTGCAAACGCAGAACTTGAATCAAAAGTAAAAAATGTAATTGAGCAGATCCGTCCTTACCTCCAGGCCGATGGCGGGGATGTGGAATATGTTAACCTGACCGACGACAATACGGTAAATATCAGGCTTCTGGGGATGTGTGGAAATTGCCCGCACAGTCAGATGACCCTGAAAAACGGTATTGAAGCCGCCGTGATCCGGGCGCTTCCCGAGATCAAATCGGTGGAATCGGTATTGGCAGACTAGGGGATCAGGAGAGGTACTTGCCTACGATAGGCATCCTGCGGCCCATGCCGAAGGCTTTAGGCGAAACGCGGAGTATCGGCGGGGTTTGCGCCCGTTTGTATTCGTTGGTGTTGACCAGTTTCAGCACCCGCCGAACCGTGGTTTCGTCAAATCCTTCCCGGATGAGCTCCTCCGGGCCTGTCCTCAGTTCGATGTATTGGTAGAGGATCTCATCGAGAATGGCATATTCGGGGAGCGAATCTGAATCCTTCTGACCCGGCCGCAATTCGGCGGAGGGGGGCTTCACAATCGTATTGACAGGGATGATTTCGCTATCCCTGTTGATGAACCGCGCCAGTTCATATACCTGGACCTTATAGACATCACCCAGCACCGACAGGCCGCCGCACATATCGCCGTAAAGAGTGCCATAGCCCACGGCAGCTTCACTTTTGTTGGAGGTGTTGAGCAGGATATAGCCGAATTTGTTGGATAATGCCATCAGGATCACCCCGCGGATCCGTGCCTGTAGATTCTCCTCGGCGATGTTGAAGGGTAGTCCTTCGAATTGCGGTTGCAGGGTCGTTTCAAACGCCTGGTACGCCTTTTCAATCGGGATGATTTCATAGGGTACCCGCAGGTTTTCAGCCAGGTCACGTGCATCGTCAATGCTATGATCTGATGAGAACTGCGAAGGCAGCAGCACCGCCTTTACATTGCCGCTGCCCAGCGCCTCTGCTGCCAGGGCCAGGGTGACGGCAGAATCAATTCCCCCCGAGAGCCCCAGGATCGCCTTTGAAAATCCCAGTTTTCCGAAATAGTCGCGAATGCCCAGGATAAGGGCGTGATAGTTCAGCCGGGTGGTTTCGGGTGCAAGAAGGCTGTGTGAGAATGCTTTGGCTGAACGGGCGGCCGGTGGCGTTGTCTTCCGGTTCACCACCTGTTGCTGCTTCCCGAATTCATGATAGCGCAGATCCTCCTCAAATTCCTTCAGCATTGTCACGACATTCCCCGTCGCATCCACCACCATCGAGCCGCCATCGAAGATCAGTTCAGTCTGACCGCCCACCTGGTTGACATAAACCACCGGCAGCCCGAAGGTTGTCGCGTTTTTTGACAGGATATCCTGCCGGATGGCCGGCTGGTTATAGTTGAAGGGGGATGCGGCAATATTGAGGATGATGTCGGGCGCCAGGTCTGCCAGCTCTTCCATGGGATTGCGGATATAGAGCGGGTCATCGGCGATATTCCAGAGATCTTCGCAGATGGTCAGCGCCAGTCTGAACCCCTTGTATTCGACGATGGAGGCAGGAAGCCTGTTGGGTTCAAAGTAGCGGTATTCATCGAAAACATCATAATTGGGAAGGAGCGTTTTATGGGTCATGGCCATCACCCTCCCATCGGCCAGGAAACAGGCGGTATTATAAAGCGGTTTGCCTTTGGCAGCCGGGTTCCGGGTCGGGGTGCCTACAATCGCGGCGATGCCGTGGCAATGCAAGGCGATGTTCACTACGGCTTCGTCACACCGGCGGATGAAGTCGCCGAATTCGAGAAAATCACGGGGAGGATAGCCGCAAACCGAGAGTTCGGCAAACACTACCAGGTCGGCCTTTGCCTCCTTCGCCTTTGCGATGGTTTCAACGATCCGTACGACATTGTTGCCGAAATCGCCTACATGGTAATTCAGCTGTGCCAGCGCTATCTTCATGATCAGCAGTTAAAAAAGGATGCCGACATTGAGCTCGGCAAAATTCAGCATGCTTCTTTCATTGAGACGCGATGCATGATTGACGCCAGAAAGCACGTTGTTGAGCGAATTTGAATAGTTGAGACTGAAGAAGAGCCTGGTGGATTCATCCACGTGGTATTCGCAGCCAATGCCGATGATGATCGATTCGCGGATCAGCGAGGTGCTGTCGGTCAGGTTGTCCTGCTGGTCAACTTCAAGTCCCTGGGCCGGGTAGAATTTTTCCTTGTAGGATGCCTTGAGCCTGAAGGCGGTGCCAAAGCCCATCTGGCCGAAATAGGATACCTTGCCAAAGGTCTTTGTCTGCATCTTGATCATCAGCGGGATCTCCAGGTAGAGGAAGTTGTATTTACGGTTTACCTGACCGTCAACATTGGCCTTATTAACCACGCGGCTGTCGGGATACTGGAGGTTCCCGTTGAGGAACTGGAAGTTAAACCCGGTCGCGAGGGCATAGTTTTTGGCAAAATAGAAGTCCCCGACAAAACCAACCGTTGCCCCGATGGCAGCCCCGTTGCCGGCATAATCTTTGGTCCCGGGGCTCATCCAGCCAATGTTGGGTGCGACCTTCAGCCCAAGTTTGAACGGCACGCCTGACTGGCTGAAAACTTGGCTGGTTGCAGCCACCAGCAGGGATATGCAAAATAAACCTATAATTTTTTTCATACGATGGAGTTAAATTTCCTTGTCGGTTGTGCGCTCCGGACTATCCGGGAAACTGGCAGTCAAATCAGTGTCAGGCAATGCCTCCCATGAACCGGCTTTTTTTTATTTGTACAGGATATGCCAACAAAAATAGGGATTTATCGCCCAGCAGTGGAATGATTCTTCATAATTTTATCCAAAAATAATCAACCATGATTTTCGTTTGTCACCAGGGAGTTTATTTTCGGCCGATCGATTACCTTTGCCATTCTCTGTCGGCCCCTGGCAACTGATGGAATTGGTTTCGGGATGAAAATAATGTCTCCCTTTGTGCCCTTTGTGCTTTCTTTGTGTCATCGTGGTTAACCATTGCCGGCGATGTTCATCATGTAAATGTCAAGATATGATTTTATTGAAACGGGTTTTTCTCTTTGTCGCCTTGCTGAACATGGCTTTTTTTTCAGGATGTGGTCCTGCAAAGCACCGGCTGGATGTGGACATTTCAAAAATCACCCAGCCGGAAATCAGAATTCACCGGTACGACCTTGACCTGTTCAGGGTTCGTCCCGGGCGATTGCAGCAGGATTTGGAGGCGCTGAAGCCATCCTACCGTTTTTTTCTGGATACCGACCTGGGCGATGCCGGCAAACTCGGTGAAATGAGAGCCTATCTCGGGAACCCGCGGACCATTGCCTTCCAGGCAGCCGTTGCCGGAAGCTATGCGGATATTCACCTGCTGGAATATGACCTCACGGAGGCCTTCAGGCATTTCCTCTATTATTATCCCGGTTCAAAAATCCCCAGGGTCTATGCCTATATCTCCGGCGGGGATTATGATTTTCCCATCCAGTTTGCCGACACGGTGCTCCTGATCGGGCTGGACAATTACCTGGGAAAGGATTTCAAACCCTACGCCTCCGACGGACTGCCCAACTACCGTATTCTCCGGATGAATCCCGAAAACATCCTCCCCGACTGCATGAAGGTATTGTCAAACATTACGGAGCCCGGGCAGTTGCCGGGCAATACCATGCTAGAGCAGATGGTGGAGGCCGGCAAGCGCCTGTTTTTCATCGATGCCATGATCCCGGCCTCCGGCGACCGTTATAAAATCGGCTATACGCAGTCGCAGTACGATTGGATTATAAAGAATGAAAAGCATGTATGGGCCGCCATTATTGAAAACAGGATGCTTTATGCCACTGATGGAAAGCTGATCCGCGCCTTTATGGCCGACGGCCCCTTCACTGCCGAATTCTCAAAGGAGGCGCCTCCCCGCCTTGGAGAATGGCTTGGCTGGCAGATTGTAAGGAAATATATGGAAAACCAGCCGGAGGTCTCCCTGCAACAGCTTATGAAAGAGAAGGATGCCCAGAAAATCCTCACCACCTCGGGCTATAAACCTGAAAAATAACCGGTAAGGCGCATGCCGCCCCTTGACGGTTTGATACGGCATGAATGCCGTATCTACAGATTGTTAATAAATTTTGCCATTTTCCACGTTACTTTTTGCCTTTAAAGCTGATTAAGCTATAAACGCTTATTATGCTGGTAAAGACATTTGGCAGCGCCGTTTTCGGCATCCAGGCCATTATGATCACCGTTGAGGTGTACATGGACCAGGGAATTCAGTTCTTCATGGTCGGACTGCCCGACAACGCGGTGAAAGAGAGCCATCAGCGCATCGAGTCGGCCTTGCGTAACAACGGGTACCGGATTCCCGGGAAGAAGATCATCATCAACATGGCCCCGGCCGATATCAGGAAGGAGGGATCTTCCTACGACCTTACCATCGCCATCGGGATCCTGGCCGCCAACGGGGTGATCAAAACCGACAGGCTGGAACAATACATGATCATGGGGGAGCTGTCGCTCGACGGCGGATTGCTGCCCATCAAGGGTGCCCTGCCCATTGCCATTGAGGCGCACCGGCGGGGTTTCAAGGGGATCCTGATCCCGGTTCAGAATGCGCAGGAGGCTGCCATCGTCAGTGAGCTCGATGTCTATGGCATTGCGTCGCTGCCGGAGGTGATCGCCTTTTTCAACGAGACAGAGGCGCTCACGCCGGTACGCATGCATGAGCCCGACGATCCGTCGGTTTCGCCTGCCCGCATTGAATTTGACTTTGCCGATGTGCGCGGCCAGGAAAATATCAAGCGGGCCCTGGAGATCGCCGCTGCCGGGGGCCATAACGTGATCCTGATCGGTCCGCCGGGAGCCGGCAAAACGATGCTTGCCAAGCGGCTGCCCTCCATTTTGCCTCCCCTGAATCTGCAGGAGGCCCTGGAGACCACCAAGATCCACTCGGTGGCAGGGAAGCTGGGAAGCAACCGGTCGCTGATCTCCACGCGCCCCTTCAGGGCTCCCCATCATACGGTGTCGGATATGGCGCTCGTGGGAGGGGGCAGCATTCCCCAGCCGGGGGAGATCTCCATGGCCCACAACGGCGTATTGTTCCTCGATGAGCTGCCCGAATTCAAACGGACGGTGCTGGAGGTGCTCAGGCAGCCCATGGAGGACAGGGTCGTAACCATTTCCCGGGCAAAAATGACGATCGAATACCCGGCCAGCTTCATGCTGGTAGCCGCCATGAACCCCTGTCCCTGCGGCTACTATAACCACCCCACGACGGATTGCCAGTGCGGGGCGGGGGAGGTGAAGAAATACATCAACCGTATTTCAGGTCCGCTGTTCGACCGTATCGACCTTCACATCGAGGTTGTCCCGGTTGATTTTAAGAAACTCAGCGACAGCCGCCCCTCCGAGCGGAGTGAGATGATCCGCACCAGGGTGATCGCGGCAAGGCAGATCCAGGAGAAACGCTTTGAGGGATTGACGGGCATTTACTGCAATTCGCAACTTCCTTCCTCCATGCTCCGGCAGGTTTGCAGTATCGGGGAGACAGGCAACCATCTGCTGAAAATGGCCATGGAAAAACTGGGCCTTTCGGCCCGGGCCTACGACCGGATCCTGAAGGTATCCCGCACCATCGCCGATCTCGATCAATGCGCCGATATCAGGCTCGAACATCTGGCCGAAGCGATCAATTACCGGTCGCTCGACCGGGATAACTGGGGGAGGTGATTCTTAACCCGGCGGATGAATAAATGGAAATGTACACGAACCATACTGGACAATGAAAAAAAATAGTTCCAGATCACATAACCATCATTCACTTCGTTTGAAAGGATATGACTATGCCGGCGAAGGACTATATTTTATAACCATATGCACGAAACACCGTCGGTATTATTTTGGCAGGGTTGCCAAGGGCAAAATGATCCTGAATGCAACAGGCCGGATGGCAGAATTTTTTCTGGACCAGATATCCAAACATTATAGTCATGCGATGGTTGAGGAATATGTGATCATGCCGAATCATGTTCATCTAATCCTGGCTCTTCATGGTACACGGAAAATGGTCAATAATACCAATATGACTGTTAATATAACAGATGTTCGGAAAGGCCCTGGTTTCGGGATATGCCAAGGTGCAGGGGTTTGCCATGGTGCAGGGACATGCCATGGTGCAGGGACATGCCATGGTGCAGGGACATGCCATGGTGCAGGGACATGCCATGGTGCAGGGACATGCCATGGCATGTCCCTACCGGTCAAACGTGATGGTCCCGTAGGGCCATGCCATGGCATGGCCCCACCGGAAGCCATTTCCCCGCCGGAAACCATTTCCCCGCCGGGTGGCATATTCCAATCAGGGACCATATCCCCGGAGGATGTCATGGCCCAACCAGACAGGAAGTTTGGTAAACCCATTCCCGGTTCCGTTTCAATGATCATCAACCATTACAAAGCATCGTTGAAACGATGGTGCAATAAAAATGGCTATCCCTATTTCCAATGGCAGCCACGTTTTTATGATCATATTATCCGAAATGAAGAATCCTGCCGCAACATTGCAAATTATATACGCAATAATTCAAAAAAGTGGAATGAAGATAGGTTTTTTGGTTTAGGAAAAGAGGGGGCACCTCCATCATCTCCCCAAACATAGGGGATTCCAGCATCTTCGTCTGAACTCGCTGACCTGAAACCCGACGAGCCTTGTAAAAAGGTGTCATGCCGCAACAAAAGAAGGCGGCTCATTGAGCCGTCTTCTTTTGTTGCGGCATCGTACGATTGGCCTAAAGCGGAACGTCATAAAACCCTCCATAGACAACCTGGTAACTGGAAGTCAGGTTGATCATTCCGCTTACACCTGCCGAAGGCACATCATTTGTTTCATAACAATAACTGATGCCTGGTTGGTAATCGGTTCCGGCAGTCAAAGCGGCGTTGCCGAATAGAATCTTCGTAACCCCGGCCTGGTTCAGAATTTGCGAGGAGATAACCTCCGATCCGATCCAATAGGTGGATTCAGCGTTAAAATGGTAGTGATGTAACGTTCCCGCGTACAGCGTGAGGAAAGTCTTTTTTCCCGACCCCTTCATGGTATACAGCACGCTGCAGGTTACCCAGGCCTGTACCCCGGGATTGTAGGCGGGAAGCGCCGTGCCGACCTTAACGTTTTTCCAGTGGCCGTCGGCCATAACATACCTGTAGCTGGCCTTACTCAGGGTACCCTGCCAGTTCTGGATCCTGCATCCCGATGAGGTTGTGAACGTTCCGTCGTGCACCTGCTGCAATCCTGCTGTTCCTCCCATCCAACCACCCTTTTCTGTTGCAGTGGAAGGCGTCGGGAACATCGGCCATGAGGCAAAATCGTCAAACGTATAATAGGAGAAATATCCCGGGTAGCTGGGTGTATGAGCCGGTGCTTTGTCCACATACATCGTGCCCCATGGCCAACTGCATGCAACAAAAGCCAGGCCGACGGAGTGAACGGAGTCTTGTATCACTGAATTGTCATTGGGATTCAACGGGTTATAGAAAGAAACCTGGACATGACCGGATGGAGTGGTCCACGGGTTCCACCATGCATTCTGGATCGATACGGGCAGGTACCCGGATAACCCGGGAGGGTCGGCGACGCCAGGTGTCCCGAGCCGGTTGATCGTCCATTCATTGCTGGAGGTGCATGTGCTGTCAGTCCACCGTGTGCAGGGCAGCTGGCTTGTCCAGTTCACGGCGTTCGTGGTTGCAGTTCTCCCCGCAAAGGAAAGGGTGACAGGCCCGGCGCCGTTACCGTAATACTTGGGGGTAGTGATCACTGCATTCATCACGGGGTAAGGCTTGCCAACCGAAGCACACAGCAGGTTGGCCACCAGTTGGGCGCGGCCGAGGGCAGGACCGAATACGGTATCACTGGCAATTCCCATGTCCTCCGTCTTCATATCCCGCTGAAAACGTGCGGCATCGCGGTATTCCGCAACATTGACGACCAGGTAGTCAACCACTTTGAGAAACACTTTGACCTGGTCCACGACCTGGTTGCCAAACTGGACCTTAAAAATGGAGTCTGACCTGTTCACCCCTGTCGAGTCGACCACCTTGCAGGCATTTGAATAGACCGTGGCCGCCTGGTATTCGTAATTCATAATGGTGATGAAATAGGTCTCGAGAAGGCAGTAGAGATTGAGCGCATCCTGTCTATCCAGGACCTTGGTAGTGTGTGCTAAGCTCAGGTTGTCAATCAGTTGTGTGGCGTATGCTTTCAGGGCATTGGTCGTTGTACCTGGCAATACTGGGATGAGGGCATCATGCATGTCCTGAATGGTATTCAGCATGCTCTTACTGCCCTTATCGTTGATTATATTGCTCGCCCAGGTCGGTGCGGACTTGGCGGCCTCGTGCATCTGGGTAATAAGATATGCGCTTGTTGTATCCTGTTCCCATTGTGTTGCAATGTTGCGATAAAATCCGAAATAATTATTACTGGTAATATTGTATTCAGTATGAATGTTTGTGATATCCTGATTGAGAGTAAATTGTGTGAGAAGAATCGTCATCATGTCTACTTTTTTTATTAAAACCTGCTGGAAATGCACGTTATTGCTGTCCAAAGTAGCGATCTGCGCCTGTATTAAGCTGAGTGCGTTGTCGATGTCCTGGAATTCGTTGTTGATGTGCTGTTTTCGCTTGAAATTCAGAATTTTATTCATCAGAAAGCCGATCATTTTAAAACCGCTGCCGCTTGCTGTACCCTGAACCAATCCCGAGGAGGCACTGTGCATCACCCCGCCGGGGAAGGCCATATTATGGGTCATCTCATAATCGGACATCATCTGAAGAGAATTTCCTGAAAAAGCCTCCGGTGTGGATGCGGGGGGGCTGTTGTAAACCCGGATGTAGGTTGTACCATCGTCTTTTCTGCATGACCAGGCCATCGCGGCCAGGATCATAATCGCCAGAGCGCATGAAAGCACACGTCTGTTACGTAAGTTTAGTTTCATGAGGAGAGTTTATTTGTTATAAAGTGTAAAAAATGGGTTGCAGGCAACATTTGTGACGACTGGATAATCAGTTGTTAAAAATTGTTAAATTTATAACAAATATTTATTTGTTATAAAAAATGTTAAAAATATACACGAAAAAATATGTATTGTTATTTTATTGAGATTCAATAAAAAAGCATTGATGTTTCAATATTCCGACATTTTTTTTGGTGGACTACCGGTCAAACGGGATGGTCCCGTAGGGCCATGCCATGGCATGGCCCCACCGGAAACCATTTCCCCGCCGGAAACCATTTCCCCGCCGGGTGGCATATTCCAATCAGGGACCATATCCCCGGAGGATGTCATGGCCCAACCAGACAGGAAGTTTGGTAAACCCATTCCCGGTTCCGTTTCAATGATCATCAACCATTACAAAGCATCGTTGAAACGATGGTGCAATGGGAATGGGTATACCTTTTTCCAATGGCAACCTCGTTTTTATGATCATATTATCCGAAATGAAGAATCCTGCCGCAACCTCGCAAATTATATATGCAATAATCCTAAAAAATGGCAGGATGACAAGTTTTACGGGTCAGGACAAGATGCTGCACCTCCTTCACCTCATCTAACTTAGCGGATTAACCGTTCGGACCATTTTTCATTTTTTTGTATGGTTGCAGAAAGATTGGATACCCCGCTGTAAAAGTTAACATACTCAGGCGGTAATAATTAATTTAACCGGGTCTTTCAACATCATGAAAATGTTTTTATTTTAGCCTGTTGACAGGAAATTATGGCGATTATAATTACGTTTGTCCGCATGAAATTAATTGGTAGAAAATGAAATGAAGTTATCATATAAGTACTTATATTTGTACTTTATTAATAACTTAAAGTTCGAATTATGAAAGCAGCAAACTTCACAGAGTTTAGAACGAACCTTAAACAGTTTCTTGATGACGTGGAAAACAATAATGAAACCCTGGTAATTAAACGAGGTGCCGGTCATGGTGCGGTACTGATATCATTAGACGAATTCAATTCGATTTTAGAAACGGTTCATTTGCTTAGTTCCAAAGTAAATGCAGATCGGCTTTATGAATCAATAAAGCAAATGAAAACCGGGAAATCAGTTCGAAAAGAATTAATTGAAGAATAATGACAATTACATTTTCGCATAATTCATGGGAAGATTATCTTTCCTGGCAGGTTGAAGAGAAAAAGACTTTGAAAAAGATCAATGTTCTGATCAGGGACATTCAGAGAACACCCTATGAGGGAGCAGGAAAACCAGAACCATTAAAATATGACCTGGCGGGATTTTGGTCCAGGCGAATTGACAGGGAACACAGGCTTGTTTATCAGGTAATCGGTTTAGAAATATTAATATATAGTTGCCGGTATCATTACGAGTAATAATCGGGCAGCCTGACGAGGTTGAACCCGCGATATAGCCCACATTGGCAGTAGGTTGTATGGCTTACCTTTTCTAGGGTTGCAAAGGAGCATTATGCACCGTTCCAACCTGGTAATAATTAGAATTCTGAATAAATGAAAAAATCCTGGAATCCCCTTCATGGACAGTGCCGTGGAGTGTTCATTGCGAATCGGACATCTATTTAGTTATCCTGGTATTTTTTAATTATGTAAATTAAACCATTATGAAACAGATCCTCTTCCTGATTGTATTGCTTTTCTCCATCACCGCCTCCCGTGCACAAAACTGGACCGTTCAGAACTTCGATTCGTCGCAGTACTTCAACAAGGTAAAGTTTGAGAGTGCCTTAAAGGGATATGCGATAGGGTTGTACGGACTTGTGATGAAGACCTCCGACGGCGGCCTGTCGTGGAATTTAATCAATGCCGGGACATCCAACAACTGCCGTGCGGTTGCCTGCCCGGCGGTTGATACAGCCTACATCTGCACATCTCCGCATACCATTGTGAAAACCACCGATGGCGGGTCGCACTGGGTCGCGGTAAACCCTTCAACCACCAACCTGCTGAACGGCATGTGCTTTTTCAATACCAGCACCGGCTACGCCGTGGGCCAGAACGGCGCCATCCTGAAAACGACCAATGGCGGGGCCTCCTGGAGCGCCCAGACCTCCGGGACGCAGGTGTCGCTGATCAGCGTGTACTTCCCGGCCAGGGATACAGGATATGTGAGTGGCGAATACGGGAAATTCCTCCGGACAACCGACGGGGGAGCTACCTGGACCGACAAGTCGATCGTCACCGACGGGTACCTTCGTTCCATTGTGTTTACCAGTGCCCTGAAGGGGTTCGTCATCGGGGAGTTGGCTTCCTGGGGTACGATATACAGCACGGCCAACGGTGGCACCAACTGGTCCGCACAAAACCTGACATCCAACTACCTGTATGATCTTTGCTTTCCGGATGCACAAACCGGCTATGCCATTGGCGGCTACGGGGATGTTTTCAAAACTGTCAACGGAGGTGGTACCTGGAAATCCAATGTTATTGGCATCGGCTCCTACCGCCAGTGTAATGGTATCTTTTTCACGGATGCAGATACCGGTATTGTGGTGGCGGCCTATGGAACAATTATGCGAACAACCAACGGCGCGGGGTTTGCACCTTCTGCGATTGCCGGCAAATCCCCTGAGTCCGGGGACCTTCAGATCGTTCCCAACCCGGCCACGGATTATATCACCATCACTACGCCCGGTCAGCCTGCCGGGATCACCCTTTCCATCGTCGATATGTCGGGCCGCGAACTCCTCAGCCAGGTCGTCAGGGAGCCCGCAACCCGGGTTTACACGGGCTCGTTTCCCGGCGGGGTTTATGCGGTAAGGTTAACAGGCCCCGGTATGGTTAAAGTTGCCAGGTTGGTCAAACTGTAAGAAAAGATAAGAGAATGAAAGTCCTCCCAGGCACTTGCGGGAGGTGAAGCTAGCGTTACAGGAACAGGTCGCCGATGACGAAACAGGCAAAGATCACCGAAGCCATCCCGTTCATCGTGGCAAAGGCAAGGTTGACGCGCGAAATGTCATCGGGCTTGATAATAACATGTTCATAACATAACAGGATCGTGAAGATGGCGGCGCCGATCCAGTAGAGAATACCGAAATGACCGAAAAATCCGCCGAAAGCGACCAGCAACACTGCGAACAGATGGAAAATCGCCGAAAGTATGAGGGCGTTGCGCTTTCCAAGCCGTACCGGCAAAGATTTCAGGTTCTCCGATTTGTCAAACCCGATATCCTGCAAGGCATACAGGATATCGAACCCGGCAACCCAGAAGATCACCACCGCCGAATAGACCAGCGGAAGAAGGTCGAACCGGGCGGTCACGGCAAGGTAGGCGCCGATGGGGGCAAGGGCGAGCCCAAGTCCGAGAAACAGGTGCGACAGGTAGGTGAAACGCTTGGTGAGACTGTAGCCTAACACGATGATCAGTGCTACAGGTGAAAGGGAAAAACACAAAAAGTTGATAAAATAGGCGGCCGCCATGAACAGCAGGGCGTTGATGATGACAAACAACAGGGCCGACCCGGGCCTGATGATCTCACTCGGGATTTCGCGCAAGGTGGTGCGGGGGTTTTTTTTGTCAATGTCCCGATCGGCATAACGGTTAAAACCCATCGCGGCATTCCTTGCAAAAAACACGCAAAGCAACACCAGCAGCAGTAACCGGAAACTCAGATTCTCCTCTTTTATCTTTACAGCCAGGAAAAATCCAATCATGGCAAAGGGAAGCGAAAATATAGTGTGATTTATTTTAACCAGTGAAAAATAGTTTGCAATTTTTGAACGTTCTGCCATTGGCACCTTGATTAATTTTGCCGCAAAGTTAGTAATTTGTAACTATTCCTCGGTTTCTTCGTCCAACTTGTTAATCCGCGGATTTAGGTTAATTTTGTAATCTTATTATTTCCCTATGAGCAGAAAGGTTGATGCATTCGTTGGATATCTCAGACACTACCTAAAGTCCCAGTCAAAATACAGCATCCACTCCCCATTTGTATATGATTTTTATAAAAATGTGATGAGTGATACAGAAGAATACCCGTCATTCAGGGTTGTGAACAGGTTACGCAAGGAACTCGAGAGTGTTTCAAGGTTCATCAAACGCAAGGATCTGGGAGCCAAACGCAAGGATTTCCCTGGCGACCAGCGGTTTGTCAGGGTAAGGGATATCGTACACCAGTCGTGCGTCAGTCAGAAAAAGGGTGAATTGTTGTTCAGGATCATCAGGCATTATAAACCCTTAACCATCCTGGAATTGGGAACATCGCTGGGAATCAGCTCCATATATCTTGGCATTGCATCGCCCGAAAGCCGGATTATCACCATGGAAGGATGTCTTGATTCGGCCAATGTGGCCCAGGAAAATTTCGACAAGGCAGGACTTGAAAATATTGAAATCATCACCGGGAATTTTGAAGATAAACTTACAGGAGCCCTGGAAAAGATGCCATCACCTGACCTAGTGTTTTTTGACGGCAACCACAAGATGAAACCAACTGTGGCCTATTTTGAAGAGTGCTTGAAACATATCAACCAGCATACGATCTTCATTTTCGACGACATACACTGGTCTTCGGGCATGGAAGAGGCATGGAGGGTCATCTGCCGTCATCCGGAGGTAAAGGTCACAGTCGATCTTTTCCAGATGGGGGTGGTGTTTTTTAAAGATGAGTTAAGCAAGGAAAATTTTTCATTACGCTTTTAACACGACAGAATCATGGAAAAAGAGGTCATCCGGCTCGATAATATTGTCAAGAATTACAAGATCGGTACCATCCTGGTCGAAGCGCTGAGGAGTGTGTCGCTGGTTGTCAGAAAAAATGAGTTTGTAGCGTTGATGGGACCCTCAGGGTCGGGCAAATCCACCCTGATGAATATCCTGGGATGTCTCGATACGCCTACCAGCGGCAGTTACTTCCTGAACGGGGAGGATGTCAGCAAGATGGATGACAATGCCCTTGCCGAGATCAGGAACCGGCAGATTGGGTTTGTTTTCCAGACCTTTAACCTGCTACCACGCTCCACTGCCCTGGAAAATGTGATGCTTCCGCTGATCTATGCCGGCGTGGGCAAAGCCAAACGGATGGAACTGGCCCGCCTGACACTCGAAGAGGTGAAACTCGGCGACCGTATGGCCCATAAGCCAAATGAACTTTCGGGAGGGCAGCGCCAGCGGGTTGCCATTGCACGGGCGCTGGTCAATCACCCGGCCATCATCCTGGCCGATGAACCTACCGGGAACCTCGATTCAAAAACCTCTGTTGAAATTCTCGGATTGCTCGAAGAGATCCATAAGATGGGCAACACGGTCATCATCGTCACCCATGAGGAGGATATTGCCCAGCATGCCCACCGCATTATCCGGCTGATGGACGGCAAGATCCATGTTGACGAGGCAAATCAAAATATTAAGACCATCTCTGATTACCATTTCAACGGTGTGGTTTGACCTGCTGTTCCGGGCAAACCCTTGAAAATATAGTGGCTGATGCAAAAAGAAGGCAATTACAAGAAGTTATTCAAGGATTTCAACAAGCTTAACATCCTGATCATCGGGGATGTGATGGTTGACTCCTACCTGTGGGGCAAGGTGGAACGGATTTCGCCCGAGGCGCCTATTCCCATTGTGGCCCTGCGCAAACGCGAACACCGGATGGGAGGGGCTGCCAATGTCGCTATGAATATCCGGTCGATGGGGGCAAACCCCATCCTCTGTTCGGTGATCGGTACCGATGATAAGGGCGACCTGTTTCTCGAACTGTTGAAGAAGGAGAAAATTGACGATGTGGGTATCGTGCGCAGTACGCGCCGCATCACCACAACGAAATTCAGGATTTTCGGCAATGCGTTCCAGATGCTCAGGGTCGACGAGGAGATGGACAATGACCTGGTCAACGGGGATTTTTTAACCCTGATCCGTGTGATCGACCAGATCCTGACCAAGGTGAAGATCGACGGCATCATTTTCCAGGATTATGACAAGGGGGTGATCACGCAAAAGCTGATCGCCGAGGTGGTAAAGCGGGCTCAGGTGCGCGATATCCCGGTATCGGTTGATCCCAAGAAAAAGAATTTCATGTTTTACAGGCAGGTGACCCTGATCAAGCCCAACCTGAAGGAGCTGAAGGAGGGTATGAACCTTTCCGAAGATCTGAAGGAGAAGGAAGAGGTGGTCAAAACCGCACAGCAGCTGGGCAAGCAACTCGACTGCCAGTATGTGCTTACCACCATGTCGGAAAAGGGGGTCATGATGAGTTTAAAGGATTCCCCGGAGGAGAAAAACATTTTCATCCCCGCCCATATGCGGATGATCTCCGATGTTTCAGGGGCTGGCGACACGGTGATCAGCATTGCCGCCCTGTGCCTCGCATTAAAACGCACGCCCTACGAAATTGCCTTTATCTCGAACCTGGCGGGAGGCCTGGTGTGCGAGGAGGTGGGCGTGGTTCCTGTCAGCAAGGAAAAATTGCTGAAAGAGGTACTTACCCTGCTTTGATTTCTGTGATCTTAATTTTGATGTTATGACGACCGATGCCGATGTAATCGTTGCCGGCGCCGGTCCTGCCGGTTCCATTGCCGCCTGTATGCTTGCCCGGCAGGGCATCTCCGTCCTGCTCCTTGAAAAGGCGCAGTTCCCGAGATACAAAGTTTGTGGCGCCGGGTTAACGCACAAGATCCTGGCCGAAATTCCCTTTGATGTCTCCCCTGTTTTTGAGACCAGTATCCATAATATCGTCTTTTCAAGCGGATTTAAAGAGGTGTTCAGGCGCACTTCGGCGGAACCCATGCTCTATTGTACGATGCGTGACAAATTCGACCATTTCCTGCTGCGAAAGGCGGTGGAGGCCGGGGCAAAGGTTTTATACGATGTGAAGGTTACCGAGGTGAAGCAGGAGAAAGAGGTTGCCATCGTTGAAACAACCACCAGGAGTTTCAGTTCAAGGCTCGTCATAGGGGCCGATGGGGCCTCGAGTATCGTGGCAAGGTCGGCTGATCTGCGGCACCATATCATGCAGGGACTTGCCTGGGAGGCGGAGGTTACCGCCGACCCGGCCATTGTAAAGGCATATTCGCAAACGGTGTTTCTCGACTGGGGTGCCTTCCCGGGAGGTTATGGATGGGTGTTTCCCAAGAATGACCATTTTTCGATCGGCGTCGGGGGGCCGGCAAGCCTGGCGAAGGAGATGATGCAGTATTACGAGGGTTTGATAGCCTACCTTGCGGAGGCTCCCTGGTTGTCAGCATCGGGCACTGCTGCTTCGAACCCAGCATCGGGCGGGCGGAACCGGGCCTATTCCATCCGGGTGCTGGAGACTCTGTCGATGAAGGCATGGCCGATCCCTGTGAGAGTTGAAAAAAGCCTGTTTCATAACGGACGGGTGCTGGTTGCCGGCGATGCAGCAGGGCTTACCGATCCGCTTACAGGGGAAGGGATTTACTATGCGGTTCGCAGCGGCAGGCTGGCAGCAGCGGCGTCCCTGAAGTTTCTCCAGTCGGCAGCGCCGTCGCTGGCCTCCTACACAGAGGCTGTGAACGACGAACTGATAAGTGAATTGCTGGAGGCCAAAAGGATCAAATACCTGTTCAACACGGTTCCCCTGAAAATCCACAGGCTGGTGCGCGACAACGACCGTGTATGGAGGGCCTTTGGCAAGGTTCTCCGGGGCGAACGGTGGTATGCCGATGTACGCAAAGGCTTTGGAAAATGGAAGATGCTGTGGGGACTGACCTGCCTTGTCTCGAAGTGGGTCTCAGATTATCGGGAGAAACGCTATGCCAGGCGCTCTAAGCTCCCAGCAGGGCCTTCACAATAGAGGAGATCATCTTGTTATCCGCCTTGCCGGCCAGCTCCTTTGAGGCGGCGCCCATGACTTTACCCATATCCTTTACCGACGTTGCGCCGGTTTCTGCGACAATTTTCCGGATGATCACCGTTACATCTGCTTCCGAAAGCTGCTGTGGCAGGTAGGTTTCAATGATGGAGGCATCGGAAATTTCCTTTTTTGCAAGATCCTGCCGGTTTGCCTGGGTATAGATGTCGGCCGATTCGCGGCGTTGTTTGACCAGTTTCTGCAGTATTTTCAACTCTGTGGCATCATCAACCACCCCGGAGCCACCCTCTTTGGCTTTTTCGAGCAGCAGGGCTGCCTTGATGGCTCTGAGGGCTTCCAGCCTTGCCGCGTCACGGGCAAGCATAGCCTGCTTGATATCGTCGTTGATTTTTTGTTCAAGGCTCATTTAATCGGCTTTTGGGTGCAGGTAGGGGTTGTTTCCATTAGTTTCAAGAGGATTCTCGGCATTGTCGGTGAGGTTGTACTTGGCCCTGTGCGACTCGGAAGAGGGGGTCACATCACTCAGGTCGACATTGCGGCGCTTGTAGGCAGGGATGTTTTCCAGCTCGTACAGGTTGCTTTCGATGGGGAGATGGGTTTTTAATTTCTCACTCAGATGCCTTAGTTTGGAAACCCGTTCATCCAGGATTTTATTTTGAAAATCAGACTGGTCGGGTTGGGAGGTCTCCTGTGGATAGCTTGCCGGCAGGGGTTTGAAACGCATTTCCATGACGGGTTCTTCGAAATTTTCGACGGGATGCAGATCCTCAACCAGGGTTTGCGTTGGTTCAGCCTGTATCTCGGGCTCGTTCTTTTCAACAGAAAATTCGATGATCCTCATGGGCTCGGCCGTATCCGCGGCAGGCACTATTTCGTATGGGCTGGGTTCGGGCTCCGGTTCGAAGATGTGCTTTTCGATCATGGGTTCGAACCGTTCGGGAGGCTCGGGGTGGGAGATAAACACCCGGTGTTCGACCTGCGGCGCCGGCGAGTCGGAATAGAGGTTGTGCACGGTAACGTCAACAGGTTTGGAAGGATCCTTTTGTTTGTGATCCTCGTCAAACCCGGTGGCGATGATGGTAACGCTGATCTTGTCGTCGAGCGATTCATCAAAACCGTTGCCCCAGATGACATCGCCTGTTGATTTGGTCTTTTCCTGGATGTAGTCGGTAATTTCGGTGACTTCGTCCATGGTGATCTCATTCTTTCCGGAGGAGATATAGAGCAGCAGGTTGCCGGCTCCGTTGATGTCGTTGTTATCGAGCAGGGGAGAGTTTAATGCCTCTTCCACGGCCATCTGTGCCCGGTTCGGGCCATTGGCGATGCCGGTGCCCATGATGGCCACGCCGCTGTCCTTCATCACGGTTTTTACATCTTCAAAATCAACATTGATATAGCCGACCACGGTGATGATCTCGGCAATGCCCTTGGCTGCGGTGGTAAGTACGTTGTCGGCGCGGGTAAAGGCTTCTGAAAGGGGAAGGTCGCCGCAGAGGAGCCGGAGCTTGTCATTGCTGATGATCAGGAGGGCGTCGACATTCTGCTTCAGCGCCCTGATGCCCTCTTCCGCCGACTGGCGGCGTTTCCGGCCTTCGAATGAAAAGGGGATGGTGACAATGCCTACGGTGAGGATGCCGAGTTCCCTGGAAATCTGGGCAATCACGGGCGCTGCGCCGGTACCCGTTCCGCCACCGAGGCCCGCCGTGATAAACAGCATCTTGGTGCCTTTTTCGAGCACGCTGCGGATGTCGTCGGAATTTTCAAGGGCTGCATTTCTCCCTACTGTTGGTGCTGCACCGGCCCCGAGGCCCTGTGTCAGGTTAACCCCCAGCTGGATCTTGGTGGGGACAGGACTCATGATCATGGCCTGTTCGTCGGTATTGCAAATGATGAAATCAACGCCCTTGATTCCCTGGTGGTACATATGGTTCACAGCATTACTGCCGCCGCCGCCTACTCCGATGACTTTGATGATTGATGACTGGTTTTTTGGCAGGTCAAATTTTAACATATCGGCCATGATCATATATTTTTAAGGGTTAAAATTATAAATAAAGGATATAGAAAAGGACTGTTGTTTAATTAGTTATTAACGCATCATTGTTAATAGTTTGATTACTGGACATCCTCCTCGAAAATGTTCCTGATTTTGTTGAGGAAAGTATCCAGCAGTTTCCTGTTTACCTTTTCAACGGGAGCGGTAACAACCTCCCTGATACCCGGCTGGATGACTTCAACCGGTTTGTTTTCAGCATCTTTCTGATAACGGCCGATCCCTTCGATCACCAGTCCGATACCGGTTGCATACATAGGGCTGGCCATTTCGGGTGGTACGTCGCTGGCAAGATGTTCATTCGGATAGCCGATCCGGGTGTCGAGACCTGTGATAAATTCGGTGAGCTGGGCTACATGTTTCAGGTGGGCGCCCCCGCCGGTCAGGACGATCCCCTCGATCAGCTTTTTCTCATAGCCTGAATTCTTGATTTCATAGTAGATATGTTCGATGATCTCCTCCATACGGGCCTGGATGATGGATGCCAGGTTTTTCAGGCTGATCTCCTTGGCTGCCTTTCCGCGGGTTCCCGGGATGGAGACAATCTCTTCCTCCCTGTTCTCACGTGCCATGGCCGATCCGAACTTTACCTTGAGTTGTTCCGCATGCTTTTTGATGATCGAACAACCCTCCCTGATATCTTCGGTAATGATCTCGCCGCCCAGGGGGATGACCGCCGTGTGGCGGATGATCCCGCCATGGAAAATGGCAATGTCGGAGGTGCCGCCGCCAATATCGACCAGTACCACGCCGGCCTCTTTTTCATCTTCGCACAATACCGCTTCAGCCGAAGCAATGGGCTCAAGGATCAGTTCGACAACTTCAAGCCCTGCCTTGCGTACACAGCGGTATATGTTCTTGGCTGCTGCCGTCTGGCCTATGATGATATGGAAATTGGCTTCAAGGTTACTGCCTATGCCGCCCTTTGGCATCGTTATGCCGTGTTCCCCGTCAATACTGAATTCCTGCGGTATCACATCCAGGATCTCCTCGCCTGGGTTCATGTTCAGGTTGTACATGCTGTTGCACAACTTTTCAATATCGGCCTGGCTGATCTCTGTTTCACTGTCCTCGCGGATCATGCTTCCCCGGTGCTGCATGCTCTTGATATGTTGCCCGGCGATCCCCACATTGACATATTTGATGTTCACTCCCGATTTGGCAGCAGCTTCGGTTACCGCATCCTTGATGGACTGCACGGTATTGTCAATATTGGCGACAACCCCCCGTTTCACCCCAATGGAAGGTACTTTGCCATAGCCCAGGATCTCAATTTTTCCATACTCGTTTTTACGCCCGACGATGACCGCAATCTTGGTTGTTCCGATGTCGAGACCGACAATGATGCCTTCGTTTTTCATGCTACGTTATATTTTAGAACAGACTACTTGATTCTTGTATTTTATATTGATGATATTGTATTTATTCCAGCCTATTTTGTTAAGCCCCAGTTTGTAAAAGGCAAATAGTTTCCTGAACTTGTCGTCAAGGTCAACGGCCTTGCCCAGCAAAACCACATGGTTGCCGACACGCGGGATGAGTTCAAATTCCCCGCCTTCGGTCACGTAAACCTGGTCAATCTGGGCTTTGAGGAATTTGTCATGGGTGATATACATCGTAAGTTTGTAAAGGTTGGTCATGAGCGAATCATAATATACCGAGTCGGTGACAGCCAGAATGTTGACCCGGTAATTAGGGTTTTTGATATAGGAATAATCGATCACACCATTGGCAACGAGCACCCGGGCCGAAAAATGGGGGCTTACCGGGAGCAGGGCACCCGATTCGTCGATGTAGAAGCTTTCATATTTCCGGTTGATGACGCGCAGCAACGGTTCACGCTGGCGGATCTGGATGAACAGGGTACCTTCAATGCTCTCGTAAACCTTTACCTGCGCCACATAAGATTGTTTCCTGATGGCGATTTCGATGGAGGCCGTATTGATAAACCCCAGCGGCTTGCCTTTGACCATCCCGGAGGTCCTGACCAGGATAGAGTCGATCTCTTTTTTGGTGATGAGCACGTCGGCGGCACCATAATCAATGGTTATAGCCACTTTGGTGCAGGGCTGACTGTAATGCTCGATTTCGGCAAAGCCAACCACGACGCCTGTTCCGGAAACCAGCAGGATCCATACGATGATGTGCAGTATTTTCAGGAATCTCTTCATCTGTCAGGCTGGTAATGATAAGGCGTTTGTGATGGGTTGGGTAAGCTGGTCGATATCGCCGGCACCCAGGGTCAGCAGGATCTCCGGTTTGTTTTCTGCAAGTTCATCCAGGATGCGGTTTTTCCCGATCACCTTTTTATGCTGAAGATTGACACGGTCGAGTAAAAACTGTGAATCGATGCCTTCGATGGGGAGTTCCCGTGCAGGGTAGATGTCGAGCAGCAGCAGTTCGTCCAGCATTTCGAGGCTCCTGGCAAAATCGTCGGCCAGGTCGCGGGTACGGGTGAAAAGATGCGGCTGGAAGATGCCCGTTATCCTTTTTCCCGGGTAAAGATCCCGGACCGCGCCGATACAGGCTTTCAGTTCTTCGGGATGGTGGGCGTAATCGTCGATATAAACCAGGTCGGGCCTGCGGATCCGTACCTCGAACCGGCGCACAACCCCCTCGTAGGTAAGGAGTGCTGTTCTCAGGTCCGTTGCGCTGATGCCAAGCAGGGTTCCGACAGCTAGGGCCGAGATGGCGTTTTCGAGGTTGAATTTGCCGGGTACACCCAGCACAAGGTCGGCAAGGATGCCGGAAGGGGAAACAAAGTCGAAATGAAGCAACCCGTTGATGAGTCTTATATCGGTGGCGGAAAATGCTGCACCACCCGTGATGGAATAGTCATAAACCGTATAGTCGCTGATCCGTTTCGGGGTCACGTTGACCCCAGCCTTTATGATGAGCGAACCTCCGGTTACCATCCTTGCAGTAAAGGCTGAAAAGGTTTTCCTCAGATCGTCGTGGCTCCCGTAAATGTCGAGGTGGTCGGCATCGGCGGAGGTGATGATCGAAATCCAGGGCGAAAGCTGGAGAAAGGATTTGTCGTATTCGTCGGCCTCGACCACACAGTAGGTGATGGTGGCAGGTGATCCTCCGGTTGCCGGGGCCTGGTTCAGCGGCGCTTCGTTCAGGTAGTTGGTGCCGTAATTCTTTGAAACTCCTCCCAGAAAGGCGATCTGTCTCATGCCTGCGGTATGGAGCATGTGGGCGATCAGGGTCGAGGTGGTTGTCTTCCCGTGGGTTCCGGCAACCGCAATCGTCTTGTAGCCTCCTGAGATCATCCCCAGCACTTCCGCCCTCTTTCTCATCGGGTATTCCTGGTTTTTGAAGAACTGGTACTCAAGGTTGTTCACGGGAACTGCCGGCGTATAGATCACCAGGTCGGGTTTGGGCGGGATCAGGGAGCTATCTTCGGTGAAGTGGATTTTCATGCCTTCCCGGGTCATCTGGTCAGTAAGCGGTGTCGGGGTGCGGTCATATCCTGCCACGGAGGATCCCTGCTGCAGGAAAAACCTTGCCAGGGCGCTCATGCCGATACCGCCGATACCCAGGAAGTAAACTGACCGGGGTTGGAGGCGGGCTGCGGCGGGGTGGGGAGTTTCGGCTGGCGGATTCATCATCGAGATAGCAACTTCAGCAATCTTTTCAGCCGAGTTCAGGATGCCCAGGGCCTTGATGCCGGCGCTGAGATCAGCCTGCAATGCAGGGTTGCCTGACAGATCCATGATCGCCTTACCAAGGGTTTCAACGGCAGTTGCATCGGTGATCAAAATCGCGGCATTTTTGTCGGCCAGGGCCCTTGCATTTTTTGTCTGGTGATCCTCTGAAACGTTGGGCGACGGTACCAGGATCAGCGGTTTGCCAACGATGCACAGTTCGGAAATGGCGATAGCCCCGGCGCGGGATACGATAAAGTCGGCCACTGCATAGGCCAGGTCCATCCGGTCAATGAAGGGAAGGATGACCAGGTAGGGGATCCGGCTTACCGGATGCGGGATGTTGGCGTTGATATTTTCAAAATAATACTTGCCGGTTTGCCACACGATCTGGATGTTTTCGCTGTTGCCACCATCGGAGACAAATTTCAGGATGGCCTGGTTGATGGTCCTGGCGCCCAGGCTGCCCCCGATCACCAGCAGGGTCTTTTTTTTGGCGTCAAGGCCGAAAAATTTCAGGGCCTCCTCCCTTTTTCCTGCAGTTAGCACCATCTCCTGGCGGATGGGATTGCCGGTCAGAACCAGCTTTTCTTCCGGGAAATAGCGGCTCATCCCTTCATAGGCCACACAGATCTTCCTGACGCGTGTCGCAAGAAGCCTGTTGGTCACGCCGGGAAAGGAATTCTGCTCCTGGATCAGCGTTGGGATCCCCATGGAGGTGGCCATCCGCAGGGTTGGCCCGCTGGCATAGCCGCCAACACCGATCACCAGGTCGGGTTTAAAGTTTTTGATGATCCTGCGGGCTTTTAACAGGCTGTTGATGACCTTGAAGGGGAAGGTGAGGTTCTTCCAGGTGAGACGTCGCTGAAACCCGCTGATGGTAAGGCCTTCAATCCGGAATCCTGCTGCCGGCACCTTTTCCATCTCCATCCGTCCCCTGGCCCCGATGAACAGGATCTCAATCCCCTCCACCTTTGCCTTGAGGGTATTGGCAATGGCAATAGCCGGAAATATATGTCCGCCGGTGCCTCCTCCGCTGATTATGACGCGTTTCATCCTGCAGGTACTGTTTGAGGTTTAATATTAAGAGTCGGTTCCAGGAGGATATCCACCTCTGTGCCGTCTTTTGTCTCGATTTCAGCCACACGGCTGACACTCAGGATAATTCCAAGCGAAATGCTGGTAAACCATATGGAGGTGCCGCCCATGCTGACCAGCGGCAGGGTCTGTCCTGTCACCGGGAAGAGGTTGACGGCTACCGCCATGTTGATCAGGGCCTGGAAAACCAGGCTGAAGCCGATCCCGATGCTCAGCAGGGAGCCGAAATTACCCTGGCTCCGGCCGGCAATCCGGATAACCCTGAAAAACAGGATAAGGTATAACAGCAACACAAACGTTGCCCCGATAAGTCCATACTCCTCGATGATGATGGCAAAGATGAAGTCGGAATAGGGGTGAGGCAGGAAGTTGCGCTGGGTGCTTTTACCCGGCGATTTTCCGAAAATCCCCCCCTGTACTATCGCAATCTTGGCCTGGTCAACCTGGAAAGTAGCATCGGGGTCGACCTCCTTTTTATGAACGAAATGGTTGATACGCGATACCCAGGTGGTACCGCGGGGAAAGAGCGTGGGAAAAGAGGTGGAGAGAAAATAGATCATCACGATCGCCATCAGGCCCAGCAATGCCAGCGATATCATGTACTTCAGACTTATCCTGCCGATAAACATCAGCACGATGCAGGTGACGAACAGGATGGCGGCCGTTGAAAAATTGGCAGGAAGGATCAGGATGGTGACCAGTACCACCGGGATGATCACCGGCAGAAAGCCCTTCCGGAAATCCTGTACCAGCTCCTGCTTCTTGCTGAGCACCCTTGCAAGGTACATGATAAGGAACAACTTTGCCACATCCGAGCTCTGAAAGGTGAGGTTTACGATCGGTACGGTGAGCCAGCGGTTCGCCTCGTTCAGGTGGGTTCCCGATATCAGGGTGACAAGCAGCAGGGGAAAAGTAAGGAACAGCCCGATCTGCGAGATCCTCGAATAATAGGTGTATTTGATCACATGGGTGATGTACATCAGCGCCAGCCCGAACATCAGGATGAGGAAATGTTTGAAGAGATAGTACTCCGTGTTGCCATGCTGTTTCTTTAGGGCAAGCATGCCTGTTGAACTGTAAACTGCCAGCAATGAAAAGATGCAAAGGATGACCACCACGATCCAGATCACTTTATCTCCCTTGATATCCTTGACAAATTTCATCATCGGTGCCATGACTTACAGGTTTTTAACAGATTTGCGAAAAGCCTTGCCGCGCTCCTCGAAGTTTTCAAACAAGTCGAAGGAGGCACAGGCAGGGGAGAGAAGGACCACATCGCCGGTATCACCCATGTAGTAGGCAGCCTGGACAGCCTCCTCCATGTTGGCAACGTCGGACATGGGGATGTCAAGATCGTCAAAAGCGGCGTGAATCCTGCTGTTGTCGAGCCCCAGGCAGATAATCCCCTTGACGTTGCTCCTTACCAGGTGACGGAGTACGGAATAATCATTGCCGCTGTCGATTCCGCCCACGATCCAGATCACCGGCCTTGACGAGCTTTCCATGGCGAACCAGGTTCCATTGATATTGGTCGATTTGGAATCATTGATAAATTCTATCCCGTGAATGACCGCCACCAGTTCAAGCCGGTGCTCCACCTGCTGGAATCCGTAAAAGCTCTCCTTGATATATTCCTTGCGGATCTCACGGATCCTGGGGCCGATGGAGGCCACCAGTGAATTATATACAGTAGTTTGTCCCTGTTTCGCCAATGCTTCTAAAGTCATGGTTTTTATCTTAGTTTGAGTGTGACAATGGTTAAAACGGCCAGCATGATCCCGACGATCAGGAATCGCATCACGATCTTCGATTCATGATAGCCCACTTTCTGAAAATGATGATGCAGCGGTGACATTTTGAAAATCCTGCGCCCCTCACCGTATTTATGGCGGGTATATTTAAACCAGGTTACCTGCATGACCACCGAAAGGTTTTCGGCTACGAAAACCCCGCAGAAGATCGGGATCATGATCTCCTTGCGGATCATGATGGCAAATACGGCGATGATGCCGCCCAGGGCCAGGCTCCCTGTATCGCCCATGAAAACCTGGGCAGGGAAGGAGTTGTACCACAAAAAGCCGATACAGGCCCCTACAAATGCCGAGATATAGATAACCAGCTCCCCGGCATTCGGGATGTACATGATATTTAAATAGTTGGCGAAAAAGATATTGCCCGATACATAAGCCAGGACCCCCAGCGTCAGCCCGATAATTGCCGAGGTCCCGGTGGCCAGCCCATCGAGCCCGTCGGTGAGGTTTGCGCCGTTTGACACTGCGATGATGATAAAGATCACGATCGGGATGAAGATAAGCCAGCTCCATTTTTTTGTCTCCGGTCCCATCCAGCTTATCAGCCAGTTATAGTCAAATTCGTTGTTCTTCACGAAAGGGATCGTGGTCTTGGTTGATTTAACGGGTTTTGAGAAGGTCTTTGACTTGTCGGTCGATGATTCCAGCGTGAAAACATCGGTTGCCGGCACATAGGCGGTTTGCTTGACCTTTTCGCGGATCACGATGCTGTCGCTGAAATACATGGTAAATCCCACGATCAGTCCAAGCCCGATCTGTCCGAGTACCTTCAGCTTTCCCGGCAACCCCTTTTTATCCTTCTTGAAAACCTTGATATAATCGTCGAGAAAGCCGATCAGTCCGAGCCAGACAGTTGCCACCAGCACCAGGATAATGTATATGTTGTCGGGTTTGGCAAACAGGAGGGAGGGGATCAGTATAGCCGCCAGCAGGATGAGCCCGCCCATGGTGGGGGTTCCCTGCTTGAGGTTCTGACCGGCGAGTCCCAGGTCGCGTACAGTTTCGCCAACTTGTTTTTTATGGAGAAAGTTGATGAGACGCTTCCCGATGATCAGGGAGATGAACAACGAGGTGATCAAAGCGGCGGCAGCCCTGAAGGAGATGTACTGGAACACGCCCGTGCCGGGGATGTCGAATGCTTTATGCAACCATAAGAAGAGATAGTAGAACATAGGCCTATGAATTAACTATGTTATCTTGTTGAAAAATTTCCTGAACGATCTCCCGGTCATCAAAATGGTGCCTGACACCCTTGATCTCCTGGTAGGTTTCATGTCCCTTGCCGGCGATAAGCAGGATGTCGCCCGGCTTTGCCAGTGCACAGGCCGTTTTGATTGCTTCAAGCCGGTTCACGATAACCAGTACCTTTCGCGACTGGTGCATTTCGACACCCTTCACCATGTCGTCGAGGATCGCCTTCGGCTCCTCGTTCCTGGGATTGTCGGAGGTAAGGATGACCCTGTTGCTGAGATTGCAGGCAATTCCTGCCATTACCGGCCGTTTGGCGGCATCGCGGTTACCGCCGGCGCCAACCACAGTGATCAGCTGTTCATTGTTACCCCTGATCGTATTGATGGTTTCCAGGACATTTTTGAGGGCATCGGGCGTGTGGGCATAATCAATAATGGCGGTAATGTTGTTTGAAGACCTCATATAGTTGAACCTGCCGTCGACCGGCTCAAGGCTGCTGAGGATGGTCACCACCTCTGTTTTCTGCTGTCCCAGTAGGATGGCTGCGGCATACACAGCCAGGAGATTACTGGCGTTGAAGTTGCCGATCAGCTTGAACCAGGCCTCCAGCCCATCCATGCTCAGATGAAGCCCCTCGAACTCGTTTTCGAGGATCCGGCACCTGAAATCGGCCATCGACTGGAGGCTGAAGGTGTATTTTGCAGCAACGCTGTTCTGGATCATCACTTTGCCGTTCCTGTCATCGCGGTTCACGAGGGCGAAAGCTTCCGCCGGCAACTGGTTGAAAAAGAGCTGCTTTGCCAGAAGGTAGGCTTCGAACGTTTTATGGTAGTCGAGGTGGTCGTGTGTGAGGTTGGTGAAGATGCCCCCCGCAAAGGTGAGGCCGGCGATGCGCTGCTGGTCGACGGCATGGGATGACACCTCCATAAAACAGTATTCACAGCCATCGTGCACCATGGCAGCCAGCAACGCGTTCAGACTGACCGGATCAGGGGTGGTGTGGGTTGCCGCAACCCCGGTATTGTTTATCTTGTTGATAATGGTGGAGATCAACCCTGTGCCGTATCCAAGACCGAGAAAAAGTTTGTGAAGCAGCGTTACAATGGTCGTCTTGCCATTCGTACCGGTAACACCAACCAGCTTCAGTTTCGCCGAGGGGTTTCCATGGAATCCCGAGGCGATAAGTCCCATTGCAAGGTTGCTGTCACTGACTGTGATATAGCAAACACCTTGTTTCAGTTCTTTCGGGAGCTCTTCAAAGACAATGGCGGAGGCTCCGTTCTGCAATGCCTTTTCAATAAAGTCATGACCGTCAGAGGTCGTTCCGCGCACGGCAAAAAACAGGTTCCCCGCCACTACCTTCCGTGAATCGAACTGCAAACCGGTGATGGTCAAGCCGGCTGGCCCTGAAACACTCACGGTGGCGATAAGATCGATGATATCGGTTAACTTCATCAGGCCTGGGGTTTTGGTTTATCCTGTTTGATCTGAAGGTTGATGACAACCGGCATGCCTTTGTTAATCCTCAGTCCGGGGTTGATGGACTGGCTGACGATCGTTCCCCTGCCGCTGACCAGCACATTGAGTCCCAGTGATTCCAGCATGAACAGGGCATCTTTCAACCCCATGCCGCATACATTGGGCATGATGCCCCTGGACACAGAGGCCGGGGCCATTATAATTTTATCACCCGATACCACGGGGTGACCCCAGGTCGCCTGCCCTGTTTCGGAATGGGCCTGCATGTCAAGAACAGTATAGGTATCTTCAAGATCCTTGATATATCCCGACTGTGCGAATGGCATCGGGGAGGAGAGGCTGTCGTGGGGCAGCGGGATCATGATGTCGGGACGGATTGCAAAAAGCCTGTCCGACAATTCGCGGAAAACGGGAGCAGCGACCGCGCCGCCATAATATTTTCCTTTTCTGGGGTTGACGATCACCACGATCATGGAATATTTGGGATTGTCGGCAGGGAAATATCCTACGAAGGATCCCTTGTACTGCACCTGCTTGGTTCCCTGGCGGTATCCCTTGTTGCCGGCTGCAATCTGGCAGGTACCCGTCTTGCCCGCAATTTTGTAGTTTGGCGATTTTATGGAAGCCCCGGTACCTTCGGTCACGACACCTTCGAGCATGACCTTTGCCTTCTGGATGGCTGCCGGGGAGACAATTCTCGGGTTGATCACCACGGGATTAAAGCGTTGGACAAGCTGCCCGTTGCGGCGGATCTCACGGACAAACAGCGGTTTTACCATCACCCCGTTGTTGGCCACGGCATTGTACATGGCCAGCAGGTGGATGGGGGCGAGGGAGATTTCATAGCCGATCGACATCCAGGGTAACGAAAGGGCCGACCAGTATTTGCTCTTGGTGGTTTTTATATAAGGTGCCCCCTCCCCGGCGATCTGAAGGCCGAGCGGCCTGTTGATCCCGATCCTGTAAAGGCCGTCGATGTACCTTTGCGGGGCATCGGCATAGGCGGCATAGATCATCTTTGACGTGCCGACATTCGATGATTTTTCAAAAACCTGCTGGGCTGTGATAACGCCAAGGCCATGATGTGAATCCTCCATCTTGCGGCCATAGAAAGTTGTTGTGCCCCCGGAACAGTTCACCGGTGTGTTCAGCTCGATCTTGTTGTCGTCGAGCGCCACCAGGAACGATGCCAGTTTGAAGGTTGACCCGGTCTCCTGGCTTTCGCCGATGGCATAGTTGAAGATCTCCTCGAAGGTGCCTTTCTTCGTCCGGCCGAGATTAGCCATAGCCTTGAGATAGCCGGTTTTAACCTCCATCAGGATCACGCATCCGTGGTCGGCGCTGTCTTCAACCAGCTCTTTCCGGAGCGAAGATTCGGCCAGGTCCTGGAGATTCACATCGAGGGTGGTCACAATATCATCGCCATTCTGGGGCTCCACCTGGCTTTCAGGGTCGACCGGAAGCCAGGCCTGACCACCGATACGACGCATCAGGCGCTGGCCATTGACCCCCTGCATGCTTTTTGTGAATGAGCCCTCCAGCCCTACGAATACCTTCTTGGTCCCTTCGCCGCTTTCGTACCCGATGATGCGCCTTGCCAGTGATTTGTAGGGAAGTTCGCGCTGATACTGGGCAATGACGATGAGGCCGCCTTTGAATTTTCCCCGTTTGAAAATCGGGAACTGACGCATTTTGTTGAGTTCCGGATAAGTGACATCCCGCTGGATAAGGAGGTAGCGGTTTTCATTGCGGCGACCCTCCCATAACATGTCTTTATAGGAAGAGGGCGTTCGGTCCCTGAACAGGCGGGACAGGCACACCGACAGGGAATCGACATTTTTTGAAAAAACTTCGTCGGTGATCGAATCGGTCATAATGTCCATTCTGACTTCGAAATTGGGGATCGAAACAGCCAGCAGACTTCCATCGTCGGCCAGGATATTGCCCCGGATGGCTTCCAGCTCAAACAGGTGGATCTCCTGTTTTTTGGCCATGTCCAGGAACTGTTTTTTCTCGAACTGCTGGATCATCACCACCCTGGCAATGATAAATATGCCAAAGAGCAATACCAGCAGGTACACCATATATACACGGATCAATATGTCCTTCTTGATATCCTTCATCCGTTTATTTACCCTTTGATTTTAATGCATCACCCGAATAAAGGATCTTATAGGGAGGCATGGTTGTTTCCTTAAGGCCCAGGAGCTGTGCGCGTTTGGCTATTTCCGACTGGCGTCCCTGGAACATCAGGACCGACTTGGTGGTGATATACTGGTAGCGCAATTCCTTCAGCTCATTTTTGGTGCGTTCGATACTTTTGATCTTCTTCTCATTATAATAGGTGTTGCCGATATAGATCATGGCAAGCAGTCCCAGGTAGAGGATATACAGCAGGTTTCCGGTAACCCATTCCTTTGAAAGGTAGTCGCCGCCCAGGAGATCCTGAACTGCTTTTTTGCTCTTGTTCACCTTTTTCACAGGTTTGAGAGCCGCACCTGCATCAGGCTGATCCGCACGCATCTCCCCGTCGGCGGGCAGCCCGTTCTCCAGGGAAATTCCGCCGGGAATTTCAGCTTCTTCAGTATATCTCAGGTTCTCTTTCAATGTTATATTTTTTCTGCGACCCGCATTTTTGCACTGCGGGCGCGGCTGTTTTCTTCAATTTCGGCTGCGGGCGGAACGATGGCCTTACGCGTAATCACCTGCAGCGGGGCAAGTACATTGCCATAAAAATCTTTTTCAATGGTGCCCTCGAAATTTCCGGCCCTGAAATAGTTCTTAACCAGTTTGTCTTCAAGCGAATGGTAGGCGATCACCACAAACCGGCCGCCGGGCTTCAGGGCGTTGGTGGCTTGTTTCAGGAAGTCGCGAAGCGCATCCATCTCCTGGTTTACCTCGATGCGCAGCGCCTGGAAAAGCTGTGCCTGGTATTTGAACTCCTTTCCCCGTTCGGCGCAGGTATTGGCAATCTCCTTCAAGGCGGAGGTGGTTTCAATGAACTTTATCTTTCTTGCCTCCACGATGCGCGACGCCAGTTTCCGGGCATTCCTGATCTCACCGTAGGCGTAAAGCAGGTCACGCAGGTTTTCTTCGCTGTAATGGTTCACGATATCCTTCGCCGTCTGTTTTTTCTTCTGATCCATGCGCATGTCCAGCACACCGTCGAAGCGGGTTGAAAATCCCCGGTCGGGCTGGTCGATCTGGTGCCAGGAGATACCAAGGTCGGCCAGGATGCCGTCGACCGATTCGGCATGATGCAGTTTCAGAAAATTTCTCAGGAACCTGAAGTTGCTGTTGACCATCACCAGGCGGGGGTCGTCGATCCTGTTTTTGATCGCCTCTTCATCCTGGTCAAAGGCAATCAGTTTGCCATCTTCCATCTTTCCGAGCATCTCCCGGGCATGGCCGCCGCCGCCATAGGTGGCATCGACATACACCCCGCCCGGCTTAATAGCCAGCGCTTCGATGCTTTCGTGCAGCAGGACACTCTTGTGATAGATCATGACCGGTTTATATTATTCCTGTTTACCCATTACCTTTTCTGCCAACCGCGAATACTCCTCGGAACTCATCGACATCATCTTCCGGTAGGCGGCTTTGTCCCACAATTCAATGCGGTTTCCGAAGGCAAACAAAATGACCTCCTTGTCGATCGAGGCATGGGGGATCAGTATTTTGGGGATGACAACCCTGCTCTGGCTGTCAAGTAACAGCACATTCGCCCCATTGTTGAATTCCCTTTTAAACCTGCGGTTCTCCTCGACAAAATCATTGAGCTTGTTTACTGAACTGCTGATCTCATTCCAAACATCCATGGGATAGATCACCAGGCAGCCTTCAAAACCACGGTTGATGACAAACTTTTCCTGGAACTCGGGAGCAAGCTGTTTCTTCAACGCAGACGGAAAGATAATACGCCCTTTGTCGTCCAGTTTACATTCAAATTCACCGATCAGATTTGTTGTTGCCACGTGCACTTAATTTCGACGGTAAATATAGGTAATAAATCTCCACTTTGCTCCACTTTGCTCCACTGTTAATAACTTTTTTTGGCTGCGAAGCTTTATACAGGTTTTATTGGCATTTCAGAAGGACTGGAAATCAACGCGAAAGGCAAAAGGGAGGGAAAGGGGAGGAGAATGGGCATGGATTGGTGCAGGCTACCGGCCTCCACCGGCATGGTTGACGCACAGGGCATGAAAATGAAGAGCCGGAAGGTACCCGGAAAGAAAGATAATCGCGGCGGTAATGGCTTTGCGGTTTAGGGATGCGTCACCACCATTTTGCCGGTTGAACAGCCGCAGCGGAGGAGGTAAATTCCCTCAGGGAGTGAAGTGGTGGAAAGAGTGATCTTGCCGGGAAAAGGCAGGTCGAGGATCAGCTGACCCACCAGGGTACGGATAAGGATCCTGGATTCAGAGGCCGGAACCGCGGCGGGGGATGCAGGTGCAGCCTTGTCAAAGGTGATGGTAACCAGGTTGTCGGCAGGATTGGGGGTGACTACCAGCTTCGAAACCGGGAGATCAGGATAAACCGCCAACCCGGCAAGCGACCTTTTGCTGATGTAATTGAGCCCCCCGGAATAGTTCCCGGTGATGAGATCCCAGGAGCCGGCATCGGTAAGATGGCCGATCGCAGGGGAGGTTTGCCAGCCGAATACAGAATCCCACGGCTTTGAGGAGAGCCATTCAAAAAGCCCGGTCGTATCGGCAAATCTCCCGGTCAGGTTGTTGTCGATGCCGGTATAAAAATGGATGATGCCCTCATCCGATCCTGAAAGCAGGAGCGTATGCCCGTCAGGTAACCTGAAGAAGCAGGGGGTGCTGAAGCCGTTATAAGAAAGGTTGTAGTTGGTTACGTTGATTTTGCCGAGGCTGTCGGTAACCAGCGTAAAGAGAGGATTTGCGGCTGTACCGGTGTTCGCATAGTAATTGAGGTTCCCGTTTTGCTCACCGATGATCAGGTCGGGTTTGTTGTCCTTGTCGAGATCGAACAACTGCGGCGCACTGTAGTCTCCGACATCAATTCCCTTGTAATGTAACACGGGTGAGCCAAAAAACGGAACTCCTGAACGCGTCACGGTTGGGAAAAGTATCAGGGTGCCGTCGGCATTGCCGGTCAGCAGGTCGGGGATGCCGTCGCCGTTCAGGTCGCCAAAGGTCGGATATGCCCCGCGCAGGTGGAGTGAGGATATGCCGGCCAGATCATCGGTAACAAGGGTAAAGGCGGGGGCCGTGGCTGTACCGGTATTCCTGTAATAGGCAATCTTGGAGGTGTAAACCGAATGAAGTACCGCCTGGAAATAGAAGGAGGAATCGTAAATCCCGTCGTTCCCGACAAAGAGGTCGGGCAACCCGTCGCCATCGAAATCAAACAGCACAGGATGTGAGGCTGACCCAAAGTCGAGCATCTCATCGACGAACAGGCGTTTGGTCCGGAATTCAAATTTCGGATGTGAAACAGAACCTGTGTTTTTATAAAACCAGACGCAGTTGAAATTGTCAGCCGTGACAAGGTTCGGATCAAAGGGGGAGATCACCAGGTCCTTCAGTCCGTCGTTGTCGATGTCGATCATCGACACTGCCGGAAATGAAAAGAGGTGCACCGGGTCGGCGGGTGAAGGGAACAGCGTATCCTGGGCTACCATCAGGGCCGAGTCGCGTGTGCCCCCGTTTGTCAGGGCAATCAGCCCGGGAAAGTCGACATCGCCGACAACAAGATCCTGCAGCCCGTCGCCGTTGAGGTCGGTGGCCAGCATTGTCGACCCTGTATGGCGCGAATTCCGCGAAGGGTTTGCGGGCAGCGGGTTCCGGAAATCGCCGGGTATGACCAGCGAATCCAGGTATGGGCAGGGAACATTCAGCTGAATATGGTTGCCGCTTTCGCTTTCCTTGAATTTTCCCCAGCAATGGTCGATCATTTTAAAGTCGAGACTGTCGCAGGTGCCATACTTTTCCATCGACAGGTTCTTATGATATTCAACAAAGGATCCAAGGCCGAAGAAGGTGAGCAGGTCAAGGTCGCCGTCGCCGTCAAGATCGGCCAGCACGGGGTAGTCGACAGAGGTAACCAGGATCCCGACCTTTCCCGAGTAATAATAGGATTCGAGCAGGTCTGTGACCAGCCTGAACTTTAAAACAGTATCGGAAACATTTTCAAAAACCCTGACCCCGCCCAATCCGTAGGTGAAGATGTCCATTTTTCCATCGCAGTTATAATCGACCGTTTGAACCCAGTCGTGCAGGTCGGGGAATTTCGCTGCATATTCCGGGGCTTCTGTATAATCGATGGTGTTGGGTGTGCCATGGTTGATAAAGGTAAGTTTGCGGTTCCCGTGGCGGTCAAAAATCAGCAGGTCGGGAATGCCGTCGAGATTCAGGTCGATGGCACAAAACTGGCAGGAGTTCAAGCCCCCGGACCATGGAAATTTCAGCGCAGTTCCTGATATGTTCACCGGAGATTGGGGTTTTTGTGCAAAACCAGGATAACCGGCTGTCAGAAGAAGCAACATAAGAAGGGTGGCCGTGATGATGCGGAACCAAATGAAGTCGTTATGATTTTGTTTGGAAACAGACAGGGAAAACGTGGAGAAAATCATGACCGGTTGATTTTTCAGAAACCGGTTAACGCCTCCGGTGTCTGTCATGTTACAAAGTTATTCAAACTTTTCCTACCTTTGACAATGATTGTGCAATCGGCGGCAAAGCGTGGTTGCGGATAAATTTCTTTACCTATTAATTTCAGATCAATTATGTCGCGGATACTGGTAGTCGATGATGAGAAAAGCATTCGCAACACCCTGCGGGACATCCTGGAATATGAGCAATATGTAGTGGATGATGCCTCTGACGGGGTGGAGGGACTAAGGCTTGTAAGGGAGAACAGGTATGATGTGATCCTGTGTGATATCAGGATGCCGAAGATGGATGGCATTGAATTGCTTACGCAGATCATGGAAATTTCAGAAACCCCGGTCATCATGATTTCAGGGCATGGCACTATCGATACCGCTGTGGAGGCACTTCGCAAGGGGGCCTATGATTACATTTCAAAACCGCTTGATCTCAACAGGCTACTGGTTACCCTGCGCAATGCGCTGGACAGGAGCCACCTGGTTGACGAAGCCAGGCTGCTGAGGCGGAGGATTGGTGCGAATTACGAGATGATCGGAAACTCCGGGCCGATATTGCAGGTTCGCAAGATGATCTCCCGGGTGGCCCCGACCGAGGCGAGGGTACTGATCACCGGCGAAAACGGAACGGGCAAGGAGCTTGTGGCACGTCAGCTTCATGCGCTCAGCAAACGTTCGTCAGGCCCGTTTATAGAGGTAAACTGTGCCGCAATCCCCGGCGAACTGATCGAAAGCAACCTCTTCGGTCATGAAAAGGGTTCATTCACTTCGGCCTTCAAACAGCATAAGGGTGATTTTGAGCAGGCCTCCGGCGGCACCCTTTTCCTGGATGAGATCGGCGACATGAGTTTGTCGGCACAATCGAAGGTGCTGCGCGCCCTCCAGGAAAACAAGATCACCCGGGTGGGAGGGGAGAAGGAGATCGCTGTGGATGTCAGGGTCATCGCGGCTACCAATAAAAGCATCAGGGATGAGATACGAAACAAGACCTTTCGCGAGGATCTCTATCACAGGCTCAGCGTGATCATCATCGAGGTGCCGGCATTATGCCAGCGTACGGACGATATTGCCCTGCTGACCGACCACTTTATTGCCGGATATTGCACCAGTATGGGGAAAGCCCGGATGGACATAACCCCCGAAGCCATCGATGCACTGAAATTACTTCCCTGGTCAGGTAATGTCAGGGAGCTTAAAAATGTTGTGGAACGGCTCGTCATCCTCAGTGAAAATCCGATCACTGCTGAATCTGTAACGCAATATACCTGATTACCCAGGTACCAGCCGGCGCTAACCGCTGGTAGTGTGGTGTACACACTCCCGGTTCCGGGATTTGCTCTTTTACCGACCCTTTGGCCTATGCCTGTTGACCATGCCCGGTTTCCTTGACCCGTTGACATTTTTTGTTGGGTCATCGTTGCTTTTATTTCAATTCTTTTTGGGGTATCATTAGAAAATCAATATCGTTCTGATACTTGTCAGGATGACCTGCCAGCCGCGCCTCCCGGAGTTTAACCGGCATGCACCTGTGAACAATTTGTATCCGCCTTCCCTGGGCATCAACAGGGATGCTGGTTTTGGGTTGCCGGTTTCCTGGGGTGATACCGATTATTTCAGTTTCCCGGCTGATGTTATGTCAAAAGTTGCATATCATCCAAAAAAAATATGGAGTGCTGAATTTTCAGCTAAACCTTAAAAACAGGTCAGAAATCGGGTGCGATTTTTTCTTCATTTATCAGATACAGAATGCAAAACGGAAAAAGCATAGTTTAGAATCGTTTTAAATACAATCAGTTACGCAAGAAAAATTTCGCATGTTGAAAATATCTGAGTTAAATCTTTGATGTTATGTTCAGAAAACTCAAAATATATTTTTTTATCTATTAAATAGTACCTACCTTCGCAGTTAAATTCTTTTACTTACAACTACTTTAAGTATCAAAATATCAGGCAATTAACTAATTATCGGTTTATGAACCCACAATTACCCGTTACCATGGAAAAAATATTTGCAAAATCCAGGATTCTCCTCGTTTTATTTTTGGGGATTATCAGTTTTACCATCTTCTCTGTCAGCCTTCAGGCGCAGAACTGTACCGTAAATTCTGGAGTTGACCAGAGCGTGTGCCCTTTCAGGCCATTATACCTTCACGGGGTGGCTACGGGACTGTTTACGGGAACCGGAGATGTTCACTGGACCCAGAAGGATGGTCCGTCGGTAACGATCGTCGATCCCTATAACCTGGATACCGAAATTAAGAATTACGCGGCTGCGACCGAGTATAATTTCTATATATGGGGAAAGTGTGACGATGGCTCGCTTGTCAAGGATTCCGTGAAGGTTTCCGTGATGCCGCTGTTTTCGGCACATGCCGGTCCCGACCAGGCATCCTGCCCGGGTAACGGTATTCTGACGCTCGCCGGAAATGAACCTGATATTACGAATGGTGAAACCGGGCTTTGGGAGTTTGTTACGCCCAACCCTGCCGGGGTTTCTTTTACCGATGCAACGCTGTATAACACCACGATCACCCTTGATCCTACCAAATGCGGGGTAACCAAGGTTATCTGGACCATTACCGGTACGAATAGCTGTACCTCCCGTGATACGCTGCTGATCACCAACTATGGCGGTGTAACCCCGGTAGCGGCAGGCAGCGACCAGACCCTATCCGGTTGTTATACCTCTTCAACCAGCGCCAGCCTTTCAGCCTCTTATGGAGGCTGCAATTTAAACGCCCAGAGCGGTCACTGGTCCCTGGTTTCCGGTCCAAACACACCGACAATTGCTTCCCCAACTTCAAATGGTACTACGGTTAATAACCTCGTTGAGGGAACCTATACCTTCCGGTGGGATGTTACCGGTACCTGCACGAGTGGCTTTGCATTGACCCATGTAACCGTACCCCATGCATTGGGTAAGCCTACCTCATCCAGTGCCAGTGCAGGCGGGCCGGTCGGTCCATTTTGCGATGGCCGTACCACCTTTACTTTGACGGGGAACTCTCCCGCAAGGGCCCATGAAACGGGTATCTGGACCCAAAACAGCGGACCCCAAACGGCAATTATCAGCAGCCCGAACACGCCGATCACCACTGTTACCGTTCCTGCCGATTCGCTGGGTACTTATGGATTTACCTATACCATAACGGATACCCTGACAGGCTGTGGTTCTGCCAACAGCACCTCGGTCAGTTTTTATCCCGCGCCCTACATTTTTCTTGACCCTGAAAGTATATTGCCCTGCGGCGATTCACTGGCTACCATCTTTTATACCGCCCCGGCCGGACTGGCCATTACCTACCAGATTATCAACGGTCCGGTAAACGCTACCTATACCCACATGCCCTGGAATGTGACGGCTGCAACCAACTCCCCGCAGCTGATCGACCATCTCGGCAAAGTAGGTACCTATACGGTCAGGTTCACCGTTTCATCAGGCGTTGGTGCTACATGTCAATCGGCTACTGCAGATATCAACATTATCACATCTCAGCTGCCAACCTCCAGCAATTCGGGAACTCCCCAGATCCTGGCCTGTAATGTGTTCCAGACCCATCTTGCCGGGAATTTCCCTTTCCAGGGCAGCGGGCTCTGGATAGAAAACAGCCACCCGATCGTTCCGGATACCCTGAACCCGGGCAGCTACTTTGAATATCCTGCCAAATTCGCGGACAGCACCCTGAACACGACCCTGATAACCCAGCTTAATTCGGGCGTTTACCGTCTGACCTGGAAAATTTCAAACGGGATCGCCTGTGACCCCAGTTATGACTTCACCCGTGTAGAGGTGGCCGACACCGCGCCGACCTATATATATGCAGGTCCCGACAGGACCATATGCTATGGATCACCTGTGAGGATGGAGGCAAATCTGCCCGCTATAAACGAGCACGGGCAATGGACGGTATACCCTTCGGGCCCTAACTTCTCAAATGTTACAAACCCTTTTGCCGTTGTTAATAACCTGGTGCAAAACACCCTGTATCATTTTATCTGGACCATCCACAATCACTGCGGAACCATTTCCGATACAGCCCTGATCCAGACCACCTTCGAAGAGGGGCCAGTCCAGGCTTATGCCGGGCCTGATCAGTGTCAGCCAGTTTCCACAACCACCGTTACTTTACATGGAAATATGCCTGATCCCGGTGTCGGTGCCTGGGCCCAGATTCCTGATGCAAACCCACCTGTTACCATCACAAATCCCGCAGATTCCATCACAACCGTTACCGGGCTGACACCCGGGACCTACCAGTTTGAGTGGACCGTTGGCCGAGGTTCCTGTGATCCAACCATGGATACGGTAACCATCACCATCGCCAACGCTGTCACTACCGCCCATGCAGGTCCCGACATCGAGGTCTGCGGCGATCACAGCAATATGGCTGCCAACCCTACTTTAAACGCCGGTGAAGTCGGAACATGGACTTTGACTCCCGGTGAAGAGGGAGCCGTTATTATCGATGACATCCACTCCCCGACTACCAATGTGGGTATTGTCATCACTGGTGTTTACCATTTGATATGGACCATCAGCAACGGCGTCTGTTCCTCCAATGCCGACACCGTTGTGGCAAGTGTGAGCATTCCTCCTAGTACCGCTTATGCAGGCGTCGACCGGACCCTTTGCGGTCAGGATACGCTGAACCTGGCGGCTACCGCTGCCGTTTTTGGAACTGCCCGCTGGAGCCTTGTTTCCGGGCCGAATACCCCCACATTTTCCAGTATTACCAATCCTCATGCCCATGTGTCGAACCTGATAACCGGGACCTATGTTTTCAAGTGGACTGTTACCGGCGGCCCCTTCTGCCCTCCCAGTTCAGATGAGGTGACTATGATCATCTATGCCAATGCCAATGCCGGACCCGATAAGTCGTTCTGTGATGCCAACACCATTGAACTTACCGGGAATGTCGGGAGCGTTGGTGTGTGGACCCTTATCAGCGGTCCCAGCACACCAACAATCACACCGACCGTACCTCCCTCCAATAAAGTAACAGCATCACCGCTGTTTACCGGCACCTATGTTTTCAGGTATACCCTGACCTATCCCGACTGTATCAGTTATGATGAGGTGAATGTTACTGTTTCGGGTCAGCCGACAACCTCCAACGCCGGTCCCGAACAGTTCCTCTGCAAGCTTTCTACACCATATATTATATCCTTGTATGGAAATGCTCCGGATCCGGGTCACGGGACCGGTACCTGGTCGAGGTTATGGCCAATCTCCGACGGCGGCTCCTTCTCCAATGTCAATGATCCACTGGCTACCTACAGCCCGGCGACACCCCAGCTTTATATCTTTAAATGGACCATTGCCGACGGAACCTGCAGCAGCGCCTCCGAAGTAAGGGTTACGCTTGACGATCCTCCCACTACCTCGAATGCCGGTCCTGCCCAGCAGGTGTGCGGCACGCAGACCACGATGGCAGCGAATGCACCCACTGCCGGGATTGGCAGGTGGACCCAGGTTTCAGGCCCGAGCAGCGCCATCTTTTCTTCCTTTGTTTTACCGGATGCAAATGTCACCGGACTGGTTACCGGCAGCTATATGTTCCGCTGGACCATTAAGAACGGACCAGTTTGCGATTCATCATCCTCAACCGTGGTGGTGTTTGTTCATACAAACCCCGGTACCCCTTCTGCCGGAAATGACCAGCAGTTCTGCGCGAGTACCCTTACGGCCACCCTGGCCGGCAATTCGCCGACACCCGGTGTAAGCGATTGGTACCAGTCTTCGGCCGATGCTGTGCAGGGTGTTTCATTCAGCCCGTCGGTGTCGACACCGCACGCCGTTGCCACCTTCCCAACCGCCGGCACCTACCACCTTATCTGGAGGGCAACCAATGCCTACAGCGGCGGAAGTTGTATCCTGAGAGACACCGTGGTGATCACCATCGACCAGTATCCCTCCACCGCCAATGCCGGTGATGATATCTTAAAATGCCAGTTTGCCACCTTAAACCTGGCCGCCACCACCCCGGCAGTCGGTATCGGCACCTGGACCGTCAGTTCGAAACCCGTGGGTTCCGGACCTGTAACCTTTGCCGATTCCCATTCTCCCACCACCCAGGTCTTTGGAACAGGTGCAGGAACTTATGATTTCGACTGGACTGTCGCCAATGGCCAGTGTCCGTCGAGTACTGACCAGGTTGAGGTTACCATATTAACAGCCGCGCCTGTCGCTATTGCCGGCCCGAACCAGGGTGTGTGCAACAGTACAACCACTTACATGGAAGGGAACTCGCCGGGCTCATCACCGAATACTGGTACCTGGACACAGGTCGCCGGTGGTCCCGGAACGCTCACATTTGTTAGTCCAAACAGCCCCACAACCCAGGTTACGGGAGTGACAGCCCTTGGCATCTACAGAGTGGTTTGGACAATCTCCAACGGAGCTTGTACCTCCTCTGATACCATTAAAATTACCAAGTACCCGGACGTGACAGCCACCTGCCCCGGCGATGCCACGATCTGTACCGGCGGAACGCAATCCCTGACAGTAACCCCATCAGGTGGCGCAGGAGTTGGAAGTTACACCTACCAGTGGGAAACAAATACTACCAATACGTGGCCCGGAACTACGATCGCCGGTGCCACCGATGCACTGTACGTGACCCCGGCACTGACCGCTGACAGGTACTACCGCGTGACTGTTCAGTGCGGTAATGTTACCTGTGTATCCCATGTAACGGTTGTCCCCGACCCGGTCATCAACACACAGCCGGTAAGTGCCGTTGTCTGCAGCGGTTCACCGGCAAGTTTTACCATTGCCGCCAGCGGAGGCACACCCGGATTGCTGTATCAGTGGTTATCGGGTCCTTCCTGCGGAAATGCGATTACCGAAATTTCAGGTGCGACGGCCAGTACGTATAATACCGGTGCCCTGACCCAGACCATGTATTACAAGGTGAAAGTGTGGTCATCCGGCAACGGCTGTGCCACCGTTTATTCCGACTGTGCAGAAGCAGGGGTTCCCCGTATTATCACCGAACCAACGGATGCCCTTATCTGCAACAGCGGCAGCTATACGATGTCGGTGGTTACCGACAGTGGCGGAGCCACGCTCTCCTATCAATGGAAAAAATTCGACGGCAGTTCATACGTGAATGAAGCCGGCGCTACAAACTCGGTTTATACTGCTGTCGGTCTCACCAACGGCATCTATAAATATAAATGTGTAATATCTGTTTCACCGGGCGGTTGTCCTGACCTTGAAACACGCGAAGTAACCGTAAATGCAGCAACCGACCCGGTCATCAATTCGGGGCTTACGTCACAGACTATCTGCACCGGCGGCTCTGCCATTTTTGCCGTCAGCGTATCCGGTGGTACGGGTAATTTTGTTTATCAATGGCAGCAAAGTACATCCTGCGGTGGGACCTGGACCAATATTTCAGGTGCGACTGCCACCAGCTACAATACCGGGTCGATGGCAAGTGTCGGGACCTATTATTATCAATGTGTCATTACCCAGGTTGGTACTGGTTGTACTTCACAATATTCCGACTGCTTAAGCCTGTCCGTAACAAACGGACCAGCTGTTGACCTCCAGCCTTCCTCTTCAACAATTTGTTCCGGAGAAACCAAACTGCTTACCTCTTCAGTTTCAGGCGGAAGCGGGACAAATTCATATGTATGGCAAACAAATACAACCGGTTGCAGCGGACCATGGAGTGATATCAATGGCGCTACCAGCCAGGATTATACCACGCAGAATCTGACCCAGACCAGCTATTACCATGTCGTTGTTACCCAGACAGGCCACGGGTGCGGACCTGTCACCTCCAACTGTGCAACCGTCGGGGTTCCCAGGATCATCACACAACCTGCCGATGGCTTAATCTGCAACAGCGGTACTTACACCATGGCTGTTGTTACAGATTCAGGCGGTGCGACCCTTTCCTACCAGTGGAAACAATATGACGGCAGCACCTATGTTCCGGTCAGCGGGGCAACCAATGCAATATACAATGCTGCCGGTCTTGGAACCGGAATCTACAAATTCAAGTGTGTCATCTCCATTTCTCCCGGCTCATGTCAGGATATGGTTACCCGTGAAGTGACAGTTAATGCGGCAAGCGATCCCATTATAACCTCGGTGCCGCCGGCCCAGACCATCTGTACAGGAGGCTCTGCAATATTTGCCGTTTCCATGTCGGGAGGAACGGGAACTTTCTTATTCCAATGGCAGAGTGCGACTTCCTGTTCAGGACCCTGGGGTGATATTCCGGGAGCCACCAACATCAGCTATAACACTGGTGTCAAAGGAAGTACTGGCACCTATTATTATCAGTGCATTGTTACCCAGACCGGCACGGGTTGCACTCCTCAAAACTCAGGTTGTATGGTACTTACCGTTACCGATGGCCCGTCAGTTGACCTTCAGCCGGCCAGCTCCACCATCTGTTCAGGTACCACAACACTGCTCACGGCTACCGTTACGGGTGGTTCGGGGGATATCACCTACAGATGGCAATCCAATACAACGGGTTGCAGCGGCCCATGGGCCGATATTAATGGCGCTACCAGCCAGAACTATACCACCACGGCTCTGTCGCAAACAAACTATTATCATGTGATCATCTCCCAGACAGGGCATGGTTGCGGACCGATTACTTCCGACTGTGCAGTTGTTTATGTTCCCAGGATCACCACACAGCCTGCAGGAACTACCCTTTGCGAAGGTTCGGACCATACAATGAATGTTGTTGTTGATGGTGGAACTGCTACCCTGGACTACCAGTGGCAGGAAAAAATAGCTGGCACTTACGGGGATATCCTGAGCGCTACCAGTGCAAGTTACACCACTCCGCTGCTATCATCCGGAGATTACTATTATCATTGTAACATTACGGTTACAAACCCGAATTGTACCATGCTCACCACCACGGAGGCCCATGTTGCCGTGGTCGGAATCCCGCAGGTGACAATCGGCCCGGGTGACCAGGTCATCTGTGCGGGAGGAAGTGCTGTTTATACAGCCAGCGTGACCGGAGGAACCGGGACAACCAGTTACCAGTGGCAGATCGGCACCGGATCAAATTGTGATTATGTTACCTGGAACAACGTGAATGGAGCTACCACTGCCACATATAATACAGGGGCAATGAATACGCCCGGAGTAAAGAGTGTCAGGTGCATTGTAACCCAGTCGGTATCGGGTTGCGATCCAGTTTACCTGGTACCCTGCCTTAAACTGACTATTTCCGCAGGCCCGGTTATCAGCAGTCAGCCTGCAAGCGCCACCGTGTGCAACGGTGCGCAGGAAACACTGTCTGTGACTGTTACTGGCGGAACCACGGGAACTGCCTACAAATGGCAATCGAATACGGCAAGCTGCCTTGCCAACTTCAATGATATTTTGGGAGCGACTGAGGCAACCTATACGACACCCTCGCTGGGTATTACAACATATTACAGGGTTAAAATAACCCAGGAGGGAAGCAATTGTGTTGCTACTTCGAGTTGCGCCAAAATTACGGTCCTGGCCGACCCGATTTCGCCAAACCCGCAAAGTGCCACGATCTGCGATGGCGGAACCCATACCATGAGTGTATCTCCCACAGGAGGTACAGGAACATTTACCTTCCAATGGGAAGATTCACCTGATCATGTGACCTTTACACCGATAGGCTCAGCTACGAACAGCAGCTATACCACCCCGGCTTTGTCCGTTACAATGTATTACCGCGCTGTAATCTCTCAGTCAGGATTGGGTTGCGGCCCGATAACCACGGCCTATGCAACGGTAACCGTTGTAGCCGACCCGGTTATTCTTACCGATCCCGCCAGTACGGATATCTGTGAAGGCGGAACACCCTCCTTTACCGTTTCTGCCTCGGGGGGTACTCCCACACTGACTTATGTATGGCAGGGTTCCACCACAGGAGGAGCACCCTGGACCAATGTTGGGACAAATTCAAGTTCGTTCACCAGTTCAGCATTAACACATACAACCTATTTCAGAGTCGTTGTCTCAGCAGCTGGAAGCGGCTGTAATTCGGCAACCTCTGGTATCGCCACGGTCAATGTTTACCCCGATCCAAGTATTGTCACCCAGCCTGTCGGTGCTACGATTTGTTCAGGAGGAAGTTTAGGATTAAGTGTAACTGCCTCCGGAGACCTCTACCCCGGGTCGTTACAATATAAATGGCAGTCCAATACCTCTGGCTGTGCCGGCGCCTGGGCCGATATCAACGGGGCAACCAGCCAGAACTATACCGCGACGGGCCTGACGGAAACCACCTACTACCATGTTGTCATTACGCAGGCCCTTGTAGGCTGTGGCCCGGTAATATCTGACTGTGCGCCTGTCGTCGTGCCAAAATTCACCACCCAGCCGGTTGGTAACGATTTATGTGAAAACGGAACCCACACCATGTCGGTGGTTGTTGCCGGGGGCAGTGCCACACTGGCTTACCAGTGGCAAACGTCATCGACCTCCGGCTCCGGTTTTGGTGATATCCTGGGGGCAACTTCTGCAAGTTATACAACACTGCCATTAGCAGTAGGATATCATTATTATCATTGTAATGTACTGGTGACCTCACCCGACTGCGGCACTATTACATCAAGCGAAGTGCTGGTGCATGTAGTCGGCCAGGCTAATGTAACACTTTCTCCTGCCAACCAGTTTGTTTGCGTCGGAGGGAATGCCTCCTTCTCGGCAAGTGTAACTGGTGGTGCCGGCACCACAACTTACCAGTGGCAGAGCGGGACAGGGGCTGACTGTGCCTCCGTCAGCAATTGGACAAATATCTATGGCGCTACGGCTACAACCTATAATACGGGAACTGTTACGATACCCGGTACAACTTACTATCGCTGCAACGTCAGCCAATCGGAACCAGGGTGCGCACCAATCTATAATATCACCTGTCTGAAACTGGAAGTAGCGGGTGTGGCAATCGTTGCCCAACCAGCTCCGACCTCAATCTGCACAGGCGGTACCGCAACACTTGGTATCACCATCACCGGCGCTACTTCTGGTACAACCTACCAGTGGCAGTCGACAACCTTCGGTTGTGCGTCCACATTTAATGATATCCTTGGAGCTACATCAGTTACCTATACAACACCTGTACTGACAGCCTCCGCCTATTACAAGATCAGGATTTCGGAAAGCAGTTGCGGTGTGACTTCAAATTGCACAAAGGTGACGGTTACCGGAGATCCGGGCATCACGACCCAGCCAACCGGAGCAACCATCTGCACGGGAGGTACCCATACGATGAGTGTTGTAGCAACGGGCGGAGCACCTACACTTGAGTACCAATGGCAATCCAGCACCGACAATATCTCCTTCGGGAATATTGGCGGCGCAACCTCCTCGAGCTTTACAACCCCGATATTGACATCCACCACTTATTACAAGGTTGTCGTTACAGCATCCGCTTCAGGTTGCGGAACGGCAACTTCGAACCCTGTGACAGTTACGGTTGTCCCCGACCCGACGATATCTGCTGATCCGATTGGAACCAGCATTTGTACAGGAGGTACGCACACCATGACGGTTGCAGCCTCCGGTGGAACACCCTCCCTGCATTATCAATGGCAGTCGAGCAGCAATAATGTCACCTTCACCAATATCAGCGGTGAAACCAATACCGCTTATACAACTCCGGCCCTGACGGCAACCACCTATTACAAGGTGTCTGTAACTGCCACAGGAAATGATTGTAACACGGCTGCATCAGCAACTGCGACTGTGACGGTTGTACCTGATCCCGTCATTTCGGTTCAGCCTGCCGGCGCCACGATCTGTTCCGGCGGACATCATACCATGAGTGTTACTGCCAGCGGAGATCCTGCAACAGGATCACTCATTTACAAATGGCAGTCAGGTCCCAATACGGGATCTTATGGCGATATTTCTGCTGCCACCAGCAGTACCTATACTACCGATGCGCTGACTGGAAGTACCTATTTCAGGGTGATTATCACCCAGTCGGCATCAGGATGCAGTACAACCTCCGATGATGCTCTGGTTATAGTGAACCCGGTTCCTGCTATTTCAATACAGCCGTTGAGTCCTGCAGCAATCTGCGTTGGAGGATCTACATCAGCCATCACCCTGGTTACCTCAGGAGGTACGCCGACCCTGGCCTACCAGTGGCAATACAACAATGGTGGTACCTGGGAAAGTGTGACCGACGGATCTCCGGCCGGCTCCGTATATACGGGCGCGACAGGGACAAGTTTTGTGGTTGCCGGCATAACAGTGCCCGGGGATTATCAATACCGGTGCTACGTTTCCGATATCAGCAGCGGCTGCGGTTCAACAACTTCTGATGTTATCACAGTTTCAGTAATCGCCGATCCAGCAATTTCCGTGCAACCGGCAAGCCCTGCCCCGATATGTTCAGGCGGCACGGCTGTCATTTCCCTGACAGCAACAGGCGGGACACCGGGACTTACCTACCAGTGGAAATACGATACCGATCCGGGAGCTGGTACAACCTGGGTTAACGTGACGAACGGTACACCTTCGGGTGCAACATATACCGGCGGAACTGCCAACAGTCTTTCAGTTGCCGGAATTTCGCCGGCCGGGTCATATGATTATGAATGTATTGTTTCCGCCATCGGAAGTGGTTGTAATCCTGCCACCTCCTCCACGGTTACTGTAACCGTGGTTGCAGATCCGACTCTGACAACACCCTCCTTTATCCCTTCAGTAATCTGTGTCGGCGGAACCACCGTCCTGAGCAGCACCATCAGCGGAGGGACAGGTACGCCTACTTATCAATGGCAATATTACAGCGGTTCATGGAACAACGTTGTTAACGGAACTCCTGCCGGAGCTGTTTACACGGGCGCAGCAACCCTGTCGATGACCATATCCGGAACCTCAGTATCGGGAACCTATCATTACAGATTAACAACCAATAATTCTGCCGGATGCAATTATATCAGCGACGACGTTTCTTACATCGTCGTCGGGGATCCGGGAATCACCACCCAGCCGGTTGGCGAGACCATCTGTAAAGGCGGTTTCCATGCCATGAGTGTGATCGCCACAGGAGGCACACCGTCTCTTGAATACCAGTGGAAAACATCGGATACCTATGGAGGAACTTATTCTGATATCAGCGGTGCAACTGAAAGCACCTATACTACCCCTGTACTGACATCCACAAACTACTACAAAGTTGTGATAACAGCCACAGGTTCTGATTGCGGAACGGCCAATTCAAACATTGCCACTGTAACGGTGGTGGATGATCCGACAATTACTTCAGGCCCCGTGAGCCCTGATCCGATTTGTACCGGTGGAACGGTTAACCTTTCTGTAACCGCAACAGGTGGTACACCATCGCTTGACTATCAGTGGCAATATAATGACGGATCATGGACCAATGTAACCAATGGTTCACCCGCAGGTGCCGTTTATACGGGAGGAAATGCCGCCGATATTGCCATAGCCGGCATATCCGTATCCGGTACCTATTCTTACAGGTGCCTGGTTTCTGCTACCGGGAATGGTTGCAATACCGCCACCTCTTCTACTGCCACCTTCACGATCGGATCAGATCCTGTGATCCAGACCCAGCCGACCGGCACCACACTATGTACGGGAGGAAACCATACGATGAGTGTGATCGCAAGCGGTGGTGTACTGACCGGTGCGCTGATCTACCATTGGGAATCGGGACCCAATACGGGCAGTTATACGGAAATATCCGGAGCTACCAGCAGTAGTTACGATGCAATGGCACTGACTACCACCACCTATTTCAGGTGTGTCGTCACCCAGGCTCCGTCGGGTTGTCGTGTAAATACAGATGATGTTCTGGTTACGGTTGTTCCCGACCCGAGTATCTATCTTGAGCCTGTTTCACCTGCCGCTATCTGTATTGGTGGTTCGACAGGCATATCGCTTATGGCCTCAGGAGGTACTCCGGCCCTGGTTTATGAATGGCAATATTATAATGGTGCAACCTGGAATGCCGTCGCGAATGGAACGCCTGCAGGGTCAACCTATACAGGAGAGGCTTCAAACAGCCTCACTGTCGCAGGAATTTCAGTGGCAGGAAGTTACCAGTATCAATGTTACATAACCGCCTCGGGAGAGGGATGCGGAACCGCAACCTCCGACCCGGTTACCGTGACTGTTACCGGCGACCCGGGCATTACCGTGCAGCCGACGAGCCCCGATGCAATCTGCAGCGGAGGATCGGCTGGTGTGAGTTTAACTGCCACAGGCGGAACTCCGGCTCTTGTCTATCACTGGCAATATGATTCCGACCCCGGCGTTGGCACGACATGGGCAAACGTCGTTGACGGAACCCCTGCCGGAGCATCCTATTCGGGCGGAACAAGCACATCCATGACCATTTCCGGAATCACCGGAGCGGGGACATATAATTATCAGTGTCTCGTAACCGCTACGGGCGACGGTTGCAATCCTGCCACCTCAAGCACCGTGACCGTAACTGTCCAGGCTGATCCCAGCATCACGGTTCATCCTGTAGGTGCTACCATCTGCACCGGGGGAGATCATGCCATGAGTGTTACCGCTACCGGCGGTACCCCTGCATTGCTCTATCAGTGGGAATCAAATACCACAGGATGCGGTAATTCCTTTGGTGATATCAGCGGCGCTACATCAGCCGATTATACGGCAACAGCTTTAGCCACTACTACATATTACAAAGTTAAAGTCTGGTCTTCGGGAAATGGCTGTGCCACGGTCTATTCTAATTGTACAACTGTATCGGTAGTGCCTGATCCAAGTATCGTTACCGAGCCCACCGATCCTGCAGCCATCTGCATAGGAGGAACCACGGGTATGAGTGTCATTGCCACAGGAGGCACACCCTCTTTGGTCTATCAATGGCAATATTATAATGGTTCCACCTGGAATGCTGTTGTAAATGGCACCCCTGCCGGATCAACCTATACAGGTGCTGCTTCCAGCAGTCTTTCCGTTGCCGGAATCTCCGTTGCCGGAACTTACCTGTACAACTGTTATATCACCGCGGGTGGAAATGGTTGCGGAACAGCAACTACCGCCACAACGACGATTACTGTTACCGGCGATCCCGGGATTACAACCCAACCCACCAGCCCTGCTGATATCTGTGCCGGAGGAACAACAGCCAATATGACCATTGCAGCAAGCGGCGGAACGCCGTCACTTAACTATCAATGGAAATATTATAACGGCTCTACCTGGAGCAATGTGGTAAACGGAACCCCCGCCGGTTCAACCTATTCGGGATCGACCGGCACTACCTTCTCGGTAGCCGGTATTTCATCAGCGGGCAGTTACGTGTATCATTGCGTGGTTACTGCCACCGGAAACGGATGCAACCCTGACACTTCGTCGAATGTAACGGTCACTGTTGTTCCCGATCCTACCCTGACAACTCCTGTGTTCACCAACACAACGATTTGTATCGGAGGAACGACGGATGTAAGCAGTACCATCAGCGGAGGCACCGGAACACCGACCTATAAATGGCAATATTATAATGGCTCAAGCTGGAATGATGTTGTGGATGGCACCCCTGCAGGAACCACCTATACCAACAATACAACTGCAACGATGACCATTTCGGGGGCATCGTCGGCAGGGACATACCAGTACCGCCTTACAACAAACAATTCCCTGGGCTGCGACAAGAACAGTGCGGGAACTTCCTACATTGTTGTCGGGGATCCGGGCATAACCACCCAACCTACTAATCCCTCCGCCATTTGTGTTGGAGGAACTGCGGGGATGAGCGTGGTTGTCTCAGGAGGCACACCGTCATTGAATTATCAGTGGCAATTTTATAACGGGTCAACCTGGAGTGCTGTTGCCAACGGCACGCCAGCCGGGTCAACCTACACCGGTGCAACATCCAGCAGCCTTTCGGTTGCCGGCATTTCAACACCGGGTACCTACGAATACAATTGTTATATCACTGCTACCGGGAGTGGCTGCGGAACTGCGACCACGACTTCCGCTTTCATCACTGTGATTGCGGATCCGTCCATTTCGACCCAACCCAACAGTCCGCCCGATATTTGTACAGGTGGTACAACGAACAACATGACGATAGTAGCCACTGGCGGGACTCCGTCGCTGGTCTATCACTGGCAGTATTATAACGGGTCAAGCTGGAACAATGTGGCCAATGGCACCCCCACCGGGTCAACCTATACCGGGGCAACCCTGACAAGCTTCTCTGTTGCAGGGATTTCCGTAGCGGGCAGTTACCAGTACCAATGTGTCGTCACTGCAAGTGGCGACGGTTGCAACCCGATCACTTCAAGTCCTGTTACTGTTACTGTTGTTCCTGATCCTACCCTTACAACGCCGTCGTTTACCAATACTACCATATGTATTGGAGGAACCACGGATGTCACCAGCACCATCAGCGGAGGCACCGGAACACCAACCTACAAGTGGCAATACTACAATGGCACATCCTGGAATGACGTTGTGAACAACACCCCGGCAGGAACCACCTATACCAACAATACCACTGCAACGATGACCATTGCTGGTGCATCGGGTGCAGGAACCTACCAGTATCGCCTTACAACCAATAATTCTCTTGGTTGCGACAAGAACAGTGCGGGAGCTTCCTACATCGTTGTCGGGGATCCTGGCATAACCACCCAGCCTTCGAATCCCTCCGCCATTTGTGTTGGCGGAACTGCAGGTATGAGCGTGGTTGCCACGGGAGGCACACCTTCCCTGGTTTACCAATGGCAATATTATAACGGATCCACCTGGAGCGCCGTTACCAATGGCACGCCGGCCGGATCAACCTACACCGGTGCAACAACAAGCAGCCTTTCGGTTGCCGGCATTTCGACTCCGGGCACCTATCAGTACAACTGCTATATCACAGCTACCGGCAGCGGTTGCGGAACTGCAACAACAACTACAGCCACGATTACCGTGACTGCGGATCCTGCCGTCACAGTACAACCCACCAACCCAGCCGACATTTGTGTCGGGGGAACGACCGCCAGTATGACCATTTCAGCAAGCGGGGGAACACCATCACTGAACTATCAGTGGAAATATTACAATGGTTCCACCTGGGGCAATGTGGCCAACGGCACCCCGGCCGGTTCGACCTATACGGGAGCAACCGGCACTACCTTCTCGGTAGCCGGGATTTCATCAGCAGGCAGTTATGTCTATCATTGCGTTGTTACAGCCACAGGTAATGGCTGCAACCCTGACACATCATCAAATGTAACCGTCACTGTTGTTCCCGATCCCACGCTTACGACACCGTCATTCACCCATTCGAGCATTTGTGTCGGTGGAACAACCGATGTAATCAGCACGATCAGCGGCGGCACCGGAACCCCTTCGTACCAGTGGCAGTACTATAATGGCACGTCATGGAACAATGTGGCGGGCGGAACACCGTCCGGATCAACCTATACCAACGCTACCACAGCGACCATGACCATTGCCGGGGCTAATACAGCCGGGACCTACCAGTACCGCTTGACAACCTTCAATTCTTCGGGTTGTGATTTTAACAGTGCCGGAGCATCCTACAATGTGATTGCCGATCCCGGTATTATTACAGATCCTTCCAGTCCTGCAGCTATTTGTGTCGGTGGTACTACCGGTGTTAGCATCGTAGCCACAGGCGGCACCCCGGCTTTGGTATATGAATGGCAATATTATAACGGGTCAACCTGGAATGCCGTAGCCAATGGTACTCCTGCAGGTTCCAACTATTCCGGCGGATCAACGAATTCGCTGACAGCTTACGGATTTACCCTTTCAGGCAGCTACCAGTACAGGTGTTATGTTACAGCAACAGGCGACGGATGTGGAACTGCAACTTCGGCGGCAGCCACCATTACCGTCGTTTCTGATCCGACGATCAACACCCAGCCTGTAGGAGCTACGATCTGCACGGGCGGTAACCATTACATGACCGTCACTGCGACAAGCGGTACCCCATTCCTGACCTACCAGTGGCAGAATTCAACTTCAAGCACAACAGGACCATGGTCCAATATTTCTGGGGCCACCTTGTCATCCTATACAACGACGGCATTAACTGTTACAACCTACTACCAGGCAGTTGTTTCTGCCACCGGCAGCGATTGCAATACGGCTTACAGCTTACCTGCAACAGTTACCGTTGTGCCTGATCCGACTATCGATACACAGCCCTCTGATGCAACCATCTGCAGCGGGTCAACTACCGTATTATCGGTAATCGCCAGCGGGGGAACTCCTTCTCTGATATACCTGTGGCAGTATTATAATGGTTCGTCATGGGTAACAGCGCCCGGAACCGCCACAAATCCAAGTTATACAACCCAGTCGCTGACTGCTTCAACCCAGTTCAGGGTGCAGATTTCCTCCACAGGGAATGGTTGCGATCCGGTCACTTCAAATACGGTGACAGTCCACATTCCGCATATTATCACACAACCGGTTGCCAGTACTGAGCTTTGTGTCGGGGGAACCGCAACGTTAAGTGTCTCGGTCGGTTCTGACGGAGGAACAGCAACTTACTCCTATCAATGGGAGGTTTCTCCTTTTGATTGTGATTACGGATATTTCAACATATCAGGGGCTACAAACAACACCTATACATCAAATGCCTTGCCGGCAGGTGTCAGATATTACAAATGTATTATCAGTGTTTCATCGCCCGGCTGTGCACAGCTGGAGTCAACCTGTGCTTTCGTAAATATTGTGGCAGATCCGACCATAGCTGTTCAGCCTGTAGGTACGACCCTGGGTTGCAGCTCATCTACCCATACAATGACGGTAACCGCCACAGGTGGTTCAGGCTCGTTCAATTATCAGTGGCAGTCAAGTGTAACCGGATGCAGTGGTTTCTCCAGTATCGGCGGAGCTACCAACAGTAGTTATACCGCTACGGGCCTTACACAGACCACCTATTACCAGGTGCTTGTTACCCAGTCAGTCAATGGTTGTAATTCTTTGACTTCGAATTGTGCAACCGTTACGGTAAGTACATCACCCACGGCTGTTGCCGGCGATAACCAGCGTTTATGTAACCAGTATATGACCTTCCTTACCGGTAACTGGCCTCCAACAGGCAGTATCGGTAGCTGGAAATTCGTATCCGGACCCAGCGTTGTGACACCATCTCCTTCCAATTCACCGGTGGCTACAGTTGTCGGACTTGTTGGCAGCAGCACTCCCTATGTGTTCAGGTATACCATCACCACGAGCTATGGTTCAGGTGTTTGCAAGGATTCGGCAGATATGACGGTGACCAATTATCATTCCCCGTCATCTCCCTTTGCCGGGAATGACCAGAAATTGTGCCTGAATGCAACATCCGTTTCCACAACACTTACGGGGAATACACCCGGATTCGGTTCAGGGATGTGGCAGCAGGTTTCGAAACCTGTCGGAGCTTCCAATGCTGTAATATCATCGCCAGGAACCCCGTCAACACTGGTCAGCAACCTCGTTGCCGGAACGTACACCTTCTCCTGGGGCATTTACAATGGCGTTTGTGACACGGTCAAGGACCTGATTGATATAACGATTTATCCTCCATGCCACGTTGACGCAGGATCCAATGCAACAATCTGTCAGGGTTCAACCTATACCCCCAATGCTTCCAGTGCACTCAATTGCGGAAACATGAGCTGGGGAACCACTGGTTCAGGATACTTTAATGATCCGACCCTGCTGCATCCGACCTATACACCGGGAGCAGGGGACATCACCAATGGCTCCGTTGTCCTGTATATCAAATGTTCAAGTTGTTGCGGAATTCCCTGTTCCGGTGACTCCAGTGCGATGACACTGACCATCACCAAAACACCGGCAGCCTATGCCGGGCCAAATGCAGCAGCATGCAGCGGTTCAGGGTATGCTTTGACCGGAGCCACTGCTACAAACTATACGAGTGTTTTATGGACATCCCCGACAAGTGGAACCTTTACTCCGGGAGCGACTGCCCTGCAGCCGACCTATACGCCGAGTGCAGCGGATATCACCAACGGGAGTGTAACCCTTACTCTCAGGGCCGTGGCAGGAAGTCCATGCACGGATGCAACCAGTTCAATGGTGCTAACCGTTCATGCGCAACCTTCAGCCCTAACATTGTCGAATAATACTATTTGTGCTGGATCAGATTACCAGTTGACCTCCAATGCCCAGAATTATACTTCACTGGCATGGACCACAAGCGGAAACGGTATTTTTAGCAATACTGCAATCCCGAATCCGATTTATACGCCAAGCCAGGCCGATATTACCAGCGGCAGTGTTACACTGTCATTAACAGTAAATGCAAATGCACCCTGTTCCAACATTACGCGTTCCATGGTACTGACAATACAATCGGGACCAACAGCCAATGCCGGTGATGACGGTGTCGTTTGTAGAAATACGGCATATGTGGTCAGCGGGGCAAGTGCATCGAACAGTTCAGCTGTGCTGTGGACCCATAACGGGACTGGCACACTGACGAGTGCGTCATCCCTGACACCTACCTATACACCAAATCCGGCTGAAACCGGACCAGTTGTACTTACTTTGCATGTTAACGCAATTTCACCGTGTGCTACGGGTGCAACGGATCAGATGATCCTCACCATAACCCCCGGCCCGGCTGCTGGAGCAGGTCCGGATGCAACGATTTGTGAAGGCGGCAACTATGTGGTAACAGGAGCCTCTGCAACCAATTATACAAGTCTGAGCTGGGGATCAAGTGGAACAGGAACCTTTGTTTCGAGTGCTTCTTTAAACCCAACCTATATCCCTAGTCCTGCTGATATTTCGACAGGATCTGTAACCCTTACACTTACCGCTGCCGGATCAGGTACTTGTTCAGCTGCATCTGATAATATGGTCCTTTCGATTACGCGTGCTCCTTCGATCAGTGCAGGCAGCGATGCTTCGATTTGCAGCTCTGCAGGATCCGTTACTTTGGCCGGATCAGGGTCACATTATGCCTCCCTGTTATGGACCACCAATGGTACAGGAACCTTTGCCGATGCAACAATCCCTGCAGCAGTATACACCCCCAGCGCTTCAGATATTTCCACCGGCCAGGTACAGTTAACCATTACGGCAGCCGGAAATGGCTCCTGTGCAAGTACGAGCGACTTCATGGTATTGACGATCTGGAAGGCAGCAACAGCCTTTGCAGGTAACAATGCCACGATCTGCAATTCAGCCAGCTACCAGGTATTGGATGCCAGCGCAACCAACTATGCCAGCGTATTGTGGGCGAAGAACGGCGGCGCAACCGGAACCTTGGGTGGCTCAACAACGCTGACCCCGACCTATACCCCGGGAGCAGGAGAAACCGGCACGGTAACCTTAACCCTGACGGTCACCCCGCAGGGCGGCGCAACCTGTGGAACCGCGACCTCTTCCATGTCAATCGTGCTGAATTCCGCCCCGGCAGTGAATGCCGGTACGGATGCATCGATCTGCAGTTCAACCGCCAGTTATACCTTAAGCAGCAGTTCATCTTCATCGGCCGCAGTATTATGGTCCACCAACGGAACAGGAACATTCAACAGCGCAACAGCGTTGCATGCCACTTATAGCCCGAGTGCGGATGATATCGCCACCGGTCAGGTGCAGTTAACGCTGACCACCACCGGCAACGGCGCCTGCTCAAGTGTAAACGACTTCATGGTCCTGACGATCTGGAAGGCAGCAACCGCCTTTGCAGGCAACAATACCACGATCTGCAATTCAGCCAGCTACCAGGTACTGGATGCCAGCGCAACCAACTATGCCAGCTTATTGTGGGCGAAGAACGGTGGCGCAACCGGAACAATGGGTGGTTCAACAACGTTGACCCCGACCTATACACCAGGTGCAGGAGAAACCGGCACGGTAACCTTAACCCTGACGGTCACCCCTCAGGGCGGCGCAACCTGTGGTACGGCAACCTCATCAATGGATATCGTATTGAATTCCGCCCCGACAGTTTATGCGGGTACGGATGCTTCGATCTGCAGTTCAGCAGCCAGCTATACCTTAAACAGCAGTTCCTCGTCATCAGCAGGTCTCCTGTGGTCTACCAATGGCACAGGAAGCTTCGACGATGCTACCTCACTCCATGCAACCTATACACCAAGCTCCGCCGATATCGCCACCGGTCAGGTTCAGTTAACGCTGACCACCACCGGCAACGGCGCCTGCTCCAGTGTAAGCGACTTTATGGTGCTGACGATCTGGAAGGCAGCAACCGCCTTTGCCGGGAACAATACCACGATTTGTAACTCAGCCAGCTACCAGGTACTGGATGCCAGCGCAGCCAACTATGCCAGCTTATTGTGGACAAAGAACGGCGGCGCAACAGGAAGCTTAAGCGGTTCAACCACCCTGACCCCGACCTATACGCCGGGAGCAGGCGAAACCGGCACGGTAACCTTAACCCTGACGGTCACCCCGCAGGGCGGCGCAACCTGTGGAACCGCGACCTCTTCCATGTCAATCGTGCTGAATTCCGCACCAACAGTGTATGCAGGTACGGATGCATCGATCTGCAGTTCAGCCAGCAGCTACACCTTAAACAGCAGCTCCACTTCATCTGCGGCTGTACTCTGGTCAACCAATGGTACTGGAAGCTTCGACGACGCAATGACACTCCATGCAACCTATACGCCAAGCTCCGCCGATATCGCCACCGGCCAGGTTCAGTTAACACTGACCACTACCGGCAACGGTGCCTGCTCAAGCGTAAGTGACTTTATGGTACTTAATATTTGGCCATCGTCAACAGTGAATGCAGGACCGGATGACACGATTTGTGCCGGACACAAATATGTAATTACAGGCTCTGCTGCTACCAACTATTCAAGTTTAGTCTGGGAAACATCTGGAAATGGAATATTTGACGATGCCGGTACTTTACACCCGACCTATTCGCCAAGTGCTGCCGATATTGCAGCAGGATCAGTAACGC
>Ga0118677_10000469_pt1 | contig 88582 bp, 77 predicted proteins | sample AliMusrvi5mmetaG_FD_86154 | JGI IMG/M metagenome (GOLD analysis project Ga0118677, IMG submission 86154)
CGTCCGCTCACTCTTACTGCTCCAATCAACGCCCCGACTATGCAGGTGAACGGAGTGCGTGTCTAGCGGTTTCTTTTACCGGATAAGATGAGGGGGTAGGGTGGGCATAAGAGAATCCTTTGCCGTCCGGCGCCTCGGGGTAGATGCCGGGCGGCATTTTGGCTTTATCCGCTGGCCCGCTGCTGGCGCAAGAGCGCGGCCCTAACAGACTCCCAATCGAATAGAACACGGCCCCCGAGGTTAATCCAGGGAATCAGTCCTTTGCGGCGGTGGTTCGCGAGCGTTCGCCGAGAAATCGGCAATCGCTCAAGAAGCTGGGTAACGGTCAGAAACCCGCCTGTATCATCCTGCTGGCCCGCCTTGGCGGTGGCCGCGGGCGTTTTGGTTTTCGCAGTTAGCATGAAAGCACTTTCCTTCACGCGCCTGCATCGTCCTATTCAACAAAGGTCAGGGGCGGTGCGTTAGGTCACCGGCCAGCGCAAGCCAAGCCGCTTTTGTGCCGTTGAGATCGCCTCAGGGGTATATTTCGGCATCGTCGGCCACAGCTTTCTTAGGACAACCATTTGCTCTGCCCGTGACGCCTTGCACCATAGGCCCCCAGCTACCCAGGAAATCAGCAGGCAGTACTTGGTTTGTCTTTCCATCTGTGTTCGGCCCTCCTGAACCTTCGCCGTCTTCGCATTCCACCTTCTCTGTGCTGCAATGCGGAACACTTTATCATCGTCAATTCTGTCGGCAACCTGCGCCAACTGACTGAAATGCCGGTAGTGATCGGGGTTGAAGCCCTCGCCGGCCTTCATGCCCGCAACAAAGATTGCTCGCCAGAGCATGTATTCATGCAGTGCGACGCTTATGTTCGCTTGATTCTCGGGCGTGTCGGGCAGGACAAACCCAGCTTCGCGCAATCTATCTATTACCTCCCGTGGTGTCTGTTGCTCGACCCTTTTCCAGAGCGCGTTGTGATAGTCCAAGAACGCAGCAGGGTAGTTCTTTCGCCCTTGGTCCTGTTCGAATTGCTTTTCGCAGTCCAGGCGTTTGGCGTTTAACATCAACCGCCGCCAAGTCACCTCCCGCCGCGCATCCGCGCCACTTCGAGGCAGCGGCAACTGCTGCTTCGCCCTGGGGACCTTGCGCGACAATTCTCCGGGCTGCATCACTTCGCGTCCTGAGCAACCGCCTTCGCAGTCAGCGGGATGACGTTCGCGGCCTGCGCGGGCGCCACGGCAAACCACGCCACGCCGTCGGCCTTCGTCATCAGCCCCTTGTAATTGCTGTGCACCATTGCCGGACTATTGCCCGCCTCTTTCGCGGTCAATCCTTCGTCGGCGTGGAGCGCGTAGTGAGCGGAGACGAAGCTATGCCGCAGACCATTGCGCCGGACGGGGATATTCAATTCGGCCAGCATGGCCTCGAAGGCTTTGTGCCAATGCTGAAGATAGAGGGATGGCCAAAGCGGGCCGGTGCTGTTCCGGTATGGTTCAAGCCAGCCTGCCAGGGCAGGGCAGACTGTAACCAGCCGACGGGAGCGAGTCTTGCTCTTCGCTACGGAGACCTCGACATGACCCTCCACATGCCAAACGTCTGCCCAGGTAAGGCGGGATGCCTCCTGCAAGCGCACACCCCCGAGAGCAACCATCGCGATCATTGGCACGAGCCTGGTATAGTCGGCGCCTGGCTGTTGCCCTTCCTCGGGTGGTCCCGGGCGCTTACTCGCTCGCTCCAGCATGGCCCGCAACTCATTGGCGGTGTAGCATTCGATGTCCTCGGGCTCATAGCTCTCCTTGGTCATGCCCTCGGCATCAAGCAGCCCGTGCGCCGCAGACAGGTATTTCTTCTTAACGCACCACTTCAAGAACATCTTCACCGTGCCGCGCCGCTCGTTCCTGGTCTTCGGGGAAACGTCGCCATGCTTGGCCATGTAGGTGTCGAGTAATTCGGTGGTCAGGTCGCAGACCGCAGAGTTCCGGAATGTCCCGGCAAATTCCCGCAGCCACATGGAGACGTTGTAATGGTAGCCCGGTGAGAGTTGCGGGCGCTTGCCCTCTTTGGCGATCGTCTTGGCCTTCCGGCCTTCTACAAATTCCTCCACTGCCTGCGACATGTCCGTCCGGTTGATCGTCGCCACGGTGGTCAGGAAGCCGTCTATAGCTTCAGCCAGAGTGTGCTTGCCCAGCTTCCCCCGAGCCTCGCAGCACTCCGACACGGCCTCACGCAAGGACAAGCGAACTCCGGTCTCCTGATAAAACCTTTGGAGCCGGTCGAATGCGGTCAGGGCATCGCCAGCCTGTTCCGGGGTTAAGGCAGTGACTTGTGATCCCTTGGCCAGGTCCTTCACCAGTTCCTCAGCGTACTCCAGTGCGCCGCCTTGCCCGCCGTAGGTAGGGAAGGATTTCATCATCCGCTTGCCGCTCACGGTCCACGCCACACGGTACGAACCACGGCCAGCGCATGGGCGATAAATCTTGGCGAGGACCTTTTTGCGGTGCTTAACCTTCTTTGGCCATTTCACGTCTGCCTCTATGGATTGGCCCTGATTCTGTGTCGGGACTGTGTCAGTGGTGCCTATGTCCTCAGATTCAAATTCGGCCGGACCTTCACTTTCCCCAATGTTTACTGGGGTAGAAGAATGGTCGGAGCGACAGGATTTGAACCTGCGACGTCTTGGTCCCAAACCAAGTGCTCTACCAGGCTGAGCTACGCTCCGACGACCGGCAGGCAACTATGGCACAACGCCGCGGGAGCGCAACTACAAACGCGACACTACAAACGCCCCCGGCTTCCGGCTGGACGACTCGCCGGTTCATGTTAAGGTGGCTCAGGTATGTTAACCGAAGAGCCTCCCGCGCCGCAGAAAATAAACCTCCGCCGCCCTGACGTCATGGCGGCGGTTCAGGCCCAGGTGCTGTCGCATTATCGAAGTAACCTGGTCGAGCGGATTCGAGCCAGCGGCCATGTGCTTTCGGCTGGGGATCTGACCATCAAGCTCGCGAAGCAGTTCGGTTTTTGTTATGGGGTCGAGCGGGCCATCGATCTGGCTTACGCCGCCCGCAAGGTGTTTCCCATGCAGCCGATTTATATTCTCGGTGAGATTATTCACAACCCCGAGGTGAACGATCAAATCCGCGCCATGGGCATCAAGTTTCTCTCCGGCAAAGAGAAGGACGCAGACCTCCAGGATTTGAAGAAGGACGACATTGTCATCATTCCCGCATTCGGGACGGAAGTCTCGATGCGTCAGCAGCTCGAGGCCAAAGGTTGCCGGTTCGTTGATACGACCTGCGGCGACGTGATGAGCGTCTGGAAGCGCGTGCGGCAGTACTCGAAAGACAAGGTTACCAGCATCATTCACGGTAAGGCCTGGCACGAGGAAACGAAGGCCACCAGTTCCCAGGCCATGGCCAACGGCGGGGGCCACTACCTGGTCGTGTTCACACTGGCCGAAACCGACTACGTATGCGACTACATCTTGAACGGTGGCGACAAAGCGGACTTCCTGGAGAAATTCAAAGGGGCTTACTCCGAAGGTTTCGATCCTGCTGTCCATCTGCAGGCCATTGGCGTCGCGAATCAAACCACGATGCTCCGCGGCGAGACCGAAGATGTGCAGCGGCGCTTGCGCCGGGCCATGGCGCAGAAGTATGGCGAGGCTGACATCGACCGGCACTTCCGGTTCTTCGACACCATCTGCGGGGCGACGCAGGATCGCCAGGACGCTCTAGAAAAGCTGTTGCAGGAGCCGATTGATCTGCTGCTCGTGATCGGGGGATACAATTCCTCGAACACGTCGCATCTGGCGGAAATGGGCGAGGCAAGGCTGCCGACTTACTTCATCAAGAACGCTGCCAAGATGAGGTCAGACAAGCTGATTCTTTATTACAACCAGCACAAACACGAGGAGGTCGAGGCAGCCAATTGGCTGCCTGCCGGCAAGGTCACGGTGGGCATCACGGCTGGAGCGTCCTGTCCGAATAACCTGATCGAGGATGCCATCCGTCGCCTCTTCGAGTTGCGCGGCATCTCGGTGCAGCAACTGCTCGCGCCTTAGGGTTCCTTGGGCACGATCACGACCTTGCCCTCCTTCACCTGGATGTCCTGAAGCCCTTTTAGCACCGCCACTGCGGTCGGTTCGTTGGTCAGGCTGGCAGCGAAGTTCTGTTTGCGAATTTCCTGCATATAAACCTCGGGCACCGGCGTCCCTTTCACGATCAGAATGCGCGGCGTCACAATGAGCACGCTATCGCGGAAACCCAAATTAAACGTTGCGGTGCCGTTCAGGTAACGGCCTCTGAACATGCTTAGCCCGACTTCATGCAGCGGCACACTAACCTGGCCCTGTACTTGGTCGCCCTCGAGGCTGACATATAACTTGCCTTTCAACGCTTGCGGTTCCGAGCCGCTGGCGATCAACGCGTTGATGTCGTCCGCAGTAAGAACGAGAGGCTTGGTGGCGCGTTTCTCGCGGACCTCCTGCTGGAATGCCTCGAAACGCTGCTTCACCTGGTCGACCTCGGTTTTCGACATCTGGAGCGTGGGCAATTCCATTGGCTTGTTGTCCGTGAAGCGATCGACCATTTTTCTCACGTAGTGCAGCCCGGCCAGCAACCCTCCCAGCATGATCACCAGCAGCACCGCCCCGGTAATACACCCGTAAAAAAAACAGCCCCGGCGTGGCTTGGGGATTTGATCGTTCACTTGGGTCCTCCTTTGTGAAAGCGCATCTTGGGTCGCAAGGGCGGCGGCGCCGCCGGAATCTTCGGGGGCGCGGCTGGCTTCGCTTGCTGCTTCTCCCTTTGCCACCCTGCCACCGTGGCACGCAGCAGCGGAGCCTGCGCGGGCGCTGCGGGTGTCGTGGTCGGCGACGCTTGGCTCTCAAGTTCGTGGACCTTGCCGGACAACCAGTCCTCCGCCTTGGTGACCGTCTCGCCAATCTTGGTCTCGGGAAACTTAATGCCGCCCATCTCAAAATCCGTCAGCGACTTCAAAGCATCCAGTGTGTGCCCAGCGGAGGCAACCACCTCGCTCAGGTGCGTCCTCATCGTGCTGAGGGTCTGATACCCGTTGACTAGCCACTCAACCTTGCCCGTCTCAATATCGAGCAGCAGGCCGTGAACGGGAGTCTTCGGGCCGATAAGCGGGCTCTGGCGGACGATGTCCACGGACTTGATAACGTTGGCCCGCTCGCTGGCAAACATGCCAAAGAATTCGTTCACGTTGGCCGGCAGCAGGTTCCGCTCGATACCCAAAGCGCGAAACCGGTCAATCAATTCCATGGTCGACGTCTTGCCTACCTGGCAATCGGTGTGCCCAATAATGGCGATTTCCTTGCCGCCTTTGACCGCACATGCCAGGGCCAGCGAGCGCATGGTGCTGCTCAGTGGTCCGGTAATGATGTTTCCCGCGTTGCGCAGCCAGATAAACTTCTCTTTCGGGACGCCCAACACCTCGGGCAGCAGCGGATTGAGCCGTACGTCAATGCACGTCAGCGCCACGACGGGGAGTTCGCTCTCGAACTCCGCCGGGTGGACGCCGGCGCTCTGGTCGCCGGCCAGCGCCCGGTGATTGGCATCTATGATGGCTTCGAAAAGATGCATGGTTTAAACGCCCGGTATCATCCGCTCCGGGCAAACCAGCCCTTAACCCCCTTTGGGGCGGCCGATGAAGAAATAGATAACCGAGCCGATGAACGGTAGGAAGATGATCACGATGACCCACACTATCTTCTCCATGTCCGCCAGGCCTTTGTTGGTGACGGCGTGGATCAGCATCCACAGCCAAAACGCGAAACAGGCAAGGCTGATGGCTCCCATGACCAGAAAGGTCAGGATTCCGAATACGCCCGATCCAATCGAACCAAACATGCAGTTCATAAGATTCCTCGGTTACTTCTGTTTGTCTTCACTCTGGCCTTTGTCCATCGACTTCCTTAGCCCAGGCACCTGTTCGAGCAGCTTCTCGAACTTGATGCCAGTGAGGCTTTCAATGATTGGCGGGAGTTGGGCCACAATCTGCGTCACATCGCCCGTCAGCTTGCTGGCGCCGCCGCCTACGCCGCCGCCTGAATTGATGATGATCATCTTCTCCATCTTCGATAAGGGTTCGCTGATCTTGCCCGCGACCTCGGGCAACACGCGGATGATCATCTCGACCACCGCCGCTTCGTTGTATTGCTTGAAGGACTCGGCCTTCACGCGCATGGCCTCGGCCGTCGCTTTGCCTTGGGCTTCGATGACGGCGGCTTCGGCCAGACCACGCGCCTTGTTGGCATCGGCTTCCGCTATACCGGTTGCCTTGACTACGTCCGCATTCGCAAAGCCGGTGGCCTTGGTCGCCGATGCCGCGCCGGCGGCCTCGGTCTCCAACTGGAACTTGCGGGCGTTGGCCAGGGTCTCGACTTTGTAGCGCTCGGCATCGGCCGGCTTCTGCACGTTGGCCTCGAGTTCTCGCTGCTTGCGCATGATTTCCTGCTGCTGCAGCTCGATCTGCTTCTGCTTTTCGATGATGTTGACCTGCACCTCCTCTGCCTTCACAAGCTGGCCGGTTTTGTACTTCTGCAAGTCATAGGCCAGGTCCGCCTCAGCTTTTTTCTGATTAACCGCCGCCTGGTATTGTTGCACGTTCGATTGAAAATCCCGCTGCGCTTCGGCAATCTTGCTGTCCGCCGCGAACTTCGCTTCCTGGCCCGCTTGCATGGCCTGCGACGACTTGATCATCGCGTCCCGGTCGGCCTCGGCCTGGGCGATCTGGGCGTCGCGTTTGACCTGCGCGATGCGCGGCTTGCCGAGGGCGTCGAGATAGCCCTGGCTGTCCTTGATATCGCGAATGGTGAAGCTGACAATACCCAGGCCCATGTTCGCCATGTCGCCCGCCGCCACCTCCTGGACTTTCTGAGCGAAGGCATCGCGGTTCTGGTAAATATCTTCCACGGTCATCGTGCCCAGGATGGCGCGCAGATGGCCTTCCAGCGTCTGCATCGCAATGTTCTTGATGGCTTCGGTGTCTTTGCTCAGGAATTGCTCCGCCGCTGTGGCGATTGAGATGTCATCGCCCTTGACCTTGATCTGTGCCACGCCGTCCACGCGCACGGGTACGCCCTTGCTGGTATAAACGTCCTGCTCCTGTTGCACGTCAATGGTCAACAGTTCCAGCGATAGGCGGTCCACTTTTTCAATGACGGGGATTACGAATGTGCCGCCGCCTTTCCTGATCCGGAAGCCACGGATCTGCACGCTGCCATCGGGGTCGGTATATCGGTGCGGGCGGCCGGACACGACGAGCACCTCGTTCGGGCCGACCTTGATATACCGGCTGGCCCAGATCGCTGCAAAGATCACAACGACGACGACGAGCCCGACGACCACCATGGCGACGGTTCCGAGGCCGCCAATGTTCAGTTGGGCGAGAAGGATGGCAGAATTTTGCATAGATTAGAGGTAGTTAAGTTTCGTGATTACCTGGGCAAAGTCAGATGGGTGCCACGTAAAACTGCGAGCCGACGATGCGAACGATTCTGACTGTCTGGCCGTTGGCGACTGGAGATCCCCGCTCATCTCGCGCCGGGGCGCTATAGCGCGAGCCGGCCTGCACATAGGCGATCTCTCCCACTCCACTGGCCGGGATGGGCGTGATGACCGTCGCCGTCATTCCTACCAGCGTCGAGATGCGCGATTCGCTCGAACTATCCGTATGATGAAAGACTGTCCCGAAAAGCCAGACGACCCCGGCGGCGATGACCAACGCGCCCACCAATGCCAAGGGGGCGCTGATCCAGGGACTGTGCGTCGCTTCAATCTTTGTGAAAATCAATCCCAGACCGCCGAACGCGGTAATGAACGCGGTGATGGTGGTCGGACTGAACGGCGAAAGCCCCGGCATGCCCGTATCCTGGAAGCCGGCTTCTGCATGGCCTCCCGTCCCGACATCCACATGCACATCGTGCCCTCCCCCGAACAGATGGCCCAGGAACGCGCTGACTATGGCGAACAGAAGGCCAACTCCGAAACAGACCGCGTAGACTAAAAAATCCATAGGGCCTCGCTAATGTGTTGTTGCCATTAAGGGGTCAACAAACCTGGCAGGCAAGCATGAAACGCCGACCCGTGGCGCTTTACTCTCAGGCGCCCACCCCCTGTTGTGAGTGGTGACCTTGCGGCCCGGCCGTGGTTGGCGATTTGGGTTGCGTTTCATCTAGTCTCAGTAGCAAACACCAATCGCGCCCTAGTTGCACTTATAATTTAGCCGGACCTTTATAAATATGCAGACTTCAGTGAACTTGGGTGTTTTAGCCATAGACAAAATGCTCCGTTATCTGAGCTCGGCCACCAGTGACTGGTCCAGCGCGCCTCTCTGGTCTTTTCAGTTGACTGGCAATCCCGGCAAGGCCAAATTGCGCTGGTTGCTAAGAAACTGGGACTCTCACCGGCTGCAGGGTCTGGTACCGCAAGACGCAGTGTTGAGGGCGTCTTCAGACGCACACATTTCCTGAGGGTCAACTCCTCGAATACACGAAAGGATAGTGACTAGTGAGCAGACGATCAAAGAAACCGAAAACGCAGACATTTCGCTACGCCGCACCGGCGGCCACCAGCGTGATGCTCGTTGGTGATTTCACCGAGTGGCAACAGAAGGCGCTGGTGATGGAAAAGGGGCCTGATGGAGCATGGACCACCAGCCTCAAGCTGCCGCCGGGCAAGCATAGCTACTTGTTTATCGTAGATGGCCAATGGTGCGATGACCCGGAATGCACCGTGCGCGTGCCCAATCCCTTTGGCGGTCAGGACATGATCCGCGAAGTTGGTTGAACAGTAAGTTAAATCACAAGGGATTCGTGCCTCGTAATTGGACGCTTCAGAGTTCCTCATCGCAATAGCCACTCCGATCGTGGGCGCCTGGCAGACTCGCCGGGCACTCGCCGGAGTCTCGCGGGTGGGTTGGGTGCGGGATTGAAGCGACAGCTTCGCAGCAGCCGTCAGGGTACTTCGGAGTGACCTTAACCCAGGCTTGCGTACGGCCACTGAATCTCCTCAAATGGCAATCATGAATAAGCAAAAGTATTTGCCCGTCGGCCTGTTCCTCCTTGGTCTGACTGTTGGTCCGGACCTCGGCATCGGCCGGGCGGAGAACGGAACGCTTGGGCCCGGGAGTATTCGATCTTTGACGCTGGCGATTTCGCCCCTCATTCCGAACCGCGCCGAGGGCGAACGCCACATTCTCGTCGCATCCATCGACTCTTCGGGCCTGACCAATGCCGTCTTGACCGTCAGTTCGCCCACCTGGCCGCAGTCTCTCACCCAAAAGGTGGATTCGTTGCCCAAAGGCAAGCAGCCTGTGGAAATCGAGGTTGCTCCCTTGAATGGACCTACTCCGGTCACCATGCGCGTTGAATCTGGCGGGTCGAGCCGCGAGTTCGGCCCCTACACAGTGCTCCCGCCCCGCAAATGGACGGTATATCTCACGCAACATACTCACACGGACATCGGCTACACCCGGCCCCAGACGGAAATACTCCCGGAGCACCTGCGTTATATTGACTACACGCTCGATTACTGTGACTTGACTGATAACCTTCCCGAAGACGCACGCTTCCGCTGGACCTGCGAGACTTCTTGGGCCGTCCGCGAATACCTCCGCGACCGTCCCGCCGCTCAGGTCGCGCGGCTCAAACAACGCGTTCGCGAAGGGCGCATCGAAATCTGCGGCCTGCTGTTGAATATGTCCGAGATCGCTACCGAGAATTCACTCGCCGCGCTGGTCCGGCCTGTGCGTGCCATCACCGAGGAATTCGGCATCCCCGTACGCACCGCCATGCAAGACGATGTAAACGGCGCTGGCTGGTGTCTGGCGGATTACTTAAGCGGCATGGGTATCCGCTATCTCAACATGGGCATCAACAAGACCCGTTCGCTGTTGCCATTCGACAAGCCCACTTGTTTTTGGTGGGAGTCCCCCTCCGGCAAACGCGTTCTCGCCTACCGCAGCGACCATTACATGACCGCCAACTTCTGGGGCGTTGAAAAGGGCGAGGCGGAACCGATCAAGCCCCATTTGGTGAGCTACCTGAATGCGCTGGAAGAGCGCAGCTATCCTTTCGACCGCGTCGGAGTCCAATTCTCCGGCTACTTCACCGACAATTCGCCGCCCTCGACCGCCGCCTGCAACCTCGTCAAGGTGTGGAATGAGAAATACGCCTGGCCCCACCTCCGCCTCTCGACCGCGCAGGAATTCCTGGCCTGGGTGGAAAAGGAACAGGGCGACAAGCTTGCCGTGCATCGCCAGGCATGGCCCGACTGGTGGACTGATGGCTTCGGCTCCTCCGCTCGTGAAACCGCCGCCGTCCGCGAGACCGAGACGGCCATGGACGTCAATCACCGCCTTTTGGCCATGGCCCGACTGCTGGGCGCGCCAATTCACGCGCCGACGAGCCAGCGCGCTGCCGCCATCATCGACAACCTCCTCTTCTACGAAGAGCATACTTTCGGCGCTGCCGAGAGCATCAGCGACCCGCTGGCCGAGAACTCCCAGGTTCAATGGGGCGAAAAATCCTCTTACGCCTGGAGCGCGGTCAAAGATTCCGCCCTGTTGCGCGAGGAAGCCTTTGGACTTGTTCAGGGTTTCCTCCCTCGCGCCGAGGTTCCCACACTCGCGGTGTTCAACACGTTGAATTGGCCCCGCTCCGGTATGGTTCGCGTCTTCATTGACCACCAGATCCTCCCCCCCGACCGCGATTTCCGGATAGTGGACGGTGCTCAGACTGTTCTTGCGCAAGAGATGGAACGTCGCGCCGAAGGCACTTATTGGGCGTTGTGGGTGAAGGACATTCCTCCGCTGGCCTGCAAAATACTGCGCATCGAGACCACGAATAACAATCGCGCCAAGCCGACTCCCGCTGGCGATAGGACCACGCTGGAGAACGCCTTCTATAAACTCACCATTGATCCTGTGAAAGGGGCCATCCAAAGTCTTCGCGACAAGGAAACCGGTGCGGAGTTGGTTGACCAAACCGCCAACTGGGGCTTCGGCCAGTGCGTGTACGAGACCATGCCGGTAAACCGCGAAATGAAGCCCGAGGTCTTCAAACGCGTCGCTTGGCACAACGTCAAGCTTCTCCCAGGCGCCAGCGGCCCTATCTGGCAGAGCGTGCACTTGAGCGCCGCCTTGGAGGGCTGCGCAACCAACAAAGGCGCGGAGTCCGAGATCCGCTTGTATGACACTGAGAAGCGGATCGAGTTGCACTTCGACATTCGCAAATTGCCGGTGCCGACGCCCGAATCAGTCTATGTTGCCCTGCCGTTCCAGTCGCCCGACGGCACACTCCTGTACGAAGGGCAGGGCGGGCTCGTCCGGCCGGGCGAAACGCAGATACCCGGCTCATCCTCCGATTGGCAGACCATCCAGAGTTTCCTTTCCGTCCGTAACGCAGCCGGCCAGATCATTATCGGCAGCGAACAGGCGCCTCTGGTTCAACTAGGCGATTTCAACCTGGGCAAATGGATGCCCATCACCCGGATCCCCAAGCCTCACGTCTATTCGTGGGTGATGAACAACTATTGGTTCACCAACTTCCGCACCGAGCAGGAAGGCGAGTTTAGATGGCACTACTACCTGACATCGACCTCGGACCCTTCCACTGCTGCCGCCACGCGCTTTGGCTGGAGTTCGCGTGTCCCCCTTGTAACCCGCGTCCTACCACCTGGCAAAGGCAAATCAGCCGAGCGGACCGCATCAACCAGTTCTGGCCCCACGGTGATTCCCGTCATGTCCTTCCCAACGTCGAACCTGTTGGTAGTCGAATACCGCCCGGCCGCCGACCTCAAGGGCATCGTCCTCCACCTCCGCGAAGTCGCGGGCCAACCAGCCGCCTTGGCCAGAAAGGACATCGTGTCTGCTGCCCCCATCAGCCGCCTGGATGAAGTGAACGTCCTCGAACAGCCGTCTCGGTCCAAACAGGACATCATCCACTTCCAACCGTGGGAGAGTAAGTTCGTAAAACTGACCTTGAAGTAAAAGCCAAGGCCGCCTGCGCCCAAGCACGGTGCCCTTCCCGCAAATTCAGTAGTTCAAGCAGGGAATGACCAAACCGCGCACCTTGCGCGACTCATCGTTTCGGGGTTGCGGTGGCGCGCGCCAGAAGTGCCAGGTCGGTGTTGCCTGGTTGCTCGGTCATGTTGACGCTTATCTGGACGCTACGCGGGTCTTTATACCGCCAGACGAAGGAGTGGCCGTCGGCGAAATCAAGAACGTAGCTGCGGCTGTGACGGTGCATGGACATCGCCGGGAAATCCATCCAAACCTGGCCGGTCGGGTCAGTGATGAAGAAACCGTCGTTTATGCTGCGCTCGTCTTCCTCGATGAGCACCCACCGCTGATCCGGTTGAGGGATGTCAGTATACTTCGCGTAGAACGGGACAAAGTCCCCCGCCCTGGAAGGAATCGTCCCAATGCTCATATCGCGAGCCCCCATGAAACAGTTCATGGAATAACTGCGCAGCGTCGCCACCGCCTGCCCACCAATCTTGACCCCTGCGTCGGCTGGGCAATGGTAAATGGGAACGCTTTGGTTATAAGGAAAGAGCTTGCCAGCACGTATCAAATCCGGATTGCCCGCTTCGTTGGCCTTGGTCATGTCGCCTTGCACCCATACCTCCGGGTTGTTATCCGGGTAGGATTCCACCAACGAGCCATCGTTGTCATCCGCGTACATCATCCATGCCACGCCCAATTGCCGGAGGTTGGAGAGACAAGTCGTGCGTTGCGCCTTGATCTTGGCCCTGCTCAAGATCGGCAAGAGCAGGGCGGCCAGAATTGCGATGGTCGCGATGACAGTCAGCAACTCGATGAGCGTAAACCCTCGAGGCCCGAATGTCCGCGGCGAATTCATGTTCGCTTTTGACACGGTCATTGCCGGTTTCCGTCCTTGAATATACCCCCTGCGGACGACTCGGTGCAAGAGTTTTCTTTCGGGATTTTACGTTGCTCTGGTGCCTCGGGTCTCTTACGGAACCGGGTCTTGGCGGCACGTTTCAGTGCAAACCGAGCAATCCGCCTCCTATGTGCGTGACGAAGGCCAATCCCCAGGCCAGCGCGCCCATGTACAACCACTGAAAGAACGGCCACTTCCAGGAATTGGTTTCGCGCCGGACGATGGCGACTGTGCTGACACATTGCAGGGCGAAGACATAAAAGACCATCAGCGTGACAGCGGTCAGGGGAGTATAAACTGGGGTGCCATCGGGCCGTCTCTGCTCCTTGAGAGTTTGGGCCAAGCTGGTCGTGCCCGAGGTGGTCGCATCGGCCTTGCCGACGTTATAGACGGTGGACATGGTACTGACGAAGACTTCACGCGCCGCAAAGGAGGTGATGATGCCAATGCCAATCTTCCAATCAAAACCGAGCGGAGCAATGACCGGTTCGATCAACCGGCCGAGGTGGCCGGCGAAGCTCTGACGAAGTCTGGCGCCCGCGGCCCCATGGTCGGGTGCAGCCTCGGGCGAGGCAAGGGCTGGGGACTGCTCAAGAGAAGCCATTGACGGCTGTTGGTTCTTTAGATGCGCGCGCCCTTCACCGGCGACGGCCTGAGTCGCCGAGGTATGGGGATAGGTGGCGAGGAACCAGAGCAGGATGTTGATGCCCAGGATGATGGTGCCGGCACGGCGCAGGAACAGTTTCGACCGGTCCCACATGTGGCGCAACACCACCTTAAGCAGGGGGAGTTTATAGGGTGGCAATTCCATGATCAGCATGGGCGTCTCGCCTTTGAGCAGAGTCTTCTTGAAGACCCAGGCCATCAACAGCGCCACGACGATACCCAGCAGATACATTGACAGCATCGTTAGGCCAGGGAGCTTCAGGAAGCCGAGCACCGTGAGGTTCGGGATGCACGCGCCGATGAGCAGCGTATAGACCGGCAAGCGAGCGGAGCAGCTCATCAACGGGGCCACCAGGATGGTCACCAGCCGGTCCTTCGGGCTCTCGATGGTGCGCGTGGCCATGATGCCGGGGATGGCGCAGGCAAAAGAACTTAGCATCGGGATGAAGCTCTTACCATGGAGGCCGACTTTGCTCATCAGTCGGTCCATGAGGAACGCGGCGCGCGACATGTAACCGGTGTCTTCAAGGAAGCCGATGAACAAGAATAGCAGCAGGATTTGCGGCAGAAACACCACGACCGCTCCCACGCCGGCAATCACGCCATCCACCAGCAGGCTGTTCAGATCGCCGGGTGGAAGCAGGTGGCCAACGACGCCGCCGAGCCAGCCAACCGCGCTCTGCAAGGCGTCCATCGGGATGCGCGCGAACGTGAAGATGCTCTGGAACATCAGCGCCATGATGGCCAGGAAGATCAATGTGCCCCAAACTTTATGCGTGAGTGTGCGGTCGAGCTTGTCGCTCAGGTTCTCGCCCGGCGGCGTCGATTCGGTCGTGACGGCACGTTGGATAGCCGAGACGCCCAGGTAACGCCCTTCAATGGTGGCGCCGCGCCAGTCAACGCCCGCAGCGTCGAGGCGACCCCGGGCGGCTGCCACAGCTTCCTGGATTCCGGCCGGATAATGTTGCAGGCTCGAAGCCAGAGCCTTCTCATTGCTAAGAATGAGCAGCGCCTCGGCTGACGCCTGCGCGCGCCGCTCGCGAAAAGCCCTGGCCAGCAGCACGGCAATGGCGCCTGCCTCCGCCTTAAGGGGGGCTGGCAGTTGGGAAAACTGGCGCGGTTTGACCCGCGGCGGGGCCTGGAGCACGGCCAGGATTGCCTGCCGCAATTCGGAAAGCCCCTGGCCGGTGCTAGCGATGAGTGGCACCACCGGCACGCCAAGTTCCTCTGCGAGCTTCGCGACGTCAATGTGGTGCCCGTTCTCCTCCGCCACATCAATCATGTTCAGCGCGATCAGCGTGGGATGCCCCAGTTCGAGCACTTGGCTGGCATAGTACAGGTTGCGCTGCAAATTGGACGCGTCCACCACCACGGCGATCACCGAAGGCGCGGGTAGCTCCGGCAGTCGATTGAGCAGCACGTCGCGCGAGACTTGTTCATCGAGAGACTGCGGGCTGAGGCTGTAGGTGCCGGGCAAATCGAGCACGCGCGCATTCAAGCCGGCTGGCGCGTTGAGCAGACGGCCTTCCTTCCGCTCCACCGTCACACCCGCGTAATTGCCGACCTTGGCTCGCAAACCCGTCAACGCGTTGAACACCGTTGTCTTGCCGGAGTTCGGATTGCCGGTCAGAACGATATACGGCGGCGAAGGCGAGCCCGTCTTGCGAGCAGGTTCGGGCACAGGAGCAGCGGACTTGGGCGCTGCGGGTTCGGCAGGCAAAACCGGCTGTGGCTCCGCGCTAGGGGAGGCGGGATTCATTTCCAACCCGCCAACCAGCGGGAGAAGCCTCTCCCTTTCCCCATCGGATGGGGAGAGGGCAGGGGCGAGGGGCGAAGTGCTTTCCGCCTCAATTCATTTACGCCCGATCGCGCAAGCCTACGCATTCGCTTGCACCAGGATCTGCTCCGCTTCGTGCTTGCGCAAAGTCAAATGGTAACCCCGCACCTTGATTTCCACCGGGTCGCCAAGCGGAGCAAAGCGAACCAACTCAACCGGCGTGCCGACCACCAATCCCATCTCCATCAGCCGCGGGCGGCTTTCGGGGGGGAGTTTGATTTCGACCACCGTGGCCGTTGCGCCTAACGCGACTGAAGTCAGCGGTTGGAGAGTGGAAGGCATAGCATTCTGTTGTTCCGGATCAGCGCCGGTCACGCCTCCGGAACTGCGGCGGGCACGGTTTCCACGATAATCGAGTCCGCGAGCCTCTCGGAAATGGCCAGACGCGCGTTACAGACTTGGCAAATGTAATTGGATTGCCGGGTGAGGAGTTTGATCCGCTGCTCCTCGCAGAAGCCAAGTTCCCGCAACCGGTTAGTGACGTCCGGAGTCGTCGAGAGCTCTTTGATGCAGACCACCGCTCCAACCTTCACCCGGCTCAGGGGGCAAACCTCGGGTCCGGCGCAGCGGCCCTCAACAATTTCGAATGCGGGCGGCGGTTTCTGTTTCACTGCGGAAAGACTATGGCAATTGAGACTCGGTTGCAAGATGGATTTTCCCCCCGCACAGCCGCTAAATCAGGCCTACAGTCACCGGGCCCGCTCGATTGCCTCTGCCAACCCCTAGCGAAATAGTCCGGCTGAAGATGACTTGCAGGTGGCTCGCGGGTCGCATGGGGGTGGCTTGAAGCTGGCTTCAGGGCTTGTCATCACCCACATCTGGAACGGCCTGGGTTGAGAGCAACTGATGGTGAAAGTTGGGCCGACGTTTTGAAACCCCGTTAGCGGTGGCCTGTAGCCCCTCGCATTGCCGCAGCCGGGCTGATCCGGCCACAGGTCATCCCGACCATTTGGGCCCCACGGAGGTCCGCCGCGGGCGTCGGCGACGGAAGTGCCGCACCGGCCCGCTGCCGGCCTAGCTGAGGCCGGGTCCAAGCCAGGGCCTAGCCAAGCGTTAGGCAACGGGTAGGCAACCACTCCGATGTGGATCGGATCCACATCGGAGTGGTTGCCTAGTGGTTGCCTACTGGTTGGCCAGTAATACGCCTGGAGGGGGCCTGCGGGCGGCCTGGAAGTAGTTGGGAGCGAGTTTGGCTCAGGCTCGGAAATCGGGGCTTACCGGCTCAGTGGCTGGAAAGCTACGCGGGCGCCCTCGCCCCGGTCCTCAGCGACCGTTGAAAGGCCCGTGCTTTTGCTGAACCTCAAGTAAGCGCTATTCCACCTTCGGGGTGGTAGGCCAGCTTGCCAAACACCCGGGATAATCTGAGCGCGTCTGACTTGTGGGTAATGACAAGGGCTTGAGGGTGGCTATCCGTTGGTTACCAACACGCATAGGGGTGGCCTTGGGTGGCTGGGGGGGCCGCGGGCCGGTGCGTTATTCTCACGCATCAGGCGGTAGTGGAATGGGAGTTGGCACCCGATTGGGAACCTGACATCGGCCGATCAGAAATCTGGCCAATGACACGAAAGCCTGAGGAGTCCAGAGGTGCTACAAGGAGTCCGAAAATTATCGACGGTGATAGGGGTCTTCCCGCCGCCGTGATCCCTCAGAAGGTGTGAAAGAATGGCCTGATCGTCTGAGGATTTTCGACTGCGCGCACTTGCTTAACCGCGGGCGAAGTTGAGCACTTCTGCCCCGTCGGCGGGCTCCACCGCGTAAACCTCCGGCACGAGGCCCGTCTGAGCGTGATAAGCAAGACAAACTGACTGGCTGAAAGCTTTCACCATGCCCGCGCGGACGAATGCCACCATGCACCCGCCGAAGCCCGCCCCAGCTTGTCGCGCACCGATCGCCCCGGGCGCTCGCAGCATAGCCTCCATTAGCGCAAGCATGGCCGGCGCACCGATTTCATAGAGCTCGCACGCGCCCTTGAAGGAACCAGCCGTCAATACCCGGATGGCCGCCTCATCGCTGGCAGTCAGAGCCTTGGCTATGCGCAGAACTCGATCATTCTCTTCGATGATAAAACGGCAGCGCCGGGCAACTTCCGTCGGCAGCTCCTGTTCGCGGACCTCGTAGTGTTCGAGCGAAATCTCGCGCAAGGCCTCGATGCCCAGCCGGCGAGCGCCCTCCTCGCATTGTGCGCGGCGCTGGCCGTATTCGGAGCCGGCCAGCTCGCGCTTGAACTTAGTGTCACAAATCACCACTTGGATGTCCCTTCCCATGGGCACTGCCTGGCTGGAAAGGTCCTTGCAATCCAGGAGCAAGGCGCACCCCGCGCGGCCGCAGCATGAAGTGTATTGGTCCAGGATGCCGCAATTGACCCCTACAAAACGGTTCTCGGCCCCCTGGCAGAGCCGGGCTTTCTCGATCGGGTCGAGCCTGAACCCGCTCACGGCCTCGAATGCAGTTGCCGTGGCGCACTCGAGGGCAGCAGAGGAACTCAAGCCGCTGCTAATGGGCACAGTGGTGTGAACGACGGCGTCGAAACCCTTGAGCACGAATCCCGCAGTCTGAAGGACGTCAGCCACTCCGCGAATGTAATTATTCCACGCTGCTCCTGGTGCCCGGGAAATGAAATCCAGCTTAAAAGCGCCGGCCTCCGCCAGGTTCAGGGAATAGACTCGCACGACGCGGTCTTCGCGAGGCCGCGCGGCCATCCATGTGTCACGGTCAATGGGCAAGGTCAGGACATAACCGAGGTTGTAATCGGTATGACTGCCCATCAGATCCACCCGCCCCGGCGCGCGGCACCACACGGTGGGTGCCCCCGCCAGTTGCTCGCGGAAGGCGGCAGTAATCGTCTCGATTCGTTCTGTGTTCATCGGTGGTTGAATAGAATCGTGGTAACTGTTCAGGTCTGGGGAGCGCGCCCGCCCCGGGCGCTGCCATCCGGCGCCCTCGCCGGATGGCTGGAGGGCGTCCACGCGTGGGCGGCGAGGGCGCCAGCCACGGCGCCCGGGGCGGGCGCGCTCCCCAGACCTGAACAGTTACGAATCGTGGTGGCTGAGGCGCCGGGAAAAGCAGCCAGCATGGCAGCCACGTTTTCAGGTGAAATATCCGATTGCATCCGGTGCGACGGGCCAAGGATAAGTCCTGTGCCATCTGGCGCCAGGTCGTGCATGCAGGAGAGCGTGGCGGCACGGACTTCAATAGGCGATACCTTGGGCAGCACCTCTTGGGTGGAAATGCCGCCGTAGAAACTGAGATGCTTGCCGAATTCGCGGTAGAGTCGCTCATGCTCCAGTACTTCCGGCTGAACCGGATTCAGACAAGTCAGTCCTATATCCACCAGGTCAGGCAGGATGGGCCAGATGTCGCCATCGGAATGCAGCATCACCGGAAGGCCGGCATCGCGGAATACGGCGAACATGCGCGCTAAACGCGGCTTGATCAGTTGTCGCCAAATCCTTGGCGAGAAAAGCAGCCCATGCTGCGCACCGTAATCATCACCGAAGTAACCGCCATCCACGCCAAGCGCCACGAAGCGTTTGGCCAGGGTGACCTGAACGTCGCTGATACGGTCCAGCAACTCCTCCACCCACGCCGGTTGGTCCACCAGGTCCATCAGCAAGAGGTCGAACCCCCGCAACGACCACGCCCGCTCGAAGAGCGCGAACCCAAAATTGGGCGCTATGAAATGATGCCCTGCATCCGCCGCTTTGGCCTGCTCCGCCTCGACCAGCAGCGCGGGAGCATGAGGGTCCGGCCAGGGGTAGGCGGCAAGATCCGTGGTTGCCGCCAGCGGCGCAACGGCGTGCCAGTACCCCTCCGTCTCGGTTCCCCAGCCTGCACCCCACCAGTCAAAGCTGACCTTGCCATCCGCGCTTAAGCGCGGCGAATGCGCCACGTCTACGCGGAGCAAATGATTGTCTAGCCGGGCGGGCAGTTCCTTGAGTGAACAATCTAAGTGGGCCGCGAGTTTGGCCCCCATTGCACCCGTGTAGTTCGTTTGGACCGGGAGACGGTCCACCGGTTGACGCCACAGTGCCCGCCGCATTCTTTCCTTCCGGGTGAGAGGTTCCATCTCAATAAAAGCGGATATAGAGGGCCACGACACAGAGCACCAGCACCGTGCCCCAGAACCCGAACGAGCGCCACCAGGGGATGGTCTTCATGTAGGCGGCCACTTCCGGTGGGAAGCTGCGGTCCACGATGGCTTCCGGGGGGATAACGTTGGTTCGGTTGCGGCAGAACCCGAGGATGGCAAAGGCGAAGAGACAGTCGATACCGGCACGGGTCAGGAATGGAATCAGGTAATGGCCCTGACCCGAAGCAGCATCTTTAACCCACACGGTCAGATACGGAACGAAGGGCAAAAGGTGCGTCTTTTCGAGGACGGTGACCGACAGCGCCCAAAGGGGCCCAGCGATGATGGCGATTAACGCACCGCGCGCGGTCGCCCGTTTGTAAAAGAAGCCAGCGAGAAAGAGGGCGCAAACCGAGGGATAGGCGATGGACCAGAATTCCTGGATATAGATGAAGATGGCCTTGAGGTCGCGCAGGAAGAAACCGACGATCGTGGCGGCCGCCAGCACGAGCAAAGATGTCCATCGGCCGAAGCGCACCAGATCCTCGCTTGAGGCATCGCGCCGGATGTAGTTCTTATAGATGTCGAAGGTGATGATGGACGAGCTGGCGGACATCATGGACGCGATGTGGGACATCACGCACCCCATTAGCCCTGCCATCACCAGCCCGGTCAAACCGGTCGGCAGCAATTGTTTTACCAGGGTCGGGAAAGCCAGGTCCCCTTTGACCAGCGTGCAGGTCGCCCGGAGTAAACCGGTCTCGGGATGATAGAGCCGGAAAGCCACGATCCCTGGCAGCACGACCAGGAAGGGCACTAGCAGCTTCAGGAAGCCTGCAAATACCACACCCATCTGGCCGTGCCAGATGTTACGCGCTGCCAGAGTGCGCTGGGTAATGAACTGGTTGCACCCCCAGTAGAAAATGTTGGCCAGCCACATGCCTCCGAAGAACACACCCACCCACGGCAGTTCCGGATCGTTCCAGGGTCGGACCATGTGGAACTTCTCCGGGGTGCCCGCGAGCACTGCTTTGAATCCGCCAACGACCGAAGGCCCGAACTCCGGCTGCAACCCGCCAAGCTTATGCAGCCCCAGCAGCGTCACGGTGAGGCCCCCCAGGATCAGGACGGTCACCTGGATAATATCGGTATAGGCGACGGCCTTGAACCCACCGTATATAGTGTAACCACCCCCAATCACGCACAGGATCACCAAGCCCCATACCAGCGGCAAGCCGAACACCTCGTGAATAGCCAACGAGCCGGTGTAAAGCACCACCGCCAGCTCAATCACGATGTAACCGATGAGGCTAATGATGGCGTAGGCGAAGCGGACTTTATCGTTGAATCGCCGCTCCAGGAACTCCGGCATGGTCGTAATCCTGGTCTTGATGTAGTAGGGCAGGAAGAATTTGCCATAAAGCACCAGCGCGATGGCTGCGATCCACTCGAAGCTCGCGATGGCCAAACCGATTTCATAGCCGCGGCCGGACATGCCGATGAAATGATGAGTCGAAATATTCGCAGCGATCATCGAGCCGCCGATGATCCACCAGGTGAGATTGCGGCTCGCCAGAAAGTAATCTTCCGATTGCTCCCGCTTGCGCGAAGCCAGGACCCCCACGGTGGCCACGACCACCAGATAAGAGCCGAAGACAAGCAGATCGAGGTTCACGGTTTGGCGGAATCGGGGCTCGGTGAACCGGGAGCGATTCGTCCTCGGGAATCGAACTGGATCGGCAAGATCCCCGGCTGCTCTTGCCAGGGAGCCGCGCCGTCACTGCCAAAATAGGTGGACCACCACTGGCCGCGCTCGTCCTTGAAGAAGCTGTTGTGGCCGGCGTGAGGAATCGCCTCATAGCGTTCGCCGTAGGGGCCGAACAGGTTGGTGGAAGAGGTGACAGCGCAACTGTAACGGCCATCGAAGTTCTCGCTACAGGAGAGATAGTAGCGGCCCGCCCGCTTGAACAGGAACATGCCTTCGTAGCCGACGTGATCAAACGAGTCCTTGCCGAAAATGCCCTCGCACAGACCCGAATGGTGGTTCGGGTTCGGATCAGAAATCGTCGTCTTTAGCCAGCGGTATGGCTCAGCCAACCCGCTCATGTCCGTCTTCAGCCGCGCGATCTTGCCGCTGTGCCACAGGAAATAGACCGTGCCATCGTCGTCCTCGAACAACGAGGCGTCAATCTCGTCACCCATCCGCTCGGCGGGCTGCATGTCGGTGTAAGGGCCTTCGGGCTTGCCGGTCGTGCTCTTGAGCAAGCCGCTGCCGGAGGTCTTGGCTGTACCGTCCCAGCCGGGCATCGAATAGGTCAGCCAAAATGTGCCCTTGAGATAATGAACCTCCGGCGCCCAGAGCGGCTTCCTGGCATCGAGGAACTTCTTGTGCCAGGGGCTCGTGCCGTATTTCCAAACAAAGCCCAAGGCGGTCCAGTTAGTGAGATCAGGGGACTTCCAAAGCTTGATGCCTTCGTTGAAACCATAAAAGGGCTCGACGGTGCCGGTGAGGTACCACGTGCCGTCCGGCCCTCGACAGATCGAGGTGTCTCGCAGTGGCGTGTCCATGAGTTTGCGGAGTTCCTTTAAGTCGGGCGCGGTTGCGGGCGTGGCGCGTGGCGCGCAGCCGCACAGCAGGATGGTTGTCAACCAAAGCGTGAGTATGGGTTTCATGGAGCGTCCTCGATAATGCCTACATCGATGCACTGTCCGCCGTAGGTTTGGCTGGCACGAACGGCCAGGATATTCTTCCCAGGCTTCAACGTCGCACGCGCACCGGAGGCTAGGTCGGCCTCTTCGTAGCTCGTGATCCACCCGGTCAACTTAGCTGCGAGCACGCCGTTGAGATATACCTCCGGGTCTTCATCGTATATCAGTTCCAGACGCGGAGCTTTCAGCTCGCGGTCGGGCAGGCTGAACTCGCGGCGCAGCCAAATCTGTTTCGAACTCCACTCAGTGCCAATGATTGCGCCGGGCGTGCCTTTAGTGCCGAAACCACCCACGCCTTCTTTCCACCCCGAATCGTCGAAATCCGGCCTCGTCCAGTCGTCCGCCGGTTTCTCCAGCGTGTAGCGCCATTTCACTTGCGCCGTTTGTGCGGTGGGGATGACTGCCTTAGGTTGTGCGCCAACGGGGATCGGAGCCCACGGACCGCTGACATTCTCGCCATGCTTGGCCCACTTTGCCCACATCGGTGCGTCAGCCAGCATCCGGATGAAGATGCCGCCCACCACGGGACGTGCCTGGAAGCCTTTCTGCTTGGCATCGATCGTTATGAACCAATCCGACAAAGGCACACGCGTCGGCGTTTCGTTCGCGTAGCGGTAGATCGGCTCGCACAAAGCTTGGAAGTCGGCGTCGCTGCGCGCCAGCGCGATGCTCCACAGCGCCCAGTCGATCAGGCTGGTGTCGGTACGGTTGTCCACGGGCAGGCCGTATTTCTTTTGCACCTTGAGATACCAAGCAATCTCGGCGTCCCCGACGGAGGTGGGCAAGAGTTGTTGGTTTTGGCGGGTAGGGACGGATTCCGCTCCGTCCCTGGATTTCATCTCGAGATCAGGGACGTGTCGGACAGCGTTCCCGCCCGATAGGATCCGGTCCCAGATGAGATTGTGCTTCATGCTCCAGGTACCGGGTTGGTGATAGGCGAGCCGAGTGCGCCCATCGTCCTTGGCGAGGTCCTGCCACTTCGTGGAGTAATCCCGGGCGATGGCCGCATATTTCTGTGCCTCCACTGGCCTGCTCGCCAGCTCACACAACTGCGCAAACCCATCGATGCCGATGATGGCCTTGAGCGCAAGGTTCGCATTACGTGGCAGGTGCCCGAACATATCGGCTGAACAAAGCTGGTTCGTGGGGTCGAGACCCTCCTTCACCAGGTAATCGGCCCACTTCGCCAGCATCGGCCAATAGGGTTTCGCGAAGTCGGCGTTTCCTTCCTTTTTCGACAGGGCAGCCAGTATGATCAACATGTTACCGCTTTCCTCGACCGGCATGCGGTCGCCGTCCGTGCCGCCCATGCCATAGACTTGCCCCGTGGCCTGCGGATACGTGCCCAGGTCGTGCGGCGCGTAGCCGTAGGGCCAGCGCGGCGACGCGGCGTAATCGAGGATCGGCACCAGCATCGCTTTGGTAAGCGCGGGACTGAAAACGAGGAAGAACGGCGCTTGGGGGAAGAGCACGTCCACGGTGCCGATGCAGCCGTTCGAGAAATTCTCCTTGGGAAACATGAGCGGCCGGCCGTTGGCATCCGCGACGACTTTGTTGCCAGCCAACGTCTGCCGGTATGCGAGCGCGCAGAGTCGGGAGTAATTCTCGCCCCCCACTTCGCGAAGATTGGCCATCAACTCGGCGTCGAACTTCTCGCAGCGCTGCTTGAGCGACTCGTAATCCGTCGCAGCCTTCTTCAGCAACGCCGCTGCGTCGTCGCCATTGCGACGCCAATACGGCCGCAGGGTCTGTTTGAAGTACTTGATCGAGAACTCGTCGTCGTAGGCGAGCATGAGCCAGCGGGAGATCGGCCGTGCGCCAACTTCGCCAAGGTGGAAAGAAAGCGCCGCAGCGTTCTCTTCCGCAGGCTCTTGCGATTGGGTCACGCGAAGCGAACCGCTTATTAGACCGTTCTCCACGAACGAATGCTGCAGAGCACCCCGGCGAGATGGCGTCCAAGAGGAAGTAGCTGACGCCGGAGCCGCAACGTAGAGGTAGCCCCAATCGATGCGTAGATCGTCGCCCTTTTTTGCGACAATCGGCTGGGCCTTGGAGCCGAACTTCAACGCGACCAGGTCACCGATTCGCTCCTGAGCTCGCACGACTTCCTGTTTGCCTTCATTGACCACGAGTTCTGCGGACGCGTCAAAATAGAACGCGATGTCATGCACCTTGCCGCCCAGGCAAGAGAATTCATAAGTCAGGTATGTCACCGGCCGTGAAAGGAGGTCGGTGTCTTCCGGCAATGCAGGCGTCATGAACGTAAGCGTCAGCCGAACGCCTTCTCCCTCGAAGTTGTAGATCGTTCGCGTTGGCAACACTTGGAGGCCTGTCTGCGGCAACGCGGGTAATTCGACCGGCTCCTTGCCCATGATGCGAAATGCCTTGCCGTCAATGCGCAGCAGGCTGGTAAGCCGATGTGGCTTGCCGGTCCAGTGCACGGTATCAGCGTCGGTCAGCCGGTCCGCCGGCGACCAGATGCTGAAATACGGATCGTGCGTCACCAGCGGCACCGCGGGTGGGCGGAGTGGCGGGGAAGGAACGGCGGCAGCGGCCAAAGTCAGGGATGTGACCCAGACGAACAGATACAGCAGTTTCCCATCCGCTACGCGTTGCATTTGCCCATTCTTTCCACCAAGTGGAGTTTGGTCAAAGAATTAAGCAGCGTTCTTGCCCCTTACTTTACGTCTTTCCGGCAAGGTCGGCGGGACGGTGCGAAAAGAGCCGTGTGACCGCCCGTAACCCGGTCATGCTGCCACTTGGCAGCCTTGAATTCCTCGCCCTAACAGCCGGCTTCGCATTCGCGTTGGGATGCCTGATCCTCGCTGTCAGCGGTCGATCTTGGCTTCCTGGGTCCAATCCACAGTCCAGGTGACTTCGTTATGCGGCTTATTGTCGTTGTTCCAGCGCGAGCGCCAGGGGTTGTTCTGCACCGGGTCGATTACTGCTTTGCGTACCGCATTCTGGGCATGGCCGTCCGCAAACATCAGGTCCGTTCGCCGATTGTGGCGGTTGGAGGGCCATTGATCCTTCTGACTGGGGTCGAGATTGGCCGGCCAGACGCCCGCTGAATTCTCCGGCGCAGCCACGTCGCCCAGCATGATCATCTCCACAGGCCTGACTACCATGGCCTCGGTCACGGGGCCATGATAAAAGCCGCCATTGACGTCACCCCCCAAACCGAGCTGGGGATTATGATTGAGGTCCAATCCCCAATCCACGTAAGCATAGGAAAACCGCGAGCCAACGGTGATGCCAAAGCGGTCGAAAGCGCCGTTGGGGTCGGTGGCGCCGAGAGTCTTGTTAATATTCGGGTCCCACGCCGCAGTCGCCAGCGAAGACGGGCACCAGAACACGGTCCGGTTAGTCCCCATCACGCTGAATAGCCGCACCGGCCAGACTGCGTAAACCGCCGGAGTTACGGAGTAACAGCCGGGGTAGGCCCGGTTGTCGTTAACGTACATGATGGTGGCGAGGCCGATCTGCCGTAGATTGTTGATACAAGCGGTTTGTTTGCCTTTCGCCTGGGCCTTGGCCAGCGCCGGCAGCAGCAGGGCCGCGAGGATCGCTATAATCGCGATGACTACCAGCAGTTCGATTAAGGTGAATGCCTTCGCCCAGCGGGAAGGTTCCCGACGCAAATCGATTCTAGGGGCTCCATTGGGGCTTGCGTCAGTTGGCAGCTTTGAAGTCTTCATAGTAACAGTCGGTCCGACACTATCCCATCATTGCACTGCGTTATCAAACTCACTCTAAACCACTCCCTCCCGGCTTGGCTAGGGGAAACTGTATCTCTGAGGGCGGCAGGGCGCATCTTGCCAGTGCCACCAGGGCCGGCAGCAGTGAGGTAGGGCGCGTCACTCCGTGCGCGCCGCGGCTACACGCGAACCATCCCAACATAGCCTGCGCTTGATACTCGCGGCGCGCACGGAGTGACGCGCCCTACCATCCCAGGCCAATGAGTATGGTGGTACTGGCAAGATGCGCCAAGGAAGGCAGGCCGCGAATCTCAGGACAGATGTGCGAATATCACTTCGCCGGCGGCGGGCCGAAGTGCGCCTGCCATGAATCGTAAGCCGCCTGATCCGCCAATAGGGCCTCAATCGCAGCCGCTAAGGGTTCGACCCGCACAATGCCCGAAAATACCGCCCGGTCGCCGATCGAATTCTCAATGAGATACGTCGGGCGCTGCGTCACCTGCAAGGCGTGGAACTCGGCGGTCGTCTGCTCGACGCGCGCGGCGACTTCACGTGATTTCGCGCAGGCAAGCAATTTCACCTTGCTGAGCTTGCCAGCTTCCGCGGCTATCGCCACCGCGACCTCCCAACCACCGACCTTGCGTCCTTCACGCATGGCGGCCTGGGCGAGGGCCAGCCGCACACGATCGTCGTTCACGTCGAAATCCCGAGCCGCCTCCGCCACCAGATTCGGCACGACGTATTGCTTGATGCCTGGTTCGAACCAATCCGGGTTCAGCGCATAGGGGGACCGCATGATCGTGCCGCTGCGCCGGTAGAACCATTCTTCCTGGTTCCGGGAAACAGGGTAAGCCTCTGGCGGCATCTGCGCGATCTTCCAACCGAACTCGACTCGGTCCACGTAACGCCGCTTGAGTTCCGCCCATGCCGGTTCCGCCCAGTGACACCAGGACGAAACGACTTCCAAGTAGTAAGTGATCTTCACGTTCATGCTCAAGGTCTATGCTAGTGCTTGTTTGCATAATTTCGCAATACCCGGAAAAGCGGCAGAGGACTGCCGCACTCCAAGACGCTGGCGCGCATTCTGAAGCGCCGCGAGGGTCCGCCAGGTATTGGAGAGTTCTGTCCTCTGCCGCTTTCACATCTCAAATCACTGCAGGCAAGCGCTAACATTGACCTCGCAGCCACTCCCTTCAATTCCCTCTTGCTGCATTTGCCACCCGCGGAATGCCGTCTTTGAAGAGGAGAACGTCGGACCGTTTGTTACAGCCCTTGGTGCGGTAGTACATCCGATGCTGGCGGTGGCAGTAAGTGCAATGATGAACTGGCCGCGGTATCGTGAGAGAGGCTTGCATCGAGTGAGCTGAAGGCGTAATGGTGAGCGCGATCATGAGTTCTCTACCCTTTCGTTTTGCCGCTGAAACTTACACTTGGTTCATGAAGGACGAGGGCCGCGCGCACGCCGGCCAAATCGGGCACATGATCCAGGTCACCGCCCGGGCCGGGTTTGCCGGCTTTTCCCCGAGCCATTCGTGGATGGGGGACTATTTCGAGGCGGACCGGCTGGAGCCGGCGCTGAAGGATGCCGGGCTGCAATTGGCCGCCATCGCGTTGGTGCTGCCGTGGAATCTGCCGGAGGAAACTGCGCGCGAGCGGACCGAGGCAGATGCCACCATCGCCTTGCTAAAGCGTTTTTCCGGCGCGACGCTGTGCATGGTGCAACTGCCGGAAGGCCGTCACGACCTCCAATTGCGACAGCAGAACCTGGTCGCGAATCTCAACACCGTGGCCCGCCGGGCAGCCAGGGCCGGCGTGCCCGCGAGCTTTCATCCCAATTCCCCGCCGCACTCGACGAACCGCACCGAGTCAGACTACCGAGCGATTATCGAGCGGCTCGACGCGTCGGTGACCGGCTGGACTCCCGATGTCGGTCATATCGCCAACGGCGGCATGGATCCGCTGCAGAAGATGAAGGAATACGCGCCCCTCATCAACCTGGTGCACTACAAGGACTGGGACGGAAACCCGGACTTCGCGCTCATGGGCCGGGGCAAGGTTGACCTCGTCGGCGTCACCCAATGGTTGCTCGATCGACAATATGCCGGCTGGATCGTCTGCGAAGACGAAGCCCACCAGGCCATCGAAGATCCCGATGGCGTGACCCTGCACGATGGACAGTGGATCAAGGAGACGCTGATTCCTGCGCTGAAGCCCAACGCTTGACCCTCGCTTGCCATGCCTACGATTACCACCAACGGCATTCAACTCCATTACGAAGAACGCGGGGCCGGCGAGCCGGTGCTGCTGATCATGGGCATCACCGCGCCCGGTTCGGTGTGGGAGCTGCACGCGGCGTTCTGGTCGGAGCGGTTCCGTTGCCTGATGCCCGACAACCGCGGGGTAGGCGGCACCGACAAGCCGGCGGGCCCCTACACGAGCGCGATGATGGCGGACGACCTGGTCGGCCTGCTCGACCACCTCGGGTTGGCGCAGGCCCGCGTCGTGGGGTGCTCGATGGGCAGCATTATCGCGCAGCAACTGGCCTTGCGGCACCCGCAACGGGTGCGCTCCCTGGTGTTGATGTGCCCGTGGGCGCGATGCGATGCATACGCCCAAGGCATTTTCGAACACATGAAGACCATCAAGGCGCGCCTCCGCCCGGAGGAGTTCATGAACTATATCCAGCTCCTCATCTTCTCGAAGGCCACTTGGGATGACCCCCAGGCGCTGGCCGGATTGATTGACGGCCGGCGTGAGGCGGCCGAGAACGTCCAACCGCAGCCGCTGCACGCGCTGGAGGCACAGGCGGCCGCCTGCACCGCGCACAACACCCTGGTGGAGCTGGGCAGCATCAAATGCCCGACGCTGGTGATTGGCGGTGAGGCGGACATCTTCACACCACGCTGGATGGCTAAGGAAGTCGAGTCCGGTATTAGCGGCGCGGAACTGCACCTGTATCCTGGCGCCGGTCATGCGTTTCACTGGGAGCGCATTGACGACTTCAATCCCAGGGTACGCGACTGGTTGGCGGCGCACTGACGCCTCACGGAGTGCGCCATCGTGCACAAGGAGGGTCTTGTCGATTTCGGCAAGGCGCTTGAGGATGGCGGCGTTGGCGGCGAGGTCCGTCCTCGCGCATTTTGACGAAGGCACGGATGACATAGACGCTCATGGCAACTGCTCGCGCGGGCTGTTGAGGATGTTGGCGGCCATGAGGGTGCCATGTTCGGTGAACGCGTAGGGAGGATACTTGCGATGTTGGCCACGGCCAGGCTTTAAGATCGTATTTTGCGATCTTAAAGCCTGGAGTTCCTCCTACTCTTCTTTGTTCAGGCGGAATATGAAATCCTCCGGAAACCGGGCTAGATTTCTCCTGACAGCTTCGTTGAAACGGAAGGTCGGCACGCCGTACAAGCCCGCTAGGGCAACTGCCGATTCCAACAGCGGAGTGAGACTGCCCCAGAACGAGTGGATGGATGACGGGGCTCTGACCGAGGCGGGAAAAGCGCTCGTCGAGCACCAGTTCCCTAACCTGGAGGTCAACCCGCGCGCCTCCGAGCCTTGGGATGAGAGTAACCCACGGATAATGGCGCAGTTCATCCTGAAAAAGGCGGTTGCAGTAACACGATGGCGTGAAGGCGCCAAGACGCAAGGAATTCGGTTCCCGCTGGTTAACGAGTTCGAATGGGGACCTTTTCATGGAGTCGCGACAATCTCCGAACTCGGCCTCGGGCTCCTTATGGGTGCCAAGCTGTGGCGCAATTGGGCCAAGGAATGGCACCCACTCAGGGTATATGAGAACGATATGCAAGAGTATGGCCCGCCGCGATGTACCCAGAAATAGGTCCTAACAGGGGGCCTGAGGGACCGCTTGCTCGGGGTAGATGGCCTATTGCCCGAGGAGAAGCAAACCTCTGCCGGATTCGTGAAGCCTTTGTGAAGCCTTGTAAGCATTGAAGGCACTCAGAGAATGAGAGAAAACGTTCCAGCGAGGCTGCTGATACAGCTTTCCCAGACGTCGCTGGAGACGCTGGCGGCGGTGCAGCGCCTTCTCACCTCGGCTGCTGCCGTGACACCGTCCGAGCCCGGGGGCAAAGGTTGCGAAGCCTGGGTGTTTCGGTGGACGGGCAGGGATTGGAAGGTGGTCTTTGACGGGGGCGAGCCGTTTTATTTGCCCGACACGCTGGGAGCGCCCTACGTGGACTGCCTATTGCATCGTCCGAACGAGCCGATTTCGGCATTCGACCTGGAGGTGGCTGTTTCGCCCGAGAAGGGCGAGGTGCGGGCCAGGAATTCCATCCAGCCGAAGAGCGACGCGCAAGCCCTACGCGAGTATCGGAAGGAGCTGGGCCGGCGGTGCAGGCGCAGAGGGATGGGGCCCGGGTGGCGGGGGGCGAGAAGGAGGTCGAGCGTCTGGAGGGCGAGATCAAGGCGCTGAAGAGTGCGCTCGGAGACAACAGCGCGGCCGATACGGGGGAGCGGGCGTTCGACAACGTGCATAAGGCGCTGCGCGTTGTCCTGGAACAACTGAGAAAAGGGGGCCCGGAGGAGCAGGTATTTGCGGAACATATGCGGACGCACCTGAGCATTGGGTTCGAGTGCATGTACCGGCAGCCGGAGGGACGAATCTGGGAGTGAAAACCGAATGCGGAGTGGGGAAGTCACGAAGGCAGAGGAAGAAATCAACAGCGAAGGCGGGAAGGCGGGAAGCCCAATGATTATAGGTTGAAGGTTAAAGGCCGGAGGAACCACCGATGATACGGATGAGCGGTAGGCGCAATCCTCTGGGCATCGAATCCTCCACTTTCACTGCGTCGTGGCGCGCGGTTACTGCGTCACCCACGAGTCCACCGGAAGCCTGGCTTCCGGAAGCCGGAAGGGACGCTTCCGGCCATGAGAGTGAAATGACGTTGATTCACTTGCGGCGCGCGCAATCTGGTCGGCGTTGCCCGCCACGCGCGCCGTTGCAAGAACACACTCATAACAAAGAAGGACATGAACTTATGAAGATACAAGACATCCCTCAGGTCGGTAAACTCGGCCTGACAGTGACCTGGCATGGCCGTAATGGCCAGATCCGTCGCATCCTCGCAATCCCCAAGAACCCGCGAACGGACCGCCAACTCGAGGTCCGTGACCTGCTCTTGCAGCAGGCGCGGCGATTCGACGCGCTGACCGACGCGCAGCAGGACGCCTGGAACGTGGCGGCCGACGGCTTCAAGTCCAGACCCAGCCTCGGCCAAAGCGGACCGCTGACGGGGCTGCAACTGTTCGTCCGGATCAACTGCAAGCTGGGCCTGCTGGGCCAGGACGCAGTGGACGTGCCGCCGGCGGCGCCGCAATTCCCGGCGCTGGCGCCCCAGGGCCTGGTCATCACCAACACCAGTGGCGTGGTGGCGGTGAAGCTGACCTGCCCGGGCAACCCGGGCGAGTACACGGTGCTGCGGGCCAGCCCGCCGCAGAACTCGGCGGTTCGCGCCTGTCGGAACTTCCGCATCATCGGCACCTGCCCGGCGCCGGCCGCCGGTTCGGCGGACATTACGTCGCTGTATGTGGCCGAGTTCGGGGCCGTGCCGGTTGGCAAGCGTCTGTTCGTGCGAGCCAGCACGATGGTGGATGGGTTCGAGAGCCTGCCTCGCCAGTTCCAGGCCCGAGTGCCGGCTGCCTGATCGGTAGCGCGTCGCTAACCTCTCACCCGCCCTAAAGGGCACCCTCTCCCTCTTCGCGGGGGGAGAGGGAACCGGTGTGGGGACCGTCCGACTGGCTCAGTGGTCCAACTGGGCAATACGCCTGCGCTAGCGGACGCTAAGAGCAGGAAGCCTGTCGAAACGGCAATGCTGAGGCGAAGGGCTGAATTTGATTTCATGGTTTTCAAATCTACGAAGACTGTGGTCCAGGAACCGGCGGACGATCCAGAGAAAGATGGTGCGCCAGTAAGTGTTCACACGATCGTCAACGAACCGTAACATTCGTCACGAAGGTGTAACCCAATCGTCGGTTGTGGCGGAGCTTTCCTGTTCTATTGTAGGCCACACTTAGAAATCACGAAATTGAATAGCGCACATTGCATATCCAGGCTGAGTGTCGTCAGTCGTCCGGCTCCGCAGGTTCTAACAGCGCGGCCCGGTCGGGCGGCATTCACGTTGATCGAACTCTTGGTCGTAATCGCCATTATCGCCATTCTGGCGGCGCTCTTGCTGCCAGCTCTTACCAAGGCAAAGGACCAGGCGCTGGCCGCCCAATGCCAGGCCAATCTGAAGCAAATTGGCTTGGCGGGAACCATGTATGCGCACGACAACAATGACAGCTACCATTACCTGAGGGATTCGAGCGGGCCCTACCTTCCCAACGACGGGCAGTGGACCGCAAACCCGCGCTCCGATATCGTTCTGGCCCCGACGGATCCGCTGGCCTACTGGGCCCTTGGCTACATGGATTATTTCGCGAAAAACCGGCGCATCTTCCACTGCCCAAAGTGCGTTCACCCTGACGAATGGCACGACGGCGGCCGGTATTACCCAAAAGAGTTCTGGGCGAATTCGCATTATGGGATCTGTCAGTTTCTGCTTACGGCCTTCGACCCCACTGTCGAACCCGCCTTGAAGAAAGTCTCCAGCTATAAACAACCGTCGCGGATGATTTTCGCCCAGGATGCGGCCGAGTCGAAGATGGAGGGGGCGGATGACAGCATCGGCCTGTTCCCGGGCAGTGGTTCGATCCTGACCCAGTGGATTGGAACCCCGCCGCCGCTCGGGGGCCTTTCGAGTCTGTACGAAGGTTACGACTTCACTTGGGAATGGTATCGCCATAACAAGAGCTGCCAGACCACCTGGGTGGATGGGCACGTGTCGAAAATCAAATTCACCAGCCTGAAGGTTGGCATCGACTATCGCCATTACACTGGGGTGATCCCCCTGAAACCCGTTGATTAGAACAGCACTGTCCGAATGTTATTAGGATGAAACCGCTCTGCGCCACAAATATTACTATCGCTCTTCTGCTGCTCTTGATTTCCGGTTTGGGCTGCAAGAAGGATGTTCCCTCGCCAACCGTGCTGCCGGTGGATCAATTTGCCGCCACATTCAACAAAGCTTTCGCCGGAGCCAAAGCCGAGGTCAAAGACCTTGCCGCCCAGATTGTGACGGCAGTCGAGGCCCAGGATTATTCAAGGACCTTTGCCCAACTGCAAGCTCTGACCTCATCTTCCGGCCTTACCAAAGACCAACGAAGTGTCCTGGCGCGTGCGTTGCTTACGGTGAACGACCTCCTGGCCGCGGCTCAAAGCCAGGGTGATCAGAAAGCCGCCCAGACCATCCAGATCTACCAAAAGAATAAGTAATCGCGGCTTCCAGCGCTCACGATAACACTGCCTGCGATCACACTCTTTCTCCCGAGTTGTAACCAACAGCAAATCAAGCCCGAAACTCAGCATGCGACCCATAACTATAGCAAACAAATGTGGCTGCGCCCTCAGCGCAGTCGTGCCAAACAACACAACCGTAAAACTGATCATGAAACCGATACCAGAAGCCAAAAGAAACTCGTGCGCCTTGAGCGCAGTCGTGCTCGCAACCCTCCTCCTCGCCGCGAAGACCTCCGCTCAACCCACGGGCCAGTGGGATTTTGACAGCGGCAACCTCAATGCCACGCTCGGGACCGCCCTCACGTATGCCGAAGGTTCTGGCGGGGCCACCCAATTGGGAACCTCGTTCGGGACGACGACGTCCTTTGGCATCCCCAACATCAACGGCACCGTAGCCAACGTCATGCGATTCCCGGCCGCCACTAATGGCATGGGCTATTTTATGCCCGATCCCGCCACAGCCAACGGCGGCGGCTCGACGGTAAACGAGTGGACTTTGATCATCGACGTGTTCTACCCGGCTGCTTCTGACGCAGTGGACCGTCCTATCATCGATACGGATGGCTCGGTTTACGCGGCGGGTCCCGACTTCATCGTCAGTGCCAGCGATGGCTTGGGGGTGCCCCCCAGCGGGCCCTACTACGGCTCCATCACTCCCGATGCCTGGCATCGAATCGGGATTTCCGTGACCGCCGACACCGTGAGCGGGTACATCGACGGCCAACAAGTTGGCACCGGGGCAGGTGCGGGTGTCGACGGCCGATTGGGGCTTAGCGCTGGTGCTACTTCCCTGATTCTGGGCAGTACCGCCAACAGCGCCGCTCTTGGATACGTCAACAGCATTCAAATTCGTGATGTTGCCCTGAACCCTGGCCAGATGCTCGCGTTAGGTGGACCTTCAGCCACTGGCATACCGCAGACCATTCCGCCGGTGCCGTCGTTCATCGAGTCCCGCACCCCGGCGGTGAGCGCCACCGGCGTGAGTCCAACGCCAGCCATTGATGTGGTGTTGAATCAGGGAGACACGACGGTCAATCAATCCTCCATCAAACTCTTCTTCGACGGCACCTTGCTTCCGTCCACGATGAACCCGACCCCGCCTACCTTTGACGTCTCAGCCTCAATTGCGACGCTCCAGGCGCCGAACTCAGTGCATACGTTGTCGCTCGTTTGGTCAGACAGTTTGGCGGGCTCCAAGACCAATACCTGGTCGTTCACCGTGCAGACTTACCAAAACGTGAATCTTCCCACTCCGTTCTATTTCGAGGATTTCAACGGCCTGACCGAGGATTCGAGTGGCCCCGGGCCCTTGCCGCCCGGTTGGACTGTCAGCAATCTCACCACCCCAGGGAATGCCGGTTACAATATGGACGACCGCAATTCAGACAGTTACATGAACTGGGTCCTCACTTCCAGCAGCCGCTTCTCTACTTGGAGCCATGAGCGCACCGATATGCCAACCATCGTCTTCAACGGAACGCTGTTGACCACCTTGACGGACGGCAACCTTATGTGGGCTGAATCAGATCAACGTTGCAACGGTTGCAACGGCCAATTCCAGGAAATGTATACCGCGGATATTAGCTGCACCGGGAAGACAAATGTCTTCGTCGCCTGGAAGAGCATTTACGAGCAGAACCAGGATAACCTGAACTGCTGCGAATACTCGATTGACCAGGGAGCCAATTGGCTGCCCGTGCTCTACATGTTCGACAGCACCGGTCCCAATATCATCGTTACCAATGGCGTCATTGATGTTGGCCAGACGTTCTCCAAGCTGGCTCCGGATCGGAATTTCTCCACGACCACGCCGCCTGCGACCACGAACTACGGATGGTACATCAAGGCCCCGATCACAACGAATCTCATTCCCTACATCAAAGGCTACATCAATGACGACACGCGCAACGGAAAAGAGATTGTCGTCGTGCGCCTGGCAAAGGCCGACGGCCAATCGAAAGTGCGCTTCCGTTTCCTCGATACCGGCACGTCCAGTTGGTTCTGGGGGATCGATGACTTGGGTCTCTACGAAATCAATACCCCGGTCATCACCTCGCAGCCGGCGGCTCAGACGGTGAGCGCGGGGAGCACGGCCACGTTTACGGTGGTGGCGCAAAGCACCACCGCCCTGACCTATCGGTGGCAACACGCTGGGACGAATCTTCTCAATGCGGGACATTTCTCAGGTGTGACCAACGCCACCCTCACGGTATCCAGTTGCGAAACTAACGACGCCGGTCAGTACGTCTGTGTCGTGGGCAACCTGTATGGCAATGTGTCGAGCCTGGGCGCTAAGTTGACCGTCGTCACGGCGCCGCAGATCTCGGTGCAACCGACCCCGGTAGTTTCCAGTCCCGGCTACCCCGTCGCTCTTACGGTAGCTGCGCTGGGCCGGCCGCCCTTGAGTTACCTGTGGCTCCGCGACGGATCGCCTGTGGGATCGAACAGCGCCACCTTGAGTCTTGCGGCTGTGCAATCCTCCGACGCCGGTAAGTATCAAGTGATAGTGACCAATAGCGAAGGCGTGGCTCCGAGTACCGTAGTGCGCTTGATCGTCACCCCCGGCTCGATCACCAGCAACCTGGTCACGCACATCACGTTTGACGGCAATTACAACGATTCTTCGGGCCGTGGTAATAACGCCACGGCTACGGGTGGTCCGAGCCTGGTCGCCGGCAAGTTGGGGCAGGCCATGAAATTCACTACCACTCAGGATGGTTCGACCATTCAGTACGCAACGCTGGGCTATCCAGACGACCTGAGATTCGCTGACACGGTGGATTTCTCGATCTCCTTTTGGGCCAACTACGCCCAATCGGTAGATGACCCGCCCTTCATTTCTAACAAGAACTGGGCTTCGAGCGGCAACCGGGGTTGGGGCATTTTTACGCAGGCCGGTGGCAATTACCGCGCCAACACAACCGGAACGGGCGGGACCAAGTATGACACCAGCACGACACCAATCGTGCGCGATGGGACCTGGCACAACATTGTGCTGAGTCATGCGCGCGGTGCGATTGTCAGCCTTTACACCGATGGCGTCCTGACCATCACAAAGCCAGACCTCACCACTGGCAACATTGATACAGACGACCTCGGTTTCGGCGTCAATATTGGCCAGGACGGTCAAGGGAACTACACGGACGGCGGCAGTGCGGGCATCACCAACGCCCTCATTGACGACTTAGGCATCTGGCGCCGCGCGATCAGCGCGCAGGAAGCCTTGGCCATCTACACGGCCGGCCAGAACGGTAAAGACTTGTCGCAAGCCATGGTATCGACGAAAGTGGCTCTCTCCGTCACGGCCTCGGGCAACAAATTGAATATCACCTGGCCAGGCAGTCCAACTGTGAAACTCCAGGAGTCGCGGGGCGTGATTCCGACTTCATGGACGGATGTCCCGGGTACGCTCGGCGCCAGTTCGGCGTCTGTGGCTGCCACCAACTCGGCGGCCTTTTTCCGACTTGTGCAGTAGTTGCGATGACACGGCCGGGGCGCGGAGGGTTCAGGACGCGCCCCAGCCTGGGATTCCGGCTAGTTTTCCTTCGTGGGCGAAGGATCGGGCGGGTTTTGGGGTGCCAGAGGTGTTTCACACCAAGACCCGTTCCGACCTAATTGTGGTAGATTACCCAAATCCGGTACCGGCGGCGAACCGCATGGCTCGGATTCAAAGTCACGCAAATGAAAATTGTAACCACTTTTACTTTTACAGGGCTAATCCGATCCGGTGCGCTGGTGGTTTCGGCCGCCTTGTTGCTCTGCGCGACCATGCCTTCAACGGCGGCGGACGGTCTGGCTGGCATCCACCATGTGGTCGTTGTCGGCGTGGATGGCCTGAGCCCCGATGGCGTGCGCCGTGCCGACGCTCCGAATCTGAAGCGATTGCGGGAGCAGGGGGCGTGGACGTTTCACGCCCGAGGGGTGATGCCGACCTCCAGCAGTCCAAACTGGGCTTCGATGCTGATGGGTGCCGGCCCTGAGCAACACGGAATCACCTCGAATGAATGGCAGCCGGAGAAGTTCGAAATCGCTCCCACCGTACGCGGCCCCGGCGGCATCTTCCCGACTATCTTCTGCGCCTTGCGAGAGCAGCGTCCGGGCTCGTATCTGGCGGTCTTCCATGATTGGGACGATTTTGGGCGCTTGTTGGAGCGGAAGCTGGTGGACGTCGTCGAGCACCTCCAGGGACCAACGAACACGGTTCATCGCGCAGCGGACTGTATCAAGACGCACCGTCCGACGCTGACGTTCCTCCAACTCGACCACGTGGACCACGCCGGCCATGAGTACGGCCACGGCACGCCGCAGTATTACGCCGCCGTGGCGGTTGCGGACGAACTCATTGGCGAGGTGATTACAGCGATTGAGGAAGCAGGTCTGAGGAACGACACCCTTTTGCTGGTCACCTCCGATCATGGCGGGCGCGGCAAGGGGCACGGCGGCGCAACGATGGAGGAAATCGAGATCCCATGGATTATCGCGGGGCCTGGTATCCGTGCCGGACACGAAATTCAAACGCCCGTGAACACCTGCGACACTGCGGCTACCCTCGCCTTCGTCTTTGGCCTGACCGCACCAGACGCTTGGATTGCGCGTCCGGTACGCGAAGCCTTCGTAAAAGAGAAAGACTAACCAGCACCGTTCCTAACATTCAGCCCGACAAAATCAATGCATACCAAGAAGGAATCTTTATCGGCCGCAATGCGAGTCGAAGGCGACGTCAATCTTTCGCCTTATCGCCAGGCATGGTCGGAATCCCATCTCGGCACGGAGACCCAACGACTTCTCGAAGAGGATGCGCACTGGTTCATCCACCAGGCTATGTCCACTCCCTGCCTCAACGTCTTGCGCGCCGCTAACGGGGCTTGGATCGAAGATGTCGAAGGCCGGCGTTATCTCGACTTCCACGGCAACAATGTCCACCAGGTTGGCTTCGGCCATCCGCGTGTCATCGCGGCCATCAAAGCCCAACTTGACACATTGCCCTTTTGCACGCGCCGCTACACGAACGAGCCCGCTATCCGTCTCGCCGAGAAGTTGGCGGGCCATGCCCCCGACGACCTGCGCCGTGTCCTCTTCGCGCCGGGGGGCGCGTCGGCCATCGGCATGGCACTCAAGCTCGCCCGCGCCGCGACGGGGCGATTCAAGACGATTTCCATGTGGGATTCGTTCCACGGCGCATCGCTTGACGCCATTTCCATCGGCGGGGAGTGCTCGTTTCGCGAGAACGCCGGCCCGCTGCTGCCGGGTTGCGAGCACGTCCCGCCTCCAGACCCGAGCCATTGTCCTTTCCGGTGTGGCGGCACGTGCAATCTCGCTTGTGCCGACTACATTAACTACGTGCTCGAACGGGAGGGTGATGTCGCCGCTGTGATCGCGGAAACCGTGCGCAATGTACCGGTGATTCCGCCGCCAGATTACTGGAAGCGCATCCGCGCCGCCTGCGACCAGCACGGTGCTCTGCTGATTCTCGACGAGATTCCCATCGGCCTTGGCCGCACGGGGAAGTTCTTCGCATTCGAACATTTTGGCATTGTGCCGGACATTGTGGTGCTGGGCAAGGGGTTGGGTGGAGGCGTGTTTCCGCTGGCTGGCATCCTGGCACGCGAGCGCCTGAACGTTGCCGCTGAGCGCTCACTTGGCCATTACACGCACGAAAAGAACCCCGCCGCCTGCGCGGCCGGCCTCGCGACGCTCGAGGTGATTGACGAGGATGATCTTGTCCGGCGCGCGGCGGAGATCGGCGCGAAGACCCTCGCCGACCTGCGCCAACGTTTAGCCGGCCACCCGCTGGTCCGCGAGGTCCGCGGATTGGGTCTGTTACTCGGCGTCGAAGTGGGGCGCCCGGACAGCAATGGCCACGACGATGCGGAGCGCATAATGTATGCGGCGCTGCGTCGCGGGCTGAACTTCAAGGTCTCGAAAGGCAACGTGCTGACCTTCGCACCGCCACTGAACGTGACCGAGGAGGAATTGGACCAGGCTTGGGGCATCCTCCAGGCGGCTTTGAATGAAGTTGCAGCAGCGGTCGCCGCTTCGTCTGGCAAAGAGGCGCCTGTTGTCACCGATTTGTAACCATTCCGCCACCAGTTCGTAATACGCCTGCCGCACCTTGGCCCGTGTACTTAGGCCGCTGAATGACAAGCGATTGCACAGCAATTACGGACTTCCCCAGTGAACCGCGCAAACGTGCTGGCTTCACTTGGCGTCCTTGGCTACTGCTGGGCACACTCGTGGTCGGTTACATCGGGATTTACCTCTGCCGGAAGAATTTCTCCGTCGCCAACCCGCTGATTCGGCAGGCCTTCGGGCTTAGCAAAGAACAGATAGGCAAAGTGGCGAGCGCCAGCACCCTCGCTTACATGCTCGGGAAATTTACCTTTGGACCGCTGATCGACCGCCTCGGTGGCCGTATCGCGTTTCTTCTGGCGCTGCTGGCCGTCGCGGTGTTCGGAGCCGCGGGCGGACTCGTCGGTTCCCTGCCGATGCTCACGCTGGTTTACAGTCTCAATCGTCTCGCCGGATCGGCCGGTTGGGGCGGTATGGTGAAACAGGTGCCGGACTGGTTTCCTGTCCGTTCGCTGCCATTGGCGATGGGCGTACTGTCGCTCGGTTTCGTGTTCGGCGGCGTCTGCGCGACCGTCCTGTCCGGCGCCATCGCCGACTGGAGCGGGAACGACTGGCGCTGGGTCATGGGTGGACCTGCGATCGTGCTTGCCGCGATCTTCGTGCTGTGCTGGATCGTGCTGCCAAGCGACAGCGCGCAGCCGTTCGGGTGTAAAGTCCAAAGTCCAGAGTCTGCAACCGCTCAGCCGGCTCAGCCGGGCTTTCAATTCCGCCGCGTCGCCGACTTGTTCACCATCCGCCGCTTTTGGATTGTGTGCGCATTGAGTTTCACGTTGACGCTGCTGCGTGAGACTTTCAATACTTGGACGGTGGATTTCTTTCAAACGACCGGCGGGGCCGAGATGACGAGCCGGGTCGCCGCGTTTCTCTCGACGCCGTTCGACGCGTTGGGCGCGGTCGGCATCGTGTTGATGGGTTGGGTGTTTGGGCGGATCAGTCAACCGGCGCGCGCGTGGCTCGTCTTTACGATCCTCGCCTGTTTGGCGGTGCTGGTGGTCGCGCTCCCCACGCTGGGCGCGCGCAGCGCCTGGCTCGGCATGGCGGCAGTGGGCGGCATCGGCTTCCTGTCCTATGGGCCATATAGCCTTCTGGCGGGTGTGCTGTCGGTCGAGATTCGCGGCAAGGAATACGTCGCTACCGTGGCGGGCATTGTGGACGGCGTCGGCTATCTCGCCGCGATTCTTGCCGGCCAACAGTTCGGCCGCATCCTCGATGTGGGCGGCTACCGGTTGGGTTTCAACTGCCTCGCTGCCTTGGCCGCTGCGTCGGCGATTCTCAGCCTTTTCTTATATTCCAAAGAAACTCAGCCTCAGCTCCAGCCAGCGCTATTGGCGCAAACCTGAAAACATAACCGAATGAAACTCTTCTGCCTCGGCGGCGCGGGTCGCATCTGTCGCGAAGCCATTCTCGACCTGGTCCAGTTCTCTCCTGCGACGCGGATCACAGTCGCGGATATCAACGAGTCCGCCGGTCGCGAAGTGGTCGCCTGGCTGAACGACCCGCGCGTGGATTACATGAAAACGGATGTGCAGGACCGCGCTGCGACGGTGGCAGCCATGCGCGGCTACGATGTAGTGATGGATGGCACGACCATCGCGCTGAACGGGCTCTCCACCGCGTGCATCGCCGAGGCCGGCTGTCACGGCATCAACCTTAACGGCTTCGGCGAGGAAGACGCCAGCGACCCGCTCTTCCGGGCCAACAGCCGTGCCTGCGTGCCGGGCTTCGGCATGACGCCCGGCACGACGCAGATGATGGCTATGAGTGCCGCCGCGCAGTTCGACACGGTTGAGATCGTCCGTGTCAGCCACGGCGCTTACCGGCCTATCGCGTTCTCTGCCTCAATCACCGAGACGACGACTTACGAGTACGATCCCAAGCTCCCCGGTCGCGTCGTGTTCGAGGATGGTGAATTCAAGCAGGTGCCGCCTTTCGCCCGTCCGCGTGAAATCACGTTGCCACTGCCTTACGGCACCGCCCCGCAGTACATCATCCCGCATGCCGAGACGAAGACGTTGGCAAAAAGCCTCGCCGGCAAAGGTGTCCGTCTTATCGAGGTGCGCGGTACCTGGCCCCAGCCCAACATGCAACTCATTCGCCCTCTCTACGACTGGGGCTTCCTGCGCAACGACAAGGTCGGGGTGCGCGGGGTCACGTTCGGCGTTATGGAGGCCATCGCCGCATATCTCATGCAATCGCAGGAAGGGAGGGAGACGGAGCTCTATGGCTATGCGCTGCACGTGGAGGTAGAAGGCACCCGCCAAGGTCGGCGGTTCCGCCACACTCTCACTCACACACACCCAACCTCGGACGGCAGTGTGCCCGATTGGGCCGGGCTGCGAGCCTACACTCGCAACGTCGGCATCCCGCTGGCCATCGGTGCCGTAATGCTCGCCGAAGGCCGCGTGAAGCAGGCAGGCGTGCTGACTCCCGAGGAAGCCTTTGAACCGCAGGTCGTCTTTGCCGAACTTCGTAAACGCCAACTCCTCATCCACGAAGCTATCGAAATGGTCTAATCTCTCATGTCTACCCCGAACGCCCTTCCCCCCGCCCGCGACGCCCTGCTCTTCACACCGGGGCCGCTGACCACCAGCCTGAGTGTGAAGCAGGCGATGCTGCACGATGCCGGTTCGTGGCACTTCGAGTTCAACGCGGTTGTCGCCCGCATTCGCGAGCGGCTGCTCAACCTTGCCGGCCTTTCACGCGAGGACGGCTGGGAGGTCATCCTGCTGCAAGGCAGCGGCACGTTCGGCGTCGAGGCAGTCTTCCAGACCTGCGTGCCGCCGGAGGGCAAGGTGGCCGTCTTCACCAACGGCGCCTACGGCGAGCGCATCGTGCAAATGCTTCAGTGCGCGCGGATCCCCCATGTGGTCGCACATGCCGCGGAAGACGCTGCGCTCGAACCGGCAGCGCTCGAGGTCCTGCTGGCCGCGGAGCCGACCATCAGCCACGTCGCGGTGGTGCATTGCGAAACGACGAGCGGCATTCTGAATCCCATCGAGGCCATTGGGCGCGTGGTGAAGCGCTACGGGAAGGTCTTCGTTGTAGATGCGATGAGCAGCTTCGCCGGCATGCCCATTGACTTCGCGGCGGCGGGCATTGATTTCCTTATTTCGTCTGCGAACAAGTGCGTTGAGGGCGTGCCTGGTTTCTCATTCGTCTTCGCCAAACGCCCGCTCCTGCTGGCCAGCGAGGGCTGGGCGCGCAGCTTGAGCCTCGACTTGCTGGGGCAGTTAAAGGGCTTCGACAAAAACGGTCAGTTCCGATACACCCCGCCGACTCACGCCCTGCTGGCCTTCGACCAGGCATTGAACGAACTCGAGGCCGAAGGCGGCATCGCCGCGCGCAGCGAGCGATATCGGCGCAACCATGAGACGCTGCTCTCCGGCATGGCCCGTTTGGGCTTCCGCCCCTTGCTCGCCCCCGCCGTGCAGAGCCACATCATCACGGCCTTTCGTTACCCGGACCCGAGCTTCGATTTTGCGACCTTCTACGGAAAGCTAAGCGAGCGCGGCTTCATCATCTACCCCGGCAAGCTGACGCAGGTGGACACCTTCCGCATCGGCAATATTGGGCGGCTTCTGCCGCAAGACCTGGAACAACTCGTTGCCGCTGTCGCCGCGGTGCTTGCTGAGATGGGCATCTCTGCGAAACCCGTCTCGAACGCCTGACCATTCTACTATGAGTTCATTCACCCTGAACGGACGCACGTATAACCCACCTGCCCGCCCAATCGTCGGCATCTGTCTCGACGGCTCGTCGGATGAATACCTCGATGCCGCGCTGGCCCGCGGGCGCATGCCGAATATCGGGCGCATGGCGGTCGAAGGCTTTCGCGGTCTGGCGCGCGGCCAGATGCCGAGCTTTACCAACGTCAACAATGCCTCCATCGTCACGGGCGTGCCGCCTAGCGTCCACGGCATTGGCGGCAACTACTTCTTCGACACGTCCATAGGCCAGGAGGTAATGACTAATTCGGCCAAGTTTCTCCGCGCGGAGACGATCTTCCCCGCCGCACAACGCTCCGGGCGCAAGGTCGCGGTCGTCACCGCCAAGGACAAGCTGCGCGATATCTTCGCGGCTGGGTTGATCGAACTAGGCGGCATCGCGTTCTCTTCCGAGCGCGCCAGCCAGGCCGCCCCCGCGTCGCATGGCATCGGGAACGTCGAAACCCTGGTTGGCCCAGGCCCCAACATCTATAGCGGCGACGCCTCGGTTTACGTGCTGAAGGCCGGCGTGAAGCTTGTCGAGGGCGGCCGCGCCGACTTCCTTTACCTCAGCACCACAGATTTCATGCAGCACAAGTTTGCCCCGGAAACCTCCGAGGCGCTGGATTTCTACGCTGCGCTGGACGAGCAGATCGGACGACTCCTTACGCTGGGCGCCATCGTTGGCGTTACCGCCGACCACGGCATGAATGCGAAGCAAAACCCAGACGGTTCGCCCAACGTAATTTACCTGGAAACGCTCTTAGTGGAGGAGTTTGGCCTCGGCTTCCGCGTCATCCTGCCAATCACCGATCCGCACCTTGTTCATCACGGTGCGCTGGGATCGTTTGCGCAGGTGCATGCTCCCGCCGGCAGCGAGCAGGCCCTCCGCCCGATCATGGAGTTCGTCCGGAGACTGCCGGGTGTCACCGAAGTGCTGGACCAGGAAACGGCGGCGCGTCTGATGGAATTGCCGCCGGATCGCATGGGCGACTTTGTCGTTTGTTCGGGTCGCGACGTGGTGTTCGGACGCACACCGGCATGGCACGACCTTAGATTGATCGAGGACGGGCTGCGTTCACACGGAGGGCGTTACGAGGAGATGGTGCCATTCCTCGTCAGCGCTTCACTCAAGCCGGGATACGCTGCAAGGGCCCAACGCGATCCGCGCAACTTCGACCTCTTCGACTTTCTCTGCAACGGAACTCTCGCATGAACCTCTCCAGTCTCGTCGCCGGTCAACCGGTTCGCGGCAGCGGCCTGCTCCGCATTCGCAATCCCTACCACGGCAAAGAAGTCGGCACCGTCGCGCTCGCCTCGCTCCAGGATGTGGAAGCTGCAGTGGCTGCAGCCCGTACTTTCGATGCCACGCCCAGCCGTTTCCAGCGGTCTGAGATTCTTGAGAAGACACGCGCGGCACTCGATTCCCGGCGGGACGAATTCGCCCGCATCATCACGAGCGAATCCGGCCTCGCGCTGCGCGAGGCGCGCTATGAGGTCGGGCGTACGCTCGACGTGCTGCGCTTCGCGGCAATGGAGGCGTTACGGGACGACGGCCAGGTTTTCTCTGCTGACATTTCACCGCAGGGCAAGGCGCGTAAGATCTTCACCATTCGCGAGCCACTGCGGTGCGCGGCGGCAATAACGCCCTTCAACCACCCACTGAATCAGGTGGCACACAAGGTCGCGCCGGCCATCGCGGCCGGCACGCCGCTGGTGCTCAAGCCGTCCGAGAAGACCCCGCTCGCGGCGCTCAGGTTCGCCGAACTGCTTTACGCTTCCGGCCTGCCCGCCGCCATGTTAAGTGTGCTGCTGGGCCCCACCACGGAGGTAGCCGGGCCGCTCGTGCAGCACGAGGACGTCGAGGTGCTCGCTTTCACGGGCAGCGTGGCCGTGGGCAAGCAAATCGCCGCTTCCGCCGGCTACAAGAAGCTCGTCCTTGAACTCGGCGGCAACGACCCGTTGATCGTCCTGAACGACGCGGACCTCGATCTCGCTGTGACGCTCGCGTCCGAAGGCTGCTTCCGCAATTCTGGTCAGCGATGCACAGCCGTGAAGCGCGTTCTCGCGGAGGACGGCATCGCGCCGGCGTTCACCGCGCGGCTTGCGGACAAAGCGAAAGAATATGTCTGTGGCGATCCTTTTGACGAGGCCACGCGCGTCGGAACGGTTATCGACGAGGCCGCCGCAGCTTATCTGGAGACCGTGTTGGAGGAGGCCGTCGTCATGGGCGCAAAAGTGTTGGTCGGTGGCGACCGCAACGGCCCGTTGTTCCAGCCGACGGTCATCGCCGATGTCCCGCGCGACTGCCGCATGGTCACCTGTGAGAGTTTCGGTCCACTCGCCCCGGTCCTGACTGTGCGCGATCTCGACGATGCGCTCGCGGTGGCAAACTCGACCGCCTACGGCCTCAGCTCCGGCGTCGTGACTACGAACCTTCAGAGTGCGATCAAAGCCATCAAGACCTTGCGCTGCGGCACGGTGAACATCAACGAAGTGCCGGGCTTTCGCGTCGAGTGCAGCCCCTTCGGCGGCGTCAAGGACAGTGGGCTCGGCGTTAAGGAAGGCGTTATCGAGGCGATCAAGGCCTACAGCTTCGTAAAGACCTTCAGCCTGCCTTGGTGAGGGGGAACTCTCGATGAAATGGAACGGGAGCGATGCAAACACCCCTTGAACCTTGAAAAGGGGCACGGGCTTCAGTTCGCCTCTGCGGACTTGCTTCATTGACGATGAACACCGCGCAACTAGCCATCTTCAAAGCTCCCGGCGCCCCGTTTGAATTCGTCGAACGTCCCCTGCCGGTTTGTGGCGAGGGTGAGGCCCTGGTCGCGATTTCACTCGCTACGATCTGCGGTTCCGACCTGCACACCACTGATGGTCGCCGCAAGGAACCGACGCCATGCGTGCTAGGTCACGAGGCTGTGGGCCGGGTGGTGTCCATAGGGCCCGGCCGTGACCCGGCGTTGCTCGGCCAGCGGGTGACCTGGACGCTGGCGGACAGTTGCGGCAATTGCGTGCCTTGCCGCGCCTGGCATCTGCCGCAAAAATGTGAGCACCTTTTCAAGTACGGCCACGCCAGGCTCGACGACGGCACCGGGTTCAACGGCTGCTACGCTTCGCACATTCTACTCCGGCGTGGCACGACGATCTTCCCGATTCCGGACCTGCTGCCCGACGATCTCGTGGCGCCTGCCAACTGCGCTCTGGCCACGATGGTGAACGCCACCGAGTCGCTGCCGGAGCCGTGCCGCGTGGCGGTGATTCAAGGCGCCGGCATATTGGGCCTCTACGGCTGCGCGTTGCTTCATGCGGCCGGCCTCGAACGCATCATCGTGGTCGATAACAACCCTCATCGCCTCGCGCTGGTCGAGGCGTTCGGCGGCGAACCGGCCTTGGACAGCGCTGCGAGTCTTGCCCCTGTGGGTCGCGTGGACGCCGTTTTTGAAGTCGCAGGCACATCCGACGTGGTGCCGGAAGGCTTGCGCCTGCTGCGGCCTGGCGGCTTCTACTCTTTCGTCGGCATGGTGCATCCCGCCACGTTGCTCGTTCTCACGGGGGAAACCGTGGTCCGCCGTTGCCTCACCCTGCGCGGCTTTCACAACTACGCCCCGAGCCACCTCGGTCGCGCCGTTGGCTTTCTGCATGCCCATCATGCCGACTATCCATGGAACTCCCTTGTCTCCGACGTTCTTCCGCTCGCGCAACTCTCTGCCGCCTTCGAACTCGCCCGCGCGCAACGCTGGCCGAGAGTCGCCGTCCGCCCATGAGCGCCGGCACCCCTTTGCCTCCCTGCTTAAGCAACGCAATCGCTCTTGTCGCGACGAATTAGGCAGGTTTAGTCAATGAAGAAAGCTTACGGTGGAATCGTAATTAACCCTAGCGGCCAAGTGTTGCTGCGGGAACCAGCCGGCCACTACAAAGGCGATGTCTGGACATTTGCCAAAGGCAAACCCGAATATGGCGAATGTCCAGAACAGACCGCCGTACGGGAAGTATTCGAAGAAACCGGGTACTGGGCGGAAATCATCGGGAAAATTCCCGGCTCCTTCGATGGCAGGCGCACGAGCAACGAGTATTTCCTCATGGTGCCGGTCAAAGACACGGGACATTTCGACGCGGAAACTCAGGCGGTCCGGTGGGCAACCGGCGAGGAAGCGCGTCAACATATTCAACTCAATCAAAAAACCAAGCGCCGCCGGCGCGACCTGCGAGTCCTGAAATTGGCTCTGGCGCTGTTCCGGGTGTTGGAACCGGTCCTTTACGGTGGCGGCGCAACCGAACCACAGCTCCAACCGTTTGACACCACTGAGCCGCAGTGAAGCCTCTCTTTGATTTAGGCTGTCTTTTTGCGATTTCTCAGGTCTGACATCCGCGTAAGCGGTCTGATTGCTCGGCCTCGAGCCTTGAGTGAGGGCTGGCCGAAACCGAACAGCACAGTCAACACGTCACTTGCAATATCGCGAGACACGCTCCGCGACAGACACTCCCGACATCTTACCGAACACACGAGCTGGCAGGCTTTCTTTTTTGGGACCGCGACAAGCTCAATCCCTCGGCGCTTTGGCTCGGCTTCCACGGGCGGCGTTATCGGCAGTTTAGCATAGACGCCATTTCCGACAATTAGGCGCCTTCCACTCCAGGGTATGTCCCCCTGCAGACAGTGGCGTGTGTCCTTATTCATCGTAAAAACGCTTGGAGACGCCTTTCCTCCGTTTCTTCACCTCGGCAGCTTCGAACCTGTGCCATCGGGGTAATCTTCGCTGTCCACTTCGATCTCTCCGATTCGGAGGACTGCCGCTTGCATGGAGCTTGCTGTTCCAACAGCAGGTTAATCCGCCGGAGATAAATGTCGCAAGAGGTCGTCGATTAGCAGAAGAGCATCCCAAGACAGCAGAATACATCGAAAGCGGCTATGGCTGAGGCCATCGTATGAGGACTCACGCGCTGATCTCTCCCGACCGCAGACTCAAACTCAAGTGACCCTCGGTCTGAGCCTCGTGGTCATTTCCAAGAGCCTAGATCAACGGGTGACAGTCAAGTGAGTAGACGGCTAAAACCTGTAACAGCAACCAGGGCGTGAGACTGTCCATGGCATGAGGTGCGCGGGCTTCAGCTTGCAGGAGCATCCGTACGAAGCTCGTTCTTCAGGAGAATCTCGGCCGCGACCGGGTCGCAGGTTTCAGCAGTCTGGCTATTGTGCTTCGCGATCGGCCGTGGCTGTTTGGCCTACCGCCAAACGAGTGCTATCGCACACAGCTCTGAATTCTCTGTCTCCTCAGCCAGCGCCTTCTACGGGACAGGTTGTGTGAATGTTAACCGTAAGGCAAGCGAGGGGCTTGGCACGACGCCAACGCGGCTCCGGGCGCTCATACTTCCTTGAGCGCAGTTGTGCAGCCAGGCACCATTACCACCGGCACTTGAGAGTCATCAACTAAATCGGTATCCCGCTGTTCATTGATCCACCGGACCGTCGCCAGCCTCAAATCGCTCCATTTGAAATCGCTAAACCGGCTCGCGGTCCCGATCAGGTAGGAGAACAAATGCCTGCGGTCCAAACGGCACGAGCCTTGGTGGTCTAGGATTCGGGGAAGATGGTTACTGACGGCTGCCTTCCAGGTGTATACCTGTGCAAGGGGTACTTGGTAATCTGAGGCAATCTGACTGGCGGTCCTGTCGGCCAGCATCGCCTCCAACCCAATCCTGATCTTGGAAGCCTGACCCCGTTGTCTCGGTCCATCGGAATGCTTGGCAGGCCAGCCCTTCTCCATCTGTCGCTTGCCTACTTGTCTGTATTTCATGAGCAAGAAGGCCCCTGCTTCTCGACGAGATGATGGCCAGAACTCCCGTTGATTACTTCGCCGTTTCGGTGGCTAGGCCGACCTTCGTGATATCCGCTTGCTGCAGGGCATCCAGCACGTTGATCACGCGTTGATAATCCACGTCCGGGGAGCCCCGCACCACCACGGTGGTTTCGGGGTCGCTGCTTTTCAAGGCGACGAGTGTTCCTTTGAGGGCAGGCAGTTCGACGGTCTGATCGTTGAGGGCAATGCGGCCGCCGGCCTCGACGGTGATGCGGTTGATTTTGGGTGGGGGAGAGGCCGGTTTATCCTTTCGAGGGGAAGGCAAGTTCATCTCCAGATCATTGGATAATTGCGGCGTGGTGATAATGAAGATCACCAGCAGCACAAACGCGAGGTCGAGCAGCGGCGTGATGTTCAGCTCATTGAGCGAGCTGTGGGTCCCTTTAGAGAATTTCTTCACTTGCTGCCGACCTGAATCAGCGTCTCCGTCCGGCTGGTCTCCACGTCGAAGCGCACGACAAACTTCTCGGGAAAACCTTTGGGCGGCGGCTTGCTGATGACTTTGGTCTGGGCAATCACAGTCTTCACGGAATCATCCCATCGCTTGTCGCCAGAGCCCTTTAGCCAGCGGGAGTCGGCCAGCCGGCCCTTCGAGTCAACGTTCAGTTCGATCTCGGCGACATAGGTCTCATCGGCGATGTCCTCGGGGCGATTCCAGCGCGAGCGGAGCGAGTGTTCGACCAGCGCTTTGTAAATCCCATTTGGGTCGGAAATGGTCTCAACTGCTTTTGCACCGTCAGAGAACGAGAAGGACGGCAAACTGACGGCCGCGGGCGCGGCGGCGGGCGCCACGAGGCCTGCGGCGGGCGGCGGGGCGGAGGCCGTGTCCACCTTGGGCTGCGGCACGTTCATTTTGTTGGCTTGCTCGGCCTTGGGAGATTCGACTTTCGGCTCGGGGGGCTTTTCTTTGGGCGGTTCGGGCTTCTTCTCCCTGGTCATGGTGACCGAGAGCTGCTTGAGCTTCTTTCCGAGCATGCCTTCGCGAGCCGCGAAGAAGAAGACGACCAGGATGAGAATGCCGTGAAAGATGAAGGAAATGGTCAGGTTGACCTTCGACGAATTCGTTTTCTTGCGCTCTTGAATCATAGCTAATCCTTCTTTGCCGCTCCATCGGGATACGGTTCCGTGGCGAGGTTTACTTTGCCGATATTCACTTGTTGTAAGATGTCCATGACATTGACAACGTGCTGGTATTTGGTGTGTCCGGAGCCGCGGACGACGACGTTTAAGTCCGGCTCCTCCAGGCGCAGGCCGATCAACTTATCCTGCAACGCGGCGAGATCCACTTCTTCCTTGCCCAAGTACATCTTCCCACTGCTCTCGACGGTGACGTAGTTGACTTTGGACTTGGGGTCCTTAGGCCGTTTCGCGGCGGCGGGGAGATCAACGTCGAGATCATTCACAACCGGGGTGGTGGTGATGATGAAGATCACGAGCAGCACGAACGCCAGATCGAGCAGTGGCGTGATGTTGAGCTCCGCCAGCGCGTGGTGATGACTATGGGAACATTTCTTCATGGGCCGCAGCTAAGCGCGGAAGGCGGGTTCCGCGAAAGAGGGTTCCTTGGCTTCGGGCCGCAACACTTCACGCAACTCGTCCACCATCGACCGGTTATCCACGTATTTATGCTCGATGGCGGTAGCGTATTCGCTCGCGAATGCATCCAACTCCTGCGTGATGCCGCGAACCATGGTGACCATGTAGTTGTAGGCGAACATAGCCGGAATAGCGACAAAGAGACCGACGACCGTGGCGATCAGGGCCCCGGCGACACCGGGCGCCATGGCGGTAAGGCTGGCGGCGTTGGCGCGCGCAATGCCGCTGAAGGTCTCCATAACGCCCCACACGGTTCCTAGCAAACCGATGAACGGCCCGCCTGCCACCGCGGTCGAGAGAATGATCATCCCCTTCTCGAGCGCCAAGCCTTGCTGGCTGGCTGCCCGCTCCAGGGAAACTCTTACCTGGTCAAAGGAACCCGCACTTATTTTCGTGGTGATCTGACGGGCAATGATGTCCGTCTCCGCGCCTGTGGCGCTGGGGCCGGCGACGGCACTAAGGCTGTTGTGCTGGACGACCTGGACCGGGTTGTTCTTCAAGTGATATTCCGTCTCCTTCGCTCCGGTGTAGTAAAGTTCATAGGCGGGCGCTCCGTCGAACTCGTCGCCGCGCCGGGCGATCTCCAATGGGTCCCGGGTCTCGCGATAGGCTTCGAAGAACTTCCTGCCAGCCCGGCGGGCGCGGTAAAGTTGACGACTCTTGGTGATGATGACTGTCCAACTGAAAACGGAGAGAACGATCAAGGCACAGATGGTCATCTTGCCTTCGGTGGTGGCCTTCTCGAAGGCGAAGCGCAGTGCGCCGCTGGCAAAGAATGGTGAAATTACAATATTCGTCATGGCCTTATGTACATCAAACGGGCCTAGTGTATGCGAAAGCGTCCCGCCCCATTGTTACAAATAGGTTACAAGTATCCGGAACGGATGATGCGGTGCAGGCCGTGCAAGCCGGCTGGCCCGATCATTTCACACTTGCCGGAGCGCCGGTCTCCGACCCGGCGTCTCCTAGCCATCTGGCCGACGCCGGGTCGGAGACCGGCGCTCCGGCCTGTAGGCGTTTCAGGGCGAGTGGAGAATCCAGGCTAGCGCCGAGCCTCGGAAGGCTGATCGTTAGGCCGAATGGCGTCCCCGCGCCGTCAGGCCACCACCCGCAATCGACGGACCGCCCGTTTAGCGGACTTGTTCCTCCTGGCGCGCTCCCGCCATTTGGCAGGGGTGGTCCCGAATCGCTGTTTGAACATCGCGCTGAACAGACTGGTGGATTGATAGCCGCTTTCCATCGCCACATCCACCACCTTGAAAGCCGTGGTGGCCAGCAATTCACAGGCTCGCGCGAGGCGAAGTTCGGCTTGCTTCTCCCGAAAGGAGACACCCACCAACTCCGTGAAGAGGCGGCTTACGTGCCGTCCTGAGCACCCCGTCCTGCTGACCAGTTCGGGAAAGCTGAGTTCGACGAACTCGGATACCGGCGTGTGGTCGAGCAACTGTTCCAGACGCTCTCTGGCTTCAAAGCCCTCGGTGACCTCAGGCGGTGGCTGCTGCAAATTGCCGCCGAATATGTCGAGAAACAGTTGGAGCAACTGCACGCGGGCCGGGAAGCTACTTCGGGCCTTCTCGGAGCTGAGTTCCTTGAATTTGTCAGAGAAACGGGCGTCAGGGGGAAGAACGCGGAGGGACAGCTTCTCATCCCCCGCGGCCTTTTGCATCAACGTCTGGTCCGCCATGCTCACCAATCCGGTCAGCTTCCTGGGTTCCAAGCGGAAGAACTGCAATCGCATTCCGCCTGCCTGGCTGGACCGAACATAGCCCCGAGCCTGGTCAGAGAGCAGCACAACCGTCCCCGTCTGAAGCTCCCAGTTCATAAGCGGGTGGAGCCAATACCCTGCCCCGGAACTCACGTGGATAACCACCCATCCGGGCAATTGGGGCGACCATTCGCCTCCGGGCAGCATGGCCATCTCGTTAATCGCCAACTGCGGCTCATAAGAGTCGTCTGGTTTTGGACTGCGACGAACTGGTTGTTTCACATTCCGCTCTCTCTGGGGCCGCCTGATTTCGGGCCCGCCAAATCGCGACCGAAACTGACCTTACGAAGTTCAGTATCGGCAGTCCGCCGCGCGCCCCAAGGTCAAACGGCGATAGCCCACAAGCTGCGAAAGAGAAGAAGATAAGACTGTAATGTTACGAACGGATGGCGTTTTCATTACAATTGTGAAACTTCTCTTGTTGGCGCTTCGATCAAGTCCAAGGCTGCCCCAAGCTTGGGTGGGCACGCCTCGCGAAAGCTAGCAGCGGAGCTGTCCCGCCTACTCAAGAGTGTGAAATGTGCGGGCTAAATTTCGTTGCACAGTTGTCACACGTTCGTCGCCAATTCGTAACAGAAACCCGATACCCTTTGCCGAACTGAAACCATAACTTTCATGTCCGAGAGATCCCTCGAGATGAGTCCTGGCGAGTTGCCCCGGCGACACGGGAAGAAGACATGCGGGCGGCAGCCCGGATGTTCCTCCTCTCCGGATGGTTTTGGATGTCCTGCCTGGCGTGAGCAACTTCCTGCGCTTATCAGAGCGGCCCGCCGTGGGGCGCGGTTTGGCCTCCTCGCGCTCGGCTGCGCCGCCGCCTTGGTCACGAACCTCCTGGCGGCCGAGCCCGCAGCCGTTCGCAAGGCTACTAACTCCGTCTCCACGGCCCGCGCCCCGGCAGGGGGCGGCACCAACGCTGCTCCTCGTTTCGATGTCAAAGCCTTCGTCGTTAAGTGCGACCGGCTGATCTTTACCAACACTCCGACATCCATGCTCTCCGAGTTTACCGGGACGAACGTCGGCCTGGAGCGGGTAGTGAAAGCGGCCTCAACCGTTCTGTCGGAATTCCAGAGAAATGGCTATGCGAGGGCGAACATCTCGATTGCTCAGGAGATGATCACCAACGGCATCGTTACCATGCACGTTTATCAGGGGGCATTTCCGCAGGTTCTGATCTCGGGCAGGCCGTTCCTTACGGGGTACGGCGCCGAAGATGGGGCAGTCCTCGCGGCGGCGGGGCCTCCCGCCACCAACGCCCCGGCTGCCGTTCAGACCAACGCCGAGCCGCGGCTCAGCGTGATAGCGTATGAGATTCACGGCGACACCCTCCTCCCGGAGAACACGTTGATGTCCATCTTCGCCAAGCGCACCGGCACCAATGTGGCCTTGTCTGAGATCAAGCAGGCCGCGTCCGACCTGCAAATGGAATACCGCAGCCGGGGCTATCCGACCGTGCTCGTCACGATCCCACCGCAGACGATTACCAACGGCATGGTCAAAATCCGCGTGTTCCAAGGCCGTTTGTCCGAGATCCTCGTGACCCAAAACCGTTACTTCACCTCCAACAATGTAATGCGGGCTTTGCCGAGTTTGCACACCAACACCATCCTGGTTGGGCCCGTGTTTCAAGCCGAACTGGATCGGGCGAACCGGAACCAGGACCGGCAGATTTCCGGGCAGCTCGAGCCAGGTCTCGAGGAAAACACCACTATACTGAACCTGCAGGTCAAGGACCGGTTACCACTGCATGCCAAATTGGATTTTAACAACCAAAGCTCCCCTGGCACGCCGGCGGAGCGGATTAACACCTCGGCGAGCTACCAAAATCTATGGCAACTCGAGCACTCCTTTGGGGTGCAATATAGCTTCTCGCCTCAGTCCTATAAGTCGGGAGATTCGTGGAACTGGTACGACTTGCCGTCGGTGGCCAACTATGGCGGATTCTACCGGCTGCCACTCGGGGCGGGGAGCCCGGTTGAGGGCCAAATTGCCAAGCCGGGCGGCAGTTTCGGTTACGATGAGGCGACCCGCCAATTCCGCTTGCCCGCCGGGTCCGGCCAACCCGAGTTGAACCTCTATGCCAGCAGGTCCACCATTGATACGGGCGTCACGACCGTGTATTCCAAGAACCTTTTCAATACCAACGGCAATTCCCTGGATCGGAACGACGTGCAGCAGGGCATCACCATCAACAGCGCCTTTGGTTCTCGGCTGAGCCTTCCCTTGAATACCTCCGCTCAATTCCAATCCGGATTTTCCACCGGCTTCGACTACAAGCAATATCAGCAGAGCAACTACAAGACCAACATCTTCACGTTAACCAGCGAGATCCTTGATACGATCTCCAATCCCGGCCATGTGATCACCAACATCAATGTTTCGACCGTTCGCTCGCCCGTGCCGGGGACGGTCCAGTCTTTGGACTACCTGCCGTTGGCGCTTCGCTACAACGCGAGCTTGCGCGACGCCTGGGGGGTGACCGCCTTCGGCCTCGGCCTAAGCGCCGACGCCTGGTTTTCGGGTTCTCGCAGCAACCTTGACTTGGTCACCGGCTCCTCCGAATCGTCGGGCCATTGGGTCATTCTGAGCCCTACCATCTCCCGCGATTTCCAGATCTACACAAATTGGGTATTGACACTCCATGGGGAAGGCCAATGGGCGACCGAGCCATTGGTCAGCAATGAGCAATATGGACTGGGTGGCGTAAATACGATTCGGGGTTACCAGGAAGGGGCGGTGCTGGGGGATACCGGCTGGTGGGTCGGCTTCGAGCAAAAGACGCCGCCCCAGGTGATTGGTGCAGTGTATCGCAACCATCGGCTCAGTGTTCGCGGCGCGGTCTTTATGGAATATGGCCAGGCTTATCTGCTTGGTGCGCACCGCCATCTGACCGACAACGCGCTTTGGGGCACCGGTTTCGGGGGCGTCTTCTCCCTCGGCTCGACATGGGAAGCCCGCTTGCTCTTTTCCTGGCCGTTGCTGACGGCCGGCACCTCTCAGGCAGACCAACCACGCTTTGATTTTAGCCTGAGCGCCCAATTCTGAACTACGTCACCGCAATTTAATACTGCGCCGCTTGCGCCCGGGGTTGGCGATTGCGAAGCGCAAACAAGTTATGAGCTTATGATTGATTATCTGGCCTATGGTCGCGGTTCTCGAGCCGGATCAGTGGTGGTCCTGCTGCTGGCGTGTGGACTGCCGGCCCACCTGGTTGATGCCAATCCGGTCGGCGGCACGGTCAGTCAGGGCAACGCCTCCTTTAGCAGCCAGGGTTCGCACTTTACCATCCAAACCTCCGATCGCGCGGTCATTAACTGGCAGAGTTTCAATATCGGCGCCGGCCAGACCACTACCTTCGTGCAACCGTCATCTTCCTCTGTGGTATGGAACCAGATCAACGATCCGAACGCTTCTCAGATACTGGGCACGCTGAATGCCAACGGCTACGTGGTGCTGCAAAACCAAGCGGGCTTTTACATTGGCGGCCAGGCGGTGCTGAACACGCATGGCTTGCTCATGACGACCTCTCCGACTCCTGCGCCGGACCTTTCCAGCGGCGGCGCCTGGCAGTTCAATGCGCCGCCGCCCGCCACCAGCATCATCAACTATGGCCAGATCAATGTTGGGAATGGCGGGTCAGCCTACCTAATTGCTCACGACATCGAGAACCACGGAACGATAAGCGCTCCGCAAGGCCAGATCGGTCTGTACGCCGGCAAACAGGTCCTCTTGGCCGATCGCCCGGACGGACGCGGCTTGAGCGCCACGGTCACCCTCCCCGCAGGCTCCGTGGACAACTCGGGCCGATTAATCGCCGACGCCGGGACGATCGCCATGCACGCACAGGTGGTCAACCAGGGCGGACTCGTTCAGGCCAATTCAGTGCGCCAAGTCAATGGGGTTATCGAGTTGGTCGCCAGCGACGCCGTCAATCTGGGCGCCAATTCCGTCCTGTCAGCCCAAGGCGACCGCCAGGGTATCAGCCCCGGGGGAGCGGTCAGCATAAAATCGGGCAATACCTTTTCCGACCAACCCACGTCCGCCATCAACGTCTCGGGCGGGGTGCAGGGAGGGAATGGTGGCCAGATCGAGATCTCTGCCGCTAGCCTCGGCCCTATCCTATCCGCCATCAACGCCCGCGCGGCGAGCGGGTTCCTGGGCGGAACGCTCAAGCTCGATCCCTACGACCTCCTGCTGGACGCAGCGTTCGTGGATTCGTTGACCCCGATCCTCAATGACGGCCTTTACCAGATTAGCCTCCAAGCGGACGACAACATCACCCTCGACACGGTCTGGTCTTTGACCGACCCGGGCGCAGCCGCGCTATTAACCCTAACCGCGGGTAATAGCATCATTTTCAATAATGGTTCCGCGATTCAAGCCGGCAGGAATTGGGGCGTGAGCCTGTTTGCCGGTCCGCAAGACCTGATCTCCCGACCCGCAGCAGGCGGCGATGGAATTTACCTGCAAGGGAATTCCTATATCCAGGCTATGAACGGCAACATCAGTCTCTGGGCGGCCAACGAGGTGATTATTAATCCTGGTCCCAATGACCCGCTTGGCTCGGGGTCCGTGGGTAACAATGGCATACGGACCCTTGGTGGCGGGAGCATCAACGTGACGGCGCAGTTTGGGGATGTGAATACCGGGGGCAACTACCGGGGCTACCTTTTTGGCCAGGGAGCTGCGCCTTATTACAGGGTATCCCCCAGCCTAGGCGGGATAAGCACTTTTGCCGGAGGCGATGTCGCCATCACCGCTGGAGGCAATGTCACCAGTTACCTCCCGCTGCAAAACGACTATAATAGCGCCCAGTTCGACGGCGGGGCCGGCGCGTTCGGCTCTCAGCCGGGCAACGTCACGATCACCGCCGGGGGAGACGTGTCCGGGCATTACGTGCTTGCCAACGGCGTCGGCACCATCACGGCGGCCGGAAACATCGGCGCACCCACCGCCGGGGGCGGCTTTGCCCTCAGCCTGGTGAAGGGAAGTTGGAACATCGATGCGCCCAACGGAAGCATTTATGTACAGGACGTGCGCAACCCCAATGGAGTATTCGATGACAAAGGTGGCAGCGTCGCTGGGTATGCCGGATACCACCTCTTCGATTACGACCCATCCGCTTCGCTTACCCTCCAGGCCGGCCAATCTATCGAGATCACTGGGGCAGGGGCGCCGCATGGCATTCCTTCCGCCCCGGGGATCAACGTCCCGATGCTTTTCCCTCCCACGCTGAACGTCACTGCCGGGTCGGGCGGGTTCGTACTGGACACGGATGTGATTCTGTTTCCGTCACCCTCCGGTGACCTGCACATCACTACTTTGAACGGTGGAAATTTTCAGAGCTACCAGGATCCATCCGACCCGCTCAATGTGCATGCCTGGACGCTTTCGATGTCCGACAGTGGGGCCAGGCAGTGGGACCCCTTTCCTTCCTCCGGCGTCTTTGGCACGTTCGGCCTAAGCGATCACGCCGCCACGCAGCCCGAACTCAACAACGCGAATCCAGTGGAGATTAACATCGCCGGCAGCGTCAACAACGTGACCGTGCATACTACGAAGGCTACCCAAATGACTGTCGGCGGCAACATGTTCAACGCCAGTCTCCTGGGCCAGAATCTTCATGCCAGCGACATCACGTCCGTGACTGCGGCCGGCACGATCAGTTATTCTCCTGTTTACACGTTCACCACCGTGTCGCAAACCATCAAGGGCGCTGATCCGCTCAATCCGACCGCCTGGGATGGCATCTTCTCTCTCCTGGTAAATCCAAACGTCTCGCTCGCGCTCCCACCGGACGTGCTGCTAATGACTCCCGCGCAGCAGACGGCTTACGCCTATTCCCATGTGCGATTGGCGCTGCGTGACAGTTATACCCTCCAGCCAGGCTATGATCCCAGTGCCAACCCGGGTTTCGTTTACGACTCGGCCACGCGGCAACTGGGATTTCAATACCAGATGCCGGCGAGTGTTTTTAGCGCCCTCAACCAGGCCGCGATACCCATCCTCAAGTTAGGCCCGGCGGGGAACGTGGTTATCGAGCAACATGCCGACGGGAGCTACTATTTCGCGACCACGACAGCCAGCTTTGTCCCTCTCACTACTCTCCAGCAACTGTATAGCCAAAGCCTGAATTCTGCTAAAGATGCGCAATCCCAGCCCCCCGGTTTTCAGATCGGCGGCCCGGGAAAACTCGACGTTAACGCCGCGGCGATGAACTTGGGTAGCAGCGGCGGCATCATGTCCTGGGGAATCGGCTCTGCGTTTAACCCCGTGGATTATGGGTCCCTGACTGCGGTGACAACTGCCGGGGCGGCGGTTGACGTGAATGTTACGGGCGACATCACCATGCTGAGCTCGACCATTGCCTCCATTTATGGCGGTAACGTTGCGGTTAACTGTGGGGGTGGATTGTTTCTCAGCCAGGGGAACTTCTCTCTCATTCCCGCCGGAGCGAATGTCTGCTACGGAATTTTCACCTCGGGCGGCAGCGCCGTAAGCGTGGTTGCTGGCCAGGACATCAATGTTGGCGGCGCCCGGATTGCCACTTTCAATGGCGGCGACGTCTCAGTATCTTCGGCACATGGCACCGTAAACGCGGGGAATGGCGCCAATTCGATTCTGGTTGTGCCGGTAATCCGTGTCGACGCCGCCACCAGCAAGCCGATTTCTGACTCAATCGCAAGCCCGAGGCCGTTCGGAAGTGGGATTATGGCGATCTCCCCGACGGCCGAGTATCAGGTTGCTAATGGAACGGGGCTTCCTGGAAATATCACCATCACGACGCCTGAGGGCAACATCGTCTCGACCCTGGGCGGCATCCAGCAGTTTGCCTTGAATGGCAGTGTGGCCGAGGGCCCGACGATTACCCTGAGTGCGGGGACCCCGGGGGGCCATGCGGGCAACGTCGATCTTGGCGCGGGCGGCGTCATTGGCGGCACCGTCAATATCACCGCGGAGGGCAGCATCAAGGGAATGATCCTGTCGCGCCAGGACGCTACCATCAGCGCCGCTCAAAGCTTCAGCGGGACGCTGCTCTCGGGCGGCACGGCGAACGTGACCGCCACGGCCGGGTCGATTTCCGGAACCGTCATTGGGATTGGCGGGGTGAATGCCTCTGGCGGCGCGGGGGTCACCGCTGCGGTGATGGGCCAGAACGTTTCCATCGGCGGAGGGGCGGCCACTTCGACCTTGGGCGCCAACGCCGCAACTACCGCCAGCAGCGCGGCCGCCGCTCAACAGGCAAACAGCGACACGACGCAACAACTCGCCAAGGATACGACGCAGGAGGATGATTCCAAGAAGAAGCAAGCCAAAGCGCCGGTGCTAACGCGACGTGTCGGCCGCGTCACGGTCATTCTGCCCAAGGCTTAGGCCGCTGCTTGCCAGGTTTAAGCTGCGTCTGTTCAGTCAGCGCGCAGGGAAATGAACCGCAGAGACGCGACGAGCGCAGAGAAGCGAGCGAGGGAGAGGGGCCCCAAACCAAACAGCTTTGAGTGGTGGACATTCCTGTGGCTATAATTGGTCTCTCTCCGCGTCTATCGCAGTGCAAAAGGGAAGAATCGCGTAGTTTGAGCAAGATTCTCATTCCCTTGGTTTTCTCTGCGCTCGTCGCGTCTCTGCGGTTTAACCAGATTCTCTGTAACTGTCTGGGACGGTTAAGGATGTTTGGGTCGCCCGTGCTCAGTCCTGGGTAATGACCAAGACTGGCTGACCCGTTCGCGATGCGCCGAAAAGCGGCAGAGGACAGCCGCACTCCAAGACGCTGGCGCGCCTACCTATGCGCCGGAAAACGCAAAGCGTCTTGGAGTGCGGCTGTCCTCTGCCGCTTTCGAGTCCGCCCGAGACGTAATGGCAGTTCTGAGACAGCACACCAACACGCTTTTGGGCGCTTTGCTTTCGTCGCACGTAGCGAGCGGCTGTCCTCTGCCGCCTCGAAACTCCAGCGCGTAAGAGCGTTTACTGCTCCAGAACTCGGTAAAACCGCACCGGATCAGTCGTCGTATCCTGAAAGGACTTGGTCGTTCCGTCACCGTTGATAGTCCCGGGCAGCGACGGCCAAGTGCTCACCGCCGCGCCTAAACCCGCCGAGTTCGTGAAGCAGAGCTTGTAGGTCACGATGCTCGCGCTGCCAAACGAAATCGTGCTAACGTCATTGGTTCGGGTAACGTTCAGCGTGACCGCAGCCGGTGCCGTGCTCACCGCTTCGCGGGTGAAGGTCATACTCCCGTTGGACTTGAATTCAAAATAGCCAATGTACCAGGCGAGCCCGCTTGTGCCGGTATGGGGATCCGATACTGGATTTCCCGAAGCATCCGTGAGGGGTCTTACCTCGTATAAGTCGGAGCGCACCGAAGTGGTGAAGCTGCCGGGCGTCGTGACTTCAAGATCTCCCTCTGGCCATGTGTCGTTCAGGGTGCCGACGGTTGGGTCAACGACGCTCCCCATCCAAACCGTGAGCAGGTGGAGAGGGTAGGTCGCGATGGACTCCCGGACGAAGGTCGTGGTGTTATAAGCGCTGGCCCCGGAATCGCTGGAAACATAGGCTGCATTGGCCAGGATGGAGCTAATGGGCGACCTCGCGCTCGCCTGCTGTCCCCTGGTGAGGCGGGTGGGATCGGTACTGCGGACCGCGTTGTTCGTCCGGGGGACGGAAATCCATAGTGTGGAGGCTACGCTGCTGGGATAACTCGCGCCAAAACCCGAGCCGCTGTAATACCCAAACACCGACCAACTCAGGTTGTTCAGGTTGGCAAACGTGCTCGGAGTCAGTTGCGAAGCGGCAAAGTTCGTTACCGTCAGTGTGGTTCCGATTGCCGTGCTGAAATAGTTGCTCGCCTGGCCGAGATTCACAACAGCCTCATAGGTGCCCTGGAAGCTGCCTGTCTTTCGAAAACCGAGTGCGAGGTCGTTGGGCTGGTAAACAAAGGGTTGGGCGGAGGCTTTCTCGAAGGCCAGGCAGCCAGCCGCTACCGCCAGCGCAAGTGGAAAGGCTTTAGATATTCGTTTCATGATGTTTGGTAGATAGCATTGTATTGTTCAGTTCGTCTTCAATCCGAAGCGCGGCATGCTACGCGGCTGCAGCCTCTGGGTATAGGCAATGCAAGGACATAGACCGATACTTTAAGGACATGGGCGTTCTTCGCTGTAAAGCATTGGATGTGAGCCAATTAGCCCAGTGACTGCACCCTCTGGCATTGTCTAAGTCAGGTTCCGTACGAGATCGTAACATGGAGAGTGGTTTCGTAACCGTTTTGTAACATAAAGGGGTTTACTCTTGGCGTGACGGCGTTGGGTCGTGAGCCTTGGCCCAGGCTGCGATTTGATAGCTCTGGAAGGCGTTGATACCGAGCACACCACAAAGGTCCGAGTCAGCTTGGGGCTGGCTTGCTTGCCAACGCTCGCTATAGGCCGGGTCATTAGGGTCCTGGTCCGGGCCGCCGACGTCCTGGATGAACCTCTGGCGCAAGTCATTCACCGCTTGCGCCTGTTCGGGGTTCAGGCTGACCTCTGAGGAGTCGATCTCATGAAAGACCAAGGGTAATGAGATCGCAACCGGCGGCGCTTGGCGGGCCGCACCTGAAGGCATGGCTTCCAGCGCGGCCTGTGACGTTCCCATGTTCAGCGCGGAGGCTGACTGACCAGCGTTCTGGGAACTCACGGGCATTTGGGTCGGACTCGCTGGGTCCTGCAGCACAGAACCGGAAGCCGGTGCTTCCACCGACGGCGCTGCAAGCAGAGCCGAAACTGCCGAGGTTTCCGGTGCCGCCACAGCGCCTTCAGCGACCGGGGGCAGGTTCTCGGCTTCATCCGGGGCCTCAGTTCGGGGCCGCGCCGGCCGTCCATTCAACAGCAGGAAAGCGAGGCAGCTCAGTAGCGCGCAGTTCAAGCAGATCGAGATTCGGAGTACCGTTCTCATGGCATGGGATTCTGAGAGACCTTCGTCAACTGGTTTGCAGACAACCAAGAAGCCGGCGTGAGCTTGCGCCCACGCCGGCCTTTATTAGGAATCTCCGCGTGCGGACACCAAAGTGTTAGTTGTGAACAGGGTCGGAGGTTGGACCATTACGGGTGCAATGCATGTCGCTCAACTTGATGGTGAACGTTCCGTCAGCGTGCCCGGAAATACCAGTCGAGGCGACCAACTTGTTATAGACGGTGGTAGCCTGGGAAGTTGAAGTGTTCCGACGATAAATGTAGTAGTTACCCCAAGCGTTATAGAGGCCCTCTTTGATGGCGGTGTCGCTGTAGGCAACGCCATTGTAGGTCAACACCGTCGCGCCGTTCACTACCGCTGAATCGGTGTCGGACTTGCCGAGGCAGGCGATCACACTGAACTTCTCGGTCCCCGTGCCATTGGCCACATCTACCGCGGTGGCCTGGGCCAGATCGTAGCCCAACTGGGTGGCCAGAGTGCCGCCGCTCGAATAACCATAGTCGCCCAGGTAAACGCCCAACGGAGAACTCTGGTCCTTCATCGAGCCATTGGCATTGATCTGAACCATGAAGGGCGACGAGAAGATACCAAAGCCGGTGTCGCCCATCTGATTTACGCGTGTGCCCGATAGGTTATCCCGGCCGGAAACATAGACGAAGGTCTTGTCGCCTGCGCTGCCGGTGAACTGGGCCAGGACCGCGTAGCCCTTGAGGGTCGCACGGAGACTCTGATCGGTTACGTTGACTAACCCGGCGGCAGAACCCTTTTCCTTCACCCAGGAGAATGGAATGACGCAGCACTTTGTTCCGCTAATCGCCGCGCTGGGGTTCCTCGAATAGGCCTTGTCGTTATCGGCCGCGGCGAGATCGACCGCCGAGCTCACGAAGGGTCCAGTGGCGGTTGCAGCACTTGAAGCCGTGTCGGCCAGGAACTGCCGCGTGCCGGTACCGGCGATGTCAGCGATTCCGCCTTCCGAGCCGGACCAATCCGTTTTGACGAAGGTCTCGACCCCGCCCAGATTTCCATGGAAGTTCATGTAAGTGGCCTTGGACGCGTCTGCGTTGCCTTGGGCAATCACCGTCGGGGCGGCGTCGAAGACGGTTGAGCCATCGGTGATGGCGAGGTAGAAAGCATTGCGACCGGCGGTGGAGCCGGTGACATAGACATATTGCGCGGCGCTGGCCAGGCTTGCACAGCCCAACCCGATCGCACCGGCCAGGATAATTGATTTGGTATTCATTCTATTGTTCTTTGTGTGTTGTTTCTGTTTTTGACGCTAATGTTGTTTTTGCTGTCGATTCTAACGCTGTTTCTATTGGCTGCTGAGTTTCTGATCGAAACGGTACTCTGGAATTTCTGGTGGCTAGGCCTAGACGAGCTTACGGCGAACCACGAGCGCCAGGAGACCCATACCGCCGAGGAGGCTGAGGGCCGTCGGTTCTGGGACGGCGGTAACGCCGTAGGCCAACTGGCCGCTGCTGCTGTTGTAGCTGAAGAAACCGGCGGGAACGACCGTGCCGCTGTTCAGGTTATCATAAAGATAGGCCATGGCAGAGACGTCCACGTTCGGGTTGAAATAATCATTCTGGAACGTGTTGCCCGGTGTGCCGGCAGCTTGGGCCGTCTGATATGTCCACCCGGTAGTCCAGTCGGCGGCGGCTGGTGTCGTGGTGCGGGAATTGCCCACGGTGAGGCCACCGGCAATGGTCGTAATGTCGGCCCTGGCATTGAAGAACAAATTCGCCGACGAAAAGCCATTCTCATTCACACTATCGAATGACGTTGCGAAGATGTGCCTTTCAGTGAGGATGCTCTGGGCGCCGATGACGCCGAATTGTGTGCCGAGGTTGGCGCCGACGTTCCAGGTTCGGCCCAACGTAAGCGACGAGGCCTGACCAAGGTCATAAATGAAATCCTGTGACCCGCCAGTGAAGCCGACCAGCAGGTCGCCGTTCACATATTGCGCTTGAGCCGACGCAGCGACCGCCAAGGCCGAAGCCAGCAGCAGCGCGTATTTTGGTGTCTTTCTCATGATCGAATTAGTGTTTTCTTGTCTGTTGTTTTAGTTAGCCGTTTCTTTTTGCTCGAACACGACTGGTGCTTGAACATGATGAGAGTAGCAGAGGCACCCTGGATACTGAATGGAGCTAGCGGACAGCCGTATCCACTTTTAAGACATGTCCGCTGGGTGCGTAAGATGTTGAATGCCTATTACTTGCGAGCGCACCCGAGGAACTTGACCGCCACCGGCGCGTATTGTCGCCAAAAGGTAACGCGAGTCCTGGCCCAGGCCGAGCGTTTCGCACCCTCCGGAGCGCCGGTCTCCGACCCGGCGTCTCCCAGCCATGTGGCCGACGCCGGGTCGGAGACCGGCGCTCCGGCCTGCAGACGTCGCAAGGCAAACGTGAGAAATCCAAGCTCGGACTTGGAGGCTAGGCACAAGTTCTCGTCGGCGTAACCGAATTGTCACATTGCCGTCGCTATTTCGTCACAAAGGGTCTCTAGACTCCGGTCGATGCAAAACTTGGCCAAGATCGGTTGCCTGAGAATCGGCGAAGCTGGAAAACTTGAAAGCGGCAACGCACTTGCTTCGACGCTGTGTCGCTTCTCCGGTGCGGCCTTAATTGCAGCGTGCTGGCTGCTCCTCGCCTCGGGCAGCCGCGTTTTGGGACAGGAATCGCATGATGCGCTCCTGGATCTCATGATCCAGAAAGGCATGATCTCTCAGGATGAGGCCATCAAAGTCCAGGCCGAAGCGGAAGCCAACCGCACCAACGAGCTTAAGCATGCCATGTCCAGCATGGGTTCAAAGTGGGATATCAATAAGGCCGTCAAGAAATTGGAATTGTACGGCGATATCCGCGTGCGATATGAATACCGCGAGGCCACTACGCCGCTCGACGACCGCATGGAGCTCGATCGGTTCCGCTACGCGCTTCGGCTCGGTTTGCGCGGTGACCTGTTTGACGATGTCTATTTCGGCTTGCGGCTCGAGACCTCGACCAATCCGCGCTCGACCTGGGTCACCTTTGGCGGGGCATCGCCCGGGCCTTTTGGTAAGTCCAACGCCGGGATTGATGTCGGGCAGGCCTACCTCGGCTGGCGGCCGGGGGGCTGGCTGGATCTCACGGTGGGCAGGATGCCCAACCCGCTGTACACCACGCCCATGGTTTGGGACCCGGACCTGAACCCGGAAGGCTTCGCCGAGCGCTTCAAATATACGGTCGGCAACGCGGATTTGTTTGCGACGTTCGGCCAGTTTATTTACCAGGATAACGGTCCCAGCTATGCGTCAAGTGCGCTGATGCCGTACCTATACCCACCGGGCAGCCCCCGCCAACAAACTTCAACCGACACCTCGATCCTGCTCGCGTGGCAGGGGGGCTTCAACTACCGCTTCACCGAGAAGATCTCGCTCAAAGCCGCCGCCACACTGTATAACTATATCGGGTTGGCGACTAATCAGATAATGGCCAATTACTCGGGCGGCGTCGGTGACACTTTTATTGGCGAGGGGGCTTACGGGGGTACGAATAGCATGACTCCCGTCAATGGCCTCACCAGCGAAAACGGGGTCGCGTACAACCAGGTGGGGGTCAACAACCTGATGGTTGTCGAGGTGCCGGCCGAGGTTAACTTCAAGATCGGCAAGGTGAATGCCCGGGTCTTTGGTGACTATGCCTTTAACCTCGACGGAGCGGATCGGGCGCGGGCCGCGGTGAAGGCTCTGGCCGCGCAGAACAAACTGCAACAGCCGCCGGGCTCGCCTCCGCTCTTGACCTACGGCCCGCAACTCAATGATGTAGCGGCCTACCAGATTGGCTTTGCCTTCGGCAACGGTGACAAGCTAGGGCTGGCCACCGGTTCGGTCTCGAAAAAGAACACCTGGGAGCTCCGAACTTACTGGCAGCACATTGGGCAATATGCGCTCGATCCCAATCTGCTCGATTCGGACGTTTTCGAAGGCCGGGGTAATCTGCAAGGCGTCGTCGTCGCCCTGGCCTACAGCTTCACTGACAACCTGATCGCAACCGTCCGCTACGCCAACGCCAGCCGCATCAACGATAAGCTCGGCACCGGCGGCAGCAACCTGGATCTGCCCCAGATCAACCCGATCCAGCACTATAACCTGTTGCAGTTCGACGTGACCTTGAGGTTTTAGTTTACGCAGCGGCCTCGCGCGAAGATGAGCCTTGAGCCGGTGGGGGCGAACACTAGGACGGGTCAACGTTGTTTGTGCCACCGAGCTCATCGCCTCGATGAAGGAAGATCCGCAGCCATCGCTCCTCGGGCAACCCCCAACCGAGTACGGGTGTCACGGTTTTATTCGGTTGACGAAAATCGGTCCTGGGCGTATAGCAGCGCTCGTCATCAATCGCGTAGGGTAATGTTTTGCCCGTTTGACGCGGACAGCTGACAACAATTAAGAGGTTTGCAATATGAAACTTAACGAACTCAAGAAGGCTGCGGCCGAGGCACAACAGGACTTTCAACTTGCTGAACGCAAAGCCGCCGAACTCCAACGCAGCGCCAAAGCGGCCAAAACGAAGACCGAACAGGCTCGGATCGAGCATAAGCGGGTCCGGAAAGCGGCCAAACAGGCCAAGAAAATGGCCACCGCGGCAGAGGAAAAGGTGCGCGAGCAACGCTGTGCCTGGGAGAAGGCACAAAAGCGTTTGAGCAAAGCCCTCAAAAAGCTGGCGAAGACCGAAGCCGGCGCAGCGAAGAAGGCAGCGGAGCACGCAGCGAAGAAGCTGCTCCCCAAGGCACAGAAGCCTCAGAAGCCAGCGGTCGCCACCAAGTCTCCGTCGGCTGCGCCGGAGCCGAAAGACCAAGCCCCGTGAGTCCGATGGGCTGACGCGCCTTGCGCCCGGTCTGGCGCCTACGATAATCCAACGCCAGCGGTTCGTGGTTCTTCGTCACCGAATCGTAACCCAAACGACACGTGTCCGTAACATACCGGGTTCACCTTTTCTCTATAACTGAAGCAACACGACAAGCTGAACCATGAACATTGCTAAAATCTGTCGTACTCTAGCTCCCGGAGTGCTGGCCTGGGAATCTGCTTGAACACAAGTGCCCGAACCTCCGACCCGGCGCTGAATGCCCTGGTCAAGAAGGGCTTTCTGACTGAGCAGGAGGCGAAGACCGCGCTAGCTGAGGCTCAGACCAATCTGGTTAACGCAACGGAGGAGAAATTACCCAGTGCCTCGAAATGGAGAATAAGCGATGCCATCAAGAGCATCGGTCTTTATGGCGATGTGCGCTTCCGCTATGAATACCGCGGGGCCGAAAATGCGCCCGGTTCGGGCGCTTCCGGGGACACCTACTACCGGGAGCGATTCCGCTATGCGGTTCGCGTCGGCCTTCGGGGCGACCTCTTCGATGACTTTTACTACGGCCTGCGGGTGGAGACCTCGAGCAACCCGCGCTCGCCGTGGGTGACCTTTGACGATGACTCCAACCCCACTCCCTCGGCTAAAAACAGTGACACTATCGGCATCGGGCAAGCGTATCTGGGCTGGCGGGCGAGTGGCTGGCACTAACGGTCGGCAAGATGCCGGTGCCGCTATATATCACACCGCTAATCTGGGATTCGGACATCAACCCGGAGGGAGCCGCCGAGAAGTTCAAATACACCGTTGGCAACGTGGATTTGTTTGCCACGTTCGGCCAGTTCATGTATCAGGACAGCAACCCCGATAACTCGATTCCATCCTCCGATACCTTCTTGCTGGCTTGGCAGTTGGGCGCATCGGTCAAGCTAGCTAAGCACATGACCTTCAAGATCGCCCCGGTGCTTTACAATTACACGGGGCAGGGGCAAAACAACGGTCTGAACCAGCCGTTCAGCGGCCAAGGCCTGATGGGCCTGAACCCCAACACTCCCGGCTACAACCAGAACGGCATCAATGACTTGCTGGTCCTCGAAACGCCGGCCGAGTTCAACTTCATGCTCGGCGAGCACAAGGCCCGGGTCTTCGGCAACTTTGCCTAGAACTTCTCGGGTAACAGCCGGGCGCAGGCCGCAGTGGGTGCCACAGCCTACGACGGGAATTTGCCTGTCGCTGTCACGGGCCAAAACAAGGCCTGTCAGGTGGGCGTCGGCTACGGTAACCTAGGCTTGGTCTATGGCCAAATCTCGAAAAAGAACACCTGGGAGGCGCGCGTCTATTGACAGCATGTAGAACAATATACCGCGGACGTGAACTTATTGGACTCGGACTTCCTCGGAGGCCGCGCGAACCTGCAGGGTGTCTATGCTGCGTTCGCCTACAGCATCACCGATTCAATTATTGGCACGGTCCGATACGGCTAAGCCCACACCATTAATAGCGCTCTGGGCACCGGCGGCAGCAACCTGGACATGCCGATCCTCAATCCCGTCAACAACTACAATCTCGTGCTGTTGGACTTAACCTGGCGATTCTGAAAACCAGGATAGGGCAGAGATATGAGGCTTAACGACCTCAAGACGGATGCGGCCAAAGTTCAGCGGTACTTCAGAGAGGATTTCACCTGTTCGTTGCCGAATCTCCATACAATCGTCACGCTGCTGCTGAATACTTGCTCACGAGGAGGGCCGCTGTAAACGTTGAGGTAGAAGGCGCCGCCGGGAAAGATCTCTCGGCGGCGTCCCTTGGCTGATTCTCCAGATCGTATCTGCCCAGTTCCTTGACGTGGTCAGCGCCACGTCAGCAGCCCGTAGAAGGCCAGGCTCAGAGTCGTCCCGACGATCACCCTCCAGAACCATTTCTCCAACCGCGCACCGGTGGTAAGTTCCATTTTCGCAGCCATGCAGTAAGTTTGGAAGGGGCACCGCCGCGCCGGCCCGCAGTCGCATCCCGGGTGTGCCGGTTTCAGGTTACCCGAGCGACAGGCACGCAGGATGAGTCGCCCTGCCAATACGCGTGGCCATCTGATATTCGGTCCATTTATGCTCATAATTACTCCGTCCGATTGTAGTGAGCATAAGCGCAGCGGTCAGTTTGTCAAATAATCTGTCACCTGTTTGTCACAAGCCGCGTGGGTTCAGGATGAAGTGCCGGGGTTGGACGGACACGATTCTCAGCCGTCGCCGATTTAGGGGAGGGGCTCGCCCCTAAGCCTTGCCAAATTGACGTGACGCATCTTCTCAGCAAATCTCTTGCCAAGACCTTCCTGGCCTTGTAGTTTTGCGACCCGGTTATGAAATGCGTTTACACTCGGCTCTTAAGCGACGAGGAATTGCGGGCTCATCTGGAGCGCGGGGACGTTATTTCTTTCAAGGACGTGAGTGGTGAGTGGCACCAGATTGAGCGTCAAGTCGAGCGCCTCGGCTTTGGAGATGTGTATGCCGTGTCCCGCTGCACCAGGCCAGGAGCGTGCCGCGAGCAGACGAGCATCAGAGTAAGCCCGCCGGTGACGCAGCAAGTGGCCTGAAGTCTATCCCGCTACCTTCAGAACCGAGTTTCTGCCGCCGAAGGGGTTTTCGACGCTCTCCCGGGCGTTTGGGTCAGGCAGCCATTGGCCGTCAACGACAAAGAGATACTCATGCCGGCCCGGACCCAACGTGAGGTTGCCCGTCCATCGGCCATTGCTGGCGGGCACAAGCGGAGTTTGTTCGGGGTTCCATTCATTGAACGAGCCCGCCACGAGCACCTTCTTCGCGGCTGGTCTAACGATTTCAAGCAGAACCCCAGACGGCTGCGGAGTTCCCACCTTCACTTCGACCGGCTTGACAGCCTCAGGGCCTGTCGGCCCGACATTCGCCTCTGTCTTCTTTAGTCTCTTCGTTGTCTTCGTCATAACATCTATGCTTTGAATTGTTCGGGCCTTCACCGGACCGGTTCGCCTGAAGCAGATACCGACCCGCCAATAAAACTACCCGCATAACATAACAGGAGCTCTGAGGTCTGCCAGTTACGTTCCGGTGACAAACTCATCTTGCAGCGGCACCTTACGCCGACCCTGCACAGACAGACAACGCAAGCCGCGTCACGTCTCGGCGAACGGTGTGCGAAGTCATCAGCCTTTTGGTTTCTCCCTCCAGATCACGCGGAAGAGGAGGACACTGACCAAGCTCACGAGACCGGTCAGGATCACACACCAGATGGCTCGATCACTCACGCCCCCCTTAAGGAGAAGGACCAGTGTGATGGTCGCCCCGATCACTTGAGCCTGGCCGAGAACGAGGCGAAGAACGGCACGCCATCGAGGCTGCACCGCTGCGCTTTTCGGATGGGCATGCATTGTCCTAATTATCTGAGCAGGAACCGAGAGGCAGGTCAACGGCGGCCAGGTTACAAATTGGTGACAAGTGGAAGACACTGCCAGAACGGAGCAAATTCGAAGCGTGCAATTAGCGATGGCGGGCATATAAAGGCCGGAGCCGCAGCTCACCTGGACTCGAACGGTCTTTTGTAACCGGATTGTAACCGGACATCCATTGAAGTGATGCTCGTATAGCCGTATGTTTTCGCACAAGAACTCCAGATATGATCGTATCCTACGATGCAATTGCCCCCGATTACGCGATTCATCGAAGCGTCCACCCCGAGTTCCTTCGGAGGCTAGTACCGCTTTGTGACGATTCGTTTAATAAGGGTTTGGCTTATGGGAGGCGGGATTTACAGGCAGGCCCGATTCCCTGCATCTCAAGGTGTGCGTTTTATGGGGGAAGCAAGCCAATGGATACGTTCGGCCAATGAGGAAAGCCTACGGAGGAGTCGTAATCAACGCGAGCGGCCAGGTCTTGCTCCGAGAACCAGCATTCCATTACAAAGGCGACTTCTAGACTTTCCCAAAGGGCAAACCCGAGTCCTGGGAATCGCCGGAACAAACTGCGGTGCGCGAAGTGCTGGAAGAGACCGGCTATCGGGTGGAGGTCCTCGCGAAAATCCCCGGCACCTTTGATGGTTCGCGCACCAGTAATGAGTATTTTCTGATGACTCCGCTGGAAAACACGGGACATTTCGACGCGGAAACCCAGGCGGTCCGGTGGGCAACTGGCACGGAGGCGCGGCAACTCATGCAGCTTAATCTCAAGCCCAAGCGTCGGCGGCGCGACCTGCGGGTCCTCAGAAGAGCCCTGGCGCTGTTCCGGTCTGGGGGACTTACCCTCCTTGATGAGACGCCACAGCGGCGCCGGGTTACTGCCTTGCTGTGAGAGCACTTCGACCCGCGGCGATGCTCCAACCGGAATGACTGTCATGAATGGGTCCAACTGCCTCCGACAAGCTGGCTACCGGGCTCAGGTCCACCCTGGCTTGGATGCCGAAATGATCAGAAAGCCGGTGCTCTTGGCTCGTCGCCGCGAACGCCACGCATGGCGTTGCCCGCAATTCCAGAAGCGGCCTGCGAGCCCGGACGAAGATGTAGTCGAGGGTTTGTCCTGCACCGGGTTCTCGCGACAGTCCATCCCAGGTCACAAACGGCTCTGCGCCGCCCAGTTGTTGCACGCTCGGTCCCAGCGAACTCACCAATTCGCCGCAGGCTGGGCTGTCGGGCGTGCAATTGAAATCCCCTCCGACCAGGTCAGCCACCTGACCATCCTCCGCCGCCTGCACACGGGAGACCAGTTCGCGGGTCTGCGCGCGGTGGATTTCGGGCGGACCTCCGTCCTGCAAATGAACGTTCCATATATTTAACACCCGCCCGCCGGATAATCGTACGGTCACTTTAAGTACCCCTTTATTCATCAACCGATCCGGGAACGCCCCGCGCGAGAAGGGATAGAACTCCCCGCCGATAATTGGGAACCTGGAGAGCGTCATCAACCCGCTCTGCTGAAAGAACGTGTGTTGCCCGGCTGCCCGGGCGATGGCCCAATGGCCGTTGGCCGGCGCCGATTTTCGGGCTTCGGCAGTCCAGGCTTCCTGAAGCAGAATTATGTCAGGATCAAGCCGCTCCAACTCGCGCGCGATTTGCGGGTAACGCCCTGATCGCGCTCCGGTCATCCAGGATGGAAGCCCCCAGATGTTATAGGTCACGAGCTTCAGACTGAGCCGCCGCTCCTCGTTGATGGCCGGCGCGCGGACCGACGGCAACGCGACCACTAAAGGGGCAGGGCGGTGGCTGGCACAGCCACCAGTCTCGATTACCAAGGCCAAGCTTGCCACAAGCCCCCCGCAACATACCAGCTTGACCTGGAACTGACTGACCGACCGCAGTAAGCGTCTGTTCATCACGCCCGCATCCTGGTCTGCTCATGTGACGACCCTATGGCGAATATGTGAACAGTCTGTGAATAAACTGTGAATAAGCTCGGCGGGACACACCGGCGGCAGGGGTGGCGGCCCTATTTCAGGTTCTCGATTGCGTCACCAGCCGGTTTACCATGCCCGGTCTGGAACTGCGAGAGGGTCTGCCGGATGCGGACGTCGAGGTTATAGAGTTCGTCCCGGTAAAGGCCCGGCGAGTTGGTAAGCGAGGCCAGCTTGGCAGCCACCTCGTGCTCGAGGGAAACCAGGTTGGTGGCGAGCATGACCGCGCGAGCGGCTGCCAGCCCATCAACTACCGCCTGAAAACGCCCGGGATCATTCAGGACCTCTTTCGCATTCAAATGGGCTGCCGACACTGCGGCGCTTTCCGGCAAACGCGACAAGTTCTTCACCGCCTGCTCGGTGCACCTTGGGTAGAAACCGCCGTTAGTCGCGGTGAACTTGAAGGCCGTGGCCGCCAGTGCCGAGGCCAGCCGCGGATCTGAGACGCCTGACTTGCCGACCACCCCCGCAATCTCCGCCAAGCTCTCAGCGTCAACGTGGTAGTGGCGTTCATTGAACGAGTCCGCCAGCGCCCGCCTGCCGCTGGGGCCAATCTCAATCAAGGCCGACGCGGCGGCACGGAGGATCTCGGGCCGGTAAGCATTCGTATTGGCATAAAAGACCGAGTCCGATGTGATCGCCGCCAGATTGGTGCTGGCAGCGCGGTCATCGGTGCCTGCCGTCGCCGCTCCGAGTGCCTCGACAAACCGTAACAACTTGGCAGGAGCCTGGACATAGTCCTTCACGGTGATGTTCGCTGCCAGCAACGGGGACCAATGTGCCGGATAACCCTCACGCACTCTTCGCAAGAAGAAGACCTCCCTCTCGAACCGGGTCGCAAACTGCCGACCCTGAAGGACTTCGCTCACCTCCGGGAAGGAACCCTGGTCGGCAGTCTCGCGGGACGATCTGATTCCTCCAGCCTCCACCGCGCCGGCACGGCCATGCTGCGCAAGCAAGAATGGGGCTAGAACCACTCCTACCGTCACAAATACAATGTGCGCCTTCAAGGTCAATTAACTCCGTTGTTTCTTGAGGCAGGAGAAAACCACGTGGACATCACTCAGGAGCGATCACATAGCACAGGTTCGATCTTACCTCCACATTCAGCCCTTCGCGGATTCGATCTTCGGAGATCTCCTTGCTTGGGTTCTTTTGCAGATACTCCATCTGGGCCTTCAGTTCAATACGGTTCGTGAATCTTCGTTCCGCAATAACCCGTTCGGCCACGTCTCGGCGGAAGCGATTGTCCAAAAGCACGTAGTCCTTATTTGCCTGAAGCAGACTGGCCCGGGCCGAAGCGATTTGATTCGTGAGTTCGGCGATCTGGTGGGTCAGAAGAGTAATGCTCTGGCTCGAAGCCCGTCTTCCCGTCTCCAATTGAGTTCTTTGCTGCGCGGCTTGCTGGTTGAGACCAGTGGCCTGTTTCTCAAAGCCTTCTTTGGCTGTGGCAAGGGCCGATTTGGCTTGGGTCAACTCGTTCGAAAACGTCAGCGAGGTTGATTGGCAGGTTTCGAGGCGGTTGGAAATGGCGATCACATCTCCTTTGATAGCGGCGAGTTCCATCTGAGAGGAGGACAACAGGTTCGACGTACTGGTGATAGCCTCGGCATCCTTGTCATGTTGCGTATCGTGATGCCGTTTGCTCACGAAAAGCGATACCCCCAACCCGAGACATAGCAATCCGAGAATTACAGTGGACAAGTGTTTCATACCGCAAAGGCTATTTCACCAGCATGCAGATGGCAATTCGGCAAGCGGCCCGTAATGTTACAATTCGGCGTCAGGCCTCGTGTCGGGCGAACTCGTCGGCACGGGCCAGGGCAACGGCGATAGCGACAAGAGTCGGTTTTTTTGTTTTCATAGTGTCCTCTGCGCAAAGACCATTAGGCTGTGCCCGGCCAAGAGTACCCGTGGCTCACCAATGGGAGTGTTACAATCTGGTGACATCCGGCAGGCTGCGCATTCTCAGTCGGAGAGATACCAGGCGGTGCGGCACTGGTTTGTCACTCAAACGTTACAAATGAGTTGCTGATATCCAGACAGGCTTCTCCACAATATGGAGAGAATTGACGAACCACAGCATTCAACGAACGCGAGCCAGCCGGCCAGCTCGGTCGCAATTCGGACTTCACTGGCGTCCGACTCCCGTCTCTGATGCTCGGCCCTGGGCGCGGTAGAATTGGAAGTCGCTATGCTGCCTGAAAAGCAAAAGGGAACGAAAATCGGCATGGGAACGGGTGTCCTTCTACAGGTGATCGGATTCATCCTGAGCAAGGAGGAGGCGACTTCCCTCTTCGGGCTGTTACTCCTCTTGGTAAGCATGGTCCCGTTTATCTCGGGGTGCATGAATTAGGCCGAGGGGGAGGCAGGTCATGTCCAGACGTTCCAAGCTCTTCGTGACGGGTATTGCCAGCCTGGGAGTGGCTCTCTGGATAGTCGGTTTGCTGCCTTCGCTCTGGGCGCGTCCGAAGCCGGATGGGCGTTTCTTCTGGCCCTCTCCAGGGGGTTTGACGCTGCACGTTCTGGCTAGAAGCACGAATGATCCCCCCACGTGGACGGCTTTCTGTCTCAGCAACCGGACGTCCGGGAAATTCTTCTATACCGTGACGCAATTCGAGGATTATACGAACGGGAGTTGGCGTTGTGGTTTCTCTTATTTCGACCCCACGCCCACAAACGTACCGTGGCTGATGTATCCCAATGCTCGGGGGGAGATAGCCGCGAGGACTGCCGATAAATTCTATATTGTTTGCACTTCGACGACTCCCTGGCGGATACGTCTAGGCTGTTTCACGGTTACGCGACGCGACACGGTGCAAATGACCATAGAGAAATTCAGAGCGAAGGTGCGAAAACTTCCAAACCAAATGCCCGCAGTTTCCCGTGGCAGAAGATACGAGTTAACAAGTGAGACGATCATTCCGTGAGTTATGCAAAAGATCACTGAGTCTATTGACCGGGACCTGAAGTGGACGCAGCCAAGTATCCTCAAGGCGGAATATGTCTTGAGCGCGGGGGTTGTGGCGGTGGCAACACTCAAGCTGCGCAGCTCGTTTGGCACCCTGGCTACCGCGGAGAGCGGGGATGGTTGCTGGACCTTTAAGCGTGCCGGTTTTTGGCAGAGCAGGATCACCATCCGGGCCGGTGGTTTTGATACCGATCTGGCGGCCTTTAAGAATGATACCTGGAGCCAAGGGGGCACACTGGAGTTCTCGGAGGGCGCTCGGTTCAGGGCCACGACGAAATTTTGGACGACCCATCTGACATTCACCGCGGAAGCGGGCGAGCCGCTGGTGAGTTTTGATTACGGCGGGGTGTTTCGCCGGATGGCTGGTGTCACGGTCTCTCCGGCTGGGCGCAGTTTGGCAGAGCTCCCGATCTTGGTGTTATTTGGCTATTACCTTGCCGTTATGTCGGAAATGGACGCCGCTACGGCTGCTGCCGTCACAGCCGCGGTTGGCTGATCAGGTATCCGTTTAAGCCTCATGGGCGTTCTTTGGATTGCCGGCAGTTGGGGCCTGGGCGTGGCGACCGAGAAAACACGGTGCCTTCTCGTAGCCGCCATGCTGCACTTGCTGTTCAATTTTAGCCGCGCGCTTCCGGCCCGGATGTTGTGGCCGTTCCTGGCAATGTGCGGCTTAACCTGGTTCTTCCTGCTGCGAAACTGGCCGCCGCCGGGAGCCCCGGCCGCATCCCATACCGGACCACCAACAGAAGTCGAACCACCCCTTTCCCCGTCCGGCCAGCCTCCAAACCAATGAACGCAAGCCGCTACTTGTTTGTTCGTCATCCAAAAGTAACAAATGAGTTGCTGATATAACGATTGGGTTCGGCACTATACGGGACCACCGGAGTGCTCCAGTCGGCGCAACCCGGTCAGTGAAGATGGCTATGATTATGCAAAAAGCTCCCCTCCGGAATGGACTGCGTGACATCTCAATGTCCGCATTCTGGAAAGACCCGCTGGTTGTGGTGGACAACGTCGAGCGCAAGCTTGCGGAATTACCCATCGACCCGGCGAAGTTACCCCAATTCGCACGGCAGATGGCTGAAGCCACCTGCCTGCTGCGAGCTGTCGGACAGCGCCAATATGGCTCGATTTCCCTGCTGGCTGTGCTCGATATCCTTCTCGCGGTAGATTACTTCCTGGTGCTCGAGGATGAAGTGCCAGACAGCTTTGAGAGCGGCTACGAAGATGACGCCCGTAAGCTCGCCGCTGTTTTCGCTAAACACCGGGCCGAACTAAAGGAGTTCCAAGTTTGGCACGGGCGTAACGGATGAAGCCTGTTCGAGGTGTGGGATGAGCCATTAGCCGAAGCGCCTGACTAGTTGGGCTCATCCGTGTCACAGGTATTTGAGCGTGTGCAGTTCCAGAAGGCCTTCCACGCGATGACGGTAGCGCCAAAGGCCAGGAGGCAAATGAACGCGAAAAACGGCAGAATCCCCGAGTCTTGAAGTTCCGAACGTTCTATCCAGGCGTACCTGAGGAAGGCGGCGGTGCAAACGGAAGCGACCAGAGCACCGCACCCCACAAGTGCCTTGGTCAGGAGAGGGTGAAGCGCTTCGATCGTGACTGAGTAAAGAGACCAGGCCAAAGCGAAGGTGCCTGCGACGACAGCAAGCGCCAGGGTATGGGGGGCATCCAGGTGGTGGCGAAAATAGAGGAATACATAGCTGCCACACGCCACCAGAATGGCGAGGGACCACGCGCATGATTTAAGTCGTTTCATACCTGAACCTCGTGCGGCCAGTCAGTGATGCCGCTCTCCAAGGCAGCGAGAACCTTCTGCCACTGCGTGGCGAGCGAACGCGACCACCGCCAACAGTAATCAAACCGGCACCGCGATCCTCGGGCCGTCATGACCAGGAAGTGTCCGCCTCGCCGATTAACCAGCAACCTGAGATCGACCTTGCCATCGAGGTGGCGGTGAGGGAGCCGAGGCATCGCCTCGACAGGCTGGCCCCGCGAAAGCCGTCCGCGGATGCCCCCGAACTCACTCGGCTTTGGGGATTCGGGTGCGCCAACGGGAGGCAGGTGGTTTTCTGCTCGGCTCAAGAACTCGCGCAGTGCTTTAGCATTACCATTGGAACAAGGCATTGGCCAGAGCTCACCCTCGCTGAAGGCGCCAACCTGGAACATTAGGATTCGCCGGCCGTCCGACATCCGGTTCAAGGTCACCCGCACTGGCTGGTTCCATTGAGGTGGGTCCAACTCGACCACTTCACGGTCAACGATCCCGCACAGGCGGTCCGTTCGGCACTTATCCAGTCCCAGAGCCGAGATTACCTTGTCGTACCAGTCGGCCATTCCAAGTTTTCCTTGTTCATGCTCGCGTACACATGGCAGGCGTTCCCCGGTTCAGGACAGCTCTTGAGGGCCTGAGTTCGGTGCCCTAGTGGGTACCAGTGGCTCTGGGTCCGTCACGGCTTTGAGTCTTCTTTCCAGGTTTCGTAAGCCCACGGAGGCGCACAGACCGCTTGCCCCGCAAGCCACCACGAACGTGGGCCAATGGAAGTGACCCGACCACGCGCTAGCCATCGCCTCGAACAAGCCGGCTATCAGGAGACCGAAAACGCCGAACCCCCGGGCGACTCCGGGGTGCCGAGTGCCTAAGTTGCCGGCATTCGACGTGACAAGCAGCCGCGGCCACAAGACCATGGCAGCGCAACCATAGAGCAATCCCGTGGCACTTAGCCACAACCCGACTGCCTGGACCGGCTTTCCCACCGGCTCCGCCCCGACGATGTCCAGGCCCAGAAGTACGATAACGCAAATGAACCACAGTGAGCGAGATACGGTATTCATGTTCAGTCTTTCTCTCCGGAAGCCTCGCCTTCAATGATGTCTCCGCACATATCCAATCCGCAGCCCGGACAGCGCCGCCAAGCGAGCCAAAGCTGCGTGTTATTCTCGCTCTCGACGTTCCAGTCGCACTCGCACTGGGGACAGATGGCGCCGGGCTTTGGAAACAGGAGCCGACCGAGAAGGCATGCAAAGAAGAAAACCGCTGCTGCCAGGGCAAGGGCGAACTGCAGATGAAGGCCGTCGCGATCCGCAGGCCGTTGGCTAAACCAGGCTGCCAGGCCGACCACCACCCCGGCCAACATCGAGACGGCAAGAAACCGGTGGTTCCCCTTAACATGCTGGAGGGCGGCCTCCTTCTGGCGTGAGACTTCGCTGGCGAACTGTTGCGCACTTGCAGGTGTGGTCATTGTACGATGGCAGTCGGGCAGTTTCACTTGTTCGCTTTCGCCCCATTACCAGCCGCGCCGACCGCAGCGCCCAAGGCGATTCCGAGCGCGAGGCCTATTGCAATATTATCAAAGGCGGCTCCGAGCGCTATGCCGATGGCGACGCCTGTCGAAATGCCTGCTGCCAGGTAGTCTTCACCCGATTGCTTCGCCGTCTGGTCGTCGGGTTTGGGTTGCTCAGGAGACTTGTTCATAATCGCAGAGCATTCTTTTTGTTTCCGACTCACTCGCACTAAGAACTATTACTAATGCCCAGTTTACCGAAGGTTGAGCAGTTTGCATGTTACAATTGGGTTAAACTGCTCCGGGAGCGCAGGGTGAGACTTGAGAAGGACTTTTGCCCTGGCCTCACGCGTCCTTGGAATTGCGTGCCACTTGCCAGCATAACCAAATATTATCTTTTCACGAATTTGTAACAGACGGGGAATCCGAACTCAGGTAGCCTTCCCCACAACAAAACACAGGACATATGAGCATCATCATGGGAATCGTGGCTGGGTTTGTGGCGTGGTTCTTGGTCCGCTACCTGGTCGCCGGAATTTATACTGTCAATCAGAACGAGCGTGCGGTGAAGACCAGTTTTGGCCGTGCGGAGCGGGTCGGAAAGGCGACCACCCTCTCGGATCCTATCTCTGCCTGTTTAAGCGCTGAGGAAAAGCCGCGGTATGATTGCCCGCAGGTTTGCGTGATCCCACCCGGGGGACCCTACTTCAGATGGCCGTGGGAACGCGTCTTCAAAGTGAACGTCTCGACACAAACCGTGAATATGGCGTTTGATCCTGAAACGCCCGCCGCCAACCAAGGCGGCACGATCCTGGAGGCGGTCACCAAGGACCAGCTCAACACCGGGCTCAAGGGCCAGATCCGTTACCGGGTGAGTGAGAAGAACCTGTACGCTTATCTTTTCGGCGTGAAGCGGCCCATCGTGCATGTGATGGGGTACTTCACCGCGGTGTTACGCGAGCGCATCGCGAGCTTCGAGGCGCCTTGCGCATCCCCTGGCCCTAAAGACGGCGGTATTCCGAGCCCGGACATTGCCGCGGCTGCCATCGGCATTTCGATTAATGATCTGCGCAAGAACCTCAGAGACATCAACGAGCACATGGACCGGGAGTGCAAATCCTCGGAAGCCAGGTACGGCATCACCCTGGATGCCTCGCTCATCACCGGTATCGATCCGCCCGCCGAAGTTGAGTCGGCGCTGGCTGCCATCAATACGGCGTATAACCAGGTCTCCTCCGACATCAGCCTGGCGCAAGCGAGCGCCGACCAGAAGTTGGTGCAATCCCGGACTGCGGTCGAAATCGAGACGCTGAATGCGCAGGCTGAAGCGGAACCCCTGAAAGCCCTCGCCCAGCAGTTGTGTGAGCTCAAACAGAGCGGACCTGACGCGCTCGGCGCTTATATTCGCAACGTACGGCTGAAACTGTTCAGCGAATCGCGCCGGGCGATTCTGGAGGTGAGCCATGACTAAGTTCTTCATCGCCGCCGCTGCGGCCTTTGTCGGGATGCTGTTCCTGGTGCCGCTGTTTTTCGCGGCTTGCCGGGCGTTGGGCATCTACACCATAGTTCAGGAGCGGCAGGCCCGCGTTTACGTGCTGTTCGGCAAAGTCATTTCCGTGCTGGATGAACCCGGCCTGCACCTGCTGTGGTTGAAGCTCGGCTGGAAAGCCCCGCTGGTGAACTGGATCGGGCGTTGCCATGTGCTCGACCTCCGCCTCGACCAGGAATACCTGCGCAGCCAGCCGGTCAACTCCGAAGAGGGGGCCCCGATGGGTATTGGCATCTGGTACGAGATGTTTATCAGCGACCCCGTCGCGTACCTGTTCAAGAATGCCGATCCGCGCGGTTCGCTCGCCGCGAACGTCGGCAACTCGACGGTCCGCTGCCTCAGCAACTTGAAGCTGGGACGCATGTTGGAAGACCGCCACGCCATGAGCCAAACCGTGCGGGCGGAGGTGTCGCCCAAGTCCGATGATTGGGGGTATCAACTCGGCTCAGTGTATATCCGCAAGGTCCATTTCCGCGACGTGGGCATGATCCGCCAGATCGAGGAGAAAGTCGTCAACCGCTTGCGGCAGGTCACTTCGGCGATCCGCCAGGACGGCGCCAACCAGGTCAGCATCATTGCCAGCACGGCCGAAAAGCAGGCCGCCATCGAGTTCGCTAAAGCCGCTGCGATGCGGCCGCGCATCGTGGGCCATGCGCTGCAGGAAATCGCACATGATCCTGAAATTGCCCGGGGCATGTTTGAGGTGCTGGAAGCCCAGGCCCTGATCGAAGGCGAATCCCAGATCACGCTAATCCCCAGAGGGCGCGAGACGCTCAAAGAGCTCGCGGCCTTGCTCCCCGAGACCGAGCCGAGCCAAAAGCCACCACCCCCATCAACACCGCCACGCGAGCAGCAACCACCTGTCGTCAACGACTGACTTCGCCATGAACCAGGAACCCAAACCCAATTCGACCCTCGCCATCACGAGCCTCGTGCTCGGTATCGTTTCTGTTCTTTGTCTCGGGATTCTGACGGGCATTCCCGCGATCATCACCGGCCACATCGCTCGTGGCCGCGCGCGGAAGTTCCCAGACCGCTACGGCAACGCGGGCCTCGGCTTGGCCGGCTTTATCCTGGGGTATGTAAGCATTGTGGAGACGGCGGTTATACTGTGCGCGATGTTGCTACCGGCGGTAGGGGCGCTGGGGTCGGCCAGATCAACCGCCGAGGCGATCCAATGCGTGAACAACCTAAGGCAAGTAGGCCTTGCCGTTCAGTTGTACGCGCAGGACAACAAGGATGAATTCCCCAGGACGGTGACGCAGTTGGCCCCGTACTTGGGCACTTCCAAGGTGTTGGTGTGTCCGTCCGATCCGGCACTTAAGGCGCAGTCACGGGACGCAAAGGACTTCAGCAAGACGAGCTACGTGGTAACGCTGGAGGGCGTCTCCTCGACCAACGTGACCCAGGTGATTGCGCGTTGTCCCGTGCATAACAACACCCTTACTGCCGACGCCGCAGTGCAACGCGGCGCTCGGTAGTGGCTGGGCTCTTTAGCTGAGGACAGCGGTTTCCGCGATACTCAAGCGTGCAAACTGGGGGGGCACACCGGCACCCCAATCATCCGACTCAGGAGTTGAGCAAAGAGTCTCGATTCCTTCTCTTGGGTGCCGCTGAAATCCGCCTCGAACTCTCCCCAATACCACCAATCGGGCAGCGGCCCGTCATTGGTAAAGGTGCCGTCCCCGAAGAACCTTAAGAGTGCGATCTCTTCTTGATTTGCCAGGCGCAGGCCGACGACAAAGAGGTCCAGGCTGCCGTGCGAAGGCAGGTATGAAGCGCCAGGATAGACATCCTCATAACCATATGTGACAGCCGTGATGTGGCGGAATTCAAAACTGCGCCGCTTTGAGAACCACCAGAACCGTTTCAGCGTCAGGTTCACACTTTGAGCTGCGAGATCAACCTCGACCCGCCGAAACACCAGACCCAGGGTTACGAAACGGATAAACCAGTGAGACGAGGCCGCCAGCTTGTCTTCCTGGGACTCGATGCAAGGACAGATTGAAAGGAATGGCAATTGAAATGTCATGGGTCTGAGCAAAACAACCCCGCCGTCTTAGGAGCCGGGGGTCGCGGGTTCGGCCAGCAGTTCCAGTGTGAAGCTGGCGCCGCGCCCTGGGCCGTCGCTCTGGGCCAAAAGTGATCCCCCCATCTGCTTGGCGGCGATGGCGCCACTGTGGAGGCCAAAACCGTGGCCGTTCTCCTTGGTCGTGAAACCGTGGTGGAAGATACGCGTGAGGTTTTCCGGGGCTATGCCAACGCCGGTATCAACCACCGCGATGCGCACCCGGTCGCCGCCATTCGTCACGCGGACCGTAAGGAGGTTCTCCGGTCGCCCGGGCTCGTCGCAGGCCTGGATGGCATTGCGCACCAGGTTCACCAGGATTTGCAGCACTTTGTGCCTATCGAGGATGATCCTGAGTTGGGGACCAAATTCGCGGACCACTTTGATTTTACGGCGGACGAGCGAGCTTGCATTCATCGTCAGAGCGTCCTCGACAAGCTGCCCCACACTAAGTCGTTCCCTCACTGCGACCGGGTTGGCGTAGTTCTGTTGGATGGAGACAATCTCCTTGATGTGCTCGATATTCATCTCCAACGCCCGCAGTTCTTTGAGGGCGGTGGCTTGTTCGGCAGCCAGATGCTCGGCCAGGAGGCCCAGGAACTCCACCACTCGCTTGCCTTTGGGGTCCTGGGAGAGGAATTCCCCCAGGTCAACTTCGTGCTGGCGCAGCAAGGCAATGACTTTCGACAAGCTGGCGAGATCCGATTTCCTGATGCTCTCAGCGACGCAGGCCGAGGCGACGTTGACGCTGTTGAGGACGTTGCCGACGTTGTGGAGCACACCCGTTGCCACTTCGGCCATGCCAGCCAGCCGCGCGCTTTCCACCAGTTGCTGGTGCAAGCGGTCCCGCTCGGCTTCGGCGCGCTTGCGGTCGGCAATCTCGGCCTCGAGGCGGACCAGGTCCCGCGTGCGCTCCTGGACACGCAGTTCGAGTTGTTCGTTGGCGCGTCGCAGACTGGCGCTCGTCTGTTCCAGTTGGCTGGCCATGTCGCTCAAGCCGGCGGCAAGGCTCCCAAATTCGTCCTGCCCAGGATGCAACAGGCGCGCGGTCAAGTCCCCGCGGGCGACGCGCTTGGCGAACTCGATGCATTCGCCGACGCCGCCGGTAATCTCACGCGAGAGGAAATGGGCGACCAATCCGCCCAGAGCGGTCGCCATGAGCATCGTGCCGAGCGTGGTCCAGAGGATGGTCTGGGCCAGCCGACGCACGTCAGCATAAATGGCGCGTTCGGCCTGGGAGGCGCAATCGTGGAGGTGCTGGAGCAACGGTTCGACGGTATGCGTCAGTGCAAGATAGGTCTCGAGTTCAGCGCCGCTCTGGCTGTTGATTTGCACCAACTGCTGGAAGAACGACTGGTAGTCGTCAACCGAGGCCAGCAGCTTCTGTTGGTCACGCAAGTCGAGAACTGTCTCCTTCACATCTTTCCGGAGGGCGGCGACCGCGTCCTGGAAGCGGCGGATTTCCTTGTCGTAATTGTTGAGGAGGTAGGCGTCTTTGGCGGCATGGAGGACGAAATTGTCCAGTAAGAGCCGGTCCAATTCCGTCTTCCGCGCGGCGGCTTCGACGAGGATTGCCTGATTAGCCAAGCGGCTCTCCAGGCCGTTGTCACCCCGGCGTCGTTGCTCCGCCAGGCTTACCAGCTTGAGAAAGCTCTTCTCGCATTGGCTGACAGCCTCGTCGATGAGTCTGGTCAGGCGGGTGGATTCCGCGGAGCGTGTGAGCGCCCGGATGGCTGTCATGTTGTCGTGGATTTCGGCTGCGTGGCTCTGCACGAGGATCACGTAGCGGGCTTTGGCCTCGTCGAAGGTGAGGCTCTTGGGGTAGTTCAGGAAGTCCCGCTCGTATCGGCGCGAGAGTTGCAGGGTTGCCTTGGTGTTCAAGACCAACTCAGCGACGCGCACCTCCTGGTCGAGCAGCCGTTGCATAGCGGCGCGCGAGCGGAACTGACCGACGGCGGAGATGACGCCGACAGTGGCGGTCAGGGCAATCATCGAGGCAAATCCGAGGGCCAACTTCGCGCGCAGGCTCCGTCCGCGCAGCCAATTGAGAACTGTCCCCATGATGAACATGCCTCCTTTATTCTCCTGCTAGTCGAGGTACGGGACAAAGTCCTGCTGGCGGATGAGATCGGTGACTTGGGGAGAGAGACAGTAGTTGATGAAATCCTTGGCCAGGCCCGCCGGAAGGCCTTTGGTGACCAGGACCAGGGAGCGGGAGAGGGGGTAGTCACCCGTGCGGATCTTCTGGCTGGAGGCCTCGATGCCGCTGGTCGGCAGCAACCGGATGGAGCGGCCGGCCTTGCGGCTGCGCTCGGAAAGCCCCACCGAGACATAAACGACGGCGTTGCGATTGCTGCTAACGGATTCTATGCCAACAGGGTTGTCGCCCACATCGGCCTGCGCCCGAATGTCGGCTTTGGCGATCTTGAAGTAGTGGAGGAAGAGCTCGACCTCGCCGCGGCCCTCGCTCCTCGTGATGACAAAGACGGGCGCATCCGCCCCACCGACCTGTTGCCAATTCGTGAGCACGCCGGTGTAGATACCGCTAACCTGGGCATCCGTGAGTGACTCGACCGGATTATCCGCGTGGACGAGCAGGCAGATGCCATCGCGCGCAATGGAGAAGCCCACCAAGTCGCTTTCCGCATCCGTCAGCGCGCGCGAGCACATCCCGATGTCGGCCTGGCGTTCCCGGGCGTCTTTGATGCCGCGGCCTGAACCGCCAGCCTGCACAGTAATCTGGACCCCGGGATGGCTCTCCTGGAAGCGCCGCCCAATCTCCGTAATCAGCGGCGCGAGAGTGCTTGAGCCGGCAATGACCAGCTTGGCCTCGGCTCGCGTGGCCGGACCGCGCACACTGGTGACACTGGACGGGGATTCCGGTTTGGAACAGCCCGAGCCTATCCCAATGGCGCCGAACAGGAGAACTAAACGGGCAATCGGATGGCACATGAGCTTACAATCTGCCGATGAACATGGCCGCATGTTTAGCACGCCACGTGAAAAGCGCACGTTAAGAAAAGGTTACGAACAGGTGACGACAACGAGACGTTAATTAAGCCGTATGGGTCACATATTCACAGGAGTTCAGCAGCTCTGGTTGCCATCCGGCTACGCTCGCCCTTGGTGAGCGGTACCACAGCGGTGAAGTCCTCCTGACCGAGCCGATCTGCCGCGTAACTGAGTCCGTTGGAGAGCTTGTCGAGGTAAGGCACATCAATTTGGTGGGGGTCTCCTGTCAGAATTACCCTGCAATCGCGCCCGGCGCGCGTGATGATCGTCTTGATCTCCAACGGAGTCGTGTTCTGTGCTTCGTCGATGATCAGAATCGCATTGGTAATGCTCCGCCCGCGGATATACTGGAGCGGCTGCAACTCAATGGTTCCGTCGTCGAGCAGTGCTTCAGCCTGCTTTTGGCCCAGGAGCAACTTCAAGTTGTCGAGGATGGGTTGCATCCAGGGGCGCATCTTCTCCTCGATATCGCCGGGGAGGTATCCCATTTCCTTGCCCAGGCTCACCATCGGCCGGGCGATCAGTATTTGTTTGCGTTCGACGAAACCGTTCTCTTGTTGCTGATGCCGGATCTGCTTGCGCTCCTTGCGCGAAAGCTCTTCTCGTTCAACTTCCAGTTCGGGCTGATCGCGGCGGTTGGACTTGCGGACCACTTCCAGGGAGGTGGCGATGGCGAGCAAAGTTTTGCCTGTGCCAGCCGGCCCCAGCAGGCATACCAACGTCTTGTCCGGGCTGAGCAACGCATCCACGGCCGCGTGCTGCTCCAGGTTCTTGGCGCGAACGCCGCGGTTCTTCTCCGAGCGGCAGAGGTTGGGTGTCTGGGTGATGAGCCTCACCCTTTCCTCGTGACTGATGTGAACCAGTGATTCCCTCTCGGCATCATATGCCACCGTGTAGTAGCCTGGGATAATAGGCAAAGCTTCCGCCCCGGCTCGGTAAGTTCTCTTAAGAAGCCCTTTGACTACCACACCGCCGTTTCCGGAGAAGAGATCATCGACCGGCAGCAGGTCTCCCTCAAGCATCGGGAGGCGCGTGACCTCCACCTTGGCCTGGTCGCGCTTGTAGTCCTGATGGCCGAAGCCCCGCGCGATAGCCTTCACGGCCATCAGCGTGTCCTTGGTGACAAGGATGATCGGAGCCTGAAAGTCACCCCGATAGCGATACAGGAGCCCGAGAATCTGGTCGTCGGGGTTAGGCCCCTTGACCCGGTCTTCGGGATCGTCCATCAGCAGCACCAAGGTCCCGCCTTTGGTGCCCGCTATGGGTATCTCGGGCAGGGTCTTCAGCCTCTGCTCGCCGGGTCTCTCCTTCTGCTCAGCGATGATCTTTTCAGAGAGGCCCTGGGTGACCTCCCTCAAAATGCGGCTCGCCTCGCGGGCGCTGTGGTTCCTCTCCTCGTTGCCCTGCTTGAGCTTGTCCAATTCCATTAGGACGTACTCGGTCAGAACCACCAGGTTGTCATCGAAGGCGAAGATTGCCCGAGGGTCGTGAACAACAACGTTCGTGTCGAGGCAGTAGGTTTTCTTCATTCTTTTCGGAACTTGCTTAGTCGCGCATAGCTCAGGCCCGTTGATAAGGCGCGTGCGCCTGGTCTTGTTCTGACAATCAGCGGTGGAATCCCCGGGCAGCGGGGCCACCGCAGGCTTCTTTCAGCCCTGCAAATCGGTATGAAGGCAGTTCGGCACAGACCGCGCGTCCGTGGAACGACTCGTGTGCGCCTGAGCTGCCCGCTTTTCGAGAAGTTCGTTAAGGGGGAACCGGAGAGATTCTGAGCCTGAATGTGCAGGGTGCACCAGGATCTCAGGATTTGAGGGCCGCAAAAATGAATCAAAGGTATTGCACCCTCATGTCAGCGCCAATCGCATGCATCTTCCGACGCAACCTGAAACTCCATACCCCCTCGTTTGGCCACTTCCTGCAAATAGCCCTCCATTGGACCAGAAAATCCCCGATAGACGGGATCAAAGAGAGCCAAAAGAACGATGCCACGTTTGTTTCTCATCCCAAGCCTTAGGTTGAGCCAGTCCTTCAATTCCTCAGGCACGGCTTCGGAACGATGAACGGAAATGATAATCAGATGGGCTAAGGCAGCTTCGGCGGCCGCAATGGCTCGCAACTCAGGCACGCGGAGCTGGTTGAAAAGCCAACTCTCAGTTACGACCTTGCAGTTCCGGCTCAGAGTTCTGGTTAGACCGCGACAAAACTCATCCGCCCGAGCGCTGCTGGAGTGATCTTCACATGCTACTGAAACCGCGAAGTGCTTTAGTTCCTTCCAAACCGGCCAAATCCGAAGCTCGGAGATCATTGAGTCCATGATAGGAAGCTAGCCGACGTTCTTAGGGAACGGTATTGCCCGTGATCAGGTTGATGGTGAGATTGTTGTCGGCGGGGGGCAGGTCGGTGAATATCACGGTGAGTGAATTGGCCATCAACAGGGACATGGCATCGCCCTGACTGCGCAGGTAAGCGATGGTGCCCTGAGTTTGGGCCGATATGGGGCGGCTGCCTTCATCGCCTTGATAATGGGATTCAAAAGCCTCGGTCATCGCGGGCGCCAGCGACTGGGCCTGGGCCTGGCTGAGGCTGTATGGTGGAGCCATGAGCATGTAAGCCGAGAGCCCGAGCATTCCATTGTGCAGGAAGTTCGAGGCGAAGGTCGGAAAGTCCACCCCGCCAAGGTCGTAGTTGATCGCCGTGATAAAATGACTGGCAATGGCCAGGTTGCCCTGCGCGCTGAGGTCCAGGATGCGATAGGGGCAGGGATAGGTCACCGTTGAACCGGTCTCGACATCGTAGAGAGGGTTTTGGCCGTAGGTTGCCTTGACGACGTCCTGGGAGTGGTAGTGGCCGGTAAAGACAATCTTCATTCCGTAGCTGGCAAACAGTTGCGAGACCGTGAGGTAATCATCCAGGACGTAATCGGGGAACAGCGTCTTCTGCCCGATGTAATGCTCGAGGATGCCATGGTGCATCATACCGAGCACGAATTTGCCCTGGCTTCGGGCGGCGGCGAGTTGGTTCGTAATCCAAGTGAGGCGTGGGGCATCGAAATAGCCGCCGACGTAAGGCGCGCCGTTGGTGTTGCGTTCGTAATGGCAGGAATCCATCGCCAGCAACCACAACCCCGGCACGGGTTCCGCCACGTAGCTGAGTGAGTTCGGGTCGCGCGCGAGGGCCTCCCCATAACCAAACTCACTGTAGAGC
>Ga0118677_10000470_pt1 | contig 88552 bp, 70 predicted proteins | sample AliMusrvi5mmetaG_FD_86154 | JGI IMG/M metagenome (GOLD analysis project Ga0118677, IMG submission 86154)
ATGCACTTCGCCCTTGTTCACTTCGAGGTCGACCCCCCGGAGAATCTCTTTGCCATAGATGCCGGCATGCAGGTTTTTAATTTGTAATAACATAGAAAAAAGTCAAAAGTCAAATATTAAAGTCAAGAGTCAAATCAGCATTAAAATCGTAAATCGTAAATCGTAAATCGTAAATCGTAAATCGTAAATTACCCAACGCTTCCTTCCAGGGAGATCGACAGCAATTTTTGTGCTTCCACCGCGAATTCCATGGGCAGTTGTTTCAACACCTCCTTGGCATAACCGTTTACGATCAGCCCGATGGCGCTTTCCGCAGAAATCCCGCGCTGCTGGCAATAAAAAAGCTGGTCTTCGGAAATTTTGGATGTGGTGGCTTCATGTTCAACGATCGAGGACTTATTGTCAACCTGGATGTAGGGATAGGTATGTGCCCCGCATCGGGCGCCAAGCAGCAGCGAATCACACTGGCTGTAGTTGCGCGAGTTGACGGCATTTTTCGAAATGCGCACCAGGCCGCGGTATGAGTTGTTGCTTTTCCCGGCGGATATCCCCTTGGAAATGATCGTGCTCCGGGTATTCTTTCCAAGATGCGTCATCTTTGTTCCTGTGTCGGCCTGCTGGTAGTTATTGGTGACGGCAACCGAATAGAACTCGCCCACCGAGTTGTCGCCAAGCAGGATGCAACTCGGATATTTCCACGTAATGGCCGATCCGGTCTCCACCTGGGTCCAGCTGATCTTGGAGTTATTTCCCTTGCAAATTCCCCGTTTCGTCACGAAATTGTATATCCCTCCCAACCCGTTTTTATCGCCGGGGTACCAGTTTTGCACAGTTGAATATTTCACTTCGGCATCTTTCATGGCAACGATCTCAACGATGGCGGCATGAAGCTGGTTCTCATCGCGCTGGGGCGCCGTACAGCCTTCCATGTAACTCACATAAGCGCCCTCTTCGGCCACGATCAGCGTGCGTTCAAACTGCCCGGTATTGGCGGCATTGATCCTGAAATAGGTGGATAATTCCATGGGGCATCGAACGCCTTTTGGAATAAAACAGAATGAACCATCACTGAATACCGCTGAATTGAGCGCGGCAAAATAGTTATCGGTATAAGGCACTACCGACCCCATATATTGCTTCACCAGCGCGGGATGGTTCTGCACTGCCTCACTGAAAGAGCAAAAGATAATCCCATGCTTTGAAAGGGTATCTGAAAAAGTGGTCTTCACCGATACGCTGTCGATCACTGCATCCACTGCAATTCCTGCCACGCCGGCCAGCTTTTTTTGCTCATCCAGCGAAATCCCAAGCTTGTTAAATGTAGCCAGCAATTCGGGGTCAACCTCATCGAGGCTGGACAGCTCCTTTTTTTTCTTTGGTGCGGCATAAAAGATGATCTCCTGGAAGTTGATCGGACCGATGCTGAGGTGGGCCCATTTTGGCTGCACCAGTGTAAGCCAGTGGCGGTATGCTTTCAGCCTGAATTCCAACATGAATTCAGGTTCGTTCTTTTTCGTCGAAATATAGCGGATGGTATCTTCAGAAAGCCCGACAGGGGCAAATTCTGTGTCGATATCCGTGACAAAGCCGTACTTGTAATCACCCTGAGTGACTTCATCCAGGATTTTGTTCGCTTCGGATTCCATGAATCAGTAATTTAAAACAAATCTAGTCATTTTTATGCCACCGCAAGCAGTCCGGCACTTTGACTGGCAAAGATACAACAATTCAGGTATTCGAATGCCTGTTTAGGGAAAAAGTGGAGAGCCTGACAAAAACCATTAAAAGGGTTGCCAACCAAAATTATCAACAATCGGTTTTCGTATTTCAATTTGTTTTAATTTGGTCCGGTGAAATTCAACATGAAGCATCTCTTTAACGTAATTGATTATCATGGAAATAACAGGTAGGATTATTAAAATATTGTCGCTTCAGTCGGGTGAAGGTAAAAACGGAACCTGGAAAAAGCAGGAATTCATCCTTGAAACTGCTGCCCAGATACCCCGTAAAATCTGTTTTTCGCTCTGGGGTGATAAAATCGACCAGTTTAAACTGGCCGAAGGCGAGGATGCCGAAGTATCCTTCGACCTCGAAAGCCGGGAGTTCAATAACCGCTGGTACACTGAAGCCAAAGCCTGGAAAATCGTAAAAAAAGGTTCGGGGCAATCGAGCCCGTCCGAACAGGAACCGCTTCCTGGTTACTATGAGATGCCTGCAGGCGATGGAATGCCATTTTAGCATATCATCAACCAAGTCAAACAACCTTAACACCAAACGCCATGTCAAAAGGACAAGATCAAAAAAAAGAGGCTAAAAAAGAGCCTGCTAAATCACTGAAAGAAAAACGGCTGGAGAAAAAGGAAAAAAAGGCCAAGAAATAGCCCGGAACTCCCTTTCCGGGCTTACACCACCCCCGCTGGCTGCCACAAAGGTATAGCCGGCAGGGATGTCATGTCTATTAACCGTTACTGAATAAAAAATATTTACTCCTTTCTCTTCCCCAACAGCCTGAACTGTTAAAAAATGTTAACAGAGAATGTTTTCGGCTTTTAGGGTGTATCTTTGTTTATTCAATCTAAATCCATTTATTGGAGCAGATTCACTTATCCCTTAGAACGTTATCCTTGATCAGGTATTACAATCAACAGAGGCCATTCGCACATTGCATCCTTTGCATCTCATCGGGCGTATTCACACCCTTGATTCAACTTAATAATTCCAAAAAACGTTTGCCATGAAAAAAATTCATTTATTGACGTTCCTCCTGTTAATCGCTTTTATTCCTTTCATGGGGTTCTGCACCATCCTGCATGTACCTGCAACATACAGTTCCATCCAGTCGGGCATCGATGCTGCTGTAAACGGAGATGTCGTTCTGGTAGAACCGAACACCTATTATGAGAATTTAAACCTCTACGGCAAAAATATCATTCTGTGTTCCAATTTTTTTACAACGGGGAATTCAGCGTTTATAGCCACTACAATCATTGACGGATCCAATGTCGGGCGTGTTGTTACAATCAGTTCAGGGGAGAGTTCAGCGTGCCAGGTGATTGGATTTACGATCCAGCACGGGAATTCTTCGTCTGAATACGGCCTGACCTACGGAGGAGGGATTTTCATATTGGATGCATCCCCTCAGATCATGAATTGCATCATCAAAAATAATTATGCGCCCGGATATGGAGGAGGACTGGCTATCAATGGATTATTGGCAAGTGCGAACATAATAGAATGCACCATTCAAAATAATTCTGCAGATAATTTTGGCGGAGGGGTATTTATGGGTGACTGCAATGCCGATGCACAAATTGTCAATTCCATCATTACCGGCAACACCATTACCTGTAACTGTGATTTCAACGGCGGTGGCGGAGGAGTGAATCTCTATCATGCGGCGAAGCTGGTAAATTGTCTTATTGCCAACAACAGTGCTCCGAATGCACAGATAGGCGGTGGAGGGGTTTATTGCGACTGGGGTGACTATTACGGGAGCCAGGGAATTTTCGTTACCGGGTGCACCATTGTCAACAATACCGCATTGAACTGGGGAGGAACCGCCAATGTGATTGACGGCGGGGAGTTCCGGAATTGCATCCTGTGGGGGAATACCAACACTGCCGGCGATACCACTAATTATGACGGGAGTTCATTCATCAATTGCTCTACCTCTCCCTTACCCGCGGGAACAGGAAATATCTCTTCCAATCCGGATTTTATCAATCCGGCAGCGGGTAACTTCAGGCTGGCCAACGGAAGTCCCTGCATCGATGCAGGTGATAATTCATTTAACACACAGATGCTCGATCTCGATGGAAATCCCAGGATAAGTAACAACCTCATCGACATGGGGGCTTATGAAAATGGCACCGGGACAGGAGTGACTGTTCAGATAGGGTCAGGTACTGATGCAACAGGAACGTTGCCGATTAATTCATGTTACAGCTTTAATTACAGTCAGCAGATCTATCTGGGAAGTGAAATAACCTCGGGCGGCGCATCAAAAGGCCTCATTTCAAAGGTCAGGTTCTATTATGCCGGTGGGGGTTCACAATTTTCACACTGGAACAACTGGACTGTTTACCTGGGAAACACCTCCAAAACTGAGTTTGCGGGCATATCCGACTGGATTCCGGCTACTGCTATGAAACAGGTCTTCTCCGGACTGATTCCCAATCCTGTTGAAGGAACCTGGATGGAAATCACTTTACCCGTTCCCTTTTATTATTCCGGGAACAGCATAGTGGTTGCAGTGGATGAAAATTCAAGTGGTAATGACTGTACGGCCCAATGGGGATCGTTTTACAGCGGCGCACCCCGCGGATTACTTACATACAGCGACAATACTAACCCTGATCCTACTTCGCCGCCCAACGCCATTTTTGATCCTGACTGGAACATCGCCCAGGTCCAGTTTCAGATTGACACGGTTTTTGGAGTCCTGAAAGGCCAAATCACCGAACTTCCGGATTGTACGGTCCCCATCATGGGGGCGACCATTCTTGCCGGTACATATTCAACCACATCTGATGCATCAGGGTATTACCTGTTAAATTTGCCGGTCGGAACCTATTCCAATATTTCGGCCATTTATCATGATGCCAGCCAGACCGTTTCCCCAGCCACTATCGCGCAAGGAGACAGCATCACCCGCGACTTCTGTATATCTCCCTACTACGCTCCTCCGATAGGTTTACAAGCCAGCATTAACGGACCTTTGCAGAACAATGTTCATTTAACCTGGCTGCCTCCCGGGTCAATCGCAGATCAATGGATCCGTTGGGACAACGGTCAAATATATGGCGGGCTTGGATATTACGGACCAACCATCTTCAGTGTTGCATCCAGGTGGCCGATTCCCGATATTACCCCGTATGGTGGCAGTTACCTTAAAAAGATCCGTTTCGCTCCTAACGAGGCAACCGCCTCCTATACGTTAAAGGTCTGGAAAGGAACCAATGCATCCACCCTGCTTCTTTCGCAGGTTGTCGACAACCCGATCATCGGCGGGTGGAATGAAGTGACACTCTCCACACCGGTCCTGATCGATGGCACCGAGGAATTCTGGTTTGGTTATGAGATAAATCAAACCATGGGGTACCCTGCAGGATTGGGGTCGGGCCCGGCTGTCACCGGAAAGGGTGATATGATCAACAGCGGCGGGGATTGGTTCTCCGTAAAAGAGGCATGGGGCTGGGAGTTTAACTGGACTCTCGAAGGATTCGTTTCCGAAAATCCTGTGCTTGCCGCACAACAGGCAATCCCGATGGTCCAAAAACCTTCCCCACCGCCCATAATGACGACGCCAATCTCTTCATCGGTGAAACCCCGTTTTATTCTGTCCGGTCAGACACCATCCGGACCATTGTCTCCCGCACTGCCCGTGGCCGGCCTCGTCCTGCCCAGGCCCGTATTCCCTGCTTCCCATACCCCGCTTACAACCATGACCGGATACAATGTTTACCGCAACGGTGAGAAGATCGCCGACAATATCCCGGTGTTGACTTATGATGACCTTACACTTGCCAAAGGCGGGTATGATTATGCAGTTGCCGCCCAGTACGATTTTGGAGAATCTGTTTGGGTCGGGCCGGTACATGTGGATGTCTATACCTGTTTTCCGCCTACAAACTTGACAGTATCCAATACAACCTTAACCACCACGTCGGCAGAGCTTTCATGGACACCATCCACGATTTCCACCAATTTGCAATGGATGATCGAATGGGGTCCCTCGGGGTTTACACCAGGATACGGGACCACCGCGCTCGTCAATACGACACCGGAATATCCCTTAACAAACCTGAACCCGGGTGCTGAATATGATTTTTACGTCAGCACCTATTGCAGCCCGACAGATGCAAGCGCCCGGGTAAAGAAAACTTTCCGTACCCATTACTTTAACTGTCCGGCGGGGGCAACCCCCGAATTTGAAGTTTGCGGCACCAACACCAATGGTTGTGACCAGGTACCTCCTGCATTTGAGGCCATTTCCTTTAATGAAACGGTGTGCGGCACCAGCTGGTTGTCAAGAACACACCGGGATTCCGACTGGTATTCATTTACGCTCACTCAGCCCATGGATGTGACACTTACCGGAAATGCTGAGTTCACCTACACAATGAACATCGCTTCAGCACCCTGTCCGTCAACCACTGTATATTCAACCATGAACAGCGGAGCGGGATATACCAATTCGATCACCACACAGCTTATCGTACCCGGAACCTATTTTATTTATGTAGCCCCTTCCTATGCGGAACAGGTGGCATGCGATTCACTGAACCGCTATTGGATTACCCTCACCGGCAACAATTGTCTGACGCCGGTCGCACTCAATGCCGTAAATATCACCTCAACTTCTGCCGATCTCGAATGGACCTCCAATTCCGGTTTATGGAACATAGAATGGGGACTCGCGGGGTTTAGCCGGGGTACCGGGACAATGATCAGCGCGACAGGATCGAATCCTTACCATTTATCCGGGCTGCTGGAAGGGTACGCATACAGTTATTATGTACAGGGTGATTGCGGGAATGGATCCACAAGTTATTGGGCCGGTCCATTTACCTTTTTCCTACCCTGTTCTGCGGCGACAAATTTGCCTTTTACGGAACACTTCACTTCACAGGCTGTTGGCATTTCACCACAATGCTGGCAGGTGCATGGAGCAGGGGGCTCCACCAACTGGGTCGTGGCCGAATCAAACAATGCAGGAGGATCAGCTCCTGAGCTCACTTTTCTTCCTTATAATAACTATTTCAGTGGCAGGTCTTATATGACTTCGCCCGTTATCAATTCAGCCGGAATGGCTGAACTTGATATCTCGTTTAAGCAATCCATCTACGCATACAGTTCCGGAACTACCTGCGAATTATGGACCACCAGCGACGGGGGGATTACCTGGCATTCACTTTGGTCAGCTGCTCTAAATGGGGCTTTGGGTCCTCAAACATTAAGTTTTCCAATAACCACCCCCGATGTCGGTTCAGCAACATTCCAGTTTGCCTTCGCGGTAAACGGCAATTCCTGGGATATTGGTTCCTGGCAAATTGATGACATATCGCTCCTTGGAATACCACAAACAGGTACATTGCAGGGTATTGTTACCGATTGTCCGCACGCCTCCCTGCTGCAGGGTGTCTCAGTTGCTGCGGGTTTAAGTACAACCACAACCGATGCTTCAGGGTTTTACCAGTTTTTGAACATTCCTGTCGGAGCCTATGATGTTCAGTTCAGCATGACAGGTTACGTTTCCAAATCTGTTCCCGGAACCATGGTACTCAATGGCATGACCACTACCCTGGATACCTGTCTGACCCTGACCGGTCCTCCCCCGGTCGCAATTGTTCAGAATGAAACGGTCCCTGGCGGACAATCAAAGTGCTATGATGCTACCCAGACCATCACGGTTGCCGGCAGCGGAACAACGTTCACTGTGGAAAACCAGGGTGTCGCCACGATGATAGCCGGGATAAGTATCGACTACCTGCCTGGCACTCATATAAAGCCGGGTGGATACATGCATGGCACAATCGCGCTCCATGGTCCTTTCTGCGGTTTGAAATCTGCGTCAATTGTCACCGCTGATCTGGGGGTAGATGTAAATCCCCTGGTTGTTGAAAAACCAGCCTTCAGGATTTATCCCAATCCTACTGCCGGAAAATTCAGGATGGAACTGACCGGTAAACTTCCCACAGAACAGATCCGGGTTGAAATCTACAACATGCGCGGCGAAAAGATTTTGTCGGAATCTCTTTCAGGAGAAACAGCACATGAATTTTCGCTTGCGGACAAACCGGCCGGGGTTTACTTTATCAAAGTGGTTGCAGGTGAAACCATTTTCACCTCCAAATTGATAAAAACACGTTAACCAGGCATGGAATCTCCGGGCGTTTATTCACCCGGAGATTTCAATCCTGACCTTTTTGTTCTTGATTTTTTCACTCCTTATGAGGTTCACAACTTTTTCTATCTTATCGCTGCGCACGGCAGCATAGGACGAATGATCCAGGATTTCTACAAGTCCCAATTCCTCTTTTGCCAGTTTGCCTTTTTGGAGAAGCATGCCGACCACATCCATTTTGTTGATCTTTTCCTTTTTCCCGGCAGCAATGAACAAGGTACGCCAGGGTGATTTCCCCGGGAGTGTATTTTTTTCAGGCAAGGGTTCTGCCTCGGGAGGTTCCTTAATAAATTTAGGCAAATGATCATTTTCCGCCAGCAGCAGGTATGAAGTACCTGATGCATTCATGCGTGCCGTCCTGCCATTCCTGTGTGTGAAAATGTCCATTGTTGCCGGTAACTGGTAGTGGATCACCGCCTCTATTTCGGGGATATCGAGCCCGCGCGAAGCAAGATCGGTAGTGACAAGCAAACGATGACTTCCATTTCTGAATTTTATCAGGGTTCGCTCGCGTTCATCCTGCTCCATGCCTCCATGGAAAATACCATGAGCAAGCCCCTTCTCCGCCAGTAGCATTCCAATGCGTTCCACCGCTTCGCGGTGATTGCAAAATACCAGGGTCGGCCTGTTTTGCAGCTTGCATATCAATGAAAACAACACCTTCAGCTTATCGGCATCCCCCGCCCTGAGATATTTCACTATCAGTCCGCCCGTTGTAGGAGAAGCGCTGTTTAAAAAATTGATTTCCACAGGATTTCTTATTCCTGTAAAGGAGGGAATTTCGTCCATGGGTGTTGCCGAAGTCAGGATTCGCCGGGTTACCTTTTTCAGCTGTCCGATGATGAATGCCATCTCCTCCCTGAACCCGAATTCCAAAGCCTTGTCAAATTCATCCAGTACAAGTGTATGGATGCTCCCGGTTTCAAAGTGATTATTACGGATGTGGTAGGCAATCCTGCCAGGTGTTCCGATCAGTACCGCAGCCGGGTGAGTCAAATTATTTTTTTCCGTTTTGGTAAGGTGCCCGCCATAAAAACAGTTCACCTTAAAACCGGTATCCATTTTCTTAAAAACCTGCTCGATCTGCAGGGCCAGTTCTCTCGATGGGACCAGGATCAATGCCTGCACTCCGGTATTTTCAGCATCCAGGTACCCGGATAAAGGCAGGAGAAAAGCAAGGGTTTTTCCCGATCCGGTAGGTGAAAGCAGTACAATACCGGCCGACTTTTTCGTGGCAGCGATGGTGGCCCGTTGCATCTCGTTTAATGAAGCGATTTTAAATCTATCAAGTATTTTCCGGAACATCTTGTTTTTTTGAATGTTCGAAAGGTACGAAAAAATTTATTTCCTTCTGATTTTCCTGGCCTGTTCCTTTAAGCGCATCACCAGCGAAAACCTTGAAATATCCAGAAGTTTATGGTTCAACAGGTATGTGATGACTCGTTTTTCGATGCTGTGGTGGAGAGGAAGCAGGATGGCAATCAGGAATATCTTTATGAGCAGCACTTTCCAGGGTTCGCCCTGGGTGATTTCCTCGATCATGTGATCTGACAGCAAAACTATGAACTCAAAGAGAAAAATGAAGGAGAAAAAGCCCAGCATCCTGATAATCCATTCAGGAACCTTCAGGCTTCCAAGCATGATGAGGATGACAAACGCAGAAAGAATGCCAACCGTGATTGCAGTATACTGCAAATAATGCCTGCGGAGGGTGGCCTGCTTCTCCTGCTCGGCGGCTAGTTCACGTTGCCGGGTTTCATGGTCTATCTCCATGATCAGCAGCTGATCTTTTTTCGACATGTTGTTCATGCTGTCGTTCAGAACCTTGTTCATGACCGAATAGTTGAATGCATTTTTATAATCCCCTTCCCCGGCGTAAATCGCTTCAAGTTGCCTGGCCGCACCCAGCATATAGTCAATGTAGCATGCTGATCTGGCCAATTCCAGTGATTTTGAAAACTTCCCGATAGCCTTTTCTTTAAGTCCATGCCGCAACAGAAACTGCCCAAACCTGTTATAAAAGTTGGCCTGGAGGATTTTATTGGGATCCGATGCCAGGATCTCCTCAGCTTTGTTAAAAAAGTACAAGGCTGAATCAGTTTTTTGTTCTTCTTCGCTGAAAAAGGCTCTGAGCCTGAAATACAAAGCAGGATCTCCGGAGGCCAGGCCGGCCAGTTCATGAGGGAACTTTTTGTAATAAAGATCATGAAGCAGTCCGATCTTATTGGCTTCGATGTAGTGTGTGCGTATCAGCCCAATCTCATAATTCAACAGCCGGGCGTGTTTATGGCGTATGGCAAAATCGAGGATTTCCTCCATGTTGCTTTCATACATCTGGTTGTTGTTCGAATTTATGTCGATCACCTGCAAATCGTACTCTGCCCATATCATTGCCACAGAATCAACAGGTTTCGCCCTGGTAATGAGATCGCGTTGCAGCAATTTGTAATGGGTGGCCTTGTTGTATAATTTGCTGAAGTTATAGAAGTTTGACAACCTGGCATAGCATTCGCGCCGCAACCGCTGGTCCCCGGTCCTTTCTGCCAGGCTCACTGCATTCAGATAATTGCGGAAGGCTTCAATCTTTTGGTTTTTCCCTTCGAGGCATTGTCCGATAAACAGGTAACTTTCAGCTTTCAGCGCGATATTATCTGAAGTTCCTGCAATGGACAACAACTTGTAGCTATACTCTAATGCCTTGTCAAACTCATATCCGGCTAAATATACCGAAGCCAGATTTTTATAATTGCGGAAGGCGACCTCAGCGTTTTTGCTGACAGATGATATCTGTTCTGCTTTCAAAGCATAGTCAAGTGCTTTTCGGTGGTAGACATGGAGGTCGTTGGATTCGACATAACCGTTATATGCCTCGAAAAGCAATTCCGTGCGGTGACTTTTCTCTGCCAGGCGGATGGCAATATCACTGATGCTGTCGGCAAATTTTGAATTCCCGAGGTAATCGTAGTATAAGAAGGCGATGCCGTACAATTTTTCGATTTTGAGGCTGTCGTTTCCTGTTGATTCGCACTCGTGTTTTAATTTGCCAGGATAAGTTAAAGGGTCAACCTGACAAAATAATTCTCCGTTCAGGAGCATCAGAAGGAGAAAGAAAATAAATTTGGATTTCATCCTGTTTTTCCCTATTTTCACAGAGTTTCCAAAAGAACCACGATTGTTTACCCTCACAGCCATAAAAAAAATCATCGTAAATGATTATAAACATTTATCTTTGAGCGAAATTAATCATTAATTTAATATCATTCTAAATAAAAAAACCATGAAAACAAATAAAATTTTTTTTACTGCTTTTGGCTTTATCGCCGGAATGGTTTGTGGAATTTCAATGATAGGCATACTTGCATTTAAAAACGGGCAGACAAATTCAGATCCGACTCCCGGGGTAACCCCCATTGCGGCATCCGACGCGCACAATTATTGTAAAAACTTCCAGTCCGGAGCAGTGCCGCTCAACCTTGTGATCAAAGGATTCTCGATAGACAAATCGCAGTTGGACGCCATGAACAATATTATCAGGGAAAATCCGGCACTGACGGGCTTCAGGATATACCTGGGCAAGGACAATACCGCCAAAAAAATAGGGATTGTTGTCGGAGTTGACAATGCAGGGTTGGATGCTGTAAAAAACACCATCTACAACACCGACGCCAAAAATCTGAGCCCGTGCCCTCCGATTTGTGACAACAACAGCCCGATCTTCCTCAATTGATCTGACTCTCAGGGGATGAGGTGATCCTTCCTTACTCCATCGCTTTGATACCATATAGAGGGTAACATCAGAATTTTCAATATTGGTTTCAGCATCGTCGTGTCGTGGCGGTTAACGCTGTTTTTTATTCTCCGGGAGGGTCTGACCCTGATATCCAATGGTATTTCACTTAACAAGAATAACCCTATCTTTGTAAAAAATAATGTCGTGAAATCGAGCAATCAAATTCACCATAGCCCCTTTGAATCAAAAATTATCGCTGCCCTCAGGTCGGTTTTTGATCCGGAGATCCCGGTCAATATCTATGACCTGGGATTGATTTACAATCTGCAGGTCAATGACGAAACCAACGATGTTTATATCCTTATGACACTGACCTCGCCCAATTGTCCTGTTGCGGAAGACATGCCATTGCAGGTCCAGGAAACTGTAAAGATGGTTGAGGGTGTAGGAACCGTCAGGGTTGAACTCACCTTCGAACCTCCATGGGACAAGGATATGCTGTCAGAATCAGCCCTTCTGGAACTTGGCTTACTATAAATCAAGGAAGATGACCCCGCTTACAGGACCTCTGCTTACACATATAAATTTCCCCTCAGACCTCAAAAAGCTTAAACTGGATGAACTTCCACTGTTATGCGAAGAGATCCGGCAGTTCATAATCGAAGTGATGGCCGTCAATCCAGGTCATCTTGGCGCCAGTCTGGGAGCTGTTGAACTTGCCGTGGCACTGCATTATGTTTATGATGCACCTTTCGACAAGATTATCTGGGATGTGGGACACCAGGCCTATGCTCATAAAATTCTTACCGGTAGGAAAGAGCGCTTTGAAACCATCCGCACCTACAAGGGAATCAGCGGGTTTCCGAAAATGTCGGAAAGCGAGTATGATGCTTTTGGTGTCGGGCACTCCTCCACCTCTATTTCCGCAGCACTGGGAATGGCTGTCGCGGCAAAACTCAGCGGGCAAACCGACCGGCATCATGTTGCGGTAATCGGCGATGGCGCCATGACCGGAGGAATGGCCATGGAAGCTCTCAACAATGCCGGGGTTTCGAATGCAAACCTCATGGTCATCCTCAATGACAACCAGATCGCCATCGACAAAAATGTGGGCGCCATCAAAGATTACCTGGCCGACATTGTCACCTCCAGAACCTACAACAAGGTTCGAGATAAAATCTGGCTGGCCATGGGCGGCGGCACCAAATACGGGAAAAATTCCAGGGCCATCGTCAAACAGCTGGGGAACGCAGTGAAGACAACCCTGCTCAAGAGCGGCAACCTTTTCGAGGCTTTCAACTTCAGGTATTTCGGCCCGGTCGATGGCAATGATGTGATCCGCATGGTGAAGTTGCTCAAAGACATGAACGACATCAAAGGTCCGAAACTGCTGCATGTGCATACGATAAAGGGAAAAGGATTCGAAAAAGCCGAGAAGGACCAGACGGTGTATCATGCCCCGGGGGTATTCGACAAGACGACCGGGACGATCAAGGAGGACAAGTGCCAGGGCCTGGCTCCAAAATACCAGACGGTTTTCGGCCGGACCATCATTGAACTTGCCGAAGCAAACCCGAAAATAGTCGGGATCACGCCTGCCATGTCGACCGGTTGTTCGCTTAACCTGATGATGGCAAAAATGCCCGACCGGACTTTCGACGTTGGCATTGCCGAACAACACGCAATAACCTTCAGCGCCGGCATGGCCGCCTCCGGATTTGTTCCCTTCTGCAACATCTACTCCACTTTTATGCAACGTGGTTATGACCAGGTGATACACGATGTGGCCCTTCAGAAACTGAATGTGGTGTTTTGCCTCGACCGCGGCGGCCTGGTTGGCGAAGATGGCGCCACTCACCATGGGGCGTATGATTTGGCCTATCTTCGTTGCATTCCCAATTTGGTTGTGGCTTCACCCATGAATGAAGAGGAACTCCGCAACATGATGTTTACCGCACAACAGGCCAACATGGGCCCGTTTGCCATCCGTTATCCGAAAGGGCGGGGAGTCATGCCAAAATGGAAAACCCCGATGGTGCAGGTTGAAGTTGGCCGGGGACGGATGATCAGGGAAGGGAAAGATGTTGCCATCATCACCCTGGGCCATGTCGGAAATTATGCCGTTGAAGCCTGCGCCGCACTTGAAAAAGCAGGATATTCAGCGGCCCACTACGACATTCGTTTCCTGAAACCGCTGGATGAGGATATGTTACAGGGAATTTTCAAAAAATTTCAAAAGGTCATCACGGTCGAGGATGGCTCCGTAATGGGAGGCATGGGTTCAGTGGTACTGGAATTTATGGCCGATCATGATTATTCTGCAAAAGTTCAGCGCCTGGGTATCCCCGATCATTTTATCGAACAGGGTTCTGTAGCACAACTCCACCATGAATGTGGGTTCGACACCGAAGGAATCATCCGGGAAACAAGCCTGATGATAAACAACACCACCTATTTCCCCTGACAGGTATCGCCTGTCAGGTTGTTTTAACCAGTCCGTCTTTTGTATCTGCAACAGGGGTTACAGGATTAGCATTGGGGTCCTTTTTATTCTCCATCGTCTTCAAACCGACATAGGCACCTGAACTGATCCCCATGAGGGCCAGCAGGCTTTCATCGAGCTGGGGAATCTGCTGAAAACGAATCACACTCGACACAAATACAAAGCCCAGGATGATCGTCCACATAAACATCTGGGCCCGGTGAACGCTGTATCCCAGTTCATCCTGCAGGATATCTTCCAGGAAAGACTTGGACCGCTGCAGAACATCACCCGGTGTCTTTGTCCGGATATCGACAAGCCGTGATCCCGCCGTGGTTAGGGCACTGACTGATATCAGGATGAGTGTTGAGCCGCTGATAGGCGGCAGCACGTCGGTGACGATCCAGATATAAATGAAAGAACATCCGACCACAATGGTCCAGAACGAAAGCTGTGTGAGCCCGAGACTGAACGGGCTGTGGTCATCCCCGATGCGGATCAGGTTTGTTTTCGCTGCGAGTACGACAAAAACAACCGTGCTGATAATGATGAACATGAAGGAAAAGACGATCGACCAGCGGCTGACAAATTTAAGATAAATTGAAAGCGGATGGTCGGCCTGAAGAAATGTGCCATTTTTAAAACCCGCACTGACAGAGACCGGAATTTTTGACCACAGGTAAGGGAACTCGGGGTAGAATTTAAACAGGTATTTTGAATGTCGGTCGAGGTAGAAAACAAGTTCATGCTCTTTCTTGTCAAAATTTAAAACCCCGATGTCACGCATGGCATTGCCGTTAATATAGAGAATGATCGCTCCCGCCGAGTCCTTTTTCTTCCCTGCCAGTGAATCAGAAACTGCCAGCAAAGCCTCAATGCTGTCGACTGTAATATAAATGTAATCGCCGAACACCAACAAACTGTCACGTCCCGTTGCAAAGGAACCAACCTTGGTTACTTTTGGGAAAATAAGCGGGGCAGCAGCAGGTTTACAGGGCGAGGCAGCCTGCTGACGTTTTAAGCGGATCGAGTCAGCCTGTTCCAGGATTCTCTTCGTGTTGAGGGTATCCTTCCGAACTTTCAGGGTCCCGCCATATCCCCATGAACCTGCAAGCAGGAATACCGTAATTAAAAGTTGTGTATGAAGTTTGTATTTCATATTTCTTCCGATTTCAGGTTTTTGCTTTTTAAAAAATGGCTCAGGATAAAAAAGACTCCAACCAGCACGAACGGGAAATTGACGAGGAGAACCACGCTCAGACTCATCCACACCGAATGGTTCATCTGGTAGTTCATCATATAAATGAATGGCAGCAGTCCGAGCCCGATGACGATGAACATGACACCTCCTATCAATTCCCACTTCCACGCAACAACCAGGAAGAGAATCAGCACGAAAGAGGGGATCAGGTGCATGATAAAGCCACCTATCTGCTGCCAGATCGTCAGCCCCGGTGCAAAGGAATCGAGTGCAAACATGCTCACAAATAATATGGCCAAAATGCACAGAACCCTTGGGATCCAGTGAATAATCCGGATACTTTTTTTCACGTTGTGGTTGGTTGTATTTTCAGGATGCAATATACAACATTTATCATGGAATGTCAATGATATCAATTTTTACGCACATTTTTCGCCGGTTTGATCTATTTTTGTGAAGTTAAAACAGAAGTCTCACCAATACTTCAAATAATGGGAGCAGAAATAAGGTCAGCCATTGTTACCGGTGCCTACGGTGCCATCGGTCAGGCCATTGCCGAAGGGATTGCACGGAAAGGATTCAGGCTTACGCTGGTTGGCCGCGACAAAACCCGCCTTGAAAAAACGCGGGCAATACTCATGGAGCGATCTGAAAATCCCTCCATTTTCCTGGAGGTGGCCGATCTTTCCCTGCATAGCGAAATTCTTTCGTTCAGCGAACGCTGGAAAGGCAGACTTGACCTGCTTGTAAACAATGCAGCAACAGCCCCCCTCAGACGAACTGAAACCACTGAAGGTACCGAGGTGCAATGGGCCACCAATGTACTGGGATATTTCAGGATGATAAAGTATTTCTACCCTTTTATGGAGGGAACTTCCGATAGCCGGATTGTGAATGTTGCCAGCTACTGGGCAGGGGGACTTGACCTCAGCGACCCGGAATTTCACTCCAGGCCATATGACAACGATGTTGCCTACCGGCAGGCAAAGCAGGCCAACAGGATGCTGTCGGTGGCTTTCTCGGAAAGGTTGAAATCAAAAGGAATTGCGGTGAATGCGTGTCATCCGGGTGATGTCAATTCAAAACTCAGCAACGCCTTTGGCTTTGGCGGTTCCGAATCCCCGGAACAAGGTGCCGCCACTCCATTGTTTCTCGCCCTCTCGGAAGAAATTCCAGCCATTACCGGGAAGTACTACGAACATATGAAACCCGTAACATGTGCCTTTTCGAGGGATCATAAAGCAATTGAACAGATGTTTGTTCTTTGTGACCAGAAATATTAACTACCCGAATTCCCGCTGCGAATTCAGAGTCTCTTTTTCACCGTATTCCAGGTTTCGGTGATCAGGAAACTTTCGTCCATGTTGCCCACCATGGTTTTAAATTTCTTCATGGGGACGGAAAAGGAAAGGATATCCCTGGATACACAAGGTCTGGCTGATACATCAAACATCCCGAGGATTGCTTTCGGGTGTTCCTGCTCACCCTGGAACCATGCCTGATACACCATGGCGCCGCATCCCGAGCTGAATGGCGCAATCACCCCGTTGCCGTCGGGCTGGTCAAAATTGGCAAGGGTAAAGAGCCCCGACAGCACATCGGGTTTTGCAAAAAAGATCACTGCTGCAGGATCATCCTCAGGAGTGAGCTGGTCAAACCTTTTGAAAATGATGTACCGCCCGTTAGCGGGGATGCAACGCATTTTCGCCATAATCTCCTTCACTATTTCCGGGGTCTTGATATAACGCTCGCCTTCCAGTTCGCCCGGAATGCCTTGTGAAAGGAAAAATTCGAAATTGGGCCTCATCTGGTCTGTGTAGCCGAGATACCTCCGTGCGCCCCCGCAGCCAAGCGACTGCACATTCCAGGCAAGCGGGCGCCCCTTGCGTACCAACCCCAGTTCGCACACAATACAATTGTGCCCATCCGGCAGATTGGCCCTGGCGGTGTCGCCCGGATCTTCCACATAAAAAAAAGTGATGGGTAATTCGCTGTCGCCAAAGTACTTTGACCACTTTTCAAGAAAACTGTTTCTAAAAGAGATGTCCATTTTTTACAGATTTATCTTTTTTCAGATGAATGATTGCTCAAAATATGTTGTGATAAAGAAATTAATGACTTGAAATTGCCGGCATTGTGCCGTCATACTTTTTATCGGTTAACAGTTTCAGCATGAAATCAGCCACATCTGCCCTTGGAATGGTTCGCGACGTTGGGATGCCTGAATTTATCTTGTAGGTATTGGTTTTCGGTGCATCTGTCAACCCGGTCGGACGAATGATCACCCATTCGGCATGGCTCCCCTCTATCACCTTTACCTGCCGTTGTTTATCTTCAAAAACATGTTTCAGGAAAAGGGGCCTTATGATCTTTCCAAACCAGAACCCGCTATCATTTCCAAGGATTCCCGCTGATGACATGCAGATAAAACGCTTCACCCCGGCTGATTCCATGGCACTGAGAATGTTTCTTGTTCCATCTGAAAGGAGTGTGTTAGGCCTGTTTTTATCAACACCGAGCGCGCACAACACCGCATCCTGGCCTACTAATGCCGATCTTACCATGTCAGGCTCCAGCATATCGCCCCGGATGATGCGTAAATTTTTATGCTGAATGGTGACTTTTGAAGGCTGGCGTGCAAAAGCCGTGACGGTATGACCTTGATTGAGCGCCTGGTAAACGATCAGAATCCCCGTTTTACCACTGGCCCCGAATACAACTATTTTCATGTTGAATTTTGGCACGAAGTTACAAATAAAATCAACTTTGCATGGGTGACCGTGTACCTCCTGCAAACATTCTGATCATTGCCATACATAATCCTATCATATATTTCTAATAAAGCTTGCTTTCTTGTTTTTAATTGCCTATCTTTCCGGCTTACTAAAAATTCCTGTCCCATGAGAACGCTCTTTCTTACCGGGGTTTTGGCAATCTCCTTCCTGACCCCTTTAATTGCCCAGGTTGGCATCAATACAGACGGCAGCCAGCCTCACCCTTCGGCCATGCTTGATGTAAAATCATCATTTAAAGGCTTTTTGCCCCCGAGGATGACAACCGTACAACGCAACACCATTGATAGCCCTGCAGATGGATTGCTGATTTTCAACCTTACCACCGGATGCATTGACTACTTCCTGGGCGGCTCATGGAAATCTTTCTGCGGTGTTTCAGAGCCGGCATTTCAATGTGGCATGAAAATGTCCGACTCCCGGGACGGCAAAATGTACAATACCGTTAAAATCGGCACACAATGCTGGATGGCACAAAATCTGAACGTCGGGACATTGATAAATGGCGCAGATGACCAGGCAGACAATATGGTGATTGAAAAATATTGTTACAACGACCTTGAATCAAATTGCTGCTTATACGGCGGGTTGTACCAGTGGGCCGAAATGGTTCAGTACCTGAACGGGGCATCCAATTCCGTTGGGTGGAATCCTCTGCCCGCCGGTCCTGTACAGGGAATATGCCCAGAAGGCTGGCATTTGCCATGTCTCGCTGATTTCGGGGAGCTGATCTCCTATGCAGGGGGTTTCACCGAAGGAGGAACATTAAAAGAAACCGGAAGTTCCCACTGGGCATTGCTAAATTCAGGGGCCACCAATTCAACCGGGTTTACAGCCCTGCCAGCCGGATTCAGGAACACCGACGGAAACTTTTCCAACATCACCAACGATGCTTATTTCCTCTCCTCCTCAGAATCATCATCGGCCTTTGCGGAGAACTGGTACCTCGATTCTTCCGACAACCTCGTGTACCATGGTTACAAAATAAAGAGCGCTGGCTTTTCGGTACGTTGCATTAAGCAATGAGTTCGTATCTTTGGAGTTCATTTGAACCAGCATATGTATCAATTTCTTGATCCTCCCGCCATCAGGAAGGAGAAACGGTTGATTTGGGCTGCAACCAGGTCTGTTCTGGAAAACATTGGTGTCGCCCGCAAAAGGAGTGGAAAAAAAAGCAGGAGCCATTGGGATTTTTTTCTCCGGCTGCTAAAAATCTTTGCTTTTCTGCTTAAAATTACCGGGTACTATCACAAAGGTTACGGCAATGCGAAAACAATCAGGGTAAACGAATTAACCCTGCAATTCCCAAACCTTCCGGCTGCTTTCAATGGTTTCAGGATTCTGCATTTATCGGATCTCCATATTGACAGCATCCCGGGTTTTGCCTCCCTGATTATTCACAAAATAAAAGATGTCAGGTTCGACATTTGTCTGCTCACAGGCGACTACCGGCGGGATATCTCCGGAAGTTTCAGCCGGATACTGAAGCCGATGAAGATCTTATCGAACTACATCCAGGCCCCATATGGCACTTTTGCGGTGCTGGGGAACCATGATACTTACCTGATGGCCCAATATGAACACGAGTCGGGAATGGAACTGCTGATCAACGAATCAGTTGAAATACACAAGGATGGACAGAATATCCTGATTACCGGCACCGATGATCCTTTCAATTTTTTTACCGAACCCGCATTGCTTTGCCTGGAAACCAGGGGCTACGATTTTAAAATAGCCATGGTCCATACATCTGAACTGGCAAGTGCGGCGTCAGAAAATAAATACAGTTTGTATTTGTGCGGGCATACCCATGGCGGACAGATTTGCATCAAAGAAGGAATGCCCCTGATCAGCCACCAGTTTGAAGGCAAGCAATACAACCATGGCAAATGGCATATCGGCAACATGACCGGATATACGTCGAAAGGAGCCGGAGTAAGCGGGATGCCTGTCAGGTTTAACTCCCCGGCAGAGGTTACCCTGATCAACCTTGTTACCTGACGAAGCTGATCCGATTTTTTTCGTATCTTTGCAAAACAGCAGTGTTAATTTAAACGCGCTGGTTTACAGGCAGAAAAGTTTTTCCTCACTTCAATCAAACCATACATGGCGAGTTCACAAGAGACCTATAACAAAAGAGACCAGGAGAAAAAAAGATTAAAAAAACGGCTGGACAAGCAACAAAAACTTGCAGACAGGAAGGCAAATTCACCTGGCGGTGGTCTTGAGAACATGATTGCCTATGTGGATGAAAACGGGAACATTACCGATACCCCTCCCGATCCGTCAACAAGGAAGAGGATCGACGCCGGCAGCATCGAAATTGGGGTTCCAAAAAGGGAAACGGTCGAAACTCCCTCAGTTCGGAAGGGAAGGGTTGAGTTTTTCAACCATTCAAAAGGCTTTGGATTTATCAAAGACGCTGACAGCCAGGAGAAGTTTTTTGTTCATGTCAACAGTCTGACCGAAGAGATCAAGGAGGGTGACATGGTCACTTTTGAGCTTGAGCGCGGTTTTAAAGGCATGAGCGCCGTACGTGTGAAAAAACTGTAGTCTCTTTGCCCTGCCCGTTTCAATTTCACTTGTTGAAACGGCTGAGGCTGTTTTGCGTGATTAAGTTCCATTGGGGTTCCCCGATAAAACCAGCCAGGTCCTTGCTGTCGGTATAAGACATCGCCGACGAAAGATAATCTTTAAAATTATCCACCCATCCATCGAGGGTATATTCAACCTGGACCATCCTTGTCACTCCCTCTGAGGAACGCAGTTCGTTTCCAAGGTGGGCCTGAACCTCCTTCGTGCTCATCCCGCGGAATTTCTTGTAAAACAGCGACCCCATTTTAAAGGCTGTTTTGACTTCATCGCTGTATTGGTCCACCTGGTCGCCAGGAACGGTATATCCTTCAAACTTCTTATTGGCCGCGAAAGTATTGCCCGCCGATTCCAGCGCCTTGTTAAAGATCCCCCCGCACATGACATAATCAGCACCAAGCGCCAGTACTTTAATAATGTCGGCATATTTTTTTATACCCCCGTCTGCCACGACCTTTGCATACCTGATCGCATGATTCTCCTTCTCCCTGTGGATATCGTGAATCAGTGATGCAAGCGGATAACCGATTCCGGTATGAACGGAGGTGCTGCAGCCTGAACCATTTCCAATGCCGACTCTCACATAATCTGCCCCCGCCCTGGATAATTCCATATAAGTCTGGGGGTTTGCCACATTGCCAACCATCAGGATCATTCGTTCATCGAATTTTTTCCTGGCTTTGATCACCGCATCCAGCAATCGTTGCATATGCCCATTGGCAATATCGATGCAAATCCTGATCGGATCACTTATTTTAGCCCCGTTATCTGCAAGGAACAATTTCTCAAACTGGTCGAGGCTCAAGGCGACCCAATCATTCACACGTATGCAATCATCTGCGTTGAAGAATTTTGTCCGGGTTCTTGGTATGATCGGATAGATGTGGTTGTCGGTAAAAATTTTACGGTGTTCCAGATCAATAACCGTATCCATCGGTGCGGTAAATAATGGAAGCATGCCATTATCATCCAGGATTTTTATCGTTTTCCTGGAGTCAATGCTGCTTGTCACTGCAGGGCTGATCAAAATGTCGTCAAAGTCAAATTTCAGGTCGTTGCTCTTCATGTTCAGGATGTTTGAGATCAGAACCGCCGGCCTTTTATCATGCCTTTAAACACCATGATCTAAAAAGTCCCAGGCCGGTCAGAAATATTCGGCAAAATTAACCATTAATTTGACGCATCTCAAAATGATGTCAAAATGCAGGTCCGGTAAATTAATCCCTATCTTTGGTGATATTTCTCAGTAATCCTGTAAAGCAGATTGAAAAATCTGAAGATCAATTAGTAAAATAATAAGTTATGAAAGCAAATTTAAAATTATCAAACGGATCCATATCCTGGTTTTGCTTCCGGCTTTTTGCAGTACTTGGATTCTTTGCCGTCCAACCCGGAATGCTTCACGCTCAATGGAACACAAATACTTCTGAAAACTTACTGATAACAGGTCTTCCAACCGCGGATATCCAGTCTGCCCCAACTACAGACGGAAAAACCTGGATTGCTTTCTATCATGAAAACGGGGGAAATTATGACATGAGGGCCCAGTTAATTGATGCCAACGGCTACAAGATGCTTGGACCGGATGGTATTCTTGTCGACAACCAAACCTCGGGTTCGGCCACCTATGTTTTCAATGTTTGTGTGGATCCCTCAAATAATTTCATCATCGGGTACCAGGATGAACGCACCGGGAGCCTTCAGTCGGTGGTGTATAAAATATCAGAAGCAGGGGCACACATGTGGGGAGACCATGGCATTGTGCTTGGCGGAGGCCTTGCCCCATACCCGGCTGCATTGAGCAATGGTGAAGTGGTCGTTGCCTGGAACGGGGATGCGGGGAACACCCTGAACCTGCAAAAAATCACAACCGGCGGTACGCTGGCATGGCCAACACCGGTGATCGTTACCGTTGGCGCGGCTGTCACCACCCGCGGACAGATCATTACCAATTTGGCAGGAAAATTCACCATGGTCTACCAGAAGGGGAATATGTACACCACCTTGTATGCCCAAATGTTTGACAATTCGGGGACCGCCCTCTATCCTCCTTTGCAGATATGCAACCAGACTTCGGCCGGCTACCGGTATTATTCGATCATCGCAGAAGCCGATACGACCTATTACGGCTATTATGTTTCCTCGGGGATGCGTTTCAATTCGTTTCTTCAGCGGATCAACCCCGGTGGATCCATCCCCTGGGGGATCAACGGATCAAATTTCAACACCTCTGTGGCATCTAATGACAACTACCAGGGAGAGACCAGCATCAATATGACTCCCGGGTCGAATTATATTTGGTCTGTCTGCAATTTCAGCAATCCAAACCAGACAGTTTACGGTGTCTATGTTCAAAAATTCCTGAAGACCACCGGTGCACGACAGTTTACCGACCTCGGCAAAGTAGTCTATCCCATCAGCGGAAGCACAGATCAGCGCTGCGGCGATCTTGCCGTTGTGTCGGACAACCCGATGTTCATGAGTTATAATTCGACCGAGAAAATTTTCGCCACAAGGCTTGATGCCACTGGCAATTTCGCATGGCCGGGAAACAGGATCGAAGTAAGTTCCACAACCGCGACGGCATCGACTCCCAAAATGCGTTACGGGTTCACGCCCGACGGGCCCGACAGGTGCGCATGCACGTGGACCGAAGACAGGGGTTCAGGCTATATGGGTTACGCCCAGGGTGTTTCTGTCGGAGGATTGATCGGACTGACAGTCGCCACCCAGGGTGGAGTTCCAGCCACAATCACCACGAGTGGCGGAACCTTGCAGATGGTCGCAACCGTATTTCCTTCCACCGCAAACCAGAATGTGACCTGGAGCATTGTCCCCGGTACGGGTATGGCCACCATATCCTCTGCGGGACTGGTAACAGCCGTTTCAAACGGCACAGCCTATGCAAAAGCTGCTGCCGTTCAGGATCCTACTGTAAAAGATTCGCTCATGATCACCATGAGTGAACAGACCGCCCAGCCGCCTGCCGTGGTCACCCTGGCGGCGACAGCCATCTCTTCATCCGGAGCAACATTGAACGGCACGGCCAATGCGAATGGATTGAGCACCGTTGTAACCTTCGATTGGGGGCGTACTTCATCCTACGGAAACAGTGCAACCGCCACCCCTCCTTCCATCACTGGTACAACAGTCACTCCAGTTTCGGCAATGCTGACCGGCCTGACATCGAACACCACCTACCATTTCCGGGTGAAAGGAGTCAATGCTGCGGGAACATCGACAGGCGCTGATCTGATATTCACAACACCAACCGGTGTGGGGGTAAGCGGGAATGATCCCCTGAAGATGGAAATCTATCCGATTCCCAATAACGGACTTTTCTCAATCTCCATCAAAGGGGGGTCGGAGAACAGATTTACCCTGGAGGTGTATAACACTTTCGGTTCAATGATCTTCAGTAACAGGAATATCCAGGTGCAGGAAAGCGGAGTCATACCGGTAGATATCAGGATTTTTCCGGCAGGTCTTTATACCCTTATTTTACATGGTAAAGGAGAGCAGGTAGTATCCAAAATACTGTTAAACAAATAATTTCACGATTATCCTGTTGAATCATCCTGGTTTTCCCTTCTTCACTTTTCACGTTTCATGGGAAATATCAGGGGAGAACAACTCCATGCAAATGCGGTCGAATGCATGACTTCTAAAACATTTTTTGTACATTTGCCCACCAAAAATCCTAAAACTATGAAAAGAATAATCTTCGCCGTTCTGGCAATTGTTTTTGTGTTCAATCTTTCATCCATTTCTCAAACCAAAACCAAAGAAAAAGTGGTAAAATTTGTAATTCACACCGATTTAGGTGACATGACAGGAATCCTCTACAATGAGACCCCCCAGCACCGCGACAACTTTGTTAAACTTGTAAAATCAGGTTACTATGACGGAACCCTCTTTCACCGGGTGATCGATGGATTCATGATCCAGGGTGGGGATCCCGACTCAAAAAACGCCAAACCTGGTCAGGCACTCGGGATGGGCGGCCCCGGTTATACCATTCCCGCTGAATTCAACCCGCAGCTCAAACATAAAAAAGGAGCACTTGCAGCAGCAAGAACCGGTGGACCGTCAAATCCTCAAAAAGCTTCATCAGGCTCCCAGTTTTATATTGTTCAACCTGAAAACGGAACCCATTTCCTTGACAACGATTATACCGTGTTCGGAGAAATTACCGACGGACTTACGATCATCGATAAAATCGCCAAGGTTGAAAAAGGGCCGTCAGACCGTCCGGTTAAGGATGTGAAGATGACGATTAAGATTGTGGAATAAACGATTTACGATTTACGATTTATGATAGAGCGGATTAATCGGTTAGTTGCTGAGGTTGAGTCGTTGAAAGCTGCCAGTCTGGTCGAGGTTGAGGAGATTCGTTTGAAATATCTCAGCAAAAAAGGGCTGGTTTCGGTGCTGTTTGATGATTTCAAAAGCGTTCCGGCCGATACGAAGCGCGAGGTAGGACTACTTCTGAACGATCTTAAAAACAAGGCTCATCAGAAAATCGACGAATTAAAATCGGGCTTTGATCAGGATGAAACAGCCTCATTGGCCAAGCTTGACCTCACCCGGCCGGCCGAAAACCTCCAGCCAGGTTCGCGGCACCCATTATCGATTGTCAGGAAACAGATCATCGACATCTTTGGCAGGATAGGTTTTACCGTAGCCGACGGGCCAGAGATCGAAGACGACTGGCACAATTTTTCGGCTCTAAACTTCACTCCTGATCACCCTGCAAGGGATATGCAGGATACATTCTTTATCGCCACCAATCCCGACATCCTGCTGCGCACCCACACATCATCGGTCCAGATACGGACCATGGAGACCACCAAACCTCCGATCCGTATGATCTTCCCGGGGCGGGTTTTCCGGAATGAGGCCATTTCGGCGCGTGCTCACTGCATCTTTCACCAGGTTGAAGGGCTCTATATCGACAAGAATGTATCCTTTGCCGATCTCAAGCAGACCCTCATGTACTTTGCCAAAGAGATGTTTGGAGAAAGCACGAAAATCAGGCTTCGCCCCTCCTATTTCCCGTTTACGGAACCCTCAGGAGAGATGGATGTGAGCTGCAACATTTGCGGCGGGGTGGGTTGCAATATCTGCAAATATACGGGGTGGGTTGAAATCCTTGGTTGCGGCATGGTTGATCCGAATGCCCTTGAAAATTGCGGCATCGACAGCCAGACTTACACCGGTTTTGCCTTCGGGATGGGGATTGAACGAATCACAATGTTAAAATACCAGATCAAGGACCTGCGGTTGTTTTTTGAAAATGATGTTCGGTTTTTGAAACAATTTACAGGGGCATTCTGACCCATCTCCTCTCCTGAAGGGATGAGATAAGGGTCAGAATTTATTCCGCCGGAACAATTTCACCAGCAGCCAGAACCCGAACAACCCGGCGATGCAGAATACAATGGCCCCTATCCAGCGTGTCTGCTCCCACTGAGAAATGATAGACGCTCCAATGATGAGCGCAGCCAGTACGATGGCTATTGAGACCCGTGTGCTTGAAATATCAAGGTGTTCTGCAAGGGGTTCCAATCCCCTGACTTCAATCTGGGTTTTAAACCTTCCCTCCTTGATCTTATAGATGATCTCATTCAGGTCGGCTGGAAACTCCTTCAACAATTTGTAATACTCCTTCAGAGATTCGAAGATCTCCTTTGCAATCTGCCCGGGACTATATTGCTGTGCTATGAGTTTAATAGCATAGGGTTGCATTTCGTGGGCAAAATCAATGCCGGGATAGAGCACTACTGCGACACGTTCGATGGCCATCAGCGTTTTGACGAGCAGGTAGATTCCCCCTGGAATTCTTAGTCCGTAATGGATCAGAATATCCACCGATTCATTCATCACTTTGCTGAAATCCATCTCCTCGATGCTGAGGTACTTATAGTGGGCCAGCATGTCGCTGATCTGGAATTCAAGTTCCCTGAACCGAGAAAAATTGCGCTTCCCCGAAACCATCAGCAATGCTTCGGCCATGGCCTGGGCATCCCGTTCGAGATAGCCAAGCACATATTTGCCGAGAAATTGCAGATGTTCAGGCCTTAAAGTGCCCATCATCCCGAAGTCGATGAATGATATGACCTCTCCGTCCATCACGAAAATATTCCCCGGGTGGGGATCGGCATGAAAAAACCCATGGTTGAAAATCTGGTCAAAGACGAGCCGCATCGCTTTGCGGGCCAAAATTTTCGGATCATGGCCCGATTTCAGAAGATTTTCAAGATCGCTTACCTTAGTGCCTTTGATGAACTCTTCGACCAGAATCCGGCGTGTCGTGTAATGGGCATAGACTTTGGGAACCTTGATATCGGGATCATCCATGAAACAGTAGCCAAACCGGACGATGTTTGCCGCCTCGTTGTGAAAATCGAGCTCTTTTTTAATCGTTTTCCCGAATTCCCTCACCACCCCGGTGAGGTTGATTGCCTCCATTTCAGGATTGTTCCGCTGCATGCGGCTGGCAAAGAAGTTCATCAGGTTCAGATCGAGTTCGATCTTTTTATCAATTCCGGGCCGCTGAATTTTTACGCAAACCTCTTCGCCATTCAGCAAAACAGCACGGTAGGTCTGTGCCATGGAGGCAGAGGCAAGCCTGCCTGTGTCGAATTCGCGGAAAATCTCTCCAAGGGGCCGGCCCAATTCCTTCTCTATCTCCCTGATGGCCAAATCATCAGGCATCGGTTGGGCCTCGTCCTGAAGCTTTTTTAATTCTTCTCTCAACTCCTCAGGGACGATGTCGGGACGATCGGCCAGAATTTGTCCGAACTTGATAAAGGTAGGCCCAAGTTCCTCGACAGCCATCCGGATACGCTCCCATTGGTTGTATCGCTCAATGCGCGCCAACCGTTTTTTCGAGACAAGAAACTTTCCCAACCCCGAATTGGTGACCCATTCGCTCAGCCCATATTTGACAACAATGCCAAGAATCTCCCGCGCACGACCAATCTCATGGACTGCCAATCCAATCCTAGATAATTTCACGTTACCGCATTTATTTAACGGTTAGCTTTTTTCTTTGGCTTTCGGACTCCTGGCAATTTTAGGCGCGGACTTGACTTTCACCGGGCTTTTTTTTGCCGGCTCCAGCTTTTTGATCCGGTCTTCCAGCTTTTTAAGATCTTCCTGAGTGGGAATGTTCATTTTTTTCAGAGTGTTCTTAACCAATACCTGTATATCCGCTTCAACAGTCTTTTTGGCCTCTTCCGATTTCTTAACCAGGAAATCATAGAGTTTTTTGGCCTCATCTGTGGTCAGTTTATTCTCCTTGGCAAGATCTTTTGCAGCCTGGGCAACCTTTTCAGCATTCATGAATGCAAAATCCAGACCTTTGTCCAGTGTTTTTTTCAAATCTTCAAACATGGCAGTGCCTCCTGTTTTTTTAAGGGTGAATATTTGATTTTTGCCTCCTTCAGGATATACATCAGGTGAATTTCAAGATCGGTAAGGATCTGATCAAAATTTTTCACGGTCTCAAACCGGACTTCAAAAGCAGTGAGTATATGTTGTATTTCCCTGATTTTCAAAAGCAAATGATCTTTCTGCGTTTTTTTCACCGGTCCTTCAACCAGCATGAGATAATCGGTTTGTTTCAGGTCTGATATTAAAATTGATTCCTGTCCGCGGTTTCCAAGCAAATAATAGGAATTGTACCGATCATCATCACTGCAGAAATAGAAGGAGTATTCCCTGAAATCTTCCATTTTGACAAACTCAAGTTCCAGTTTTTTATTGAGGAGGTATGAGAGCCTGAAATCCTTCAGATGGCAGGAGATGCCAAAAAGTGTGAAAAGAGTGGGTTCCGACCTTGTTTCAAGAAATATTTTTTTGGCCATGGACAGGCGCTTTGTTTGTCGAAAACAAAGATAACCTTTCTCAGGTCAAAGGTCAATAGTTTCGCCATTTATTTTTTGCCATGATTTTTCGGCTGCATTCTGCTCCGCTCCCTTAATGGAATAATCCTGGCCACGGGCGATGGCTTCACCGTCGACCATGAGTTCAACAACATATTGTTTTTTATATCCGGAACCTACCTCGTCGACAACATTGAACCTGGCCTGCTTCTTTTCGCGCTGGCTCCATTCGATGATTTTGCTTTTAAAATTCAGCTCCTGGTTTACAAGGTCGTCCATATCGAAATAGCGGCTGATGATCCTGTCGAGGATGATTTTACGTGTAAAGTCATACCCCTTGTCGAGATAGAGGGCCCCGATAAGGGCTTCAAAGGCATCCCCGTTGCATGACCTGAAGGTTCCTGAGGAGGAGGTATCCAACTGAATAAGCCGGTCGATCCCCATTTTTTGAGAGAGTTTGTTCAACATGGCCCTGCTGACGATTTTCGAGCGCATCTCGGTGAGAAAACCTTCATCCCTGGTGGGGAATGTTTTAAAAAGAAAATCCGCTGCAACTGCATCGAGGATGGCGTCCCCGAGGAATTCAAGACGTTCGTTGTTAATTTTGATCCCGTTGTTGGTCTCCTGGGTAGCCGATTTATGTAAAAAAGCCAGCTGGTATAAAAAAATATTCCCGGGTTTGTACCCGAGAATACTTTTTATCGCCTGTTTAAGTTGTTTATCGGATGAAAAATCAGCCCCGGCCGGTCTATAGGGTTTGAACCTCAAAGCCAACTACATCTTATATTTCGTGAAGATAACGGTGGCATTGTGTCCGCCAAAACCAAAGGTATTGCTCAGTGCATAATTCACAACACGCTTCTGCGAGGTATTGAAGGTGAAATTCAACGGGGCGATGTCGGGATCATCGGTAAAGTGGTTGATGGTTGGCGGAATGATATCATTCTTTACTGCCAGCAAGGTTGCGATCGATTCAATGGCGCCGGCGGCCCCAAGCAGGTGCCCCGTCATCGACTTGGTTGAATTGATATTTATCTTGTAGGCATGGTCGCCAAACAAACTGACAATTGCTTTGGGTTCTGCGATATCTCCGGCAGGTGTAGAGGTTCCGTGTGTATTGATGTGATCAATATCCTCTTTTGAGATTCCTGCATCGGCAATGGCCGTACGCATGGAAAGAATTGCACCCAGTCCTTCGGGATGAGGAGCAGTGATGTGATGGGCATCGGCAGAAAGTCCGCCCCCGATCACTTCAGCGTAAATTTTCGCTCCGCGCGCCTTTGCATGCTCCAGTTCCTCAAAGACCAGCGCACCTGCGCCTTCACCCATTACAAAACCATCACGGTCTTTGTCATACGGACGTGAAGCGGTCGCCGGATCGCTGTTCCTGGTTGAAAGTGCATGCATGGCATTGAAGCCACCCAGTCCAACCGGGGTGATCGCTGCTTCGGAACCCCCGGCAATGAATGCGTCTGCTTTGCCGAGTCGAATATAATTAAATGCATCCACAAGGGCGTTTGCCGAGGAAGCGCAGGCTGATACCGTGGCAAAATTAGGGCCATGAAAACCATACTTCATCGAAATATGGCCGGCCGTGATATCTGAAATCATCTTGGGAATGAAAAAAGGGTTGAACCGGGGGGTTCCATCTCCAAGAGCAAATGCCGTGACTTCACTGGCAAAGGTTTCCAGCCCGCCAATACCTGAAGCCCAGATTACACCAACACGATCGAGATCGGTTGTTGCCAGGTCTATCCCGGAATCAATGAAAGCCTCATCGGCACACACGATACCAAAGTGGGAACAACGGTCGTACTTCCTGACCTCTTTACGGTCGAAATAGTTCTCCGCATTGAAGTTCTTCACCTCACATGCAATCTGGGTCTTGAATTTGGAAGTATCGAACCGGGTGATCGGTCCTGCGCCACTCACACCATCAAGCAGGTTTTTCCAGAATTCCCCAACAGAATTCCCGATAGGTGTGAGCGCTCCAAGACCAGTTACTACAACTCGCCTTAATTCCACGTTTTACAATTTTAGGTTCATTGGTTAATGGATAACCCCGCAGAGTGCGGGGTTAAATTTCATCAAATTAATCAGCGAGAAACATCCAAAATACTGGGCCGGAACCGGCAGGGTTACTTTGTATTGTTCTCGATGTAGGCAATGGCTTCTCCAACTGTGCTGATCTTTTCAGCCTGATCGTCAGGGATGGCAATATCGAATTCCTTTTCGAATTCCATGATCAGTTCTACTGTGTCAAGGGAGTCAGCACCAAGATCATTGGTAAAGCTAGCTTCAATGGTAACTTCACTTTCATCCACACCAAGCTTATCTACGATGATAGCTTTTACTTTTGCTGCAATGTCAGACATGTTAATTTTTTTTTGGTTAAACGACTGCAAAGAAAAGAATTTTCTTCCTACACTCCAACATAATTTAAGAATTTTTAACATTTGCAAAATCAACATCGCTGATTTTGTGATACTTGAAGAATTGATCAGACTTGCTGTTTCACGCTACAGTATATCTTGAGGGTTTTGTACTTTTGCGAATCACCAATGAGCCGAACATGTCGCGATTAGCTGTTTTTGCCTCTGGCAATGGTTCCAATGCCCAGCGGATCACTGAATATTTCAGCGGGCATCCTTCCATCAGCATTGACTTGCTGTTGTGCAACAAGCCCGGTGCCTATGTGCTGACCCGCGCTGAAAAGCTTGGCATTCCGGCAATGGTTTTCGACCGGGCCTCATTTTACGAAACCGGCCTGGTCGGGAAAACACTGGAATCACATGGTATTGATTTTATAATCCTGGCCGGATTTCTCTGGCTCATACCTAAAACCCTGATTGCCGCATTTCCCGGCAGGATCATCAACATCCACCCGGCCCTCCTCCCAAAATACGGAGGCAAGGGGATGTACGGAATGAAAGTTCATGAAGCCGTGATCGCTTCAGGCGAGCGTGAATCAGGAATCACGATTCATCACGTGGATGAACATTATGACGAAGGACACATTATTTTCCAGGCGAAATGCCCGGTGTCGGTGGGAGATACGCCTGAAAGCCTCGCGGCCAGGATTCATGTGCTGGAACACACGTATTTTCCGGAGGTGATTGAGAAGATCGTGACGCGTGACAGGTGACACGTGACAGGTGGCCAAAAAAAAAGTGTGCTCACTTGCCGGGAACACACTTATAAATCAATAAACAAAGTCTGAAAAAATTTCTTGTATTTGCTGTCTGCCGTAAACTAACTGTGAAAAATATTTTGATTGAATAAACTTGCACTGCAAAAATAGTGCATTCACAAATGGGAAATTGTTAAGGAATATTAATATACGTTAAAAATTGTTAAAACAATAAGCCCCGTTTTTAGATACCTTTGCATTAATGAACAGGCGTTTCATCATCCTTACGATTATTGCCATGACCATTGCCCTGACAGGGCTGATGGGCATCCAGATCTACTGGATTCAGAGCGCTTCGGCAATCAAGGAGGCTAACTTCCGCCGCAGCGTGAATGAAGCCATGGTGAAAGTAGTGCTGAAGGTGGAGCGCATGGAGCGAACCAAAGCGTTGCTGATCAATCCCTCCGAGAGCATGGTGAACTTCAATCCCCACCTGCCATACGACAGCGTACTGACCATCAGGGAGCTGGATTCGCTGATCCGGTTGCAACTCAACATCCGCGGAGTAGATACCCGTTATGAATTCTGCATCTACAAGCCTGAGTTGCAGGAGTTCCTGATGGAACGTTCGCCAAATTTCCGCAAGGAGCTGATCGAAAAAGGGAATGCATTCATTCTGTTCCAGTCCGACATCTATACAAGCCCGGAATACCTGCTCATCTTCTTCCCGCGTGAAAAGCAGTTCCTGCTAACCGAGTTGTGGGGCATGCTGCTGATCTCGATCATCCTGATCATTGTCATTGTATCTTCATTCACCTACACCATCGCCACCATTTTCCGCCAAAAACGTTTGTCGGAGATGAAGAACGACTTCATCAACAACATGACACATGAATTCAAGACCCCGATCTCAACCATTTCGCTAGCCTGCGAAGCTTTATGCGACAAGGAAATCCGCAGTTCAGGCGAATTCCTTGACAATTACCTTTCCATGATCCAGGAGGAAAACAAGCGGCTTGCCGGGATGGCAGAGAAAATACTGCAAACTGCCGTGATCGACAAGGGGCAGCTGAAGATGAACAGGGAGATCATCGACCTTCATGAGATCATCACCGATGTGATCAAGAACCTGAGGATCCAGGTGGAGATCAAGGATGGCGAGATCAAACGCCGGTTTAAGGCGACCAAATCACAGATCATGGGCGACAAGGTTCATGTAACCAACCTGGTGTACAACCTGCTCGACAATGCCAACAAATATTCACCCAGGAAACCCATGATCCGCATCGTGACCGAGAATGCAACCAACGGCATCGTCATGACCATTGAAGATAACGGCATCGGCATCAGCAAAACCGAACAGAAGAAAATTTTCGACAAGCTTTACCGGGTACCTACCGGGAATATCCACGAGGTGCGGGGGTTCGGACTTGGGCTGAGTTACGTAAAAGCAATCGTTGAGGAACACCACGGGAAAATCAGCATTGAAAGCGAAGCAAACAAGGGCAGCAAATTCAAGGTTTTCCTGCCATTTGTTATCAAAGAATAAAATCGTATCTTTCCCGTTTATTATTAAACAACCCATGGATAAAAATCAAACCCGATTGCTGCTGGCGGAAGACGACCGTAACCTGGGAAATATCCTGAAAAACTACCTGGATGCAAAAGGCTACTCAACCACCTTGTGTGTGAATGGGCAGGAGGCAACCGAAGCTTTTTCGCGAAAAGAGTTCGATATTTGCATCCTCGACATCATGATGCCTGTTAAAGACGGATTTGCCACCGCCACCGAGATCCGGGCCGTCAATAAAAAGGTACCTATCCTGTTTCTTACAGCAAAATCCCTCCAGGAGGACAAGTTGAAAGGCTTTGAAATCGGTGCCGACGATTACATCACCAAGCCTTTCAGCATGGAAGAGCTGCTTTTGCGGATGCAGGCCATCCTGAGAAGAACGGATGAAAGCCTCAAAACACAGGGTGCCGACAACGTATACAATGTCGGCAGTTATACGTTTGACTATAACCGTCAGACGCTTATCAGCAATGACAAAGAACAGAAACTGACCTCGAAGGAAGCCGGGTTGCTGAAATTGCTCTGCACCCATGCCAACGACGTGCTCGACCGGCATACAGCCCTGAAGGAGATATGGAATGCCGACAGTTATTTCAATGCACGCAGCATGGATGTTTACATCGTGAAGCTGCGCAAATACCTGAAGGACGATCCGAGGGTGGAATTGCTCAATGTTCACGGGGTCGGGTTTAAGTTGGTGATGAATTCCTAACCGGGGAGAAATTTCATGAGAATTGCCACCCAGTTATACATTGTACCCACACCCATCGGGAATCTTGAGGACATTACCCTGCGCGCCCTGCGCATTATGAAGGAGGTTGATTTTATCCTGGCAGAGGATACCCGCACCTCGGGGAACCTCCTCAAACATTATGGCATAGAGAAGAAACTGGTGCCCCACCATCTTTTCAATGAGCATAAGACGATCGAAAATATTATCGGGCGAATCCTTGACGGAGCTACCTGCGCCCTGATCAGCGACGCTGGCACACCAGCCATTTCCGACCCGGGTTACCTGCTGGTGCGTTCGTGCATTGAGGCAGGAATCCGTGTGGAGTGTCTGCCCGGCCCGACCGCATTCGTTCCCGCACTCGTCAACTCGGGAATTGCCTCCGACCATTTTATCTTCGAAGGATTTTTGCCTCATAAAAAAGGACGTCATACCCGTCTCACCACTTTGGCCGGCGAGGAAAGAACAATGATCTTTTACGAATCGCCGCATCGCCTGGTAAAAGCCCTTACACAATTTACGGAGTATTTCGGGGAAGAACGCTACGCCTCTGTTTCACGGGAACTTTCTAAAATATTCGAAGAGAACATCCGGGGTTCCCTGAAAGAACTGATAGCCTATTTTGAGAAGAAAACAGTTAAAGGGGAGATTGTCATCGTGGTCACGGGAAAAGAGATAAACGGAAAATAGCAACTATGTGCGGACGCTATTCCTTTGCTGTTGAAGATGCCCTGATCCTGGAACGGTTCGGGCTCAGGGTTCGCACGGCAATCTACAAAGCCCGTTACAACTGCTCCCCAACCCAGAACCTGGCGGTGATTGCCGGTGATGCGCCGGATACCCTGAAGTTTTTCCGCTGGGGACTCATCCCTTCCTGGGCTAAGGAGCCATCCATCGGCAACAAGCTGATCAACGCCCGCGCGGAATCGCTGGCTGAAAAACCCTCATTCAGGGATGCCTTCCGCCACCGGCGCTGCCTGGTCCCGGCTACCGGTTTTTATGAATGGAAAAGCAACGCGGGAAAGACCCCGTTTCACTTCCGGTTGAAAAGTGGCGATCCTTTTTGTTTTGCAGGGCTTTGGGACAAATGGATCTCCGGGGATGGGGAGATCATCCATTCCTTCACCGTCATTACCACCTCTCCCAACCAACTGGTGGAACACATCCACGATCGCATGCCGGTAATCCTCAGCCGAGAAGACGAACTTCGCTGGATCGCACCGCAAGCCGACCCCTCCCTGGCTGACTTGCTGAGACCCTATGCTGCGGAGAAAATGGAAGCATGGCCGGTTTCAAAACTGGTCAACGCGCCAAAAAACGACGTGCCGGAGATCCTTGACCGGGTGGAGGAGTCAGGCTTCTGACGACAGGATAAATCCTGTCGTTAGTACCTGATCATTTTTACCAGGCCGGTGCCGTTTTTACCCGTTACCCTGACCAGGTAGATCCCGGGAGACAGCATGGGAATGTTGAATGAATGTTTTTGTCCTGAAAAAACAGATTCCTTCATTTCGCACTCCCCAAGGATGCTGAAAATTTCGATTTCATACGATCCATTACAACCGGGATCTGACCATTCCAGGGTGAATGTTCCGCCATTCGGGTTGGGATATATTTTAAAGGTATTGACTTCTGGAACCGGACTACCGGCTTCCTCCTTTAAAATGGCACTTACCAGGGAAGCCGGCAGCTGGCCGCAGTACTGGCCGGTTGATGTCAAATACCCATGAAGGTAACCTCCTGTGTTCACGCTGACTCCCTGGAACATCAATATGTTCTGCCCGGCTATTAAGGTGGCACTGCCCCCTGCCTGAACAAGAAACCGGGTTCCCCCCCCTGCCACGCGGATTGTTTGCGTTGCATTGTAACAGGATGACTGTCCGTTTCCCACAATCGTGTTTTGCAGGGTCAGAACGGGATCATCGGCGATGGAGATATCATCCACATAGAGGTTGTTTCCCCACCCGTTCACAGCCTGGAATTTAATTTTTACCGGAAGGTGCAGGTATGCGCCCAGGTCAATGGAATCCACCCTCCAGTCGGTGGAAACCGATGGCACGAAAAGTTCGGTCTGGTCGGGTCCGGTAGCCAGTTGGGTTCCCGATTTGTCATATAGAGGGTTTGTTTCCCAGGAGGTGCCGCAATCGGTGGAGATGAAAATCTTCAATCCATCGAAGTAGCCGGCATCCCACTTCCGGTATGCGACCCGGAATTTCAGCCATGGATGGAGGGCACCACCCAGGTTAACCGGTTCCAGGATCATTTCATCCAGCTCGCCGGTAGAACTGTAATCAAAAAAATCAATGTATGCCGATTTTGTTCCGGGGGGATTACCACCGGTCGTTGAAATATTCCAGGTAATCGAGCCATCGGGGTTGAAGATGGTCCATGCTGCGGGGAAAGAACCCGCCTCAAAGTTGGCAGCGAGCGGTGCACCCGCACCGCCGACCATGATGATCGTATCGGCAGCGTCGGAGCCAAATGCATTTGTACCCGTCAGTGTTACTGTGTAGGCCCTGTTTTCGGAAAACCTGACCTGAGGATTGCGGGAGGAGGAATTTGTTGAATTGACAAAAAGGACAGTGTTTGGGGTAAAAGTCCATGACCAGGAGGTCGGAACATTCAGAGACAAGTCGGTGAACTGAACCGTTTGCATCGGGCAGGGTCCTGACGGGCTGAATGAAAATTTTGCAACCGGAGGCAAACTCGGTGGCGAATAGAGCTTTGATTTCCAGAGTCCGCGGCCGAAAGTAGCTGCCATGAGCCTGCTGTTGGCAGGATTTGCGTCATAGTAAATTTCCAGTTCCCTGACATCGGCTACAGGCAAACCGCTGCTGAAATTCACCCAGTCAGGCAGTCCGGAATTCCGGTAAAGGACACCGGTCTGGGTTCCGATATACAAACCTTCGTCGCTGTGTTTCTCATAAACGACGGTATTCACCGGAACGCCGGGTAAGGTGCCAGGAACAAGGCTCCAGGTCTCTCCCTTATCAATGGACTTATATACATAGAATTCAGCCGTGGCATAAACCGTATTCGGTTCGGTGGGATGAGCTTCAAGGCAGGATGGTGTAAATCCTCCGGGAAGTGCACAGTTTATCCAGACCGGGGCGGCGGCATTTGCATTCTCTGTACGCTGCATATTTCCGGATCGTACCACGTACAACAGATCAGGATTTGCCGGAGATTGTTCAAGTACCCAGCAGTCTGTTGTTTCTGAGAATGATATTTTCGTCCAGACAGGCGAATCCGACCTGGCATCGTTGCACCGCCATACGTTTTTATACCCCGCAAACAGTTTTTTCGGGTCTGCTTGGTCAAGGATGAACGGGGTAACCCATCCTCCGGATTCATCGATGCCGAAAACCCCGTCGCCGGCAACCTGTAATACTGTGGAATTATTCAGGGTCCTGAATATCGAGCCATAATAAATGGTATAATAGGTGATGGCTGCATCCTGGTAATCGACGGCGCATTCCATCCCGTCACCGCCGCCGGTGGAGACCCATCCCGAGGAGGTATTGGTATAGGTACCATTGTCCTGGAAACCGTTGATCGTCAAGGCGGGATCTGTAAGGCTTTGCCCGATCTTGTAAATCTGCCCGATCGTCATTCCGACAGTGCAGTCTGTCCAGTCGATACCCCCGTTTGCTGAATAATAGATTCCACCGTCATTGCCTGCATAGAGTCTCCCATTTACCGGCGAAAAGCCCAGGAAATGGCAGTCGGCATGCACAGCCGGCACATTGCATCCTCCGTACCAGTGGGAATTGATGGTCCAGGATGTTCCGCCATTCACAGATTTCCATACATCCACGCCACCGACGTAGATTGTTTCAGCATTGCCAGGATCGGCCGCGATGGCCAGGTCGTACCAGCCCTGCCCGCCCGTATCGCTGCCATCGCACGACCAGCCGAGGATATTGGGTATTTCCGACCTGGTTGTGAAAGAGAGGCCCGCATCGGTTGACCGGTAAACGCCCTTGAAGCCGCTGGAATTGTCGGATTGCAGGAAATAGACATAACCAGGGTTGGCCGGCGTGACCGCGATGGTCCCCCGCTGGCCGGGGGTCAGTCCGGTAGTTACCTGGGAAAAGGTTAGTCCGTTGTCGGAAGACCTGTAAAAATCGGAGGAAGATTCAACATAGACCACGTCCGGATCATCCGGTTTGAAACAGATATCCTGGAAATAGCCCGCCGCAGTCTGGGTCCAGGTGGTTCCCCCGTTGGTTGACCGGTAGATCCCGTTTGATGTGGCAGCCAGGAAGATCTGTCCATTCCCCGGGTGCTGGACCATCCTGCATACTGTCACATTGCCCATGCCCGTATTGGATTGCATCCAGGTGGTTCCCCCGTCGATGCTTTTGAAGACCCCCATCCCCGGAGCATCGCCATGATCACGGTCGCCGGTACCCATCAGGATTGTCGCGGGATTCGAAAAATCGACCACGATGGCTGAAACGCCGATGGTCGGCATGTTATCGGTCGTGGTATTCCAGGTAGCGCCGTTGTCGGAGGTGAGCCAGAAGCCGCCCGAAGGCGACCCCACATAGAGCTTGTTCTGGTTTGTCGGGTGAAAAGCCACCACATTTAGTCTGCCAAGTCCCATGTAACCTGCAGGTCCGGGAGCCGGGATGTAGGAGGGGCCCAGGGACACCCAACTGCCATTGGGGGACCGTGCCGGGTTGTGAAACTTATTCCATTCCCTGTAAACAGCATCCGGAGCGGGTTTGGTGCCATCCGGCTTGACCCGGTTCCTCATGATATACTCCCATCTTTTAAAAACCTTCCATCCGCATCCCCTGGTTATAGGCCTGTTTTCCCAGTATTTTTCAAATGCGCTGACGGTCGCAAAATAATTTGCATCCGGGTCCTGCATCATCCTGATCCAGTAAGGATAGCTGGCTGTGTCCGGTGAAGATACGATATTGGTCTGCGCCAACAGGCTGCCTGTCGTAAAAAGGCAGATCAACAGCATGAAACTGAATTTCCGGAAATTAAAAAGCTTTTTCATATTTGCCGTATTGAAGTAAATACTCCGATCTGGACTGCAAATACAAATTTAAGAATTTAAGCTCTCAAGGTAAAGATCTTCGACTTTTTTTCGTGCCCAGGGTGTTTTCCGCAAAAATATCAGGCTGGATTTTACACTGGGATTCTCAAGAAAGCAATTGATTCTGATCAGTTTATACAGATCTTCCCATCTGTATAGTGTAAGGAGGTGGTTCAGGATCATCTCCAGGGTTTTCCCATGGAGGGGATTATTTATTTGTGGTTTCATTTTAATTTAATTGAAATCATGCCTGATTCTCAAAAATCCAGGCATCGTCCTTTTTGACCATAACAAATATAATAATTTTGGTTGATCCCTAACAAACCACTTAGGCACTAAGGTCACTTAGAAACACATAGAGTTAAAAGAACCCGACACCAATCCTGTCAGAAGTCAGGCTTAAAATCGTAAATCGTAAATCGTAAATCGTAAATCAGATAAGAAGGCTGCACCCTCTTGCATCGGAAGCTTCAAACCGGCCAAGGACTTCAAATTGTCCGTCATAATGCATGCGGCCAAGGTCCTGGGTGGCGATGAAACTGCATGAATCCTGGTTGGCCAGGTCGATGATGTTGATGCCCCCGGTCTCCCCGGTGCCCACATATCCCAGCGGATCATTGGCATCCCTGATCAGCACCTTCATCCACGGGGGGGTATTGAAACGTCCCTCTCCCTGCGACCAGGCTTGTGACAACAATTCGGTCATGCCATATTCCGAATGGATCTGCTCTACGCCGAAAGCAGGGCAAAGAAGTGAATGAAGCTCTTCGCGGGTGATTTCGGTGCGATGCCCTTTCATTCCGCCGGTTTCGATGACGATGAGCGGGGTGTAATCCCCGGGATAACTGGCAGCAAAATCGACGAGCGCATAGGTAAGGCCTATCAGCACAACCTTTTTGTTCCGTGCACGCCGCTGACGCAACCGGGCGCTCAATCCCGAATGGCTGGCCAGGAAAAAGCCATTTTCGGGGCTGCTGCTAACATCCATCAGCTTCTGGATCATGTAAACGAGCGATGAATCGGGAGCCTGTTCGGGTGTGGGCGTGAGGGCCAGGAACTGGACATCCTCCGGGTCCCCGTAACAATGTTCAAAGCCCTTGATGAATGAGCGGCGATACACGGTCAGATCGGTAACAAGGTGGCGGCTGCGGACCATGCCTGTTGTCCCGCTGCTGCGGAAGATGGCCTGGGGAGGGACATTCCCGCAAACCACATCATGGGTTTTGAAAAATTCGATGGGGAGAAAAGGGATATCATCCACCCGTAGGATGTTTTCAACAACCACTTTGCGCGCCTCCACGAATGCATGATACACTGCGTTCTGCTTGTATTGATAACGGAACAATTCCAGTGCGCAGGCTGTGAACTCAGCTTCGGAGGATATTTCAAAAATATTTCCCACTTTTTTTGTACTTTTACAGCCCGTAAAGGTACTGAATAAACGTTGACCCTTTCATGATGTTTTATCGCAATCTTCAAGGTTTTCGCAATTGCTTTTTTATCGCGCTGACTTCAGTTATGATGCTGTTTTCATCGTGTATGAAAAAAGAGGTTTACCCCGACATACCTGCCATACAATTCGAGAACTTTACCATGCAGTTCGATTCGGGGATGTATGCCAAACGCGGTTTTCTCACCATTTCGTTCAAGGACGGGAACGGCGACATCGGACTGTTGCCCACTCAGACACAGCCCCCTTTCGATACCGGGAGCATCTATTATTACGACTACATCATTGATTACTACGAAAAGCAGTACGGCACCTTCGTAAAGGTGAGTCTCGATCCTTCCTATAATGCCCGCATCCCCTACCTTACTCCAAACGACCCCAGCAAGGCGATCAAGGGAATCATCGTGGATACCCTGACCCTGAACCCGTTTCCGGTGCACGACACCATCAAGTTTAAATTCTTCATCTACGATCGCGCACTGAATAAAAGCAATGTGGATTCCACCCCACCCATCATCCTGAAGAGGCGCTAGGGGCATATGGAACGGATTTACGCTGACCGGAAATACATCATCATCGGGTTTTTCCTGCTGATCGGCATTGTCTACCTGGCACGTCTCTTCTATGTGCAGATCCTGGTCGATAAATATATCCTCTCGGCCAACAACAATGTGCTTCGGTATGTTACCCAATACCCTGCCCGCGGACTGGTGTTTGACCGCAACGGCAAACTGCTTGTATACAACGAGGCAGCCTATGACCTGATGGTCATACCGCGGCAGGTGAAAAACCCCGACACCATGGCGCTTTGCCACCTGCTCGGCATCGACAGGAAGGAGTTTCTCAACCGCATGGAAAAGGCCAGCAGTTATTCCACGTACCGTCCCTCCATTTTTGAAGCACAGATTACCCGCGACAATTACGGGTTCCTTGAAGAGAAACTCTTCCTGTTCCCGGGATTTTATGTTCAGTCGCGTACCCTGCGAAAATACACCTACAAGGTGGCGGCGCACAGCTTCGGGTATATTGGGGAAGCGAGCCCGGAGGTGATTGAAAAGAACAGTTATTACCGGCCGGGCGACTACATCGGCATCAACGGCATTGAGAAGTCGTATGAGGATATCCTCCGCGGGAAAAAGGGGATGAAGATCCGCGTGTTCGATGTGTTGAACCGGGATAAAGGCAGTTTCCGTGACGGCAGGTACGACACCACTTCGGTGGCCGGGACAAATCTCTACTCTTCGATTGACGCGGAGTTGCAGGAATATGGCGAGTTGCTGATGACCAACAAGAAAGGCAGCATCGTTGCCATCGAACCGCAAACAGGCGAGATACTGTGCATTATCACCAGCCCGTCGTACGATCCCAACCTGCTTGCCGGCAATATCCGCAGGAAGAATTACACAAAACTGCTGCAGGACACGGTCTATATGCCCCTTTTCAACCGGGCCCTGATGGCCATGTATCCTCCCGGATCGACCTTCAAACTAGTGGATGCGCTGGTGGGTCAGCAGGAGGGGGTTCTTTTTCCCGAAACACGTTACGGTTGCCAGGGAGGATTTCCGTTGGGAAATGGCAAAAAGGTGGGGTGCCATCCGCATCCCTCACCCCTCGACCTGGTGGGTGCCATCCAGATATCGTGTAACGCCTATTTTTGCCGGGTCTTTAAATCGATCATCGACAAATCCTCATACAGCAGCACCCGGCAGGCATACGAAAGCTGGCGTAAAGAGGTTATGAGCTTCGGGTTCGGGAAAAAGCTGGGAATCGACATTCCCGGTGAACTCAACGGGAACATTCCCTCGCCCTCCTACTACGATAAATACCATGGACTGAACCGCTGGCGGTCGATGACCATCATTTCACTGGCCATCGGCCAGGGCGAAATCGGCATCACACCGATGCAACTCGCCAACCAGGCCGCCCTTATTTCGAACCGGGGATGGTACTACACCCCGCATGTGATCCGGGCTATCGGAAGAAAAGACAGCCTGAACGAGGCCTACAATGTAAAACACAAGGTACTGGTCGACGAGCGGTATTTCGAGGTGGTAATTGAAGGGATGGCAGATGTAGTAACCGGGGGAACGGGAAGAGTTGCCCAGCTAGACAGCATCGTCATCTGCGGAAAAACAGGTACCGCCCAAAACCCGCACGGGAAGAACCATTCGCTCTTCATCGCCTTTGCACCCCGGAACAATGCAAAGATCGCCATCTCGGTGGTAGTTGAAAATGCAGGTACAGGGGCATTGTGGGCCGCCCCGATCGCCAGCCTTATGATTGAAAAATACCTGAACCGTACTGTTAAGCGCAAGGAACTTGAAGAGCGCATGGTCAGCGGGAACCTGATAAACGGAAAACAACCTGAAAGTGAGAGAGGACAAGGGAATATTTTACCGGATTGACTGGGTGGTGGTGGGGCTCTACCTCACGCTGGTCTTCATCGGCTGGCTGAACATCTATGCCGCGGTGTATAACGACACCCACAACCAGATTGCCGACCTGTCGCAGAAATACGGGAAACAGATGATCTTCATCCTTGCGGCCATCCTGCTGGCCATGGGAATCCTGATCATCGACCCCAAGTTTTTCTCGCAGTTCGCCTGGTTCATTTATGGTTTTTTTCTATTCATGTTGGTGATCGTGATCTTTTCGGGGCGCGAAGTGGCAGGCTCAAAGGGCTGGTTCGCCATTGGCGGCTTCGGCATTCAGCCTGCCGAATTTGCCAAGATGGCTACCGTGCTTGCCCTGGCAAAGTACCTGGGAACACTGGATGTAAGCCTTGCCAAATTCCGCAGCCTGGTAATCGCCTCCGCAATTATTCTTGTACCAGCGCTGGTCGTATTCCTGCAGCACGACACCGGTTCTGCCATCGTCTTCCTTACACTGGTCATCGTGCTTTACCGTGCCGGTCTTACCGGGTTTGTCCCGCTGGCGTTCATCGTTCTGCCCGTCCTGGGCATACTTGCACTGGTACTGCCAAAAGTTGTGCTGGTTGCAGTGCTGCTTATGGCAGCAGGTGGTTTCTATTTTTTCAGCAACCGGAAACTGCGTACCAACCTGCTCATCATTGCCGCATTCATGGGTGCGTTGGGGTTTGTCTTTTCAGTGGATTACAGCGTAAATCACATCCTTGAACCGCATCAGCGCAACCGGATCCATGTATTGCTCGGACAAGACGTTGACCTCAGGGGGGCGGGGTACAATGTCAACCAGTCGCTTATCGCCATCGGGTCAGGGAAATTTTTCGGTAAAGGATTTTTACAGGGGACACAGACAAAATACAATTTTGTGCCGGAGCAGAGCACCGATTTTATTTTTTGCACCGTGGGCGAAGAATGGGGATTCCTGGGCTCGGCGGTATTGGTGATACTTTACATGGGTCTTTTCATTCGCCTCATCCTCATGGCCGAGCGACAGCGTTCGCGGTTCAGCAGGCTATATGGCTATGGCGTGGCATCGATCCTCTTTTTTCATTTTGCCATCAATATAGGGATGACCCTCGGGCTTGTACCGGTGATCGGCATCCCGCTGCCCTATGTGAGCTATGGTGGGTCCTCGTTATGGGCTTTCACGGTGTTATTGTTTATCTTTATCCGCCAGGACTCTTACCGCTATGAACTTGTGTGAGCCATCCTTATGAAGAAAAAAACAGCACATCCTGCCCGTACCTTCCATGTGAAGAACATGACCTGTAGTTGCTGCATCCATTTGCTTCGCAAAGAGCTTTCCGTGGACGGTGTCGAAATCCACGACATCAGGCTGGGAACGCTCCAACTCTCCATCGACCCGAAGAAGATTACCTGGAAAAAGATCGAAACGATGCTGGAGGGGTATGGGTTTGAGATCCTCAGGGATAAGGAAAAAATGCTGGTTGAACAGATTAAGCAAGCTGTGATCGAACTGGTCCATCATTCAACCTACAACGCCATGGTGCGCAATTCAGATTACCTGGTTGAGCGGTTCGGCATGTCGTACCCTTATATTTCCTCACTCTTTTCGAAGCACGAAGGTACCACCCTCGAGAAATTCACCATCCTGCATAAAATTGAAAAGGTGAGGGAACTCATCGAATACGGGGAACTCACCCTCAGCGAGATCGCTTACATGATGGGTTACAGCAGCGTGCAGTATCTCTCCACGCAGTTCAAATCGATAACCGGGATATCGGTGACCGAATACCGGGTGACCCCGGCCAACAGCCGTTCAGGCATTGATAAACTTGGTCCCGGCGGATTATTTTTACAGGACAGACGGTGATCTTAAAATTTTATACATCCTTTTTATAATTTCGTAACATCCCGGCCGGGGGGTGTGCTTAATATTGCAGCATCATTAAAACAAAACCCATGAAACTGCGAAAAAATGTTGCTGTCAGCGAGGCCGGGCTGCTTTTCAACCCGGTAACAGGTGAATCCTTTTCGGTGAATCCCATCGGAATCGAGATCCTCAATCTCATCCGGGAAGAGAAGGACCCGGAACAGATCGGCAGGATCATCCTGAATAAATATACAACCGACCAAGCAACCTTTGAAAAAGATTATTACGACTTCATCGGAATCCTTGAACATCACAACCTCCTCGAAAGCCATGAAGAAACGAAAGCTTAACATTGCAGTAACCGGGCTGAATGCCATCGACTCCCCGGGTCCAGGGGTATCGGTGATCAGGGCGCTGAGGGAGGCCTCCTCGTTCGATGTAAACATTACCGGGCTCTCCTACGAATCGCTCGAGCCGGGCATCTACATGCACGACCTCGTGGACCGGACCTATTCGATCCCATATCCTGCTGCAGGTATCGACACACTTCTTGCACGGCTGGAATATATCCACGAGAAGGAGAAACTCGATGTGATCATTCCAAACTTCGATGCGGAGCTTTACCCGTTTATCAAACTGGAGCCAAAACTCAAGGCCATGGGCATTCACATGTTCCTGCCCACCCTGCACCAGTTCGAGGAGCGGCACAAAGTGAACCTCAACGATTTCGGAAGGAAATACAACATCAGTGTTCCCAAGAGCAAGGTGATCTATGATCTCAATACGGTTCACAGCCTTCCGTCGGAATTTTCTTTTCCGATGATCGTCAAGGGAAAGTTCTACGACGCCTCCATCGCGTACAGCATTGAGCAGGTAAAGAGTTACTTCAACAAGATCAGCGCCAAATGGGGGCTTCCCATCATCATCCAGGAGTTCATCCATGGCACCGAATTCAACGTGACCGGGCTGGGCGACGGAAAGGGAAACACCATCGCCGCGGTGCCGATGCGCAAACAGTACATCACCGACAAAGGTAAGGCGTGGGGAGGCATATCCATTTCCGATGAAAAAATGCTGGACATGACACGGAAGTTTCTGAAAAACACCAAATGGCGCGGTGGTTTCGAACTTGAACTGATGAAAAACAAAGACGGTGAACTTTATTTGCTGGAAATAAATCCCCGGCTGCCGGCCTGGATCTACCTTGCTGTCGGAGTGGGCCAGAATATACCCGAAGCACTGGTCAACCTGGCCTTGGGTGAAAAGGTAACTCCGTTTGCCACCTATGATGTGGGTAAGATGTTCATCCGTTACGCCTGGGATATGATCGTTGACAGGGAAGAGTTCGAACAGATCAGCATTTATGGGGAGCTGTAGGGATTTACGATTTACGATTTACGATTTACGATTTACGATTGAAAATTTGTTTTGTTAATTGGATTTTAACTGAATTTTAGAATTACGATATATGAGCAAAATAAGATATGAACGCCCGGTGATTAAGAAACTTGAAACCGGTATGCCGAATAAATTCGGGACAAGAACGGAATATGCGCCGATGACGCACATTGACGGGGTCTCCGTTAAATCACTGATCAAAGAATACGGCTCTCCCCTTTTCGTGATTTCCGAGAAGACCGTTCGCAGCACCATCAGGAAAGCCAGGAAAGCATTTGAAACGCGCTATCCGAAGGTTCAGTTTGCCTGGTCATACAAAACCAACTACCTCAACGCCATCTGCAGCATTTTCCACCAGGAGGGTTCCTGGGCCGAGGTGGTTTCCGGCTTCGAATACGACAAGGCCATCAGCCTCGGCGTTGACGGTAAAAAGATCATCTTCAACGGGCCTGAAAAGAGCGAGGAAGATCTTTGCAAAGCCATTCAAAACGACTCCCTCATCCACATCGACCACCTCGACGAACTTTATACCATCTCCGAACTGGCCGACAAGAGCAAATCACGTCCGCGGGTCGCCATCAGGGTAAACATGGATACAGGTGTATATCCCATGTGGGACCGTTTCGGCTTCAACTATGAGAACGGCCAGGCGTGGGACGCGATCAACAAGATCATGCATTCGGGCAGGATGGAACTGGTAGGGCTGCATTGCCACATCGGCACTTTCATGCTTTCGCCTTTTGCCTATGGCATTGCCGCGTCAAAACTGGCTGAACTAGCACTTTCCGTGGAACAGAAATTCAAACACGAAATCAAATACATCGACCTGGGCGGAGGATTCGCCTCCAGGAACACGCTGAAGGGCTCTTACCTGCCGGGCAGCGATACCAACCCAACCTTCGATGATTTTGCCGAAGCCATATCCTCAGCGCTTCTCAACAGCAACTTCAAACAGGACAACCTTCCATTACTCATTCTTGAAACAGGCCGCGCCCTGATCGACGAAGCCGGGTACCTCCTCGGATCTGTTATTTCAAACAAACGCTCCAGCACCGGCCGCCGTAACACCATTCTCGACATCGGTGTCAATATCCTGTTCACCTCTTTCTGGTATGATCACAAAATCACTCCAGCCCAGTCGTTTACACAATATTCGGAAGACACCTGCGTTTATGGGCCCTTGTGCATGAACATCGACGTGATCCGCGAAAGCGCCAGTCTACCGCTGCTTAACCGGGGCGACCAGGTGGTTATTCAAAATGTCGGCGCTTACAATATGACCCAGTGGATGCAGTTCATCTCCCTGCGGCCCCATGTTGTTCTCATCGATATGGACGAAAAACCTCATGTGATCCGCCTCCGTGAAACCCTCGACAACATCACCGGCATGGAGAAGGTGCCTGAACACCTTGCAAACTTTAACAAATAAATCGTAAATCGTAAATCGTAAATAATATTGACTTATAAAAGCCTGAAAGCCGTCTTTCCTTCGTTCCTTTCGAGCGTCCTGAACAGCTATACCCAGATCTTTTTTTCGAACAGCAGGGTGTTTTCGCTGGTCCTGATCGTGGTGTCGTTTTTTGACTTCTGGGCTGGTTTGAGCGGGGTGATCGCGGTGATGGTTACCAACATCCTGGCATACAGTATCGGGTTCAACCGCGACAACATTAAAAAAGGGTATTACGGGTTCAACAGCTTGCTGGTCGGACTGGGGCTGGGTGTTTATTACCAGCCCGGGACCGAATTTTTCATCGTCCTCGGATTTGCGTCCCTGCTTACGCTTTTTCTGACCCTTTTTCTTGAAGGAGTTATCGGCAAATACGGATTGCCCTTTCTGAGCCTATCCTTTCTACTCGGAACCTGGCTGGTTAGCCTTGCCACGAGGCAGTTTACCGCGCTTCATGTGAGCGAACGGGGCATCTACATGACCAACGAAATGTTCATGCTGGGCGGGCAGCGCATGGTAGATTCGTACAACTGGCTTACCAACCTTGGGATCCCTGAATCGGTGCGGCTCTATTTTACATCGCTGGGAGCCATCTTCTTTCAATACCATTTGTTTGCGGGAATCCTGATCGCACTTGGATTGCTTATCTATTCGCGCATCTCCTTCATCCTTTCACTGGTGGGTTTCTTTTCGGCCTATGCCTACTACCATTTCATCGGGGCCGATATCCATGAGCTCAGTTATAGTTTCATCGGGTTCAATTTCATTCTCACCGCTATCGCCATAGGCGGTTTTTTCATCATCCCGTCGTGGTGGTCCTTTCTGTGGGTCATCCTGCTTACGCCGCTGATTTCGATCATTCTGACCAGCACCCAGGCAATTTTCACCATCTTTCAGTTGTCGGTCTATTCGCTGCCATTCAACATGGTGGTGCTGATTTTCCTGTATGCCCTGAAATTCCGCGAACGCTTTTTTGACAAACCCGAACTGGTAATGTACCAGCAATTTTCTCCTGAGAAAAACCTTTACTCCCATGTGAATTATAAGGCGCGATTCGGTAAAGCGCTCTTTTTCCCTTTTGTCCTGCCATTCTGGGGCGAATGGAAGATCTCGCAGAGCCACAATGGCAAATTCACCCACCAGGGCGACTGGCGGCATGCCTGGGATTTCGAGATAATGGACGATGAGGGGCTCAGCTATACCGGCGACGGGGAGACCCGTGATGATTATTATGCATACAACAAGCCTGTGATCGCCCCTGCGGATGGAACCGTACAGGAGATCGTGGATGATGTGGATGAGAATGAAATCGGCAATGTCGACCTCGACCACAACTGGGGAAACACCATCATCCTGCATCATGCCGACCTGCTCTATTCCAAGTTGTCACACCTGAAAAAAGGGAGTTTCAAGGTTGCCGTAGGCGATTCCGTAAAAAAAGGACAGGTGATTGCAGCCTGCGGAAACTCAGGGCGTTCACCGGTACCTCACATCCATTTTCAACTCCAGGGCACACCCTATATCGGCTCGCGCACCCTCGACTATCCCATCAGCCATTACATCCGGCATAAAAGCGGTGTTTTCGAGTTGAAATCGTATGAAACACCCGAGAACAATGTGGTGGTTTCAAACATCAGTAAAAATGCATCCCTTGAAAAAGCTTTTCACTTCATCCCGGGCCAGGAATTCAAATTCAGCGTATCACCCGCGGATGGCAAGGAGTACCAGGTATACTGGGAGGTTCAGGTCGATGCAATGAACCAGACTTGTTTATATTGCGGGAAGACAAAATCAAGGGCATGGTTTCGCAACGATGGCGACATTCATTACTTCACTTTTTTTGAAGGTGACCGATCCTCGCTGCTCTTTAAATTTTTCCTGGGTGCCTACAAGGTAATGATGGGTTATTACCGCAATCTCCTGGTGAAAGACCAATACCCCGTAAACACTTTCAACAACCGGCTGGTTGGTTTGGTGCAGGATTTTGTGGCGCCTTTCATTCTTTTTACCAGGCCGGAATACAATCTCCGGTACCTGGGGATGGATGATGCACTCATGCAGACCAATATCCGCCTGAAGTCGGAAGTTTCTGCCAGGATCGGCAGTCATGAAATAAAAAAAATGGAGTGCGACCTTTTTATCGGAATCCATGGACTGGAGCGGTTCGTCATCCGCGAAAATGAAAAAGAAACTGAAGTCAGACTGGTTAGCGGCCGATGAAAAAAAACCTTGGCTTTTTCCTGATCCTCCTTGCGTCGCTTTGCGGCACATCGTCCGTGGCCGCAACCAGACTCGATTTCGCAACCATTGACCGGCTGACGTACCGTTGTTTCCAGGAGGAAAAATGGGACAGTGTGATCGTGGTCGGCAAGCAGGCATTGAGGCAAGACATCGATTACTACTACCTGAGGGTGCGGATGGGGATCTCCTATTTTAAAAAATCAGACTATTTCCCGGCAGCCACCCATCTGAAAAAAGCCAGGCAGTTCAATTCGTCAGATCCGATCGTGGCCAACTATCTTTATCTCGCCTACCTCTATACGAACAGGAGTGAAGAGGCACGGGTGACTGGCCCCTTAAACCCCGGGCTTAAGCCCGGGGATGAGCCCGGGGATGAGCCCGGGGATGAGCCCGGGGGGCTGGAGGAGATCCACGCCGAAGGAGGCTACATGGTTAGCAGCGACAGGGCGCCTGCTAACCTCGCCACCCTGATGGGCAGCGACAGCCTCTATGGGGAACAGGATCTTTATGGCAACAGTTCATACAGTAACCTCAGTGTGAAGCTAAGGATTGCAAAAAGGGTCAGCCTGTCGGCGGCTTTCAATTACCTTGACTTCGCAAAAACGAAATATATCCAGTATTGCTCTATCGAAGACCAGCTTCAAACCATTGCAGACTCATCATGGGGCAAATTTTATCACTACACTTTTCCAAAAGTCATCCATGATACCTCTTTTACCTATCATGTAACCCAGTTTGAAGGACATATCGGCGCCACGGTGCTCCTTCCCTGGGGACTAAAGGTGATGCCCGCTTTCCATTTTATACATGTCAGTTATCCGGTCGTCAGCAGTGCCTATAAGCTGCAACGGGTTACCGATACAGGCTATTTTACTGCTTACGACAGCAATTACGTAACCTTTCCTTTCGACCGGGTTGTTTATTCCTATTCACGGTCTGATACATCCTTTAACAACTACGTTGCTGCGTTGCAGGTTACCAAAGATCTTGGTATGTTCAACATCGGAGTTCACGGGAGCTGGTCGAATCTCAACAATAAAACTCAAAAACAGGCCGGGGCCTCCTTAACCTGGTACCCCCTGGGCAACCTCAATTTATACGAGACCACCACGGCGACCGGTTTTTTCCAGGGCACGGTACAGCGACTCCTGCTGAGCCAGGTCATCGGGGCAAAAATCACTCCCTGGATGTGGGGCGAAGCGAATTTTTATTACGGCGACTATACCAATGCAAATATTTTCAATGGTTCCATCGTTTATAACAACAGCGATATGATCGATTACCGCGGTGGTGCCTCGCTGGTATTCCAGGCGGGCAAACACCTCTCGTTTTCAATCATTTACCAGTATTCCCGAAGGGAGAGTCAGCAAATCTATTACATCAAAACGCAGGATCCGGATACACACCTGGTCAATGAAGTCAAGCAAACCACGAACAACCCTTATAATACAAACACGCTAATCGGAGGAATCACATGGAAATTTTAAAACAAAATGCAAAATGCAAAATGCAAAGTGCAAAATGCAAAGTGCAAAATGCAAAATGTAAAATGCAAGGTTTTTTGCAGCTGCAATTTATCATGGCTTCATTGCTTTTCTTTACTTCGCTGAGCCTGTTCAGCCAGACAAATTATACGACGCTTCGGGAGGCATTCGCCAAAAGCCAGGAATATGAAGGGCGGGGGGATTTCGCAGACGCCATAGGTACCATGAAGACCATTTACCAGGAGGATTCGTATGAAATAAACCTGCGCCTTGGATGGGTGACCTATCTGAACGGGGCGTTCACCGAATCGGCTGCCTACTACCAGAAAGCCATCAAACTGAAACCCTACTCGATTGAAGCCAAACTGGGGTTTGCAAACCCTGCTTCAGCGCTTGGCAACTGGGACCAGGTTGTATCCGAATACAATGAGATTCTCGTCATTGATCCGCAAAACACAACCGCCAATTACCGCCTGGGTTCGATCTATTACGGAAGGAAAGATTACGCCAAAGCCGAAAAACACCTTGAAAAGGTCATCAACCTTTACCCATTCGATTACGACAGCATGCTCCTTTATGCCTGGACATTTTACAAACTAGGAAAGTTGCGCGAGGCGCAGGTGATGTTCAACAAGGTACTGCTGAACAAGCCAAAGGATACCTCGGCTTTGGAGGGGTTATCGCTGATAAAATAGCGGGCAGGTTATTTATCGGCGGATATCACCGCACTGATCGGCCAGGGCTCCTGGCTTTGGAGAAAATAGATGGTCTGGTAATCCACCTGCTGATACTCCCGGTAAATTCCATCGTTTGTGTTGGTATTGGGTACCGGCACATCTCCCTGCATCAATCCTGCCAGCCGGAGAAACCTCATCATGCCATCGGGTGCCGCAAACTGGATACGGGCAAAGTAGATGTCTGACTGGGTATTCGCAAGCACAATGGCAAACATCCCGAAATCAATTCCTGTAAAAAGATCCTGCCATGGAAAGAGGATGTATTGAAGTCCGACCGGGCCCTGGACAAAAACCAGGTTTTTCTTTCCTTTATTCATCAGCGGCTGGGTGAACGGAACCGGCAGTTTGAAAACCTGTTGCGGGTTCTTCTGCATGATGGCATTTGCAACTGGGAGGTAATGGGTACGAGCTGCTGCAGATCCTGATTCATTGCTTACAGAAATGTATAAATTCCCGTAAGCCGCCTGGTACTGGTAAATGCCGTTGCAGTCGAACGGGGTGAGGGTGTCGCGCTGCAGGCATTTCAGAAGAGAGATGGAATTGATACCGAATGCAGCTGCAGGGGTTGCCATCTGGTATACTTCAACCTTGATGGTTACTTTATCCCATACGATCTCCTGGACCATGAGGGATTGGAACCCTGATTCGATAAAAACAGCCGCATCCTCGTTATATTCCATCACTGATGCGTTGTCGTATATGGTTGGAGCGCCAATGGTGGCATCCGGAAAACTTTCGGCAGTCAGCGGCACGATGAGCTGGGCCCGCAGAATCACCGGTATCATCAGGAAAAAAAACAGAAAGGTCCGCATAAGGATAAACTTAAGGTTCTAAAACTTCTATCGTGTAAATATAAAAAAACTTCGCGATTATCCTACCCTGCAAAAAAAGCTTACCAGCCGCCAAATTTGTTTAACCAATGTTGCGTTATCTTTGTCGCCAAATTGAACCTTATTTATGGCCACAACATATATTGCCAACAATATGTATCACGGTTTCCGCCTTGCCGAACGTCGCTTTGTGCGGGAACTGAATGCCGACTGCCTCCATTTCGAACATGTAAAAAGCGGCGCCAGCCTGCTGAAGATCATTTCCGACGACACGAATAAGACGTTCAGCATCGGTTTTAAAACCTTTCCCGAATCGGATAACGGCGCACCGCACATCATGGAACATTCCGTTCTCAACGGTTCAAAGAGCTTCCCGGTTAAAAGCCCGTTCGATATGCTCCTCAAAGGATCGCTGAGCACCTTTCTAAATGCTTTTACCTCCAAGGATTACACCATGTACCCTGTGGCCAGCATGAACGGCAAGGATTATTTCAACCTCATGCACGTATACCTCGACGCCGTTTTCAACCCGCTGATCTATGACGATCCCCGCATTCTCAAACAGGAGGGATGGCATTACGAGCTCACCTCCGGGGATGAGCCCCTGGCTTACACCGGGGTGGTTTACAATGAGATGAAGGGTTCATTCTCAAACCCCCAGCGCGAACTCTGGTACCAGGTATTCAGACACCTTTTCCCCGACAACGCCTATGGCTTTGAATCAGGCGGAACCCCGGCCGCTATTCCGACCCTGACACGGGAAGCGTTCATGGCATTTCACCAAAAATATTACCATCCCGAAAACAGTTATATCTTTTTGTACGGCAACGCCGATCTTGAAAAGGAGCTGGCTTTCATTGATTCGGCTTATCTCGCCAATTTCACAAGGACCGGGAACCAGATCACCATCGATGACCAGCCGTCATTTGCGGCCATGAAGGAGGTTACTTCCTATTACCAGGTGATGGAGGAATCGGAAACTTTGAACCAGACCTTCCTGACCTACAATTTCGTTGCCGGACACAACACCGACCTGGCACTTACACTGGCCCTCGACATCCTTTGCGAAGTGCTGGTGAACCAGGAATCAGCCCCTGTCCGCAAGGCGCTGCTTGAGGCTGGCATCGGGCAGGATGTATCGGGTTCTTCCTCCAATTTCAAACAGCACGCCGTGCAAATCGCCGCCATCAACGCCAACCCGGGAGACAAAGGAAAATTCCTGGCCATTGTGACGGAAACCCTGAGGAAAGCAGCATCTGAAGGGCTGAACAAGGAGGAGATCGAAGGAGTGATAAACCGCATTGAATTCCGCCTGAGGGAAGGCGATGACGCCCACAAAGGCCTCACTTACCTGAACATGGCCCTCCCGGGATGGTTCTTTGCCGGCGACCCGCTCACCGGGCTGGAATTTGACGCCACGCTGGCCGAGGTAAAAAAATCGCTGACAACCGATTACCTGGAAAAAATCATCCTTGAATATTTCCTGGACAATCCGCACACCCTAATACTGACCCTGGAACCTTCCACAGGGCTGGAAAAAGAACGAAATGCCGCTGTCGAAGCCGAACTTGCAGTCCATAAAGCATCGCTTGATGACGCCGCCATCGAAACGCTGATCCGCGAAACGGCCGAACTCATCGCCTACCAGCAGCGCGAAGACCCGGCAGAAGCCCTCGCAACAATCCCCATGCTCGAAATCAGCGACATTGATCCAATAGCTACTTTTTACGAGGTAACCCAGCAGAATATTGCCGGGATTCCGGTCCTGGAACATGAACAGTTTACCAACGACGTGGTTTATGTGAACCTCTTATTCGACCTGCACAGGGTGCCGCAGGAGTTGATTCCCTACATTTCACTCCTCACGAATGTGATCGGCAGCATGAATACAAAAAATTACTCTTTCGGTGACCTCAATAAGACGCTGAACATACATACCGGCGGGTTTTTTACCTCCCTTCGCACCTATATGGTCAAATCGGACGACAAGCAGTTGTTACCCAAGTTTGTTGTCAGCTCAAAAGCGATGAATTACAAAACCGGAAAACTTTTTGAACTTGCTGAAGAGATCCTTACCCAAACCATCTTCAACGATCCGGAACGCCTGAAAACGGTGCTTTCGCGCCACCAGTCGCAGGTCGATGCACAGGTGAAAGGCAACGGGTATCATGTTGCCAGCCGGCGCCTCTCCTCCTATTTCAGCAACCAGGGAATGTTAAATGAACTCACCGGCGGGCTTTCCTATTATTGGTTTGTGACCGACCTGCTAAAGAATTTCGACGTAAATTCAACCACCATCATTTCCAACCTGGAAAAAGTTGCTTCGCTGCTTTTTACCTGGAACAACATGGTCGTCTCCCTCACCGGTGCCAAAAAAGACCAGGCGGTTTTTTCCGTCGGGCTGAATTTTCTTGCCCGTCAGCTGCCTCACGGAAGCGTTGAGAACCATACCTGGAGTTTCAGTTTCGATACGCAGAATGAGGGGTTGATGGCATCATCAAACGTGCAATACATCGTGAAAGGCTTTAACTATAAAAACCTGGGCTATGAATGGGATGCCAGGATGAGGGTTCTGAACCAGATCCTTTCCACCGACTGGCTGCAAACCCGTATCCGTGTGATCGGAGGGGCTTACGGAGGATTCAGCAGCATCTCGCCTGGCGGCAACTTCACCTTCAGCTCCTACCGCGATCCGAACCTTGGCAGTACCCTGGAGAATTTCGGCAACACAACCGGATACCTCTCCACTTTCGCCGCCGACCGGCAAAGCATGGCCCGGTATATCATCGGGACGATCTCGGAGATGGACTCGCCACTCACACCGTCGCAAAAAGGGGACCAGGCGGTAAGCATGTTCCTGTCGCAACGAACGGTGGAGGAAGTCCAATTCGACCGTGATGCGGTACTTTCAACCACTCCGGAAGATATCCGGGGATTCCTGCCCCTGGTGGCCGATGTGCTGAATCAGAATGCCCTTTGCGTTTACGGCAATGCAGAACGGCTTACAACTGACCAGTCAATGTTTAATTCGCTCGTAAAGATCGATGGGTCGGATCACCAACACAGGACAGCCGACAGCAGGCGTGACTGATCCCAGGCACCATGATCAAACTTCATGTGTTTGAAAGTTGTCTTCGCTATCTGCTATCTTCCCAGCCATTCTTTAAAATCATTTACACGTTCGCGGCTCACAATGGAACTATCGGCCTGCAGCCATTGAGCCGTAATTTTAATCCGGCTGTTGAAGTATGTTCCCGATTTTTGTATGGAGTTGATATTGATGATAACCTGGCGGTTGATCCTGAAGAATTCGGCCGGATCAAGCATGGATGCAAGCTGGTCGAGTGTAAAATCAACAGGGTACTGATGATTGGTGTTTGTCACAAGAAGAACAATCCCGTCTTCGAAAATAAAGTGGCCGATATCACCGGTTTTGACAGATACGATGTTTTCGCCCACCCTGATCATGAACCGGCTTTTATATTGCTTTTGCATGGATTGATAGACATGGACAATGTTGTCAAGCATCAAAGTATAATCGTTCCTGCTGTACTTTTTATATTTTCCGAGGGCATTCCGCAACTCCTCCAGGCCAACCGGCTTCAAAAGATAATCAACACTGTTCAGCTTAAATGCGCGGATGGCGTATTCGTCGTAAGCGGTCGTAAAAATGATTGGCGTATCGACAGGTATCTGGTTGAAAATTTCAAAACTCAACCCATCGGCCAGCTGGATGTCCACAAACAGGAGATCAGCATTGATCCCGTTTTTAAACGCTTCGATGGTTTTCCTGATGGAATCGAAAATGTGGAGCACCTGTATGTTTGCATCAATCTTCCTTAACAGGTTGCAGAGATGCTCCGCCGATAGTTTCTCGTCTTCGATAATGATTGCATTCATATGGACGACAATAAAGGAATTTTTACAGTGAACGACTGACTATCGCGGATCACCTCCACCGGGATATCCGTGAAAAATTCGTACCGGGCTTTGATATTTTGCAGCCCGGTCTGCGATCCGGGTTCATGCCGGGGCTTCAACCGGAGGTTATTCGACACAACCAGTTTTCCGCCTTCCGACACAATGGATACCGACAAGGGGTATGCTGAAGATGTTTCATTGTGTTTGATGGCATTTTCAATTAAAATCTGAAGAGCCATGGGGGGGATCAATTTTGCCAGATGCTCCTTATTCACATCTGTTTTCATGACAAAATTTTTTTCGAAACGGATTTGCAATAAAAAGAGGTAGGAAGAGATAAACACCAGTTCCTGTTCAACAGGGACCAGTTCGCTGTTCTGATTATCGAGCAGGTACCGGTAAACCTTTGATAACTGGTTGATAAACTCGACCGATTTATCCGGATCCTTGTATACCAGCGAGGAAAGGACACTCAGGTTGTTGAACAGGAAATGAGGATTGATCTGGTTTTTCAGGTTCTGAAGTTGTGCCTGCAGGCTTTCAGCCCTGTATTTTTCAATTTCGACCAGGGAATTTTTCCAGTGTTTGAAAAATTGCGTACTGATTTCAATGGTCAGTAAAAGAACCGACATCAAAACCAGGGCGCCAAGAATGATGGCAGTGATTTTCAGGAAATCGTGGCCGCTCATTGGCATGTAGTTCGTTAAGCCGTTGGATATGAACGACCCGACAAATATGATCGCAGCGCTGTAACCCACACTCAGCGACAGGTGAACCAGTATCCGTTTGGCTGGCAGGGTGATCCAGGGATATTTAAGGTTTAACCTCTGGTCGATGCGCAGGTTCCCTTCCCAAACCAGGATGGTGATGAAGATGGATACGAGAAAGTCATAGTAATGAACCCCGGTGCAGGTTCTGCCCGGGATGAACAGGTTGAGGGCAAAGGTGACCAGGATACCCAGGAGTACCATGTAAAGAAATCGCTTTTTGTTGTGTCGCATCGGTATTACAAAAGGGGTAAGGAGGTTAATCCAATCTCTATGCTGATTGACTGGTCATTTTCTTAATGATAAAAGTTGCAAGGAATGCTTCGATCAGACTCAATGGCACTGCCGCAAAGAGTATCCCGTGTGGCAAAACACCCAGATTTCCGATTACCACCCACATAAAAACGAAACCGACAAACCAGGATAGCAAGGCTGTTTGCACCAGCGAAAATTTCCTTGAAATAATGAATACAGCGATGGCAAACATCAGCGACCAGAGCCCCCATACGGCACCATTAACCGGTTCAGATGGAAATACAAGGCCCAGCCTGTAGTAGTGTTCTGTCCAGAAGGACTTGACCAAATATTCATTTCTGACAAATTCAGATATGCTGATCCATATGGTTGCCAGTAAAACAGGGAAGATGGTTTTCTTTAAAAAGTGCATAAGAAAAAAGTTTATCCTGGTTGATTCTTAAATGTCGGGTTCTTTGTAAATTATTGCCCTTTGCCCAATTCTTCTGCCTTGTCCAGCCACTTTTTACGGAGAACTTCATTTGAACTTTTCACCGGTCCGAAAAAAGTAACTTTCACCGGTTTTACCCCGCAGAATTCCAGGGTCGATTTCTTCAGCTGGTTTACGCTGGGCTGGCTGTACATGAAACGGTAATACCAGGATGGCTGGTCGATGGTAGTGATGATGCGGGCTGTTTTTCCTTTGAGCAGTTTGTCCCACCAAACCGAATTCTCCTTGTATTGAAAAGCAAAACCCGGCAAAAAAACACGATCGATGAAACCTTTGGTAATAGCGGGGAGGCCACCCCACCATACGGGATGCACCCAAACAAGGTGGTCGGCCCACCTGATTTTTTCCTGGGCATCGAGTAAATCAGGCTCTAAATCTGTCCTTTTCCGGTAACCACCCTGCAGGTTCGGATTGAACTGCAACCCCGCAATGACTATTTCTTTAATTTCTGCGCCGGAACTTTCTGCACCTTTCTTATAGGCTGCTGCAAGTGCAAAATTGAAACTATCCTTATTGGGATGCCCGTTGATGATCAGAATTTTTCTCATGTCCGTTAAAATTGAATCCTGTAGACAAAATTCGGATAAAATCCGATCTGGTACAAGACATTTATCCTGTTCGTCGCAGGATTGTATTGCTGCGCAAAGATATTCTTATGACCAGTCACATTCTGGATATCGATACAGAACGACTGGGAGAGTTTCCTTTTCCTGCTGTTGTAGGTGTATCCTGCTTTAACATCAAGCCTGTAGAAATTGGGATATCGTGCTGAAAATGCATAGGCATCTCCCATCGGCACCTCTTTCCTTGCCACTTTCGATGCCTCCAGGTCAATTGGAGTATAATACCTGCCGCCTGCATGCGAAAACTTCAGATCGATCGTGACTGCATTGCGCTTCTCCGCGCCCACCTTGAATTCCTTGCCGGCCAGGATGTTGTAAACGAAATTCCCGTTGAAGGCGGTATTGCGTTCCACGCCGTCGCTCGGCTTGTACTTTGCCTCATAAACAGATCCTGTAAGCAATGCATAGTAACCATGTGAAAAAAACTTCTCCACGGTGAGTTCAAGGCCATAGTTGGTACCCGTTCCTTTATTGACAAGATTACCCTCCTCCGTCGGAGCATAGGAAGCGCCTTCATTCAGCATGGAGAAACTGTTGCTGCTCTGACTGACCGGCACATTGTAAATCAACTGGTAATAAAGTTCCGTCTTGATCCGCCAGTCATTGAACGGCCTCACTTCATAGGAACCCACGAAATGCAGGCTGTTTGTAAAACCAAGTCCGCGGTTCGATTCATCATAAGTGTTATCGGGCAACTGGTACCGGTAAAAATAGACCGAAAGAGGCTGCATCTGGCTGTGATGGCCAAACCCGATGCCAAGGGTATTTTTCTCATTCACCTGGTATTTTAATCCGAAACGTGGTTCGAACGAAACGGCATTGTTAAGGGTCAGGAACTGACTTCTGATTCCTGCATCCATGGTGAGTTTTTCGCTGATGCGGTATTTTGTCTCCAGGTAGACCGCCAAAAGGGAGGTATTCCCGCTGAAAGCCCATAAATTGTTCCATCCGGGTGAATATTCCCGATCCTGCAACCGGAGGTTAAGACGCAGGAAGTCGCATTGAATCCCGGCTTTCACCATAACCTGCGCATTCGCCTTATAATCAATAAAGGAGTTCACTCCATACCTGATCTCCGCATCTTTTGAATCCCTCACCCTCACAGGGTCCTTTGAACCGTTGATGGTATCGAGGGCGTACCCGTTTTCGGAATAAGTAACGCCGGCAACACTGCTCCAATAGATTTTATGACTGAGCCGGATAAAATGTTTTATACCGATCACCCCTATTTTACTGCTTGAATAGGCATCCTGGCCGGGGATGGCATAAATATCCGCAGAGTCGATCTTATTATGTAAAAAATCGATGTGACTCAACCCGCCAAGTCCGAAAAGGGTGAACTGTCCCGATTTTGTCTCGCCCGAATTGATTTTAAACGTCAGATCCTGGTAATAGGGCGTCGCGGCTGTTCCAATTGAAATCCCCAGATTTTGGGCCAGCCCTGTAAATGAATAACGGTAAGCGACCAGGTAGGAGGCTTTGCCATCTTTTTTAAATGGTCCTTCCGACATGGCTTCGAGGCCTGTCAGTGCTCCAAACTGGATCATCTGCTCATGCTTTTCGGTATTTCCGTTCCGCAAATGGATGTCAAAAACACCGGCCGTCGCATTGCCGTAGTCAGCCGGGAAAGCAGATGTGAAAAAATCCGAGTTATTCAGGGCATTCGGGTTCAGGGCGCTTACCGGTCCGCCGGTCGTTCCAAGGGTTACAAAATGGTTGGGATTGGGAACCGTCAACCCCTCGATCCGCCACAACACGCCCATCGGCGAGTTTCCGCGGATCACTATGTCATTCCTCGAATCATTCGGGGTGCTTACCCCCGCAAAATTTGAAACCAGCCTCGAAGGATCTGACCTTCCCCCGGCATAGCGGTTTACCTCCTCCATCGAAAACGACCTGGCGCTCACCGGCGCCATCTGGTTGATCGTTTCGTGTTTTTTCACCCCGGAGATGACCACCTCGCTGAGGGGGTTGATACGCTCTTCCATGCCGATATCCAGCACCACCTCCTTGCCGATCGTAACCACAACACTCGAAACCACTACAGACTTATAGCCAAGATAGGTGGCCTGAAGATCATACCGTCCGGGATTGACACCCGATATTTTAAAACTTCCGTCAACCCCGCTGGATGCTCCCTTTGCAGGATTTGAACCCAGGATGACCACATTGGCTCCCGGCAGTGTCATTAAAGATTGTTTGTCGGTTACAACACCCCGGATTACCTGGGTTGGTTGCTGCGCATGCAGCTTGTTAACAGTCATAAACACGGCCAGCAGCATGCAGATCATATAAACTCTTTTCATTGTCTTTGTTTTTTCCGGCAAATTACGTGCTGTCCTGAAACGTAAGAAAGCACAAAACCTGTGAACTGTCGAATTTGAGGCTTGAATTGCAAAAGGCCGCTTTTCGTCATTCCACTTGTAAGCCAATATCGTGTAGTTAAACCCCTTCATCGATTTTTTTTGCCTTCCTCGATCAAATAAAATACATTTACAAAAAAATCCCGATGAACAACCGTTATTTCAATCTCACATGGATCGCCATCCTGGCGGTATTGGTTTCCTGCAACTCCCGCCCGGGAAATAAAACAGAACAAAGTGCCGACCCGCTGGCATCGCACATCGACAGTGCGGTGAAGCCGGGGAATGACTTCTTCCTGTTTGCCAACGGCAAGTGGTTTAAAGAACACCCCATCCCCGCAAGCGAACAGAGCAACGGTCTTTGGCAATTGATCCAGGACACGATCAACAGCCAGGTGAAGAACATTTGCGTATCCGCTGCAGCATCGGTTAACCAACCATCGGGGAGCAACAAACAAAAGATCGGCGATTTCTTCTTCTCGGGGATGGACAGTGTTTCCCTCAATAACGAGGGGCTTGCCAGCCTGAAACCAGATCTCGACCGGATCGATGGCATCAGGGATATGAAAGGCCTTGCCGCAGAGGCAGCCCGCATCCATGCGGTATCAGGGTCACCGCTGTTCGGATTCTATATCGCACAGGATGATCGGATCAGCAGTAAAAATGCTGTTTTTATCAGCCAGGGAGGCTTGAGCCTTCCCGATCGCGACTACTATTTCGACAAGGATGCACGTGCTACAATGATCCGCGGCAAATTCACAGGTCACCTTGCAAACATGTTCAGGATCATGGGTTATCCTGAAACGAATGCCGGCCAGGCAGCTGGAGCGATCATGAAACTTGAAACCGCCCTGGCTGCCGGCTCGCGCAAACGGGCCGACACGCGCGATCCGCTTAAAAACTACAACAAGCTGACCATCGCCAGTCTGAAACAGTTCGCCCCCGATTTCGACTGGATGCGGTTTTTCGAAAGTGCAGGCCTGACAAAGCTCGATACGGTGATCGTGGGACAGCCTGAATATTTAACCGCATTGAATGTACAACTTAAGTCATTCCCACTCGACGTTTGGAAGAACTACCTCAAATTCCACATGGTCCGGGGATTGGCCGTTTTTATGGATGATAAAACCTACCGGGAGTCGTTCAGCTTTTATTCCACAACGCTCCGTGGCATCCCGGAACCCAAACCCCGGTGGAAACGGGTGGTGCAGGAAACCGATGGCTCGCTGGGTGAACTGATCGGGCAGATTTATGTGGATGAGTACCTTCCGAAAGGAACCAAGGAAAAGCTGGAAGAGATCGGGCATGCCATCAAGGCGGTGTACGCCGAACGGATCAAAGCGCTCGACTGGATGAGTGAAACCACCAAGGCGAAGGCGCTGAAAAAACTTGATGCTGTGATCTTCAAAGTGGGCTATCCCGATAAGTGGAAAGATATGAGTGCCCTTAAAATAGAGCGGTCATCCTACGTCAGAAATGTCATGAATGCCAATACATGGTGGTTTGAATACATGGTGGCGAAATACGGCAAACCGGTTGACCGGACCGAATGGAACATGGAGCCCCAGACCTATAACGCCTACTACAACCCCTCGAACAATGAAATCGTCGTACCCGGCTGCAACATCATCGTTCCCGGATTTGAACGCAAACTCGCGGATGACGCAATCCTCTACTCCATCATCGGGGGATCAACCTTCGGCCATGAGATCACCCACGGCTTTGACGACCAGGGAAGCAAATACGATGAAAACGGGAATCTCTTCAATTGGTGGACCCCGCAGGACAGTGTGCGGTTTTATGCCAAAACAAAGATGATCGTGCGGCAGTTCAACGAATTTGTCGCGGTCGACAGCCTGCACATCAACGGGGATATGACCCAGGGCGAAAACATTGCCGACCTAGGCGGAACCGTGATGGGCTATGAAGCATTCATGAAAACCGCGCAGTTTAAAAACGGGGAGAAAATCGCCGGGCTCACCCCCGACCAGCGCTTCTTCCTCGGATATGCCCTTGCCTGGATGATCAACGACCGTCCCGAAGCCATTGCAAACCAGGTGCGCAGCGATGTGCATTCACCTGCAAAGTTCAGGGTGCTCGGTCCATTGGCAAACATCCCCCAATTTTACACTACCTTCGGCATCAGGCAGGGAGATGCCATGTGGCGGGCCGACAGCCTAAGGGTCAAGATCTGGTAGGAATAACCTAAGTATCCTGGCCGTTAATTTTATACAGGCGACCTATGATAAAACCAATCCTGATAATCTGTTTCGGTGTGATGATGACCTGCGGGTTCAGCCAGACCCTTAGCCTGAGATTCGGCCCGGCCAACTCAAACCTGACATGGGATAACTCTGTCGTTGCCGGCAATGTCTTCGACAAAAACATTACCGGTTTTGACATCCTGCTGGGGCTTGATTATCTCGATCACCGGTATTTCAACTTAAGCACCAACCTGGGGTTCATTCAGAAAGGCGGATCCGGTTCAGCGCTCAATGCCAGTTTGCCTGATCCGGAGGCTTATTCCGAGACATCAATTGTGACCAGGCTGAATTATATAACGGTCAACACTACTTTTGAAGCCAAACTCCCGGTTAAAGATATCCTGACCCCGTTTGTCCATGTTGGCCCAAGAGTTGACTACATGGTTTCTTATGCCCAAAATGTCAACCTGTTCAGCCAGTTTACCGAACTTGACCAATTGAATAAAATCATCTACGGGGTCGTTGGCGGAGCCGGGGTTGATTTTAAAATTAACCGTTTTAAGGTTGGGATCGTATTTGATTATTACCGGAATTTCAACAAACTTGTTGATTATACATCAAGCAGGGGCGTCAGCAACCAGATTTACGATCATACCTTCACCCTCAACGCCCAGGTTGGATTTAAATTTTAAATACCTCCGTTGCATGGCATGTCGCAAAAAAAAGATACCATGCGGCTTTACATCATCGTTTTTACGATAGAAGATATCAATGACCAGCAGTGTGGACAACGAATTTCGTTACTGGGTGCAACTCATTGATCGTTCCCCTCCAGCAGGAGGTTCGCACAGGGTTTGATTTTACGCTCATGTTCTTATGTTCAAGATCGGCGAATTTCAACCCGGAGAAGTCAACATAATTGCCTTTCAGATTTAATATGTCCTGGTCGGTCCAGCTGAACATTTGCCTTAAAACCGGCGTAACTTCCACAACAACATACCTGCTGATGTTTCCGGTATCCCCCGGACCGGGTACGACCACAACGTGGAAATCACGGGAGGTCATGCTTTTACAATAACAACTTTCAGGTCCCTGCAGCTTGACGGAAATCACATATCCACCGGTCATTTCATAGGCATTACCATCCCCTGTGCTGTCGTCGGGCAAGGCAAGAAAATCGGTTATGGTTATCTTTGTGTAAACATGCGGGATATCCACCCGGTTTTTTTTCATGTTAAGCGCATATACCAGGGTGCCTTCCCTGGCTTCGCCCCAGCGGGGACAGGGTGTTTGTGCATTGACAACTCCCTGCACTAAAAACAAAGCAATCAAAAAAAGTCTCATATTTACAAATGTAACAAGGATTCGCGGACATCGACCTCGCTCAATAAAAAATTTATTTTTCGTTTCACTGCAATAAAACCAATCCTACCCGTCTATAAAGTCATGGAAAAGGAATTTCAGAAAAAGTCGCTGGATCGGTTCTTCCGGGATGAGTACCAAAAGCTGGTCAATTTCGTCAGGAAGAATCTCGATGAACGCTATTTTGAAGCTTCCCCGGAAGACATCGTACAGGATGTCGCACTTGGCCTGATCGACAAACTTGACCTGGATGCCCAGATAGAAAACCTGACAGGATATATCTACCGGTCGGTAAAGAACAAGATCATCGATTACCAGAAGAAAAAGCAACGGAATGTTTCGATTGAAACCTTTACCGGCTGGAAAAATGAGAATTATTTACTTAATACCATGACAGATGAAACAATAGCAGAAGAAAATGATTACGCAAACATTGCGCCGGAGATGCTGCAACAGGCAATTTCACAATTAAGGCCTGACGAACAGGCTTTAATAATTGCCACTGAATTTGAGAACCACACCTATGAAGAACTTTCCGAAGAGTGGGATGTTCCGCTTGGCACACTTCTTTCGCGCAAACACCGGGCTCTTTCAAAATTACACAGGATATTGTTAAACAATCAAAAATGAAAATCATGGAAACAAATGAAAATAGAAATGAAAAAAGGCATTGCTGCGGAAGGAAAAGACCCCGCGCCGGATGGATCATCCTGGGAATAATTGGATTTACCGCTTTTGCATTCCTTTTCGGTGCGGTGGTGATGTGGCTGTGGAACTGGCTGATGCCGGTAATCTTCCACCTTGGCATCATTACCTACTGGCAGGCGGTCGGTCTGGCGATCCTTGGCCGGCTCCTGTTCGGCAGCATGCATCACGGGGGTATGCACAACCGCGGACGACTCAATTTTGGTCCATGGAGAAACAGGCACCACCTCAATGACCGTAACAATTGCCGGGATTATGCACACGGTTCAAAATGGAGCCATTATGACCAGTACTGGAATGAAGAGGGAGAGAAATCGTTCAATGATTATTTAAAACGCAAAGGCGAAGGCCCTGTTCATGAATGATATTTCAAATTAATCAGGCCAGTTTCAAAATTCACTGGTTGAAAAAAATAAGGGAGCAGGTTGCTCCCTTATTTTTTTATAATCATAGCCGTTGGAAAATTCTTTTCCCGTTCGCTATTTCGTCAATGGTGTCTTCTTCAGGACATCACCCTTCGGGGAGAACTTAACTTTGTAATTCACCGTCCCCTTCTTTAAATGCATCTCATAATTTAAAACGTTGTCGGGGCCATCTACTTTTGTGATTTCTGTAATGACGAAACCAACAAAATTTGTCGCTACCGAAGTCTGTACCTCTTTGGGCAACTCAGATTCGATCATGATGGTCTCTGTTTCCAGCCATTCTCCTTTGGAATTGAAATTGGCAGACATGCCTACTCCTTTGTCTTTAAAAGTGACTTCATAGTCCTTCTTTTCCATTTTATAAGCGACTGAAGTTGCAGCAGGAAACTTTTTTGTGAAAGACTCCTTTACCGAGGCAGGAACTTTCTCTGATGGAACCGTTTGGGTATAACCCAACAAGGCGAACAACAGGCATACTGATAACAATATAGTGATTTTTTTCATGATGTAATTGCTTTTTAGGTTAATGGTTTAATGGATTAAAAAATGTTTATTCCGGCGGAAATTTGGATGCCTATCTGGAGTTTATGAACTATTGTTAGTCGTGGAGGGCACTCTTATTTTCTTATGCCCCAGAAATCTCTGAATGCTCTTCGTTGTGCCTCCATGTCATGGTTGAATTTTGCCCGGAAGGAAAGCCATTGATCTCTTCTGTTTTCATCAAAATCTCCCAATTGCTGTTTCATTTCCCTGTTTTGCTTCTCCATCTCAGCCAGTCTCCGTTCGTCCCTGCCCCTGGTATCATTTGTTTCTTTTGCGATCCTTGCCTTGTATTCAGCAATGTTCTGTTCATTGACAATGATTTTTTCTTCAGATTCTTTTTTGAATTGCTGAATTGAATCCCTGATCGCCAGGTCCAGCTCTTGTTGTGCCAATTCCACTTGTGCCTGTGCCTTGTCAACTTTGTCAGTTGCGTTTTCCACCTTTGTGGCCGATGAACGGCAACCGGTCATGGTTATCCCCGACAGAAGCATTGCTAGGGCAAGGGTACTGATAACTTTTTTCATTCTGTATTTTGTTTTGGTTGGTTTGGAAATTGAGTTGAAGTTTTCCGGGCATCTCAACAGGGGCAAAATTATATCACCCCGGTCACGAAACCATTACACAATTTTCAGAATATCTTACATCATTCACACATTCCGGAAAAGCCAACCTGGTTGTCTGGTTCGCATGGGATTAACACACCGGGATTTGCCGGAAATTTTGGATCAGGAGGAATTTCCGGGGGAGGGGTAGCAAAGCACAAAAATCACATTTCAGATCTCACATTTTTTACCCCCAATTTTTATCTTCATCTTTGGTTTTATCGCATTGAACAATCTCACCAGTTGTTCAACCTCTGAATAGATTCCCTTCGTTTTGTCAACATCAAGCAAGTTGATACGAATCAGATAATCAAGCCAAAACAGGGTTTCGTCACACTCCTCTACGACAATACATATTTTGGCATAAGACTCTGCATCGGAGCGTGCACGGGTTGCAGCCCGGAAATTTGCAGCCACGGATGATGAACTCCGAATAATCTGATTCACACCCGGGCGGATGATCCAGGAAACCTTTCTATCTTTCAATAGCCAATAAACTTTCGCTGTCATCTGAATGGTTCTTTCATGCAGCTGGTCGTTAAATTCAGACTTGTCCTGATTTTCCCTTGTGTCCACTCCTATTTATGTTTTATCAGGGTTGTGGCATAAAAGTGACGGGTTAATACACGTTTTTTGAATATGAAATGTGACATGTGAAATCTGAAATCCGAAATTCCTTTCCCCCCAGAAAGTCCTTTTGATTCGAAATTTTGTGCAATTAAATGAGGACAATGGCCCGGGAGATATACCCGGCCCGAACTTTACGCGTGGCAATGCAGGAGGTGATGATATTACCCTATTGAACGCAATTACCGGGCAATGGTGAATTTTCCGCGATCAATTCTGTTCTGACCGCTAATCGAATAAAGGTAAAGCCCTGCCGGAAAATCCTCAACGGAAAATTGAAAAACGTCTTTCCCGTTTTGCTGCGGGTGAATGGCTATGTGCCTCACTTCTCTTCCCCGAGCATCAAATATGGTCAGGACAGACGCTCCCGAAACAAAATCACTCATGGGAATATTGACAATACTGGTTGCAGGATCGGGAAAGCATCTGCGGTTCAAACCCGGAAAGGAATTGTTATCAATTCCAGTCGATAAAGAAAATAAAAGATCATCTGCAAACATCACAGAACCCAAATGATAATCAGATCCGGTGACGGGACCAGTAATTGAAATCTGGATAATCGCCAGATCGGGAACATCGCCGGTCATGTAGGTTAACGGAACTGTTAAATGAGTATATGAACCAACGGTAGCCGGAAGTGCAGCGGCTCCCTGGGCAACCGGGTTGCCGGCTTTTTCCAGCCCTACGTTGACTGAAAACTTGTCACCGCCGATGGAGGTGAATTTATAAAAGAGTTCAAAAGAGTGGTATTGTTCGGAGATGGGAAAGCCTGTACCCCCGGTTCCGCTCTGGATCACAGGTCCCATCGGCGTACCAAATAAGTTTACAACCTCCCCGCGCAGGGCATAGGAACCCGAATGGCGGTCGGTGGTTTGGGTAACATTTACCAGGCCAGCCGGAAACGCATTGGATGTAACCCAACCGTCGGGGTCGCCTGAAGTCCAGTTTTCGAAACCCGGATTTGTTATCTGGGCCATGACGGCCATGGCATGGCAGCAAAGAACTGCGGTTAAGGCGATCAGTATCTTTTTCATGGTTTTTATTTTAGTTTTTTTACTGAATCCAGGCTGCAAATGCATCTTTTTGTTTTGTAAATATAGTCAGAAAAAAATCAGATTGGGTGGAAAATATTTATTAAATTGCACTCTGTTTGAAAGTCAAAGTGGCATTAATAATGAATCCATCCTGTAAAAAAGAAAAATCATTATGAAAACGTTTGCTTTGGTTATTGCCCTCATGTTGTTTTACCAGGACAACTTCTGTCAGAAACCTTTAATGGCCCCGGTCATTCCGTCCAGGTCTTCCGACTCCCCGACATCAATAAAAAATTTCGACCATGACATCGCGCTGATCAAACCATTGATCAATGTGAATGATTCCAATGGCGGGTACTACCAGGAATACTGGTATTTTTCCTTTCACAGCATGTATTGCGGCGCAACGGTGAAGAATACCGGGAATGTTGCCTCCACGCATGTTTTCCTCGAAATGAAGATCTTCGATAATTCAAACAGTTACCTTCACTCCTTTTTTTCCGACACCATCGCCACGCTGAACCCGGGTGAGACACAAACCATAAACATCCCGGGGCAGCTGGGGTTTCAACAGTGGATTGGAAACAGCACCATCGACCACATGGTTTTTCTTGCCAGGTCCGATTCTCTGGATGCCAACCCGGCCGACAACCAGCAAACGGTACCGTTCCCGGTTTTAACTTTTTATGACTGGACCCTGGTCGCCAGGTCGGTGAATCCCATTGGCACCCGCGTGATCGGGCAGCCGGGCGGCTTTCAGTCGGGCGATTTCATTGGTTTCACCTGCAACACGGATAGTTCCTGGCATCGGGCTTACTACCTGAAGTGCTACCTGAAAGCTCCCTGGACCGAACCCATTGGCATCACTGCCATGCTTTATGAAAACAGGAGGATGGTTGATTCCATCGCCGTTATGCTCCCCTCCCCTCCTCAATCCGGGTGGGTTTTTTCCAATCCGTTCTTTTTTACCGCACTCCAGCCTGACAGCACCTATTATGCCGGCATTAAATTCACCCTGCCGGCCGGTGGAAGTTTCAGCCTCGGCTCCGACACCTCCGTATATCATCATTTCAGTAAAGAGTCGATCGCCCGGGTGAACGGGAATTGGACTTCCCTGGATTTCATTCCTGTGATGGAACTGGTATGTGATCCTGAAGGGATCGCCGAAAAAGTGAACAATGGCCCGGTGGTCTTCCCAAACCCGGCCAGCAGTGAACTCTATGTCGAAAACGTCAGGGATGCAAAAGTCGAACTCTTCGACCTTGCCGGCAGACTCCTTTTGACAGACATGCAAACCAGTCCCGACAGGAAACTGGATGTTTCAGGCTTCCCTTCCGGGATATATCTCCTCCGAATTACCAGCAAAGAGAGAACCATCGGGCAAAAAGTGGTTATCCGGGATATACAGGATTGACATGGAAAACACCTGAAGAAAAATAATTCCTGGCAAGCCATCATCATTCGCCCGATCCTCCCGGGAAAAAAACACCAGCCAAAGAACCTATGGCTTGGTTTAATGATACCTTTGTGTTTTATTAAAACTTAGTCTAAATAAGAAATATATGAGAAAAATCATTGTACTCATTTGCATATTCCTCCTTTCATCCATTGTCTCCCTGCTTTTCGGACAAAGCACCTCCCTTCGTCCCACCCGGGTTGGCAAGGCAGTCTACTTTGATATTTCACCCTCCTTGCTGGACATGCCAATGGTTAAGCCGGATAAAAAGGCATCCGGCGGAGAGGAAGAGTGGGGAAAGCAGATTCCCAATAAAATCGGTAAAAAGGAATTCCTGCACCTTCAAACCACCCCTTTCAACCTCCCGGAGGACCCAGTATGGCAGAAGCAGGGAGCTACCGACGCCCCTTTATCTGCCGCCCCAATTCAGAACTTTGACGGAATGACCAACATCCTGGGATACTACCCCCCGGATACACAGGGAGATATCGGTATCGACAAGTATGTCCAGGTGGTCAATGTCAACTTCGCCATTTACTCCAAAACAGGAGGCCTTCTGTATGGCCCTGCTAATTTAAACACGGTCTGGACCGGCATCCCTGAACCATGGAACAGCACCAACAGCGGAGATCCCGTGGTGCTCTACGACCAGGCAGCGGACCGCTGGATGATCACGCAATTTTCGTTGCCTCCCGGGTACAGTCAATGCGCCGAACTAGTCGCCATTTCGCAAACATCGGATCCTACCGGTGCCTGGTACCGGTACGTTTTTCAATATGGAAGCACCATGCCCGACTATCCAAAATTCGGTGTATGGCCTGATGGATACTACATGTCGACCAATCAATTTGCCTTTGGTAATGACTGGGCCGGTGCAGGCGCCAGCGCATTCGAACGTACAAAAATGCTTGCAGGCGACCCCACGGCGCAAATGATCTATTTTGACCTCACAGCCGCAGGCGATCCTGCCGGCATGCTGCCATCCGACTGGGACGGCATTGCACCGCCGCTGGCAGGCGAGCCCAACCACTTTACCTATTTCAACGACTGGTCTTCACTGACTGAGAATTACCTGAGGATATGGGACTTTCACGCCGACTGGGCAACCCCCGCCAACTCCACATTCAGCCAGGTGGCAAGCCTGGCTGCCGCCCCGTTTAAATCAAGCCTGTGCACCGATCCCAATGGCCGCGGACAATGCATCCCGCAACCGGGGACATCGGTTCTGCTCGAAGATCTGTCCGACCGCCTGATGTACCGCCTGCAGTACCGTAATTTCGGCGGTTACAGGGCCATGGTCACAAACCATACCGTGGATGTGGACAATACCGGACATGCAGGAATACGCTGGTATGAATTGCGCAACACAGGAGCAGCCTGGTCCATTTACCAGCAGGGCACGTGGGCGCCCGACAATGACCACCGCTGGATCGGAAGCATCGCCATGAATTCCGTTGGTGATATTGCCCTCGGGTATTCAGTCTCAAACGGAACGAGCCTCTATCCAAGCATCCGTTATACGGGCCGCAAACCCGGGGATCCGCTAGGAACGATGACCGTTGCAGAACAAAATGTGATCAGCGGGTCGGGTTCACAAACCGGTATTTATGCAAGATGGGGCGATTACAGCATGATGTCGGTCGATCCGGCCGACGACATCACCTTCTGGTATACCACCGAGTACGTCCAGGTGACAGGCGAGACCTCATGGAAAACACGGATCGCCTCCTTTCTTATTTCGAATGCGCCTTCTGCACTGTCGGCAAATGCCACAGCAATATTGACGACAACGGCAACGTTAAAAGGGAGTGTCAATCCTCACGGGCTGGCGACCACTTATCATTTTGAGTACGGGCCCACCTCCGCATATGGCAGCGTAACACCGACTGTTTCTGCCGGTTCAGGATCTGCTGCTGTTCCTGTCACCGCTGCTGCAACAGCGCTTGTCGCAGGCGTCACCTGCCATTTCAGGCTGGTTGCGTCAAACAGCGACGGCACTTCGAAAAGCAGCGAGCTGACCTTTACTCCCGGGATACCGGTCCTTTCCACAACCGCAGCTTCCTCGGTCACGGTAAACACAGCCAGTTCGGGAGGAAACATCTCCTCCGACGAAGGGGTTGCAATTACATCCCGCGGGGTTTGCTGGAGTACCGCATCAAACCCAACCCTCGCCGACAGCCATACGACGAACGGGACAGGTACGGGCTCTTTTACCAGTTCGATAACCGGGTTGCTGCAAAACACCACTTACCATGTCAGGGCTTATGCAACCAACGCGACCGCCACCTCCTATGGAAATGACCTTACTTTCACGACCAGTCCCTGGGCTGTGGCAATGACAACAACAAATCCCTCTGCGATCACGACAAATTCGGCCGGTTCAGGCGGAACCATCACCTCCGACGGAGGGGTTGCAATAACGGCACGCGGGGTTTGCTGGGGAACAGCCTTGAATCCGGCCATTACAGGCAGTCATACAACAAATGGCAGCGGTACCGGAGTTTTTACAAGCGCCCTCGCAGGACTGCTGGCCTCGACGTACTACCATGTACGGGCTTATGCAACCGGTTCAGTGGGTACGGCATACGGGAATGACATCCTTTTTTCGACTGTTTGCGTAACCGCCACACCCCCGGTAAACGAGGGATTTGACGCAGGGTTAATTCCACCCTGCTGGTCGCAGGCCGATCACCAGGGAAATGGCCAGGTATGGCAGTTTGGAACCATCTCAAATTATGGTACTGATAATCCTGTTTTGACAGGAACTTATGCGTATATCAACAGTGATGCCTATGGAAGCGGGAATTCCCAGGACGCTGACCTTATCTCCCCGACGATTGATTTGTCAAACTATACAACGGCATCGTTATCTTTCAATTACTATTTCCTTTGGTACGATCCATCTTCAGCCACCCTGTCATACAGCATCAACAACGGATCAACCTGGGTTGACATTCTGAACCTGACGGGAAGTTCGGCGAATCCTGCAAATTTCACCCAACAGATTCCGGCCATTACCGGCAAGTCCCAGGTGAAATTCAAATGGAATTATACCGGAACGTATGGCTATTACTGGGCCATTGACGATATCCGGATTACCGGGTTGCCTGTAAACAGCCAATTGTCGAACATCACAGTCCCCAACGCCGCCTCGAATTGCTACAATGCCACCCAGACGATCACTTTAGCCGGTTCAGCAACCACGTTTACAGTTCAGAATGGCGGCAGCGCCACGTTTATTGCAGGGCTTAAAGTCGACATGCTCCCCGGGGTAACCGTCCAGCCGGGCGGGTACCTGCATGGTTATATCGCACCCTCCGGGCCATTCTGCACCACCCCTGCCAACATGCCCGTCAACCCGGGGGATCAGCCTGAAATCAGCCCGGAAACTTCGATGCCTTTTATCGAAAACCTCTTCAAAGTCTATCCGAACCCGACCACGGGAGCTTTCACCCTTGAATTGAACGGGCTGGACGAGCGGGAAAAAATCAGGGTTGATATTTACGGCATGAAAGGCGAATCGGTCTTCTCAACCGAACTGTCCGGGGCAACGAAACACGAACTCACTTTGTCGGGCAAGCCTGCCGGAATTTACCTGGTGAAGGTTTCTTCAAATAAAACCATCGGTGTGGCGAGAATTGTCAGGCAATAGGGATAAGGTGACTGATATGAACCTGCATATCGTATAACTTCTTATCTTGTGATACTTTTAATTCATAAAACAAACGGGTATGAGAATAGTTACAATTCTGACAGCACTGATCCTCTTCATCGGCATCCGGGAGGCGATGGCTCAAACCAGAATTATCACAGGAAAGGTTACCTCTTCCGAGGATAAAAGCCCGATTCCCGGGGTTACAGTTCTTTTGAAAGGGACCTCGACCGGCACCAGCACCAATGGGGATGGAAAGTTCACCCTCCCGGTGCCTGGCGGACATATCATCCTGGTTTTCTCCTGCATCGGGATGAAAACAGAGGAGATAACCCCTGGGGAATCGAACCTTCTGAACATGGTGCTTCAGCCTGCCCTGACGACAATGAAAGAGGTAGTGGTGACTGCACTGGGCATTCCCAGGGATAAAAAATCCCTGGGTTATTCCACCCAGGAGGTCAACCGCGATGTGATCGAGAAGGTAAAGACCGACAATTTTATAAACCTGCTGTCGGGGGAGGTTGCCGGGATACAGGTTCGTACCACGACGAATATCGGTGGTTCGACAAATGTACTCCTTCGCGGGATAAAATCGCTGGAAGGCAACAACCAGGCGCTTTTTGTCATTGACGGCGTGCCTGTCAGCAATGAAAACACCAATACCCTCGACCAGCAGGATGCGGGAGAGGGATTTGACTTCGGGAATGCAGCCTCCGATATCAACCCCGACGACATCGAGTCGATCAATGTTCTGAAGGGTGCGGCAGCCACTGCACTCTACGGATCCCGCGCAGGCAATGGCGTGATCATGATCACCACCAAAAAAGGGGGCAGCAAGGGAGATGGCGAGGGTAAGAAGAGTGTACATGTGACCCTGAACTCAGGAATTAAAGTCGGGTTTGTCGATAAAAGCACCTTCCCCTCCTACCAGCAGGAGTATGGCGCGGGTTACGGACATTATTACGAAGGTCCGGGCAAATACTGGTACATGCGCGATCTTTTCGGGGACGGGAAGCTTGAACAGTGTGTCGTAACATCCGAAGATGCTTCCTTTGGTGCTCCCTTCAATCCTAACCTCCTCGTCTATCAATGGGATGCATTCAATTCACTGTCACCCAATTATCATAAAGCAACCCCGTGGGTCGCAGCTGAAAACGGGCCGATCACCTATTTTAAAAACCCGACGACCTACATGAATTCTGTTTCCATTGAAAATGCATTCAAGGCCGGCAACATCCGCCTGTCATATACCAATTACAAACAGGACGGCCTGCTCCCCAACAGTGAGATGGTCAAGAATAATGTGCTGTTAAACGGTTCCTGGAGCATCAACGACCGCATGACGGTTACCGGCAGCGCCAATTACATTGTTTCACAGAATCAGGGCCGGAATGAAACCGGATATGGCACAAGCAGCATCCTGTCGTTGCGGCAGTGGACACAGACCAATGTTGATATGAAGGAACAAAAGGATGCTTATTTTCAGACAAAGCAGAACATGACCTGGAATTGGGCGGATCCGACCGACCTGACACCAATTTTCTGGGATAATTATTACTGGACAAGGTATGAAAACTATGAAACCGACGGCAGGAACAGGTTCATCGGGTATGCCACGCTGGACTATAAAGTCACGGCCTGGCTCGATCTCTTCGGGAGGATGTCGGTGGATATGTACAATGAATTGCAGGAGGAACGAAAAGCGACAGGCAGTGTTCCCGGGCAGTTCGGTATCGGGTATGGCATGGATGGCAGCCTCGGAAAAAGTTACCAGCCATCTGGTTATCTCAGGAGAGATATCACTTTCAGCGAGTACAATTATGACCTGATGGCCAATTTCAACAAGGAATTCCTGAAATTCTTCAGCATCAAGGGAATTCTTGGCATGAATATCCGGAGGACCAACCAGGACCGCCTGGTGACGGCAACAAACGGAGGATTGATCGTACCCGGGATCTATACCCTCCAGAACAGCTTAGGCCCGTTGCCCCTTCCCAATGAACTTGCATCCAAAGTTGGGGTGAACGGCATTTATGCCAGTGCCTCACTGGGCTATCGCAGCCTTGTTTACCTGGACCTTACGCTTCGCCGTGACCAGTCGTCCACATTGCCGGAAAATAACAGCGTGTACTACTACCCTTCCATTGCAGGAAGTTTTGTCTTTTCCAACCTGGTTAAAAATGCGAAATGGCTTTCGTTCGGCAAGGCCCGGTTAAATTACGCTTCGGTGGGGAACAGTGCCCCCTTTGATCAGCTCGTCGACAGCTACAACATCGCCACTCCTTTCGGAAGCCCCGTCACCTATGTCCCCGAAGTCAAAAAGAACCCTGATTTGAAACCTGAAATGACCCACAGCATCGAGGGCGGACTTGAAATGAAGTTCTTCGGAAAAAGAGTTGGGTTTGATTTTGATCTTTACAGAACAAATTCGGTTGATCAGATCGTGCCTCTGCGGGTTTCAACGGCTACGGGTTATTTTTACAAGGTGGTCAATGCCGGAACGATTGAAAATAAAGGCATTGAACTGGCCTTAAATGCGATCCCTGTCAAAGCGGGATCTTTCAGCTGGAGCATCACGGTCAATTGGGCCAGGAACAGGAATAAAGTCGTTTCCCTGGCGCAGGGGGTTCAGAACATGCAGCTGGGTTATTACCAGGGAGGTGTTTCTATCAATGCCATGGTGGGGCAGCCTTACGGGGTTATCGAAGGCACCGATTTTGTTTACCTGAACGGTCAGAAGGTGGTCGATCCCGCAACAGGGTATTACAAGGTTACCGGGAAATCAGACAACGTGATCGGGAACGTGAACCCCGACTGGACCGGCGGGATGAGGAACATCTTCACCTATAAGAGCTGGGCCCTGGGTGTCATGGTGGATGTGTCAAAAGGCGGCGATATCTTCTCCCTCGACATGGCTTACGGACTGGCGACGGGTCTTTACAAGGAAACGGCCTATTTGAATGACCTGGGCAACCCCGTAAGGAACCCGGTGGTCGGGGATCCTGTGGGCGGCTATGCTTCGAACAGCGGCGGCTTTATCAACCCCGGCGTAAACCCCGATGGAACCCCTAACGAAACCAGGGTAAATGCGGAGAATTACGGGGCTTTCGGATACCTGTCCAATCCCAACAAAGCATTTGTGTATGATGCCACTTTCATAAAACTCAGGGAGATCTCCCTCTCCTATGCAATTCCCGCATCGGTGCTTAAAAAGACTTTCCTTACCGGAGTTACCATCAGTGCGGTGGCATCCAACGTATGGATCATCTTCAAGAATCTGCCGTATGCCGACCCTGAGTCAGGTCTCGGCTCAGGCAACCTGCAGGGATACTCAACCAGTTCCCTGCCATCGACCAGGGATTTCGGTTTTAATTTAAAATTCGCATTTTAACCTGATTGCTATGAAAAAGATATTCGCTTTGATGGTCATTGTACTTGCTTTTTCTTCCTGTAAAAAACTGCAGGACCTCAATACAAACACAAAAAACCCCCTGGTGGTTTCAGGAGAATCGCTCTTTACAGGGGCCGAGGTGAACCTGTTTCAGCAGATGGTAACCCCAAACGCAAATTACAATATCTGGCGGTTGATCGCTCAGCAATGGACCGAAACCACCTATACGGATGAAAGCAACTATGACCTGATCGACCGCACGATCCCTGACAATCACTGGAACTGGCTCTATCAGTACGTCATAAAGGATCTGGACCAATCCTCGAAAATCATTTCATCCACAACCTACCTGGATGACCCAAGCCCTGCAGTGAAAAAAAACCGCCTTGCCCTCGTTGAGATCCTGACGGTTTACAGCTGGAGCATCCTTGTTGAAACTTTTGGCAACGTTCCCTATTCACAGGCGCTCAACATTGAAAATCTTTCACCGAAGTACGACGATGGTTTGACGGTTTACAAGGATCTTATCCGGCGGCTTGACGCTGCCATTGTTCAACTTGATCCGCTGTACGGCAGTCTTGACCAGGCCGACCGGATGTATTATGGAGATGTGGCTGCCTGGTTGAAATTCGCGAACTCCCTGAAACTGAGGATGGGGATGCTCCTTTCTGACGTCGACCCGGTTTTTGCCCAAGCTACCGTGGAAAGCGCTGTTTCCGACGAGAATGGCCTGATCGCGTCAAACCTTGATAATGCAAGACTTATTTACCTGAGTTCACCGCCCAATACAAACCCGATCTGTGACGAACTTGTTGCCAGTGGCAGGCATGATTACATCCCTGCAAATACACTGGTGGATACGATGAACCGGCTGAATGATCCGCGGCTGCCATTTTATTTTACCCAGGTTGACACGTCATCGACCAGTGAGCCAAAACTCGTTTATGCCGGGGGTATATACGGGGAATCAAATGATTTTACACAGTACTCTCATGTTTCCGACAACATACAGGTTCCGACTTTTGAGGGGCTCATCTTTGATTATGCTGAAACGGAGTTTTTACTTGCCGAAGGCGTTGAACGCAAATTCAACATGGGAGGAGGGTCGGCCAAAGACCATTACAACAATGCGATCCGTGCTTCTGTCAGCTATTGGGGCGGGTCCGAGGAGGACATCAAATCCTACCTGGCAGATCCGAGGGTTGCCTATTCCACTGCGCCGGGTGATTATAAACACAAGATCGGCTTCCAGAAATGGATAGCGCTGTATAACCGGGGATTTGAAGCATGGACGGAATGGAGAAAATTTGACTACCCTGTCCTGTTGCACCCCCCAAGAGCCGTGTCACCGGTTCCGGTACGATTTACCTATCCCGTTGAAGAGCAAACGCTGAACGGGTCAAATTATGCAACAGCATCCGCTGCAATAGGCGGTGACCTGGTGTCCACAAAACTTTTCTGGGATAAGCACTGACACACCGTTACCAGAGGTCAAAAAAGTCATGGTTGCCTGCACCACCCGTTGAACAGGACTTATTGAATCACCAGCTTTTTAACTTCAATGCCCGCTGCAGTCTGTATTTTAACAAGATATATCCCCGGGGAGAGTGAATTTACATCCAGTTCAGCCGGATTCTGCTGCCTGAAATTTTTAGCCAACATTTGTTTCCCGGTCAGGTCGAAAATGGATACCATGATCTGATCCGACGATTTCCCTGCGTTTTCAATGGTGATATGATGACGTGCCGGGTTGGGATAAATACCATAAACAGCGCCTGGGACAATGGATTCCTGGATATAAACACCATATCCCCCGTTGGTGGTTTTCAAAATGGTTCCCGCACTCCCTGCCACATATCCTGTGGTGACATCGGTAAATGAAACCGAATACAATGAATTAATTGTTCCACTCACCTGGGCAATCCAGTTTGCACCTCCATCAACCGTTTTCAGGATGGTTCCCGTATCGCCAACAGCATAACCCGTATCAACCTGGGGAAAATAGACAAACTCAATTCCATTGGCTGTTCCGCCCGACTGGGCAGTCCAGGAAGTGCCTCCGTTGATGGTTTTTAAAATGGTCCCGGCATCGCCGACCGCATAGCCCGTATTGACATCGGTAAAACAAACCGACCATAAGTCATTCGATGTTCCGCTTGCAAGGGTAGTCCATGTTGTCCCCCCGTTGGTGGTTTTCAGGATGGTTCCGGCACTGCCTGCGATGAAGCCTGTGCCGGTTTCGGGGAAGCTGACAGAGTAGAGGTCATTGGTTGTTCCGCTTGACACTGCAGTCCAGTGTAAGCCTCCATCTACGGTTTTTAAAATTGTTCCGCTCATACCCACCGTAAAACCGTTGCCGGCATCTTTAAAATAGCCGGACCACAGGTCATTCACCGTCCCGCTCGTTTGTGTAGTCCAGGTTGTGCCTCCATTTGTGGTTTTCAGGATGGTTCCAAGGCCTCCCATCAAATATCCCGTATTGGCATCAACAAAGAAAACCGAGTACAGGGGATTCAGCGTCCCGCCCTGCAAAGCGGTCCAGTCGGCACCTCCATTCGTTGTTTTTAAAATGGTTCCCGCATCCCCTGCAACGTAACCTGTATTCGCATTCGTAAAGTGAACCGACCATAAATCATTGCCTGTTCCGCTGTTTAATGATATCCAGGCAGTGCCGGCATCCACGGTTTTCAGGAAAGTGCCTGCATCCCCTACAACATAGCCTGTGCTGGCACCGGTAAAAAACATTCCTATGAGATAGGTGGAGACTCCACCCGGCATGGCTGTCCAGGTCGTGCCTCCGTTAACGGTTTTTAAAATGATCCCGGCATCACCTGCTGCATAACCAGTATTGTTTCCTGTAAAATAAACTGCGTACAAAGAGGTAGTTATTCCGCTTGACAACCTGCTCCAGGTCGTACCGCCATCAATGGTTTTTACGATGGTCCCTGAATCACCCACAGCATAACCCGTATTGACATCGGTAAAGTAAACCGAATAGAGGGCATTGGTTGTGCCGCTATACAAAGCGGCCCATGTAGTGCCTATATTGATGGTTTTCAATATGGTTCCACTGTCGCCAACCGCATAACCGGTATTTGTGCCGGCAAAGAAAACCGACCACAGATCATTGGCTGTGGCGCCCGACTGATCTGTCCAGCTGGCACCTCCGTCTTTCGTTTTCAGGATAATCCCCCCGCTTCCTACTGCATAACCCCTGCTGGTACTGGTGCAATACACAGCATACAGGTCGTTGGAGGCTGAGGGTGATAAATCAGTCCAGGTTGTTCCTCCATCCGTGGTTTTTAAAATGGTTCCATAACCCCCTGCGGTAAAGCCGGTATCGGCGACGGGAAAGTGCACCGACCATAAATCATTATCCGTTCCCCCCGGAACTGCGGTCCACTTTGTGCCTCCATCCGTGGTTTTTAAAATGGTTCCGTAGTCACCCACCGAATAACCGGTATTGGCATCGGTGAAGGAAACCGACGACAACACATTGCCTGTAGGCAAAGGGTTTTTCCATGCCCACTGTGAATAGGCAAAGAGTGATAACATTGACAGGGAAAGTAAAAAGAAACTCTTTTTCATATTTATAACTATTAATTTATCACACTGCATTACCTGCTTTGGAATCCGGCACTGTTTATCCGGTTGATTGCGCACCGGTTCCGCGCCATAAAGGTACAAAAAAAAGGAAAAGGAACAGGAACCGGATACTTTGAAAACGCTCAACAGATTTAGGTAAACAATGGCTTACCAGGGTTCAATAAAAGCTTTTCAGTAAAACCATAGCCGATATCAAATATTTCCCCTGCCTTTTGAATGTCGAAGAGCCCGTAGCTGTCCAATTCCTTTGGCTCGATGAATAAACTGCATCCATCGGAGGAGCGGTTGACCTTTTCCCGAAAACTTAAGTGTATTGCCCGGTCCATGATATCAAAAACACCCTCTCCGGGTTTAAATGATTTTATAGGATTGACATGAATACATACCACATTCTGCTTATTGCCGCTGAAAGGCTCAACAGGCAAGTTATTTGACAGGCCGCCGTCAACATAAGGCATCCCGTGGATTATCACAGGCGGGAACACAACAGGGATGGAACTGGAGGCAATAACTGCATCAATGATGTTTCCATGGTTGAATATGCGCTGGCTGCCATCTGTAAAACTGGTTGCAGTCGCATAAAAAGGGATTGGAAGATCTTCGAATTGTTTATATCGCAAATTTTTCTGTAAAAATATCCTGATTTTTTTCATAGACATCAGCCCCATCTTAAAACCGTTCAGGGAGAGCATGCTTAATTTCAGGTTTTCAATGAAGATGTCTTTAATTTCATCAGGGGAAAAACCACAGGCTAAAAATGCCCCCGCAATGGCACCTGAACTCGTACCGGAAATTTCAGCAGGACAGATACCGCTTTCCTGCAATGCTTTCACTGCTCCCAAATGGGCAAAACCCCGACAACCCCCGCCGGAAAGCACAAAGAATTTTTTTTCCATATCATACTGGTTGAGATGATCCTTCTTCCGCGATTTATGAAACCATTACACCCCCGTCTGAAATGAGGCACCTTCAATCACAATGAATCTGCACCTGAACAAAGGTTCATCTTTTCGTTACCATTAACATTACACAATTCATGGAAAGAGTTATATGATTCACACCTTTCCTGAAATAAATCTGGCCCTCTTGCCCAAGTTATTGTTTAATGATCTTTGCAGTTTCAGATCTGTTACCGGAAATCACACGGATAACATAAACGCCTGCCGGTCTGCCTGACAGCGAGAATTGATGTTCGCGCTCCCCGGTTATAACCGCTGTAACCACCTTTTCTCCCCACATTCCATATATTTCCACATTTGCCTTATCAGTCTGAACAACTCCTGTGAAATCAAGAATGAAGTTCCCTGTGGTGGGATTCGGGTTAATTTTGAAAAAAGATTGAGCGATGCTCCCAGTTTCCGCATCCCCGGTTGCTAAAGTTGCAGGCATGGAAGGATAGAGACAGTAAGGGCCTGCCGGAGCAATGTAGCCCCACATGGAACATCCTTCCTGAACTGTCGTTCCCGGCAGAAATGATATTTTCTGACCTGCGATGAAGGTCGCATTGCCTCCGGGCAAGAGATAAAACAGGGTTCCGTTCCCGGCAACAGTGATAACCTGTGTCGCATTATAACATTTCGTTTGACCGTTTCCGACAATTACATTGGTTATAGTCTGGGTTGCAGGAGGGTTGTTGACCGGAGGCAGTACAATTACAGGTTTTAGTGTATCCCTTTTACATCCATTAATGTCTGTAACCGTCAATCTTGTCATGTAAGTCGCTTGTGTTGCATAGAGATGAGTTGGATTGCTTAATGATGACATCTGGCCATCACCAAAGTCCCATGTCCAGCTGACAATGATCCCGGAAACAGAAAACGAAAGGTCTGTAAAGGTCGCAGGTGTACCCTGGTGAACCGTATCTGTTTTAAAATTTGCAATCGGATGCTGATTTACGGAGACTGTTTTACTAATGGTATCGGTGCATCCATAATTGTTAACAATACCCAGGGTGACCATAAAAGTCCCCGGAGAGGAGAAAACATGTACCGGATTTTGTGCGGAAGAGGTATTGGCTGCTCCAGACAGCGGATCTCCGAAATTCCAGTACCATCCTACAATTGACCCACCGCCGTTGGTCTGGGAAAAGTCAATAAACTGGACCGGTTGAAGTTCACAGGTAGCGCCTGATACAAAGAAATTTGCAATAGGAGCCGGAACACTCGTCACATTTTTTTCAATATAAGCGTTGCACCCAGTCGATGTGGTTACAGTCAACCTGACAACGTGGGCAGTTGCGGAACCGGCATATGTGTGCGAAACATTCGGGTTGCCCGGGAAGAGGATCATTAGTGGAGGTGATCCATCTCCAAAATCCCAAACCCATGAAGCGATATAGGCAGAAACCCCCGGGGGCACGAAGGATTGATCAGTAAATGTCACCGGATTGCCGATGCAGTTCGTTGTTGAAAAGGAAAAATTTGCTACTGGTTTCGGTTTTACCAGCACCTGTTTTGTAACACTGTTGGTACAGCCGTTGGAATTGACTACTGTGAGGGTTACATTGTAGAGGCTATAGGTAAAATAAGTATGCACGGGCGAGGACTGGGTACTGAATCCCCCGTCGCCGAAACTCCAGTTATAGTTGATGATTACGCTGCCAGGGGAGGTAACCGATAAGTCGGTAAACTGGGTTGAACTCCCTTCGCAGGATTCCGTATTGCTGAAATTGGCAACAGGCAACATGTTGATGGTAATGATTGATGTATATATATCGGAACATCCATTCACATTGGTAACAGTGAGGTTTACCGTGAATATTCCGGCAGCGGAAAATATATGTGATGGATTCTGAAGGGTGGAGGTATTGTTTAATCCTGTTGCGGGATCGCCAAAATTCCAACGCCACGATTGTATGTTTCCGCCCCCGTTTATTTGTGAGAGATCAGTAAACTGAACGGCTTGACCGGCACAGGTAACATTGGAATTGCTAAAACCGGCTACAGGATGTGCAAGTACCTGGACCTGATGACTGGAAGACACAGATCCTGTGCTGAATTTAACCGTTCTGGTTACAGTATAGGTTCCCGGACTGGCATATAGATGAGTGGCAAAAACCGGCAATGATGCCGGAGGCAGGTACGTGTTGACGATGCCGTCGCCAAAATCCCATGTCTCCATCAGGATGATTCCGCCGGGTGGGTCCGGTGTAAAATGCATGGTATCGTTTGCACACCGGGGGGAATCAGTTGTGAACAAGGCCGATTGAGCATACGTTTGAAACAGGATAAAAATGAATAACCCGGATAAAAATGCTGCCTTTTTCATGTGAGGATTATTAAAGTAAGACTTATGTTTGGCAGTGCAATATAATTAAAAAAACAATCTTCTGTTGCAGCAGCATTTTCATCAAAGTCCGACGGTGTATTTTTCTTCTTCCGTGATACCTTTCCACTGGTCTGTCCTGAAGGGACTTGCGGGATACCCCTCTTTGTTAAACAGGCTATCTTTACCTGCGTCGTCGGCCCACCCGTATCTTACTGCCACAGGAATATTCACTGAATCACAGGATACAATTACCTCATCTCCTTCAATGAATGCTTTCGCAAAATGGAATATCCTGTCAGCTCCGGCAATCTCAAAACCTTTCAGGTACCCGTACTTGTCATTTGTCTTTAAACCGCTGCCTGTATTGTAAAAGGATAAGTATATGCTGTTTCCTTTCACCTTCATCGATTTAAAGAGGGGGCTGCAGCATACGATATTTTTCCCGTAGAGATTCTTCAATGCAACAGCAGCAAGGCGTTTACCAACATCCTGCTTGTTACGCGGGTGAATATCGGCTGAATCACCGATATCGGTAGTCACAGCCATGCCGGTGTTTGGCAGCGATAAGGTCATAAGCTGTGCCTCCCTGAGTTCAGCCCAGGTACTTCCGTTTTCGCTGTTGCCATTGTCTTCATTAAAGCTTGCCAGCTGCACAAAATAAAAAGGAAAATCGCCGGTTGCCCAGTGATCACGCCAGTCCCTGATCAACATCGGAAATGCCTTGCGGTATTGAAAAGCACGCACTGCGTTGGATTCACCCTGGTACCAGATGACTCCCTGCATCGCATAAGAAATGACCGGGTTTATCATGGCATTGTACAACAGAGAAGGGAAATCATTCGGCTCAACACCCTGAATTTTCATCGACATTGAATCCACTTTGAACGACCATTCACCGGCAAGTGAAATCTCTTTCCGGTTTACGATGATCTTCATGTCGGCAGGATTTCCGTAGATCCCGCCTCCGCCGCCGCCATCTTCCACCCTGATTGCCACTATATTCTTCCCGCTTTTTAAAATTTTTCCGGGCACCTCGTAGATCCTTTTTTTATTCCATACAGAAGCAGAGCCAACCAGTATCCCGTTCACATAGGTCCGGTCATTATCATCGATCATTGCAAGGTGTATCTCAGCAGGTTTACCTTCTTCCTCCCTGCCCAGGGTGAAATTTTTCCGGAACCAGACCGAGCCATCGAGGTATTTCAGCCCTTTTATTTGTTTTTCCCACTGGCCCGGTAATTTCATCTGCGGCCAGTTGCTGTCGGGATAATCTGCATTCATCCATCGATCAACATCATCGAAATTATTGACGCTGCCCTGCAATGATTCGATCTTTTTCTTCAATTGGGATAAATATTTCTCAGATGCCTTTTTTTTTGCATCAGGCAATGAATCCTTGCTGATGGCAGACATCGCCGCTATGATATCTTTGAAATCATCGCTCTGCTCCAGTGCATTTTTGCTGGTCCAGGTCTCAACCACCGTGCCGCCCCATGTGGCATTGATGAGTCCGATGGGTACTTTTATTTCATTGAAGATCTGCCTGGCAAAAAAATACCCGACGGCGGTAAAATCACCAACGGTTTCAGGATTGCAGACCTCCCAGCGGCCATCTGTAAAATCATCTTCCGGGAAAGCGCTGATCTTTTTGGGAACCGCAAAATGCCGGATCTGAGGGTAGCTGGCTCCCGATATTTCTGTCTCTGCATCAGCAACAGATTTTACCATGAATTCCATGTTGGACTGCCCGCTGCAGATCCAGACCTCTCCAACCATTACATCCCGGAAAACAAGTTTGTTCCCGCCCATGATCACTAATTGAAAGGGACCGCCTTCCTTTTCAGGGTCTAAACGCACCATCCATTTCCCGTTGCTGCCGGTCTTTACTGATTTTGATTGCCGGTTGAATTCCACTACGACCTTTTCGCCGGGATCCGCCCAACCCCATACAGGAATAGCCTTGTTGCGCTGCAACACCATATGGTCACTGAAGATCGCCGGGACTCTCACGTTTCCAAAGCCTAAAAAGAAAGTAAAAAGGAACAATAAAAAAAAAACAGTTTTCTTCATAACAGGTTCTGATTGGCTCCTATATTTTTCCTATCCTTTTCAGTTCCCAAAAACACTTCGCTGTTGCGGAAATATCAAAAGCGGCATTATGAGCCTCGTCAAATCCGGTCCGGAATAATTTGTAATGCAACTCAGATAATTTAGGCCATTTATATCCATACGGGCCATTAAGGGCGCAATAGGTTGTCGTGCTTTCCATGGTGCATATTTTTTTCTTTGAGGGTATTGAATTCCGCATTCCATTCCTGAGAAATTCCGCGCCTACAATCTTTTCATCAAAGTTCATGTTGTGGGCAACAAGCACCTCTGCTTCATCAATCAGCGATTGAAAATCGAGTAAAACGGTAATCAACGATTTCCCGTCCCTGATTGCTCTCTCTGTTGAAATACCATGAATTTTTGAGGCATCTGAGGGAATAGTAAATCCTTCCGGTTTGATAATATAATCACCACCCAGTATTTTCCTGCCATTTCCGTCATAGTATAAGTAGGCTAACTGTACAAGCCGGGGCCAATTGTTCACGTCTGTTACCGGGGCTTTCCAGTTTTTTGGCAATCCGGTTGTTTCGGTGTCGAAGAATAGATACATAATCCGTTATGTTTAAATGCGGGTTGAAAATGGAATGCAAATTACAAATTATAATTGATCCAGGGGACCGGCAGTTTGATCTCATTTCACATTTCAGATTTCAGATTTCACACTTTTTACCCCCCTTCGTTTTGTCAACATTGCCTTATCCTTGTAAAAGCAGGTAGAATCCTTATAGAAGCAGGTAGAATCCTTATAGAAGTGAGTAGAATCCTAAAAAAAAAAAGTCGTTATAACCGTAACGAATTAATAAATAATACGTATCAGGCATAATAAATGTACTTGTAATGAAAACCAAAATGGAAAAACCAATCAAATTCGGTGAAGATGTGGAAGGATACAACATCCCGGTTTTAAACGAACGGGAAATACGGGCGGCAGCAGGAATGCTGTTTTTAGCCACCTTCACTTCATTAATGTTTATCCTGTTTAAACAGAACTTTGTCCCGATCAAGTATGTAATAACCATTTTCCTCACGGATTTTCTGATCCGGGTTTTTATAAATCCCCGGTTTTCGCCTACCCTGATTTTAGCACGTTTGATTGTCGGGAATCAAACACCCGAATATGTCGGAGCCGCCCAGAAAAAGTTTGCGTGGGTCATTGGTGTCGTATTGGCCGCTACCATGTTCTTCTTTTTCATTGTCGTAAATGCCTACAGCCCGATTACAGGTATTATCTGTCTTATTTGCCTGATATTCCTGTTTTTTGAATCAGTTTTCGGAATTTGCCTGGGATGTAAGTTTTATCCCCTCTTTTTTAAAGATAAAGTTCAATACTGCCCGGGCGAAGTGTGTGATGTCAAACAAAGACAGGATATTCAAAAGACCTCTGTGACTCAAGTTCTTATTTTGCTTGCCTTTATCGCATTCATCTTTTTAACAGTCTTTTTAATGAATGAAAGATTCAGGGAAAGACCTCACGATTTGTTTGGAAAGGACAATATTGAGAACCCGGATCCAAAGAAGTAAAGGCCTCCACTGGTCCCTTCATACTGATCTTCCTGTTCAATCACAAATGTAAGTTGTTGCTTTTCTATTCCACGGCAGCCGGCCAGTCAGGTGCAGGCTCGCTTGCCTGATTCACCTGTATTGTCGCCTGACGGCCTGGGTATGTACGTGTGGATTAACTTATTTATGGTTTATCTTATCCATTTCAACTTTGTTTGCCTGCATTGCTTCATCCATTGTCTTAAAATGTGCTTCGCTTTTCAATTTTTGAACAGATGAATCTATTTCAGATTTATTTAAACTGTCCTGTTTTGAAATAAAATCGGCGAGTTCAATGACGCCCGGTCCAGCTTGCAGTATCAACAATTCTGCAATTTGATTAAAGTAATCCGTTTCGAATTTTACTTTCGATGTGAGTTCAGCGATTTGCAGTAATTCTCCTGTATGATAACCGAATTCATGCGCTAAATCAGCGATATGAACATATGTGTCAAAATTTAAAGTTGCTTTTTCAGTGATTTTTAAAATGGATTTTACACTTTCATTGTGGTAAGTGGTTTGCTTCAGAATAGCTTTAATTCTCCTGATTGCATCATTCCTTTTTTGATCAACCTGACGAGACTCCGAAGAACCTTTACCTAAAGAACTACCAATTGAAAGCAAAAATGTTAAAAGAACAATGATCATTTTAAAAGATGATAAACCGGGGTAATACTTTCCTGTTT
>Ga0118677_10000471_pt1 | contig 88522 bp, 72 predicted proteins | sample AliMusrvi5mmetaG_FD_86154 | JGI IMG/M metagenome (GOLD analysis project Ga0118677, IMG submission 86154)
GGGGCCCATGGCGGCAGGGGGATGGGGCGGGCGGGCAGCCGTTCACATTTTGCCAGCCCGCAGGTGGTGGCATCGATTACCTTGTGTTTATAAAGCAGATCCAGCAGCCGGTTGCGTTTGGCCAGCAAAAACTGAGGATTTCGCCCGGGATAGATCAACCCCGGGCTGTTGGGAAGAACCGCCAGGGTAGCCGCTTCTGCCCAGGAAAGGTGTTGGGCATCCGACCCGAAATAACGCCAGGCGGCTGCATCCAGCCCGACGACATTTCCCCCGAAAGGTGCATGGGAGGCATAAAGCTTCAGGATATCCGCTTTTGAGCGGGTCAGTTCAAGCCGGAAGGCAAGCAGGATCTCCTTTATCTTTTCCCAAACCGTCCGCTCCCTGTTTTTCCTGACCAGGCGGATCACCTGCATTGTAAGGGTACTTGCCCCGCTGACAACTTTCCGGTATTTCAGGTCGAGCCAGGCTGCCCTGGCAATAGATACCGGGTTAAACCCGGGATGCCAGTAAAAATAACGGTCCTCGTACTGGATGATCGCCTGCCTGAATTTTTCGGGAACAGCCTCCGACTCCGGGAACCGCCATTGCTGATCGGGAGAGATCTTGGCTCCCAGCAGGTTCCCGTTACGATCGAGTAAAACGGTAGAGAGAGGCTCCTCAAACAAAGGCCGCGGCAACCAAAACCAGAACAGGACGACCCCCGCACCCAGCAAAAACAATACCAACCATTGCCGGGACCTCCTCTTCCACTGCTTTTTAAGGACCATGGCTACCCGGTCACGGGCAAGCTTCATCGTGATGATGGCTTTACCTCCACCCATCGTCCGGGAACCCGGGCGCTGATGGTATTGTCATACATGGCTTCACAACGGGTCGCCGGCTGGTAAAACCTCCCCAGATAGGATGCCATAAGCAACACCCGGAAGGTCTTGGTCTGTGAAGGATTCAGATCAAAGAAGGTAAACACTCTGTCATCCCTGACATCCTGGTAGTCGAATGCCGAAGCAGCAGTCGTTGTCAGGGCCTGGTCACTGCTCCGGCTGTTGATCACCTCCCATCCCGACGGGAATACCTGCGAAAGGGCGAGCTGCTTATATGAGCCCCTGAGCCCGGGATTGGTAGCGGTTACTTCAGCCATGAAGCTGGTACCCTGTTCCAGCAGCTGTGGTTTGACAGGCTCCCCCTTCATCGATTTATAGATCACCGAGATTTTCAGGCTGTTTGCTGCAGCAGTGGTGTCGCCTGTAGCGGGGATCCCTGTCAGGATGAGCCTTGCAAAGAGGATATTCTTCCCGGTGTTGGTAACCTGGACGATCCCTTTTTTCCCGGGTTGAACCTCAATTTTCCTGGTAAGGACGGGCTTCTTTGTATCAAGATTATCCGATTCGCCACCATTCTGCCTGAAGGAGGCCTGTATCCCGGTTCCCCCGTTATTGCCTGTAAATTTGGCAACGGAGAGAAGGGCAAAGGAGGTTTCCTGGGTACTGTACCAGTCGCCTGCGGAAAGAGAAGCTGAAATTTCTTTGATGAGCGGCGCTGCCTTGGTCTTCATATTCATCAGGCATAAAGCCTCCGCGATCATGGCCTTGTCGCGGAGATCGGAACCATAGGAATACCAGAGTTCGCGATAGGGCCTGATCGCGGTTGTGGCGGTATTGACAAGCTGCAACGCCACCTCTCTTTTGCCGCAAAGCTCATAGGCAGCCGCAAGTCTCCAGCGGGCGGCCGTGGAAATGTCGCGCTTTTCCAGCAGTTTGTTCATGGCTCCCAACTCAGGAGCCTTGGCCAGGGCAAGGGTGAACAACCTGTATGCCTGTGCCAGGTCATCATTAAAATAACCTGCATTATAACTCCATGAAACAGCTTTTTGTCGTTGAAACTCCTTCCAGGAGGCCATAAAATTCACCGGCAGGGTAAACCCCTTTTGTTCTGCTTCCAGCAGGAAATGCCCGGCATAGGAGGATCCCCAGTCATCGGCATAGGAAGATCCGGGCCAATAGCTGAATCCGCCGTTGGAAACCTGGAATGATTTTAACCGTTGAATGCCGGCCCGCAGGTTTTGCTCCGTCTCCTTTTTGGATGCATCATTGAGATCGAGGAGATCGGAGAGATAGAGTTGCGGAAATACCGACGAAACGGTCTGTTCAATACAGCCGTAGGGATAATGGATCAGGTAGCCGAGCCGTTTCTCCAGGTTCATCGGCGGGATGGAGGATAATTCCAGTATTCCCTTGTTTGTTCCGGTAATGCCGGGGGCATGAAACTGCGATGTCCATAAGACTCCCGGCTGCAGAACCTTTTCGGAGAGATCCGTTACGGGAAGGTTTGGATTTCGCACTTCGATCTCGATGGCATGTTCCGACCGCTCGTTGCCGCTTGTTGCCACGATCCTGACCTTGCCGATCCCGGTAGCCGCTTCCACCCGCAGATCGAAAGAGACCATCTGGTCGCCGATGGTGTTAAAGGTCAGCTGACGGGTATTCCCTCCGGAGATGGTGAACAGGTCGTTGACCACAACCTCCACCTTCACATTTTTCACCGATTTTTCCATGGTAAACACGCTGACCGGCAGTCTGACAGTTTCACCGGGGCCCAGCACCCTTGGCAGGGTACCCAGCACCATCAGCGGCTTTTTCACGGCCACGGTCTTTTCAGTTCGGCCATAGGCGCCATCCTGCCCTGCCACAACCATCACCCTTACCGATCCGATGTATTCGGGCATGATGAACGAATGGGTCTTTGACTGCCCTTTTTTTAACTCAAAGGGACCGAAATACTTTACCATAGGTTTGAACCGGTTGGCTTTGAGGCCGCCCTTGTTCAGCGCCTCCTGGTCCCCGCCGATACTGAGGATGCGTTGCAGTTCACCGCTGAAGGCACCCATCACCTGGTCAAACATATCCCATGTTTTCACCCCAAGGGCCTCCCGGGCGTAAAACACCGACCAGGCATCAGGAGTTTTATAACGGGTCAGATCGAGCAACCCCTCATCCACCATGGCCAGGGTATAGGTCATCGGCTTGCCGGCGGCCTCTTTTACCTGGATGGTAACCTTCTTCCCCGGCTCCAGCTTCTCCGCCATTGAAATTACAGGATTTAGATGAGTGCCCGGATTTTCAACCTTCACAGGGATCACCCCGTAAAGACGGATCGGAAGGTCATTCCGGGTTTGTGCATGAGGCTGGATAAGGGTTACATAAACGTAGCAGTTTGGGGCCATCTCCGCGGATGCCTCAAAGGTGATGTTGGTACTCCCTTTGGAAGTGGGGGCCCACCACGATTTAAGGATTTTCGAACCTGTTTCGATCGTCACCAGGGCCCGCCCGTCGGGCGAGGACGGCAGAGTCAGCTTCACCTTCTCCCCTACTTTGTACAGGCTTTTGTCGCAGGTGAGGGTCAGCATGGCGGCGGCTTGCTTTTCACCACCCGGCATCCTGAAATAGCCCGGCCAGTCAACATAAACCACCCTGGCGGCGCTGTGCCCCGACATTTTATCAGTTACCTTGATCAGGTAGCGGCCCCAGTTGTCGTAATCCACCCGGAAGGGGAAGGTAGCTTTGCCATTCACTGTTTTTACCGTTGCCGAATCCGCATATTTGCTATAGGAGGTGGAGATAAAATCGGCAGATCCTGCATCCGAATCGTCCCACCACCACCGCCACTGAAGCTTGAAAACCTCGACCTTCAGGCGATTTGATGAAACCAGTTGTCCGTGTGCATTGACATTTACCAGGTCGACAGGGTAGGTTTTATCGGTATAGAGCACCCTGTCTCCCGACGATGCAGCAGGGAAATTCAACCCGGCATATGACTTGTAGGGATAGTAGGGCATGGTAAAGCGGTCAACGCTGAAATCCCCGCCATCTTCAAAGACCATGGTTTCAAAGGAGGCTTTGAGGGCTCCCGGCGCAATGTTGGTGACATGGATTTTCGGGGCGATCAGGGTACGGCCGTTTGCATCCAGCCTGCCATCGAAAATGGTGATATTTTCAGCAACGAAGCCTGCTGCCGGATTATCGAAAACATAGCCCGGGTAATCCCTGAACGCTGTGGCTGACTTTGACAGGGTCAGCATCACCTTTGCCTTCAGGTTGTGGGCCGTGGCTCCCGTGAGCCAGGAAGCCTCCAGCAGGGCAGCCGGTTCCTCGTTTTTTACCAGCCGGTCGGTTTTAAAGTCGAAATTTATCTTCAGGCGGTTGGGTTTGACAGTTTCAATTTTCAGGGTTTTCACGAACTCAACACCACCCACGGTTACCTTAGCAAGCCAGTTGCCGGTAGGTGCATCTGCTGTGGTGGCTGTACTGAAATTGTAAAATCCGTTGACCGGGTTTGTCTTCACCATCCGGGTAATCATTTGTCCGCCTGGATTAAAAATTGACAAACTTACCGGATGGTGTTCGGGAAGCTGACGTGTTTTATCCTCCAGGATAAATGCCAGGAAAATGGAATCCCCCGGGCGCCATACACCCCGTTCTCCATAAATAAATCCTTTAAGACCTTTTTGAACTGGTTCACCACTGACATCGAACATGCTAAGTGAAAGCGAGTTCCCTTCACTCAGTTTGAGGTACCCCGATTGCTGCCCGTTCCTGGCCACCATGACAAAGGGCCGTTTGTTCACCGCTACGGTTGCCATCCCTTCTCCATCGGTAACCGCATGTGCAAGCGACTGAAGCTGGAAATTGTAAAACTCAACGCTTACACCGGAGAGCGGCCTTGTTGAAATGATATCGGTGACCCATACATGGAAGTTCCCGTCACTGCCGCATTTTGCGATCATACCAAGATCGGAGGCAAGGACATTCCTGTTGATGGTTTTATTAAAATAATAGGAGGACTTGCAGGGGTTATCCCGTTCCTGCCAAACATAATTACTCCAGCCTCCCTCCTCATAATCATCTGAATAGCTGCCATAATATTGCCAGCTCTTTTCGTTTTCAGCATCAGTATCCTCGAGGGTAGTAAGTCCGGCCGTGGCTGTTTTCAGCGAGTCGGCGGGGCAACCCGGGTAAGTTGAATAGCCCTTTTTAAATCCCAATGAAACGGAATAAATCGCACCCGGCTCTGGCTTCATTAACCCGGAAAGATCGATGGAATAGCGGTTCCACCTGCCGTAGTCGGTCACACCGTTGAGCGGGATGGTCTTTTTGAGCACCACCCTGCCAACCCTTGTCAATTCGGAGTTTCCGTTCAACTCATTGGCCTGGAGAAACTGGAGGATGTTTTTTTCGTAGATCCGGACGACCTTTACATCCACGGCATTCAGGTTTACTGCTTCGAACGGGAGCATCATACCGTTTGATCCCGGCATCAGAACGCCATCACCGGTGAACCGTACGTTTGGCCTGGTATTGTCGATGGTAATATCCTCCTCCGTACGTTTCCCAAGCTGAACCTGGTTGATGTTCCGGATGGAGGGCTCCAGGGTTAACCTTACCTTTTTATCTTTGGTTTCCGGCAGATAAATGGTTAACAGGTTGTCGTCGATCTCATAGCGCAGGTTGTTGTATTTCCCGATCCTGAAAAGGCCGTCGAGGAGCTGGTCCTTTTTCAGCGGATCCGAAAACTGAACCACGATCGCCTGGTCGGTTCCCGGGCCATTCCTGACCGATAACACTGAAAATTCCCCCAGTGCGGGGATGACGGTTTTCACACTCCCATTGCACTTTGAATCCAAAGGAGCACCATCCCACGCCAGTTTCACCTCGCTGGCTGAAGTTCCCCGATGCACCGAGTCAACCTGGAAATTATGAAGCCGCAATTTCTGATCATGGGTCCACACAACAGGCAGCGAACGGCCATCCTGCCTGGCAGTCAGCACCTTTTCAACCTGCTGGTCACCGGCAATATCGGATGTTCTCAGGGTGCCGTTCAGATGCTCCCGGGATGCACCTGCGTGTGCATAGGCTTTATGGTTTTCGACCACCACCTCGATTTGCTGCGAAATGGTCCGGAATTGAAAAACCATGGTTTTCAGCGAATCCGGTACTGTTATCAGTTTTGAAAGTGAAAAGGCAGCAGTATAAAGCTGATCCTGGGGTAAGTTTTCGTCAGGCCGGAATTCGATCGTACGGCTGTCGATCCAGCAGGTCTTCCCTTTAATGGCCGGTTTAAAGGAAATAAGTTCCATGGTTACGGGAGTATTCAATGCTACGGTATCGGCAAAGTCCCCGGCAAGCCGGACCCTAATGACCGAATGGGTTGAGATTGTTCCCGAGGTGAATCCCTGTACATATTCCCTGAAGGCAGGGCTCACCGTGATCAACCCTTTCTGATTGGCACCGGAATGGACACGGTAGAGCATGACCGCACAAAAAAGGAAGATGGCGGTTAGAATGAGGCAGAAGCTGATTTTTTTCATGGTAAATCCCGTTAATGGTACAAGAAAATATGTTTTTTAAGCCTGCTATGCAATGCTGACTGACCTCCCTCCTGCAACAGTGTTACCTGGTTTTCCCCACAGGCCCGGGATACCGGGTAAACAAAGCTCCCCGGGAGACCTTTGGTGTCATAAAGTACTCTTTCAGAAAAGCGTTTTGTTCATTGACATGCTTTTGGTTTTCACCAATCGCCTTTAGCAGGGTTTCCTTGTTCTGCCGGAGGGTCTCCTGCTCCGGCTCGATTGCGGCCAGGATATTCCTGCTTTTGGCCAGATGGTAATTGCAGCTGTCAACCATTTTCTGGATGAGGGCATCGGGCCGGGCGGGTTTAAACTGGTGATTCCAGTACCCAATATAATCATTGAACAGGAGAGATGCCGTATTATAATGGTTGACCGCTTCGTTGAACTGGTTTACCAGCTGGTTCTGAACTTCATTCTGATGATTCGCCATCTCGATGTCGATGGATTGCTGAAGATAACGCAGGTATTCAGCAACTGAATTATTGCTTACGCCATTTTTTTCAACCCTCCGGAGGGTGGCTGAAAACTTATCGCCGGGAGTAAGGCTGTTGTAGGCCCGGATGCTGTCGGGATAAGAAAAATACTGGCTGGTGTCTTTTTTCGGGAAGGTTCCCCGGAGAAAATCACGGGAGGTTACAGGATAATGCAGGCATTGCCAGAGCGGGTCAAAGGGCATGTGACTTTGAATGAAAACTGCCGGGGAAACCATGAAATATTCGTCGGTGAATCTCCGGGTGAATTTGCCATTTATCAGGAAGCCACTGCCCCAGGTAGGATCGAAGAGATACCAGCAGGTATCGATCCGCGCTGCGACCCAGGCATGGTTGATGGTCACCACCTGGCCGTTTTGGCGGGAGTAACCCATTACCATATAGTTTTCGATTCCGGCCTTGTCGCACAGTTCGTGAAAAACCCCGGAATAGCCCTGGCAAACGGCTTTCCGTTCGCGGAGGGTACGGGCAACGATGCTTTGCGGATCATCCTTTGAGCGGAAGCTGAACATGTTTTCCACATCATAATCGATGTTGGTGGCGGTCCAGGTATAAAATGCCCTGACCAGCTCCCTGCCGGTATGCAGGTTTGCATTAAGCCAGGAGGAGAGTGACTGGATGGATTTTACGGCCGAATCGGGCGCCGCAAATGCAACAGCATCGGCGTGACGATTGTCAGGCGCTGATTGGGGAAACGTTCGGGCAGGAAATAAAACTGAAAAAAAAACGAAGAGGATGGCTTTATTCATAAGGGCCCGGTTTTTCCATTAACAATATTATGAAAAAATCCGGAGGCGCCTATGAATTTTACCGCAGCTGCATAAAAATGAGAATCATTATTTTTTTAACATGCAGCAATGCCGGGGGGAACAGGTAAGCTGAGTATGCAAAACTATTCCGGCCCGGGATCAGAGAAAGGGTAAACCGCTGATTAATATCTTTTTTTAAATCCTTCGCGTGATTTGTCGCCGTAACCGCCGCCGCCGCGTGAATCGCTGCGTCCGCCGCCGCCGCGTGAATCGCCGAAACCGCCTGGTTTACGATCGGTTTTGGGACGAGCTTCTGAAACGGTCATCACTTTACCGTCAAATTCGGCATTGTTTAATTCTTCGATGGCCTTGGCAGCCTCTTCATCATTGGTCATTTCCACGAAACCAAATCCTCTTGATCTCCCTGAAAAATTGTCTTTAATAACTTTAGCTGATGTTACGGCACCATAGTCAGCAAACGCCTGTTTCAGATCTTCATCGTTGATCCTGAAACTCAAATTTGATACAAAAATGTTTTTCATGTAATTGTTTAGTGAATGAATACTGGGTGATTGGTGATTTTAAGCTTCAAGTACGAGAAGGGACCGGCGGCGATACAACTTCGAGGAGGTGATAACGACTGATGGGCTTGCCTTGTGGATTTTTGAATACTCAAAAGCCAGTGCAAAGATAGACAAATAAACCGAATGATCAACGTATGTACGTAAATTATAAGTTAATGGAGGATTTTTTCATCTTTTTCCAACACCTTCAAGGTTTGGCCGAAAGATGGCCCCGCAAAAGTTTGCATGTAACCTGGATTTTTTTCATAATTTTGGCCTATCTGCCGGTTATGAAACAAAAGATATACAATCTCGATCTGACTTACGGAGGGGCTCCGGTTTCATTTGCCATCAAGACCATGGAGGAGATGGTTGATGAAGATGGCGGCATTACGGACGAGCCGCACCGGCACAATTTTTATTCTGTGATCTGGTCGTTTACGGCCACCGGGAACCATATCATCGACTTTAAGGACTACCCGATCCAGCCACAGCATATCTTTTTCGTAAGTCCAAGCCAGGTTCACCAGGTACTCACCGACCCGGGTCCAACCGGGATGAACATTCTTTTCACACAGGAATTTCTGCAGCGAAACAGCATCCGTGAAGATTTCATCACCAATCTCCGGCTTTTCCGCGACAGTGATGAAACACCGCCCATGGCGATCACCGGGCCGATGGAGGGTCGCCTGCGCGAATATGCGCTCAACATGCAATCGGCCTTTCATGCTGACACCGAAATGAAGTTTGAAACCATCGGCGCCTGGCTGAAACTCTTTCTGATCGAATGCAACGGCCATTGTACCCTTCACCCCACCGGTAACAGCCAGGATATGGAGCTGGGACGATTGCTTGTAAAACGCTTCCGGCAAGCGGTGGAATCTCATTTCCATGAGTGGCACCAGGTAAAAAACTATGCCCTGGCATTGAATGTCACTCCCAACTATCTCAACGAGGTCATCAGGACCAATTTGAATATCCCCGCCAAAGATTTCATCCAGCACCGGCTGATCCTGGAGGCAAAACGTATGTCGCTGTTTACGGCAAAGAGCGTCAAGGAGATCGGCTTTGACCTGGGATTCGAAGATCCGTCGCATTTCAGTAAATTTTTCAAGAGCTCTTCGGGCCAGTCGCTTGTCCAATTCAGGGAAACGCATCCTTTCTGAACATCTCCGTCATTTATACCATCACTTCCCTGATTTTGCCATTTACGGGCAAACCGCGACGATTTCAACGGTGCTGCCGCCGGATTCACTACAGTGGTAAGCAGTATCAACACCCTCCAATCCGACCGCGATGCACATCTGAAGTCGGCCAACTTCTTCGATGCCGTCAATCATCCGAAACTTACCTTTCTATCACCCGGGTTTATCAAAAAAAGGAAGCTCCGATTTTATTATGACCGGCGATCTTACGATCCGTGGCATTACCCGAAGCGTTGAACTGAATGTCGGATTTGGCGGCATATCGGGCCGCCATTCCCGCCATCATCAGGAGATCGTACCCTCCTTGACAACCTCCATGCAGGAAATCACACCGTTTGCCTGTATGTAAAGGAAGGCCCGTGTTATAAGGGTCGTGTCAGGATATAAAATCCCGCCGGTGAAAAAATACTCTCCTGATGAATTGATATGGTGAAATCATTCAGGGCTTTGGGATAAACTGAGTTCCGGGTAGTAAAGAATTTTACATCAGAAAATATTGCGGAAATACGGAATTATTAATATGGATTTCCGTAAATGTCGTAGTTTTGAGGTCTATTTTGATTTATGAAATCCGTCCTTAATTCGCGAACTACGAAAAGGAAACTGGCAATGCTTGTTATTTTCATAACAATGTTGTGTGCGGAAATGCAAGCACAGCGTTACCAGTCGATGTCCTATACCGAAGCCAACGGACTTGCGAATTCAATGATATTTGACATCGTGCAGGATTCTTCGGGGGTGATCTGGATTGGGCGAAGACTGGGAATATCCTCTTATAACGGCACCAGTTTTTACAATTACAATGTTTCTGATGGGTTAAGGTCGGCAAGCTATTCCTTTCTTACCATTGATGAAAAGTCTAAAATATGGGCGCTGCCCGAGAGCGGCGGACTCTTTTTTTCACAGTACGATGGTGGCAAATGGCATAATGTTGAATCGGAAGCGCCGATGCCTGCTGATTTCACGGCGACCTACACCGCACTTGATGTCCAGTATGAAAATGGGACGGCCCAGATCATGGTGGGTACCCAGGATAAAGGTTTTATTTTCTTTAAGAACCACAAGTGGAATCGATATACCACCAATGATGGGATTCCGGGGAAAACGATCAATTGTGTCAGGGCTTTTGGCGGAGCCATCTATCTTGCTACCGACAAGGGGCTGACGTTATTCAGGGATGGCAGGTTTAAGCCTGTCAATGATGACGCAGCCGGTCGCCTTTCCGGAAATATCCTCTCCATGTACCGAAGTGGAAGCTGTCTCTGGCTGCTCGGCGAAGGCTGGCTTGGTTTTATCACAGGAGGCAGGTTTACCCTGGTCACCTCCGGTTTTCATCTTCCGCTAAATGGTATGGGAAGAAGGTGCTTTCTGCATGCAGGCAGAAATTGTAAATTATTTTTCGGGAATTCATTCAAAGTATTTTCTTTCACCATGGCTTCCGGGAAACTTGAGTTGCTGGACCGCACTAACGGACTGATCTCAGAAGGAGGAACCTCTGCCCTGGTTGACCGGGAGATGAATACCTGGATCACCGGTTACCGGGGCATCACCAAGATCCCGTCGGAACGGTTTGCCAGTTTTGCCGAGGAGGACGGTCTTTACAGTAACGAGGTTGCTTCAGGAATGGAGATCAGCCCGGGAAAGTACATTTTTGGTCACGACGGGGCAGTAACTTTTTATGACGGCAGAGTGATGACAAAGTTGGTACTGAATCCTGTCAGGGGAGAGGCAAACTATGAAACGCGGGTCATTGAAATCCAGAAGGGCCCCGGCGGGGACTTGTGGCTGGCCGTAAGCTCCCTTGGCGTGGCCCGGATTGACAAAAACCGGCATATAACCTGGTATCATGAGAAAGAAGGTCTCGCAGGCGTTGCCTACACGCTGGCCATAACTCCATCGGGTCAGCTTTTTGCCGGAACTACCCGCGGTTTGTTCGAATTCAGCAATGGCAGATTCAACCAGACCGACCTGGGAAAAGGCAATCTCCGCGCCTATCGGAAAATTTTTCCGGGCGCCGATGGCTGTCTCTATCTTGCTACCATTAACGACGGGATCATGTTAAAAAGGGGGAAAGAACTCATTCCGATTACGTCACACGACTCCCCGCTGGCAAACAATATATTCGCCTACTACTCCGATGCCAGGAAACGACAATGGGTGGGAACTGCAGCAGGGCTTTACGAGGTGGCCGGCCGGGAACTGAAACGCGTTAACAAAGATGGTTTAATGATCAACAGGCCGGTCTACCTGATTCTGGAGGACCACGTGGGAAATCTGTGGGTCGGCACCGACAACGGTGTCTATCGCTGGGACGGGAAGCTCCTTTCCCATTTCACGGTCAATGATGGATTATCGGGTCAGGATATCAACCGGTCGGCCGGATTTACCGACAGCTTCAACCATATCTGGTTCGGGACCAACAACGGAGTAACTGTTTTCAGACCTGAACTGGACTATACTCCAAACCAGATACCTCCCCCAAAGATCATCCTACTCCCCGTCGTTGTTGGTAAAGATTCGTTAAACCCGTTTTCCGACAATTATCTGCAATATGACATGAACGATCTTGCCTTTAATGCCCGCGTGATTTCTCTCATCAATGAAAATCAGGTTTATGTCAAGTACTACCTGGAGGGTTTTGATACAAACTGGTCAAAAGAGGTGCTTTACAACGGAAACCGGTTCATGTACAACAACCTGAGCCCGGGAACTTACCGCTTTTACGTGAAGGCAAGGAATTCCATCGGTACCTGGAGCCGGCAGGTTGTTTCAGCCAGATTTACCATTGATCGGCCCTTCTGGCTCCGGTGGTGGTTCATTACCCTGTCAGTGCTTCTTTTTTCAGGGATGGTGTATATCATTGCCAGGTTTGTCACGACCATCAGGTACAAAAATTCCCTGAAAGAGCAGGTCGACCTGCAGACCCTGGAGCTCAGGAAATCGGAAATGAAGCTGATGGAAAGCAATGCGGCGAAGGACAGTTTCTTTTCCATCATTGCACATGACCTGCGCAACCCATTTAATGCCATCCTTGGTTTTCTTGACCTGCTCACCGAAGAAGATTGCGACTTCTCGGATTCCGACCGTCAGTCAATGCTGCTGCAACTTAAATCGGCTGCGGCAAGAACCATTGACCTGCTTGACAACCTGCTGACCTGGGCACGCGCACAGCGAGGCAGCCTGCCCTTCGAACCCGTAAAATTCCTCCTGAGTGAAACCATTTCTGACAACTTCGCACTTTTTGCTGCTGCAGCCCACAGCAAAGATATTTCACTCATCAATAACGGGAAAGACGATTGTTTTGTTTATGCCGACAGGAACATGATCAGCACAGTGATCAGGAATCTTGTCTCAAACGCACTGAAATTCACCTATCCGGGAGGCACCATTCACATCGGAATGAAACAACAGGATCCGCAGCTCATCAGTGTCTATATCCAGGATAACGGCACGGGAATCCCACCTGGAAATATAGAAAGTCTGTTTAAAATAGAACACCGGACGATCGGCAAGGGTACTGTCAATGAAACCGGAACAGGGCTGGGGTTGATCCTTTGCAAGGAATTCATCGAAAAAAACGGGGGAACGATCCGGGTTGAAAGCACCCCTGGAACCGGCAGTACCTTTACCATTACCATTCCCTGTGTCGGGTGAACCCTTTCTGCATAGATTGGTAAACGGCATGTTCATGCCGTGCTGAAATGATCATTGTAAATTCCACATATTTTATGACCTTTGCCACTGAAACCAAAACACACAAGATGAAAAAGATTTTTTTTCCAACCCTGGTCATTTTTCTGTTTGCCATCGCTGCATGCAATCAGAATGCAGGGAAAGCAGCCGACAAAACAAAAAATGATACGACCCGACTGAAGGTTCTCACCTTCGAGAAACAGGCCGACAGCTGCATCAACAAACCGGTGATCATTGAAGGAACTGTATTTCATACCTGCAAGGAGGGTGGAAAAAGAATGTTCATTGTGGATGGTGCCGACAGTATCCGGGTTCAGATAACAGCCGGGGAAAAGATCGCAAAATTTGACGAATCGCTTGCCGGCAGCCGCGTACGCGTTTTCGGAGTTGTCAGGGAGGAACGGATTGATGCGAAATACCTGAACGAATGGGAAGCCGAAGTGAAAAAACCCGACCCCAGCCACGCGGTTGGCCTCCATTCAGGTGCCGCCGGCCATGAGGACCAGGATACAAAAGACAAACTCGACAACATCAACTCCCTGCGGGAAGATCTTAAAAAATGCGGGAAAGATCACCTGTCGTTCTTTACCATCGAGGCGGATAAGTTTATCGAACTTAAGTAGCATGCAGGCAAAAACCCTACGGCGGTGGAACAACATACTTCACCGTGATATCGGTTATTTATGCGTCGGCATGACCCTGATCTATGCTGTTTCCGGTATTGTGCTCAACCATTTCAAAGCCGGCGACTTTCAGCATCCCGATTACGGAACCTCCTCGACAGAGCTGAAGGTATCTCTTCCCAACGATGGAAAGGTCGATCAAACCTATGTCTTTTCGGTACTTGACCAGGTTAAGGAAAAAGATCATTACAAGAGTTATATCACTGGCGACGGCTATGTACAGATTTTCCTGACCCGGGGATTTGTCTATGTCGACCTCAAAACCGGGGAGGCCCAGATGGAGCGGAAAATGACAAGGTATGTGATCAAGGAGATGAATATGCTCCACTACAACAGCCTGAAGCGGTTTTATACCTGGTTTTCCGACCTGTATGCCGCCGGGCTGATCCTGCTGGCCATTACCGGGCTGTTCATTCTGAGAGGCAGGAATGGCATCCTGGGCCGGGGCGCCTGGCTTACAGCTATCGGGATTATCATCCCTGCTTTGTTCCTTTTCTTTTATTCCTAGGATACCCTGAATTTTTCATCTTCTCTTTGAAAGAATCAGGTGAAAATTATCACCCTCCGGCCGGGAAGAAAATGCTATTTTTGAAAGACCAAATTTCAAGGGAATGATACGATTTGACGAAGCCGGTCTGAATGCCGTTGCCCTGCACAAAGTCGGCAATAAATCAACCGATGAAGGGGTAATACTTTCTGAAAAACTACTGGGAATCAATGAGGTCATCAAACCCCTGCTGCTGCAATATTTTTTATCCCCATTCAGGTCGGATGAACGCTATAACCTCACCCATCCTTCCGATATTGAACTCAACGAGGTCTATCATTATGTATCTGCCATATTTGCCGACAGGAACTGCCTGCTGGAACAGTCGAAACACCTTGCCAGCCATCTTTACCGGAACTCAACCCACCCGAAAATCAGGAATGGCGAGTTTTATGTTGCCTATATTGAGAACTGCATGCTGGATAACGAATCCGTTGATGCTGTCGGGATTTTCAAATCCGAGTCAAAAGAGACCTACCTGAAGATCTACCCGGTGAACGACTCTTTCGAGATCGCCCATGAAGACGGCATCAATATCAACAAACTCGACAAGGGATGCCTGGTATTCAACACCGGGCGCGAAGATGGATATGTGACCGCCATGGTCGACAATATGAACAAGGGAACCGAAGCCCAGTACTGGCGCGACGATTTCCTGCAGGTCAAACCACGGGCTGATAATTATTTCAGGACAAAGGCGGTTATGGACCTGTGTAAGATGTATGTCACCGACAAATTACCCCGGGAATTTGAAGTTACCCGTGTTGACCAGGCCGAAATGCTGAACCGTTCCATGAAATTCCTGAAAGAAAATGAGACTTTCGGTATGGAGGATTTTAATGAACAGGTACTGAATTCACCTGCGATCATTGACTCATTTTCGGAATATAAAAACCAGTATGGCAAAGAGCGTAACCTCGACTTTGCCGAAAATTTCGAGATTTCCGACACTGCAATGAAAAACCAGTCGCGCTTTATGAAGAGTATCATTAAACTTGACAAAAATTTTCATATTTATGTCCATGGAGAGGGCGGCATGGTTGAAAAGGGATATGATGAGCAAAAGCATCTCCATTATTATAAATTATTTTTCAAAGAAGAAAAATAGCGATGGATTTTGATGATTTGGATCCAGCCCTGATCTTACGGAACAACACGCCCCAGGAGGACTTTTGTGGCCTGACACCCGCCGAGATCCATCATCTTTTGTATCATGGATGGACTGAACGGTCGCCCATACGGCTGCATCGTGACATTACGGATGAGACGTTGAACCAGGTTCCATTTTTCCTCCTCGCCGAAGAGTGTATCCGCTTGATCAGCATCAACCAGCCTGTCAAACTGACAAACCTCGGTTACCTGCCCGTGAAAACCGTTCAGGAACTCTATAATCAGCGGCAAATTACCCATTGGTACGTGGATCTGCGACAACCGAAAATTCTCAGGGAACAGGATGTTCCGGTTATCGTAACGGTGCATTCCATGTTGAAAATTGCGGGACTGGTTAAAAATATTAAAAACAGGCTGTCGTTGACAAAAAAGGGAGAACAGCTTCTTTTACCCGGTTCGCGGGCAACCTTCTTTCGCGAATTACTGATGGCCTTTACCCAAAAATGGGGATGGGGAAACCTCGACAGATATGATGAGGCTTATGAAATACAACGGTTGTGGGGCTTCTCCATCCACCTGCTCATGCAGTTTGGCCATTCCCCGCAGGAGGGTGCTTTTTACGCGCGGAAATTCCTGGTTGCCTTCCCCCTGATTACAGAAGAGTTTCAACCGGGGCCCTATCTGAACACCATCCAGGAGTTTGAAGGCTGTTTTTGCCTGAGGACCATAGCGCACTTTTTTGCATGGTGGGGATTTATCAGCATGAATGAAAAAAAACTCCCCCCCAACAGGAAGAATCAGCTCATCACTGCGACCCCGGTCGTTTCAAAAATATTTACATTCGAATAATTCCTGATCCTTAACACGATACCTGTTTCATGAAAAAAACAATCCTGACCTGTTTCCTCGTAACCTCAACCACGCTGCTTTCGGTCTTTTCCGCACACGCCCAGGTCGCAAGGGATGGTGAACCCGGCCTGCCGGAACCTCTCTGCGGGTATGTCAATCCCTTCATCGGCACGCAGGAGATGGGGCATACCTTTCCCGGGGTATGTGTACCCTTCGGATTTGTGCAGCTCAGTCCGGATACCGATACGATTCCCTATGAAAAGGATGGCAGGTACAACCCCGATGTTTACCGGTACTGTGCGGGTTACCAGTATCTCGACAAAACCATCGTGGGCTTCAGTCATACCCATTTCAACGGCACAGGACATTCCGACCTGGGTGATTTTCTCATCATGCCCACGGTTGGCAAACTCAGGCTTAACCCGGGAACAGCGGATCATCCCGAGAATGGTTATCGTTCCAGGTTCCGTAAAGAGACTGAAAAGGCTTCGCCTGGCTATTACCGGGTTCACCTTGATGATCCCGGCGTGGAAGCGGAACTTACTGCCACAACCCGTGCCGGCTTCCACCAGTATACCTTCCCGAAAAGCGACAGCGCCCATATCATTTTCGATATGGTTCACGGCATTTACAACTATGACGGGAAGGTGCTGTGGGCCTCCATCCAGGTTCACAATGACACCCTGGTAACCGGTTACCGGATCACCCGCGGATGGGGCCGCACACGCTACATCTACTTTGCGATGAGCTTCTCAAAACCCTTTAAGGGCTATGGTTATAAAAACGACGAACTGTCTGTTTACAAAGGATTCTGGCGAAAATTCAACCAGATGGAAAACTTCCCTGAGATCGCCGGCAAAAAGATCAGGGCCCATTTTGATTTTTCCACCAGGGAAGGCGAACAGATCAGGATCAAAATCGGCCTTTCGGCCGTGAGCATGCAGGGTGCACTGAAAAACCTGCAGGAGGAGATTCCCGGCTGGGATTTCGAAAAAACAAGGGCCGATGCCAGGGCTTGCTGGGAAAAAGAGCTGGACAGGCTCAGGATCGAAGCCACTGCCGACCGCAAAATCAATTTCTACACCGCAGTTTATCACGCCCTGCAGTCGCCCGTGGTCTATACCGATGTTGACGGCCAGTACCGCGGCGTGGACCAGGAGGTTCACCTTGCTACAGGTTTTACCAACTACACCATCTTTTCACTCTGGGATACCCACCGTGCCGAACACCCGCTGCTGGCCCTGCTTTATCCCGGAAGAACCGCCGATATGGTCAATTCCATGCTGGCCCACTTTGAACAAAGTCCCGAGCATATGCTTCCCGTATGGTCGCATCATGGCAATGAAAACTGGTGCATGATCGGTTACCACAGCGTTGCCGTCATCGCCGATGCATATGTCAAGGGAATCCGGGGATTTGATGCTGCTAAGGCTTTACAGGCCTGTGTTTCAACGGCAACCAACCCCTATTACGAGGGGCTGGGCGATTACCTGAAATATGGATTTGTCACAGATGAAAAATCGGCCAGTTCAGCCTCCATTACGCTGGAATATGCCTACGACGACTATACCATTTCACAATTTGCCCTCTCCATCATCGGTTCAAAGGATGCATCGGACCAGTTAAAACAGGTTGCCGAAGACAAACTCCCCGAATTCAGGGAACGTTCCCTCAATTACCGCCATCTCTTTGATCGCTCAACCGGATTTATCAGGGCGAAAAGGGCCGACGGCAGCTGGAAAACTCCCTTTGACCCGCTGCGCGCGGTCGGGCAGGGTTTTATTGAAGGAAATTCCTGGAACTATTCACTTTATGTTCCCCATGATGTTACCTATTATATCGGGATGATGGGTGGTGAAAAACCCTTTATCCGACGGCTGGATTCGCTCTTTACCATGTATCTCGACGACAAATATTTCAATGAGACCGAAGATGTTACGAGAGCCGGTCTTATCGGTAATTATGTTCATGGCAACGAACCCAGCCACCATATCGCTTATCTCTACGACTGGACCAGCTGTCCGTGGAAAACCCAGGAACGCATCCACGACATCGTAAAAACAATGTACCGCAACAAACCCGACGGACTTTGCGGCAATGATGACTGCGGCCAGATGAGCGCCTGGTATATCTTCAGTGTCATGGGATTTTATCCAGTCTGCCCGGGAACCACCCAGTATGCCATCGGCACCCCGGGGATAACTTCCGCCACCCTTGAACTGCCCGGCGGAAAAAAGTTTGTTATCCGGGCCCGTGGACTCTCGGAGAAGAATTTCTATATCCGTACCATGACCCTCAACGGAAAGCCGCTCGACAAGCCGTTTCTTGAACATGCGGGTCTTGTTGCCGGGGGTGAATTCATTTTGAATATGGGACCAAAACCCTGATCTGTTTTGAATTTTTCCTCTCTTTGCCAACCTGAAGCGTGACAAGGAAATAACACGTACATTTGCAAATATAGTTCCACCTGTAAATATTAATAATCCTATGAAGCAATTCTTTACGATCGCATCCTTCGTCCTGTTTTCCCTGGCCATTTTTGCCCAGGGAGTTGAAAAACACGTGGTTTTTTTAAAGGATAAAAATAATAATCCCTATTCGCTTTCCAACCCCCAGGCCTTCCTGACCCAGCGTTCGCTCGACCGCCGGACGCGGAGTGGAATTACCCTTGACCAGAAAGACCTGCCGGTTACCCCTTCGTATGTTACGCAAATAGCGGCAACGGGGGCCACGGTGTACTATTCGCTGAAATGGTTCAACGCGGTTGTGGTTGCCACCACCAGTGCAAGTGTTTTGTCCACAATAGCCGCCCTGCCGTTTGTCGATCATGTTGACCAGGTCTCTAAAAAAAGACCTGTCCATTCTGCCGGTGAACCCGGGATGATGGAAAGCACCGGCATTCTTCCCTGCATGGTCACCGCCGCCGTAAATCCGGTGGTTGCCAGCTCCCCTTCCAGCCTGAATTATGGACTGGCCTATAACCAGACGCATATGATTGCCCTTGATGCCTTGCATAACATGGGCTATACCGGTGCAGGTATGATGATCGCCCAGTTGGATGCCGGATGGTACCATGTTGACCAGATCACGGCCTTCGACAGCCTGTGGCATAACAACCAGATCCTGGGTACACGCGATTTTGAAGTTCCCGGGAATAATGTTTTCGGCGATTTTATGAATTCACACGGCACCAGCGTTCTTTCGTGCATGGGGGCAAACCTGCCCGGACAGATGGTTGGCACTGCTCCCAGGGCTACCTTCTGGCTCCTTCGTACCGAAGATGCTGATATCGAAGTATTGGCAGAGGAATATAACTGGGCGGCCGGAGCAGAGTTTGCCGACAGTGTCGGAGCCGATGTCATCAACTCGTCGCTTGGCTATACCACCTTTGACAACCCTGTTTACAACCACACCTGGGCTGATCTTGACGGCAACACGGCCCCATGCAGCCGTGCCGGCGGCCTTGCCGCCAAACGCGGTATCCTGGTCGTCAACGCTGCCGGAAACAGCGGCGGAAGTTCATGGCAATATGTCGGCACGCCTGCCGACAACGACAGTGTATTTACCATCGGCGCCGTGGATGCCCAAAGCTTTTATGCCTCCTTCAGTTCAACAGGCCCCACGGCCGATGGAAGGATAAAACCCGACGTTTCTGCCGAAGGCTCCGGTGCTGCCATCGTGGGCCAGGGAGGCGGCGTAGCCCTCAACGGTTACGGGACCTCTTTTGCCTCCCCGATCATGGCCGGGGCCCTGGCATGCCTGTGGCAATCGGCTCCCTCCTTTACGGCAGAACAGATCCGGAATGCCGTCAGAACCAGCGCATCACAGGCAACAGCACCCGACAGCCTGCTGGGCTTCGGAATTCCCAACTTGTACAACGCCCACCTGCTTCTTGGCGTCAATCTTTCACTTTCAAAAAACCAGGAGAGTTTCTCTCTCTCCCCCGTTCCCTTTTCATCCGTTACCTGGCTGAAGAGTACCCTGAACACAACTGAAAACCTGCAGGTTGACATCCTTTCTGTAACAGGCCGTGTGATTCATTCCCTTTCGGTCAAAATGAACAGCCCGACGAGCCTGAAGCTCGACGACTTCAGCAGCCTGCCTTCAGGCCTCTACTTTGTACGGGTTTCATGGAATACCGGACAACAGGTGTTAAGGGCGGTTAAATTATAGGGTTGATCAGGATTTTTCATCCTGATAACGAATTTTTTATCAGAAATGGCAAGGAGATATTATCTTTGATAGGACAAAGATAGCATCTCCTTGCCGGCTTTTGGGTTTGATCCGAATTCCCTATCCCGGCAACATGTTCCACATTTAAACCCTTTCCGTTATGAAAAACATCCTATTGCTGCTGATCGGTGGGCTGCCGCTTTTCGGGCTGGCCCAGGTACCCTTTAACCCTCCTCCGACAGAAAAAAAACCGGTTGTCGATACCCTGCACGGGGTTCTGCTTACCGATAATTACCGCTGGCTTGAAGACAAAACCGATCCCGGCGTTGTGGCATGGACGAAAGCCCAGCATGACTATACCATGCAGTACATGCATGCCACCCAGAAAGACCATCCCGGGTTGCGCGATGAAGTTGCAGCCTATATCGATATGGATTTCGAGGGGCCGCTGAGCAAAGAGGGAAAACGGGTGTTCCAGACGATTAAAAGAAAGGGCGACAAGCAGTCGTCCGTTTATACGATCCTCGACGGGAAAAAGGTGCAGATCTGGGATCCTGTGAAACTCGATACGACGGGGAAAACCTCGACCACCTCGGTTAATTACACCTACGACGGCGAGCGTGCCGCCATCAGTGTGCAGAAGAGCGGCGCCGAGATCTCGACGACCTATATCATTGAAACACGGACCGGCAGGATGCTCTATCCCCCCCTGGAAAATATCTTCGGATACCAGTGGACCCGGGACCAGCAACACGCCTATTTCACCATACGAAGCCAGTCGGATGTCGACAAGCAGCTCCCCCTGAAGAGCTACCTGTGGAAAGTCGGCGACCCTGCCGGCAAGGCAGAATTCATCGGAACCACCAAAGATGCCCAGAACTCCTACTATATCTATGACAACCGCTACAGCGACGTGACCTTTTCCGGGGAGAGCAATTTCAATTCGAATTCTTGCAAGATCAGGAAAACGGGAAGCGGCGACCAGGGGACCACTATTTATGAAAGCAGGGAATTCCAGGCCTATCCCTGGGCCATCGGCGATAAAATGTATGTGCTGACCAACGACCATGCCCCCAACTTCCGGTTTATGGTAGCCGACAAAGCGAAGCCTGACTTTAAGGACTGGCGCGTGCTGATTCCTGAAGGAGAAACAGTGATCCAGAATGTGGAGGTACTGAAAGACGGCAGGCTGATCGTGCAGGATAAAAAAGATATCCAAAGCAGGCTAACCCTGCGCGATGCCAACGGGAAAGTGATCAAACCGATCGAATTACCCGAAATCGGGAATGTCGATTACGTCAGTTTTGACCGCGAAGAGGATTCTGTCTATATCTACCTGAGCACCTTTACCTCTCCCGGGAAAATGTATGTAGCCTCTCCTTCAGATTTTAAATGGAGATTATATTATTACCGGACAATCCCTGTCGATATGAGCAACATCACCGGGGAGATTAAATTTTACTATTCCAAAGACAGTACCCGTATCCCCTGCCTGGTGGTACACCGCAAGGATCTCAAACTCGACGGCAACAACCCCGTTCTGCTCACTGCCTACGGCGGATTCAATATCGGGATTTCGCCCGGCTATTATGGCTATTGGGCCCCCTTTATCAACCGCGGCGGGGTTGTGGTTGAACCCGGTATCCGCGGCGGGGATGAATATGGCGAAAATTGGCATAAAAACGGGATGCTGCTCAAAAAACAAAACTGCTTCGACGATTTCAACGCCTGCGCCGAATGGCTCATCCGCGAAAAATATACCAACACGGCGAAGATCGTCGCTGAGGGAGGCAGCAACGGGGGATTGCTGATGGGAGCCATCGCAACCCAGCGGCCCGACCTGTTCAAGGCTGTGCTGTGTGCCGTTCCCCTGCTCGACATGATCCGCTTTCACAGGTTCCTGATAGCCCGTTACTGGATCCCCGAATACGGATCATCCGACAACGAGGCCGATTTCAGAAACCTGCTGACCTATTCGCCTTACCAGCATATCCGCCAGGGTATCAACCTGCCTACCATGCTGGTCAGGACAGGCGCCAACGACAGCCGAGTGGACCCGCTGCATGCCAAGAAATTTACGGCAGCACTTCAGAATAACCCCGGACAAATCAACCCGGTCATGCTCTATATCGATTATAATGTCGGCCACGGATCGGGCCAGGCTACCAAACAAAGGATCGATAATGTCATGGTCGATTTCGAATTCATCATGAACCAGTTGGGGATGTAAAAAAAAAAATTTCGCCTTTTACTTGACTTTGCCATTTGATTTTTAGTATTATTGCAAAATCATTTTAATATCATATTGATATTATTTAAACCAAAAAAAATGGAAAACGAAAAAGTAAGTTCAACCTCGTCGGGATACACAGGAGCGCTGATGTCTGTGGTATTTTTAGCCCTTGGAATCTGCGGGCTTATATTTTACAATCAATATATCCCGGGCATTGTATTTTCAATGTTGTGTATCGGAGCGGCTATCTTCTCCGGGATCGGGCTGATGGTTGTCAACCCAAATGAGTCGTCGGTACTGGTATTATTCGGTGAATACAAGGGAACCATCAAATCAAACGGCTTCTTCTGGATTAACCCGTTGTACGTGAAAAAGAAGATCTCGCTGCGTGCACGTAACCTGAACCGCGAACCCATCAAGGTAAATGACAAACTGGGGAACCCGATCATGATCGGATGCGTGCTGGTTTGGCGTGTAAAGGATACCTTCAAGGCAGCCTTTGAAGTGGATGATTACGTTCATTTTGTCGATATCCAGAGCGAATCGGCCACCCGCAAACTGGCAGGTCATTACGCATACGACAATTTTGACGACGAACAAAAGGAGATCACCCTGCGCGCAGGAGGCGAAGAGGTACATCTTGCCCTCGAACGGGAGCTTGCCGAGCGCCTGACGATGGCGGGAATTGAAGTACTGGAAGCCAGGATCAGCTACCTGGCCTATGCTTCGGAAATTGCAGGGGCGATGTTACGCCGTCAGCAGGCAACAGCGGTTGTAGCCGCCCGTACCAAGATCGTGGAGGGCGCTGTCAGCATGGTCGAACTGGCGCTTGACCAGCTCAGCAAGAAAAATGTGATCGAACTGGATGAGGACAAAAAAGCCGCCATGATCAGCAACCTGATGGTGGTTCTTTGTTCCGACAAGGATACCACACCTGTAGTGAATACCGGTACATTACATCAATAAACCATGGAACGGACCTTTTACAGGGAGGAGCAGAAGTTTGACCAGCCCTGGTTCAGGGTGATCATCGTGATGACCTGGATCCCCCTGGTGGCCATCTTCGGAATGGGAATATACCGGCAACTGGTCATGGGGAGACCCTGGGGAAATCACCCCGCTTCCGACACGGGACTGGTGGTGGTTGCAGGATCAATTTTCCTGATCATGGCAGGGCTGACCTGGATGCTATTCTCACTCCGGTTAATCATTGAAATTTCGGACCAGGGGCTGCAATACCGCTTCCCTCCGGTGATCCGCAAATCCAGGATAATTTCCCCGGGAGAGATCAGGGAATACAGGATCAGGGAATACAGCCCAGTAAGGGAATACGGGGGCTGGGGCATCAGGCAGGGTGGCTTTAAAATCGGGGTTGCCTACAATGTGAAGGGTAACACCGGGCTGCAACTTGAGCTGAAAAGCGGGAAGAAGATCCTGTTCGGCTCCCAGCGGCCCGATGCCCTTAAATCGGCGATGGACAGGCTGATGAAACCAAAATTGATATAAAAGGAGGAGCAAATGGCAGGCAAGAAGGTATTTATGCTCCGGTTGAACCAGGAGGTTTACGATGCGCTGGAAAAATGGGCAGAGGATGAGTTCCGTTCGGTGAACGGCCAGCTGGAATGGCTCATTGAAAAAGCGCTGCGGGATGCCAAACGCAAGCCAGCCGGCCGGGATAAAAAGCCCGGCACCGCCGGTGATCCTGAATGACCGACCCTGCCATCTCCTGCCAGGGAGTACAAGCCCATAGTAAGAAACTGGTCCATCTGTTTATTTGATCAATTTAAATCGCCATGAAATGAAAAACTTTCTGTTATTGCTTGTCCTGTTTGCGGCAGCTTCCGGCCTTTATTCCCAGGATATTACAGGTGACTGGGCAGGAGTCATATCCTTCAGGGGAACGAATATGAGGATTGTATTCCACATCCGGCAAACGGAGGGAAAACTTGCCTCCACCTTCGACAGTCCCGATCAGAATGCGCTGGATCTTAAAATAGACGAAACCAACCTGAAAGGCAGAGAGGTGACCCTCAGCGCTCCGCTCATGGGAATCACCTACCGGGGTAACCTCAGCGCCAAAATGGACTCAATCATTGGTAACTGGATCCAGGGAAATAACCAGCTGCCCCTGATTTTAACCCGGCAGCAGAGGGAGGGCATGAAGGTCCCTGTTAATCCTTACGAAACAGGGATCATCCTGAACACGGCCACCGGCGAAATCAAGGGAACGCTGACCATGCCAGGAACCCCGCAGCCGGTTCCGCTGGTATTCATCATTGCCGGATCGGGCCCGACCGACAGGAACGGCAATTCTCCCCCGGCGCTGAAAAACAGTAGCAACTGCTACAAACTGCTGGCCGAAGAGCTCAGGAAAAAGGGGATTGCCTCGGTTCGGTACGACAAACGTGGGATCGGAGCCAGTACGGCGGCCGGGAAAAAAGAACATGATCTGCGCTTTGAAGATTATGTAACGGATGCCAGGGAATGGATCAGCCAGCTTTCACAGGATAAACGGTTTTCCAGGGTCATCGTTGCGGGCCACAGCGAAGGCTCCCTTATCGGGATGATCGCCTGTGCCGGTTCCGGGGCCAAGGGCTATGCCTCCATTGCAGGTTCAGGCCGCCCCGCCGACCAGATCCTCAGGGAACAGTTTTCCTCCCTGCCAAAGGAGATAAACGAACAGATCATCCCGCTGCTGGAAACACTGAAAAAGGGCGACACCCTTGCAACAGTTCCCGAAGCCATGAACAGCTTTTTCAGGTCAAGCCTGCAACCCTACCTGATCTCCTGGTTCAGGTATGATCCGCAGGCGGAGATAAAAAAGCTCACAATCCCTATCCTTATCCTGCAGGGAGAGATGGATATCCAGGTATCCTCCGATGATGCCAGGCTGCTGGCCCACGCCAATCCGGCCGCATCACTGAAGCTGATCGAAAGGATGAACCATGTGCTGAAGGATACCGACACAAGGGACAAAATGGAACAGGTAAAAACAGTTTATACCAACGCAGAACTGCCGCTTGACACCGCCTTCACCGATGAAATTATTACATTTGTACAGCAGGTTAAATGATCCCCCGGTAAAGAGGTGGACCGGGTTATATCCCAAAATCGCAATCTATGATAAGCAAAACTACAGGATATGTTATTTAACGGAGGAACTTTTGGATTATTCAGGAAAAACAGGATCGAAGCCAACCGCCCTGTTTCAAGGCCCGAAATGGCGCCGGCCGACTGGCTAATTGAGGCCGTCGCGCTTCTGGGAATGATGTTCTTTGCAGGATATGTCCTGTATAATTTCCCGCATCTTCCCGACAGGATCCCTACCCATTTCAATGAGGCCGGAAAGGCCGACGATTATGGCGACAAATTTACCTTTTTGATTCTTCCCGGGGTTGCCCTCTTCATCTATGCACTGCTGACCCTGATAAACCGGGTACCCCACATCTTTAATTTTCCCGTGAATATAACGCCTGCCAACGCCCTGCATCAGTATACCCTCGCCACACGGCTTGTCCGTACCCTGAAAACGGCCATCATCTGGCTCTTCTGGTATATCAGTTATTCAACGATCATCGTTGCCCGGGATTCATCAAAGGGTTTGGGAATCTGGTTTCTGCCGTTAACCCTCAGCCTGGTTTTTATTCCGATCATCGTTTATTTCATCGCTGCGAAAAAGAGGGGCTGATCCCAGCGTGAACGCTACCAGCCTGGGTGGAAAACCGATCATTTTTCATACTTTTGCAAAAAACTGAAAAATGAATTTCATTGAAGAGTTGCGCTGGCGCGGGATGATCCATGATCTGACCCCGGGAACGGAGGAACAATTGCTCAAAGAGGTGACCCCTGCCTATATCGGCTATGACCCCACCAGTGATTCGCTGCATATCGGCAACCTTGCCTCGATCATGATGCTGGTTCATCTTCAGCGGGCCGGCCACAAGCCATTTGCCCTGGTCGGCGGCGCTACCGGCATGATCGGCGATCCCTCCGGCAAATCGGAAGAGCGGAACCTGCTGGATGAAACCACCCTGCGCTACAACCAGTCCTGTATCCAGAAACAACTGCAAAAATTTCTTGATTTTGATTGCGGGGCCATCTCTGCAGAGATGGTCAACAACTACGACTGGACCAAGGATTTCAGCTTTCTCCATTTTTTGCGCGAAGTAGGCAAGCACATCACGGTGAACTACATGATGGCAAAAGATTCGGTGAAAAAACGGATGGACTCAGGCAACGGGATATCCTTCACCGAGTTCAGCTACCAGCTGGTACAGGGATATGACTATTGCTGGCTTTTCGAACATAAGGGGGTGAAACTGCAGATGGGCGGCTCCGATCAATGGGGCAACATTCTTACCGGCACCGAGCTGATCCGCCGTAAACACGCCGGCGATGCCTTTGCCCTGACCTGTCCGCTGATCACCAAGGCCGATGGCGGCAAATTCGGAAAAACCGAATCGGGAAATGTATGGCTCGATCCAAAGAAGACATCCCCCTATAAATTTTACCAGTTCTGGCTGAATGCCAGCGACACCGATGCATCGGAGTACATAAAAAAATTCACCCTCCTTTCAAAGGAGGAAATTGAAGATCTTCAGAACCGCCATAATGAGGCACCGCACCTGCGGATCCTGCAAAAGGCGCTGGCTACGGAAATCACCGTAAAGGTCCATTCCGAAGAAGATCTGCAGTCGGCTATCGAAGCCTCTGAGATCCTGTTCGGAAAGGGAACCGCTGAAAGCCTGATGAAACTCACGGAAGAGACCCTGCTTTCGGTGTTCGAAGGGGTTCCCCAGAGTGAAATAGCGATGATTGATATCGTGGAATCGATGAATATCGTGGATTTCCTGACCGAAAAAACCAATATTTTCCCATCCAAAGGCGAGGCCCGCCGGATGCTGAAGGAGGGTGGCGTCCAGGTAAACAAGGTAAAGGTTGGAGAATCTGCTATGATCGATACCCATACCCTGTTAAACGAGAAATATATCCTGGTACAGAAAGGGAAGAAAAACTATTACCTGATAAAAGCAAAAATGTGACTTTTTGTTATCGTTACCGGCACTGTTTGCCGACCACCAGTGGGTTGATTTTCTTCCTGGTATTTCTGGCCGGTATCAACCTGTACGCACAACCTCTGCGGCGTAATGCCCTCTTCCTTGGAAACAGCTATACCTCCGTCAACAACCTGCCTGCCCTGGTGGCGGCGCTGGCACATTACGCAGGGGATTCACTGTATTTCGGCAGTTACACCCCCGGGGGATATACCCTTGGCTGGCGCCCTACGGCCCACGTGGCCGATACCGCCAGCCTGAACAGGATCGCGCAGCCGGGCTGGGACTTCGTCATCCTGCAGGAGCAAAGCCAGACACCGGCAATCCCCGTCCTGCGCGACAGTTGCATGATCCCTGCCTCCCGGATCCTTTATGATTCAATTAAATCAGCCAACCCTTGCAGCCGGGTACTGTTGTACCTTACCTGGGGACGAAGGTTTGGAGGAATTCAATGTTTTGTACCCAATTACTGCAGTCAGAATTTCACAGATTTCAACCAGATGCAGGATTCGCTCACCAGGGCATACACGATGGATGCCGATTCCCTTTCAGCTTGGATTGCCCCTGTGGGTGAAAGCTGGCGGATGGTGATCAACAGTACCGGGATGGTGCTGCACGATGTGGATGATTCCCATCCAAACCTGAAGGGATCGTACCTGGCAGCCTGCGTATTTTATGATGTGATATTTGGTAAACCCAGTCATGGCAACCCTTTCCTGGCAGGACTCACCCCCGACACAGCCACTTTGCTGCAGATGGCGGCCGATTCGGTCACCTTTGGCTATGCCCTGCAATGGAACCTTAACAATGATGTTCCCAAGGCTGCCTTTTCGGCGACCCTCTCCAGCGATACCCTGTTCACGCAAAACCAGAGCACGGGTGCAGGCAACTGGCTATGGGACTTTGGCGACGGGCAAACCTCCACATGGTTTTCACCGATGCATGTTTACCAGGCTTGCGGAACCTATGCCGTTAAACTGAAGGCATGCAACAACTGTTTTTGCGATTCGGCCACACGCCAGGAAGTCATCTCAACGGTCGGAATCCGCAATGTAAGTCGCCCGGCCAGCCTCATACAACTTGTGGGCCCCGATGATTCGGGATTCGCCTGGTTCAGGAATTTCCAGGGGTCTGGCACGCTGTTTCTCTATTCCATCACCGGGGAAAATACCGGGATCTTTCCCGTATCATACGGGCAGACACATCTTCCGGGGAAGTTAAGAGGAATTCACTTCTGGATGTTAACCGGCCCGGATTCTAAAAACCTGACCCGCGGGAAAATAGTCCGGTAGGAATTCCCGTTCCTCTCCTATTTTGAAAAACTTTCAGCTTCATCATATAGGCAGTCAAGGATGATTTTCCCCTCCGGATTGATAAATCCCCATTTCTGATTTTTTTTGATCAGGGAAAATCCTTCCACAAATTCTTCCAGCCTTTCAAACTGTGGATTAATCACGTATAATCCCTTCTTCCCGACAAAACCCCACTGGTTTCCCTTTTTCACGCGCGCAATTTCGCCCGGGAAGTCTTCAGCCTCCTCAAATTGCAGGTTAATGGAATAGCTTCCCGTTAGATCAATGTAACCCCATTCCCTGTTTTTCCTCACGCGTGCCAGCCCGGAGGAAAAATCACCTGCTTCATCAAATTGCGGATTGATGATCCAGCTCCCTTTTTTATCAATATAGCCCCATTCTCTCATCTTTTTGGCACGGGCGAGGCCATTGAAAAAATTGCCTGTCTCTTCAAACTGGGGGTTAATTGTAAAAATTCCGCTTTTGTCGATAAAACCCCAGTCGGATCCTTTTTTTACCCGTGCAAGATCTTTATCAAAGTCTTTGGCATCGCTGAACTGCGGGTTGATAACCCATTTGCCGGTTTGATCGATAAACCCCCATTCCCTGCCCAGCCTGGCCCGCGCAAGGCCACAGGAGAATGGTCCCAGGTCGGCAAACTGCGGATTCACCACAAAGGTTCCCTTCGTGTCGATAACACCCCAGTCCGACCCTTTTTTCACCCTCGCAAATCCCCCCTGGAAATCTTCCGCTTCGCTGAACTGCGGGTTGATCAGGTAAGTTCCTGCTTTACCAATGTAGCCCCATTGACGGTATTTCAGTACCCTGGCAAGCCCCTCGCTGAAATTTTCTTCGCTGTCGAATTGCGGGTTGATGACAAAAGTTCCCTTCGTGTCGATATATCCCCAGTCCCTCAGCTTCTTTACCCGGGCCAATCCATTCGAAAATGGCCTTGCATTGTCGAACTGCGGGTTAATGGCTATTTTCCCCGCCATGTCAATATAGCCCCAGCTATTGGCAATCCTGACAAGTGCCAGATAATCCTGACCTCCTGGCTCTTTAGCCTGCGAACCCTTTGTAGTTACCGGATTTGCCGGTTTTACATCCGTAGTTTTCCTGGGAGACCTGGAATTCTGGCCATTGGCTGAAAAAACCAGCAGTAAACAGGCAAAGAAGAACATTTTTTTCATACAGTTCTGATTTTGAATGTACTGTTAAATTATTCGAACAAAAACGACTATAAATTTATACAATAATTTATTTGGATGAGCGGAATCATACCATTAGATATTATTCCATGAAATTTTATGCTCAATAAATGCCGGCAAAAAGGAGGATCAGGGAATTTATCCGGGGAATATCCGGCTCTGATAACTGTACTTGGATATTTCCTTAACTTTGCTGAAACATCAAAACCGAACCTATGATACTCTCTGCCTGTGGCCTTATTTGTTCCGACTGTGAATTTTTCGGATCGACCTGTACCGGATGTCACCAGGTAAAGGGTCAGACTTTCTGGGCGCTGGAACACGTACCTGCAAAAATATGCCCTTTGTACGATTGCTCGGTAAACAAGCTTAAATACAAGGATTGCGGCGACTGTGCCGATCTCCCCTGTACCATGTTCCGCGAGATGAAAGATCCCAATTCAACCGACCAGGAACATCTGCAGGGATTGGCCGACCGTACTGAACGACTGAAGAAGGTGACACGTAATACGTGACACATCACGCGGTGCGGATAAAAAAAAGAACAACGTATAGCAAAAAAATGGGCAGAGGTTCAAAGGTGCTTTTTCTGGTGTTCGTTTTTACCTTGTTGTGCGCTGCCTGGTCATGGGAACAGGAAGTATTTGGCGGGAACCTCCTTACGGGTGACCGGCCCGGGGAAGTTACGGCAACAGATTCAACGGTACTGATCAGCAGTTACTTCAATTCCGCCGATCCAAGGGATGAGTGGAGCGAATTACTGGTGGTGGCCGATAAAGTCGATATGCGAAACTGGTCGCTCCAGGACAACAATGCCGCACAAACTGCCTTCCAGCCGCAAATCATCTTTAACAACATCCCCTTCTGGAACAACATGCGGGGCGGGACGATCATCATGATCTGGCACCGCCCGGCCGGCACCACGGGAATTAGCCACCCGACCGTCGTCACCAAACAGGCCGGTTATATCGAGATTTCAGCCAACGACCCTGCTTACTTCAACGGAGGTTCATTCGGGACGGCGCCTTTGTATGCCGGGAATACCCTCAACATTGCCGGTGGCGGTGATTTGCTGGAACTGCTGAATGGCTCCGGCACCTTTATCCATGCCCTGGGCCATAAAACTGCCTATGGATCAAGCTGGACCCCGCTGCCATCTCCCAAACTAAACTATAAAGCCAGCCTTGCCGACGGGGAGGCGGTATTCGTTTGCCCGGGAAGCAAAACGGATGAATATGGGTTCCTGTCTCCGCAGGATGGCACCACCTACACGGTAAAAAGCAGTACCGACCTGTCGTTCGGCCTTCCCAACTGCAGTGCTGTCACAAGCGCCAACAGCGATTACTGGCGGTGGGTAAGACAACCGCAATGGATCAATCCAGTGATGAACGGCACCGTAAATACCGCGAATACAGTGGTAACCCTGACCTGGAACAGTGCCCTGGACCCTAACCCCGCCGACGGCGTACAGGGTTATCTCCTTGTTAGAAACACGGCCAATCTTTTCGGCACCCCTGCCGACGGACATGTCTATGCGGCGGGAGACAACCTTGGCGGTGCAACTGTCATGGCCATCATCCCCTCCTCGCAGACCATCACCTTTGCTGACAATACGACCGTACCCTGTTCGGGAGGATTCTTCTACCGCATCTTTGCCTTCCGGTATAGGACCGATACCCTTGGCAACGACTACAATCCCGCCCGCGGACGTGCCTATAATGAAACCTCTTTTGGGGCTGCCCAGGTATTATACCCGGCAGCCACGACACCTGTTGCCGCACAGACCGACCGTACCGGCTTCTGTGAAGATGACCCGGGCAATATAACTCTTTCGGCAACCGGAGGGTCGGGGAATACCCTGAACTGGTACGCGGGCAGCTGCGGAGGCACCTTGACCGGTATCGGTTCAGGAGCCAATAACAGCATTACCATCCCTTCGCCGGCTGCCACGACAACCTATTTTGCCCGTTGGGAAAATAGTTGCGGCGTCTCCTCCTGCGCGCAGGTAACCGCAACCGTAGTCCCCGCAACACCGGTAACGGTCAGCATTGCAGCCACGGCAAACCCCGTTTGTACAGGAACGCCGGTTACCTTCACGGCCACACCGGGCTTCCAGGGCACCTCGCCGGGATACCAGTGGAGGGTGAACGGATCGGCCGTGGGATCCAGCACACCTGCCTACACCTTCACACCCTCAAACGGCGATGTAGTCACCTGTACCCTGACCTCCAGCGAACCATGTGCCTCCGGGAATCCGGTCACCTCCAATACCATCCTGATGTCGGTGAGCACCGCCATTCCGGTCAGTGTCTCCATTACGGCCGATGCAAACCCGGTATGCACCGGAACCCCTGTCAACTTTTCGGCAACTCCGGTTTACCCGGGAACCCTTCCTGTTTACCAGTGGGCTGTCAACGGAACGAACCAGGGAACAAACAGCCAGACCTTTTCGTGGATCCCTGCAAACGGCGACATCGTTACCTGCCTCCTGACCTCGAATGGCTCCTGTGCCTCGGGAAACCCGGCCACCTCCAACGCCATTACCATGACGGTAAGTTCGTCCATGGCAGTGGGCGTAACCATTACCGCCAATACAAATACCGTTTGCCAGGGAACAACTGCCGATTTCAAGGCTCATCCTACCAACCAGGGACTCAATCCACAGTATCAGTGGACCGTGAACGGTGGCAACCAGGGACCCAACAGCCAGGATTTTACCTGGATGCCGGCAAACGGCGACGTTATCGCCTGTACCCTCACCTCCGATGCCTCCTGTGCCTCGGGAAATCCTGCGACATCAGCCAATATCATCATGATTGTGAATACTCCCGCCCTGGTGAGCCTGGCAATTGCCGCCAGCGAAAACCCGGTCTGCTCCGGGAACCCGGTGACCTTTACGGCAACCCCCTCCAGTCAGGGAAACACCCCTGTTTTCCAGTGGAAGGTAAATGGCATAGACCGGGGCACAAATGACAAAACCTTTCTCTATATCCCATCCGACGGGGACAATGTGGCCTGTATCCTCACCTCGGATGTACCGTGTGCCACCGGTTCACCTGCAACCTCCAACACCATCGTGATGGAGCTGAATCCCACTCCTGCCGTAAGTGTCCGCATCACTGCCGTACCGGGAACGACTGTTTGCGCGGGAACGGCTGTGACCTATTCTGCAACCACAACCCACGGGGGAAACTCCCCCCTCTTCCGCTGGTTTCTGAACGGTCAACCCGCAGGCAGCAACAGCCCTCTATTTACGCAGGCTGCCGCCGATGGCGATTCGGTCTACTGCACTGTCACCTCTGACGAACCCTGCGCCGGGAATAATCCATTTTTGTCTGACACCCTTATAACATCCGTATCAGCTGCTCTTTCCGCAACGGTGACCATAACAGCAAACCATGTCATCTTCTGCCCCGGGACCCTGGTCGCCTTCAGCGCTGCCCCGGTAAATGAAGGTGCCACGCCGGTTTATGAATGGCTTGTCGACGGAAGCCAGGTACAGAAAGGCAGTTCAACTGTTTATATCACCCAAACCCTTTCCCCGGGGCAGAAGGTCGAATGCCGGCTCACCTCCTCCCTATCCTGCGTGACCCAGCAAACGGTTTCGTCACTGCCGCTCTCCCTTGCGTTTGCACCACCTCCCTCACTGGTTCTTACGAATAAGGACTTTTTGTGTGCCGGGGAGACTGCCACCCTGGATGCCGGCGAAAACTTTATCAGCTATACCTGGCACGACGGCAGCACCAGCCGTTATATGGACGTAACCCATGAGGGTATTTACTGGGTCGTTGCAAGTGATTCCCTCGGATGCACCGCCTCCGATTCGGTGCTGGTTAAAAAATGTTCCGGGAATGTCTTTGTGCCCGATGCCTTTTCTCCCGACGGAAACGGGCTCAATGATATCTTCAGGATTTACGCAAACCCGGATGAAATTACTGATTTTTCAATGCTTATCTTTACCCGCTGGGGAGAACAGGTTTTTGAAACCAATAACATGCTGAATGGCTGGAACGGTTTGCGACAAGGGCAGTTTTGCCCGGAGGGAACCTACATATGGACCATCAGATATAAAAGCACCGCCGCAGGGGCCGCCGCCGGTGTCGTTACACTCAATGGCGCTGTCGAACTTGTAAGATAAACAACTAAAAAACTACCATGCATACTTCCCTGATTTTCGCAATTGTCTTTATCAATCTCGCCATGGTGCTTTATACCGTTGGTGTTTGGGCCGAACGGATCCAGCTGCGGCTGAAATGGTGGCACACCCGCCTTTTCTGGGCCGGGCTTATATGTGATACTGTGGGGACCAGCGCCATGGCCGAGGTCGGCGGGGCGCTGTTCAAATTCAATTTCCACGGAATAACCGGGATGACCGCCATCCTGCTGATGCTGTTTCATGCCACCTGGGCAACCTGGGTATTGCGGCATAACGACGAAAAACGGATCGGCACCTTCCATCGTTTCAGCATCTTTGTCTGGATCATGTGGATGATCCCGATGATAGGCGGGATGGTAATGGGAGCCCGGTTCTGATTTGGAACGCCATTTTCCGCCTTTTGCGTTATGCTTCACGGATTACGATTTCATCGAAGGCGGGATGTTGTTTGACGAAAAAGGTTTTTCCTGGTTCTTGATAGTATTTCCTTTGTGTCAATAACCCATAAATCACTGACACATGAAAGCAAAAAATTTCTTACTGGCAGGGCTGATGCTCCTCTTCATTACAGGTTGTTTCGTAAAATCGCTTCATCCCTTTTACAACGAGAGTGACCTTATCTTCAAAAAAGAGCTGCTGGGCACGTGGACCAGCAAGGATTCCTCGGTATGGAAGATCGAGCAGGGTTCAAAATTCAACGGGCTGCTAAAACCCGGAACTCCTGAAAATGGTTACCAGATAACCTATTCGGATAAAAAGGGAGTTTCAAAATTCTCCGTTCATCTTTTCCAGCTGAACAAAAGGTTTTTCCTTGATTTCTATCCCAGGGAGTTTGATGCCGGTACCGACCTGATGACCTCGCACCTGGTAACCGGCCATACCGTGGCCAGGGTTGATCTTGCGCCGGGAAAGGTTGTCATCCAGTGGTATAATGAATCGTGGCTTATCGGCCTGTTCAAACAGAACAGGATCAGGATAGCCCACGAGAAAATTCCCGTAGAGGGTTCCAAACCGGGCGACGATAATTTCCAGGTCGTACTCACGGCCTCGACCGGGGATCTTCAGAAATTCATCATTAAATATTCCGATGATCCCGAAGCCTTCAGCAAAGACTTTACTTTTGTGCTGAACAAAACTGAATCGCGATGAACACCCGTGTGCTGGTACAATCGGTTCCGCTTCGTATTCTGGAGCATCTCACCTTCTGGGGATGCTCCTATTACATCCTGGTGCGTGTATTTTCCAGTTCCAGCGAGATCCAGCCAACCGATTACATCTATACGGCAGTTTTCCTGGCAACCATCGCCCTGGGTGTTTATGTCAACCTGGTTCTGCTCATCCCCCATTTCCTGAACCAGCGGAAGTTCCTGTTGTATGGCCTGTTGCTGGCGCTCTGCGTGGTTTCATCCACCCTCCTCAACCAGCTTACCTTTACCCGCTTCATCGACTACCTGCTCCCGGGCTATTATTTTATCTCCTATTTCAGCTTTACCGACCTGCTGAAATTCATGGCGGCATTCACCGGGATTACCAGTCTTTTCAAACTTGCGAAGGGCTATTTCCTTCTGCTTGAAGGAAAAAGCCAACTGATGCAGGCACAGAAAGAGCGGTCGGAGGCGGAACTGCAGGCGCTCAGGGCCCAGATCAATCCCCATTTTCTCTTTAACAGCCTGAACAGTATCTATGCGCTGGTGCTAAAACATTCCGAGAAGGCCCCTGAGACCATCCTGAAACTTTCCGGTCTCCTCCGGTATATCCTGTATGAAACCCGCAGGGAGCGCGTGGAACTGACCACCGAGCTGGATCATATGCGCGAATATGTCGACCTCCAGCGTATCCGTTCAGGGCCACAGGCGGAAATTGAATTCACCGTCAACGGTAACCCGGGAAACAGGACGCTGGCCCCGCTGCTCTTTTTACCCCTGATCGAGAACAGTTTCAAACACGGGATCAAGGGCGAAACAGGAGCCGTGTTTGTCAGGATGGAGTGTACCATCGACGAGGGCTCCATCAGGTTTGTGACGGAAAACAACAAGGGGCTTGCCGATGAGATCCCCGGGGAAAACCGAAGGGGAATCGGCCTTGAAAACCTTACCAGGCGGATGGGCATGGTATACCCCGGCAAACACCGTTTTGAAATATCCGGGACTGAAACCCGTTTTAAAACCGAACTGGTAATCTATACGCAAGATGAAACTTAAATGCCTGGTGATCGATGATGAGCCGCTGGCCCAGGAGATCCTGGTACAGTATATCGGCGACTGCCCTTCGCTTGAATTGCTGAAGGTGTGTGCCGACGCTGTCGAAGCCGGTGAATTTTTACGTTCCGCCCCTGCCGACCTTATCTTTCTCGACATCAACATGCCGCGGTTATCGGGCATTCGCTTTGTCAAAACCCTGACAAATCCGCCCCTGGTTATTTTCACTACAGCCTATCCTGAATTCGCCGCCGAAGGTTTTGATTCCAATGCCGTTGACTACCTGCTGAAGCCCATCTCCTTTGAGCGTTTCCTGCGGGCCGTGAATAAAGCTGCCGAATGGGCCGAATTCAGGATAAAAAAGGAGGTTGTCAAAGAGCCTGCGTCGACGATAAGCCGTGACTACATCCTGCTCCGGGCCGATAAAAGGATTCATAAAATCAACTTTGACGACCTCCTGTTTTTTGAATCCACCGGCGATTATATCAAAGTTCATTCCGTGGATAAAAACCTGGTCATCCATGAAACCTTCAGGAACCTGATCACCCAGTTACCTGGAAACAGGTTTGTCAGGGTACACAAGTCCTTTATTGTATCCCTCAACCGGATCCGCCTGATCGACGGCAACCAGGTTGAGGTTGCCGGGCAGATGATCCCCATCGGACTGGTTTACAAGGATGGATTGCTTGAAAAACTAAACACAAAAATCTGAAGTGCCCATTAACTCATGCCAATGAAAGTACTGGTTACATACTGGTCGCAGACAGGGAATACAAAACGGGTTGCCGAGGCCGTTTTTGAAGCGTTGCCGGGAGAAAAAACGATTCTGCCAATGGATCAGGTTACATCAGCCGACGGGTTCGATCTTATCCTGGCGGGCTTTCCCGTTATGCAGTTTGGCCCGTCTGCCTTTGCCGGGGAGTTCATCAGGAGGCATACCGCCGGCAGGAAGACAGCTCTTTTTGTCACCCACGCCATGCCCGTGCACAGTGACGATCCCCGCCAGCAGGCCCTGCTGGAAAAGGTGCTGTCGCGATGCAGGGCAGCGGCCTCAGCAAGCGAAATGGTTGGATTCTTTCATTGCCAGGGAGAACTTTCTGAAAAAACGGCCTCCGGGCTTATGGAAAGCGACATCCCGGAGCTACGCCGGTTTGCCTCCATGCGTCCCCTTACCCTGGGTCATCCCGGGCGGGAAGCACTGGAACAGGCAGGTCTTTTTGGCAGGGCTATGGCAGCATCCCTTTGATATTGCTACCATCGCCGAAAATGAGGACAATGAAGTGAGGGGGAAAAATCAGATCTTTCCTAATCCGTGTCGGAGGGTTCCCAGAGTTCGATTTTATTTCCCTCGATATCCAGTATGTGAACAAATTTCCCATAATCAAACGATGCGATCTCGTCGAGGATGACCACCTGGTCTTTCCTGAGCTGATCCACCAGCGCTTCGATATTTTCAACCCGGTAGTTGATCATAAAATCCCTGCCTGATGGTGCGAAGTAGTCGGTTGTATCGGGAAACGGGCTCCATTGCGTAGCTCCCGGCTTCGCCGGGTCATCGGCCGACCGCCATTCAAAGGTGGCGCCATATTCACCTGTTTCCAGTCCCAGGTTCCTTGAATACCAGTCATTAATTTTTTGCGGGTCCTTGCATTTAAAAAAAATGCCTCCCAGACCTGTTACTTTTTTCATAGGTTTTATTTTTTGGGCAATTCATGCGATTTAAGTGTTTAATCCTTCCAGTTCCACCATTTCAGCAGTTCCGGATCTCGTTCTGCCGGTTTTGTTCCTGCAAAATACACGGCACAACGGAAACTGTAAAGCAGGCAACGGTCCTGTACCTCCCCGGCAAACAGGTTCGACCGGTCAAAGAGCAACTCCGGGTCCTGGCTCATGAGTTCATCCACAGAGGTGATCCCGATGTTCCATAGATCAAGTGCGATCGATTTGCCGACACTGGGAATTATCATTAACTCCCGGATGGATTCCTCCCTGTTCATTGCAGAAAATTTTTATCGATATAGTTCTGAAACCTCTCTTTATATTGTTCGCTTACCGGAATGTAAATATTCCCGTCAAAAACGATCCGGTTCCTTTCGATCACCTGTATTTTCGTCAGGTTTACGATGAATGAGCGGTGGACTCTCATAAAACGGTCGCCGGGCAGCTGCTCCTCGATGGATTTCATGCTTAGCTGGGTCATAACCGGTTTTGATCCGGCCAGATGGATCCTGATATATTCGCTCATTGCCTCGATATACCGGATCTCGTCAAAATTGATTCTGAGGATCTTATACTCCGACCTGATAAACAGGAACTGCTGGTTGCTCCTGATGTCGGAGGGTTCGCGGGGATGTGATTCAAACCAAGATTTAACTTTGTTGGCCGATTTTAAAAAATCACTGTACCCGATGGGTTTCAGGAGGTAATCGATGGCATCAACCCTGAACCCCTCCAGCGCATATTCGCCATAGGCGGTCACAAAAACGATTTTCGGCGGGTTTTGCAGTGTTTTCACAAATTCCATACCGGTCAAATCAGGCATGTTGATATCGACAAACATGAGATCCACCAGGGTGTTTTCCAGCAATACAATAGCATCGGCGGCGCTTTCGCAAAGTCCTGCCAGTTCCAGGAAAGGGGTCTTCCTGATATAGGAGGCAATCTGGCTTAATGCCAGTGGCTCATCATCGATTGCGATACATCTGATCATAACGGTACCGATAAATTCACAGTGAACTGATCTTCGTTGTCGAGAATATCGAGGTGGTAATTATTTCCGAATAGAAGGGCCAGGCGCTTCCGCGTATTTTCGATACCGATCCCTGAAAAATCGTTCAGCCTGCTGTTATTCGCCTTACTGTTCTTCACGACAAAGAGAAGCCTCTCCTGCCCGGGAATCACGTCAATATTGATAAATGATTCCTTTTTGTAGCTGATGCCATGCTTAAAGGCATTTTCAATAAAGGAGGTGAACAGGAAGGGAGGAATGAAGGCATCGGGTACAACAGCCGGCAGATTCAGGTTTACAACGACCTTGTCATTAAAACGGAGCTTCATCAGGTTGACATAGCTTTCAATGAATTCAACCTCTTTTTTCAGGGTCGTCTTCCCGGTTTCAGTCTCATAGAGCAGATACCGCATCATCTTTGAAAGTTTGATGATCGCCTGTTTGGCCTCTTCGGTATTGGTGTCGACCAGCGCGTGGATATTATTAAGCGTATTCATGAAAAAATGTGGACTCACCTGTGTTTTCAGCAGGGCAAGCTGGTTCGAGACATTTTCCCTCTCCAGTTCCACCTTTTCATTTTCAACCTCTATCCATCGGATACCTGACCGTAACCCTGTATCAAAGCCCACGATGAGAAAAGAAAATATTAAAAAATTGGCATAGGGAGGTACCGGCTTTGACTGGCGATTTCCCGCTGGGGGCCTGGAATCATTACGGGGCGGTGGTGTATCTTCACCAGGTGCAATCCGGTTCCCTGTCCGCATCTCCACGGGAGGAAGAGGCTTTTCGTTATCTTTATTCAACTCGTAGAGAAAGGAGGCTGAAGTGAGTAAAATAATAACTCCCAAAACGGTGGCAAAATAAATTTTTGGTTTCCGGTTGAAGAGAAACCGTGGTACCAGAAAAAACCTGTTTATCAGGTACAGGACCGACAGCGGGATGAGGATTTCAAGTTGTTTCAGCACACTGGTCCAAAGCGGATGGTTGTTTTCTTCACTGAAGAGAACCGGCGTTGTCAGCAGGACCAGCCAGACAAAAAGGATCAGGGCGATCTCTGTATATCTTATCTGCCGTTTGCGGAGGTTCATTATTTTCCGTTATTTTTCATCAGGTAATATCAGTTCTGGTTCGGCGCAGGGCCATCGGGTCTGGGCGGCCGGGAGGCCTTTTCAAGCTCCCTGTATTTTGCAAACTGTGCAGGAGAAACCGCCTGCCTGACCTTTTCATCCCTCGCTTTTTCAAGGGGCTCTATCTTTGACCGGTCCATTTGTTCCCGGGGATTTCCCTGTGCTTTCATCAGGTTATCCAATCCTGAAAAAAACTCTTTCCATGCCCTGGTCACGGCTTCGGTCTGCGTAGCGTTCAGCGTCAGCGGTTTGAACACCTTTTCCTGGATGATCTTCAACTTCTCTTCATTGGATGGGGGGGCAACTCCCCGGTCTTCACCAGGGCCGGGAGGCGGGGCAAGGGTCCTGAGTTTTTCAGGATCAAAGCCGGCAGCGATGATCGCGCTCCTCGATTCCGGACCGGCATGGATCCCTGCATCCCTGAATTTCTCATGGATAGCCCTGGCATCGGCAGCCGTCAAGGTTGAAGGATTATACTTCGAAAGGATGGTTTTGATGGTTGCCGATTGCGCAGGCGTCAGGGGTTGCGACAGAGACTTTTGCCCGGCAGGCGTTACCTGGCCTGCTGGAGGCTGTTTCTGACCGGCACCCTGCTGGTTCTGGCAAAAACTCATAACCTGAGCAACCATGATCAGCATCACAACCAGCAGGATGCTTACGTCTTTTTTTTCTGAACTCCCATTTTTCATACCATAGATAATTAAGAAGGCTAATGCTCGATGAATTTCCCGGGGCTGAAAGCTTTTCAACCGCGGGGACCTCAGCAAATTTACTTATTTAAACATAAAATCCGTATTCATTATTTCAGGCATCACAACCGGCTGGGAATAGAGGAAGCCACCGGCCGGACTGATAAATCCCAACTTTTCAGCCAGCGCGGTCAGCTTCAGTTTCTGGTCATCCGAGAGGGTATTATATACCTGGGTGAAGGTGGTGGCATAATAATAACTGAGTTCGCCGTCGAGTTCGCCATACCTGGCAGAAAGCGCTACGACGGTGGAAGAGTCGGCGGCTTGTGAGGCCAGGAATTTCCGTAGCTCGACTGCGACAGCCTCTCTCTTTGTGACGATTTCGGCAAGGGCGCTGCGCTGAAGGCCGACAATTGCCTTTACCTGGCTCGCCTGTGCTGCCGTAAGAATGGCCAGGAAACCCTGGCCTGCGTTGGCGGTAAGGGTTTCATCAATGGTATAGTTCGGATTTCCCATGGCTGGCCAGTCTTTCAGGTAAAACGACCCGAAATAGGTGCCATGCCGTTCGGGGCAGAAATAGACATCGGAGGTGACGGTTCCGGCATACCAGGCGTAGATCTCACTGGCATAGGTCATAACGGCGACATTCACATCCTGCGACAATCCGAGTCCCTGCAGGGGATCCGACAGGCTGCTGTCCCAGTGCCCCACTCCTTTCAGTGCCTTCAATGCGTCAAGTTTTGCCCGCTGCCCGGCAGTAAGGGAATTCACCACGCTGCCAAACAGCTTTGCCCTGTCGTAGCTGATCTGTCCGTCAACCTGGTATAACGTTGCCGCATAATTTACGACAGCCTCCCTGCTGAGCCCCGCAGTACCTGCCGGCAGATCACCCTCCTTTAACCTGCGGAATGCCTTCAGCAGCGGAAAACGCTTTAAGGCAAAAGCATTGATCGAATTGATCTGGTTTTGGGCACGTGCCACAAACATGCTGATCTGGTCGCTGGTAAGGATATGCAGGACATTATAGGAGATGATAGTGACAAAGCTGGTATTGTGCCCCAGGCTGGTCGGATCATTGTCACGGAGATACTGAAACCCGCTGTAGTCGGCCACTTTCCCCGGGGGCAGGAAGGACTGCGAGCCCAGGCTCCCGGTCAGGTATGCCAGCCCGTCGAAAGCAATCGTATTCCCCTGGGCTTCGTCTGAGACAGCCTGGGTAATGGTATACTGATCAACAGCCAAAGTAACCGGGGATGTGGCAGCAGTGTCGGCGGTCTCTACGGCCGCCTTTTTACATTGCACAATAAACGATGAAAAAATGATGCCAATCATGATGATGATAAGTCCCGGAATCCGGGTCATTGTTGTTTGCATTATTCCAGCCGGACGAATGTTGCCTGCAACATGCTCCTGCTCCTTCCTGTTTTTAAACGCCAGTGTTTTCATGATTCCCTGTTTTAAGTTAGTAACGATGATTTTGATCTGATGATCCAGGGTCAATTTATATCATGGTTGGTTGCTTTGGGTTTTACCTTAGGTAAAGGATATGAAGCAAACATAGAACCAATTTGATCCGGAAAAAAATATCATCAGCAAACCGGCTGTTTTTACATCCGGAAAGGGTAATTGTACCCGTGAAGGAAAACTGTGGGATTCGAACAGGGCGGCTGTTAAACCTGCAAGATAAACCAGCCCGCAAGTCCTGGCTATTTATTCCGGATACTGATCCGTATCGCCTTGCCTTTGCTCCGTGCAGTGGAGTCTCCTGCCGGCACGGCATCCCGGCTTCCGGGGTAGAGATCCCAGGCTGACTCGGATACTTTCTCAAGATGGAATTCCATTTTCGGATCCTTCAACTGTTCTGTGATCTCTGCCGGAAAGACCCTGTTCAGCCTGCATATTTCCCACTCCCTGATGGCATCGAGCAAGGCACCCGTATTCGGGTTTTTCCGCAGCGACTCCAGCGAGGTGGCCATGGCAAAGCCGGCGTTATAGCCGACCGACCGGGCCAGCATCCACTCCATCTCGGCAAGGGTGGTTGTTTCGGTGAGGAGGTACCAGCCCAGCATATGGGGTAGGTAGTTCCTTTCAAACAGCCCCTGGTTGTCGAGCCGGTATTGCTGCATGCTTTCGGTAAAGCCGCCGTTCCAGGGTTCCCCCCAGTTGCAGTAGCTGTTGATATGCCAGTAAAATGGTTCTGAATTGCTGGTCCCGTTCAGTACGGTGTGATCGAGGTGATCATAAAATGTTTTGGCAAAGAGCTCCATGGCATAATCACCCTGTCCCGAGGCGAGACACCCTTCATGGCCGTCGAAATCCATCTGTTCCAGCCCGGTTTCATTAAAGCGAGAAGCCAGCTTTGCGGCGATCTCCTGCTGCAGGGCAAGGTTAGGCAAAAAGACTTTGTATGGATGATCCATCAGTTTGGCCACCTCCGTGCCTTGCAGGTGAGAGGAGGCCTTTGTGCCAAACGCACCCCGTTTGCAGCCTGTCAGGGTGAAGGGTTTGACCGGCATGACCGAGTCATACTGTATCAGCTCCGGGCCGATCCTGACGGTGTGTAGCCAGTTTGCTTTGGTGTTGTCGAAATATCCGGGACTTTCAACGCCGATTACCTTCGCCGTATCATCAATATCCCCCGACAACCGGCTGGAACCCGTAACCGCCAGCCTCTGGTCGGGGACGGGCGTGACATAGGGATCGCCCGTGTTGATGAAATCGGTCAGGGTATGGGCGCCCAGCTGGATACCCATTGCATGCGCCTTTGCCAGGCATTGTTTGAACCCATCCGTCCCATGTGGAAAATAAAGGGAATCAAGTGCATAGTGTCCCCAGCTTTTCCAGGCATTCATATGATAAAGGGTCCGCAGGTTGGCCCGTTTGGTATAGGTGAGCAGTTCATCCACGGTGGATTCGGAATAATCGACAATCAGGTAGGAACGGCCCGGCTGGGGTGATATCTTGCCCCATACCCCGCCAACCAACGGGTGCGGCAGTTTTTCAGCCATTTCAATCTGTCCGATGGTTTCCAGCGTTTTATCTGCTGTGCAGCCAAAAATGGCGATGGCTGACCCTTCGGCAGTTTCACCCTCCACAGGCGGGACCGGCATATGCGGATACTGTCCCCACCAGCCGTCAACCCGGCGGGGGCGCGATCTGTCCATTGAAAAGGCCTGCAGGATGCATCCCCCTTCGCTCTTTTTTGCCGTACTTCCCCGGGAGGGATCAGATCCTTCGTCGTTCTGGGGATACCCTCCAAGGGTTTTCACATTGAGCACCTGGAGACCCACTGCAACGTCACGGTTACGGGCAACCCCGATGATCTCACCAATGGTCTCCGCAATCTTCAGCGGATAGGGGCCCCAAACCACCAGGTCGACCCTGCCGGCTGGCCACACACTGAGAATTTCAAACCTCATGTGGCTAGGTAATTGGTGGGTACGGACCTTTACCGTGATGTTGCTCTTTCGGAATGTGAGCACAAGGATGCCGGTACCAGGATCCCCATTCACCTTTGAACAGGCGGCCCCGGAAGGCGATTCCCATTGTCCGCCGGCCTTCACCTGCAGCAGGGGGACAGGTTGTTCCGCGTCCAGGTATTCCTTTTCACGAACCCTGTCGTACAGGCTGCTGACGGTGCCCTTTGCAGAAATGGTGACATCCAGGTCCCCCGCCTTAAAAACATGCTGGGCATAAAGTACATTGGGCAGGCAACCTGCCATCCAGCACAGGCAGGTTGTGATCAGGAACGACTGTAAGCGCATAAGGTTGGTTTTGTTCCAAAACTACGAAAAAGATGTGGAAAAAATTCCGGGCTAATCGTCCCATTTTCTTCAACTCAACTGCCGGTTCCGACAATTCACCCTTTTTTTGCTTGGGCCCCTGCGGATGAATGACTTGTTTTGCACCCTAATCTTTATGACTGATGAATTTCAGGAGCAATATCAATATTGACCACCGGGTTACAAAGAGGGCACAAAGCCAGCAAAGCAGCCCCTTGTAACCATTATGACTAAAGAAAACGCATTGATTTAGGAAACTGGATTCAAAGGAAAACGCTAAAAAACACTACTTCTATGAAAAAAATTCTGATTATCAACGGCCATCCCAACAAGAGCAGTTATTGCAGCGGGCTGGTCCAGGCCTATAAACAGGGGGTATCGGCGACGGGAGCCGAAATTGCGGAGATCAGCATCGGGGAGCTGAAATTTAATCCGAATTTACAATCGGGATACCAGCAGCGCACTGAACTGGAAGATGACCTGGTCGTGGCATGGAACAAAATCAAATGGGCCGACCACCTGGTTTGGGTCCATCCCGTTTGGTGGGGCGGACTTCCCGCCATCACCAAGGGCTTTATCGATCGTGTTTTTTTACCGGGATTTGCATTCCGGTACCGTGAAAATTCAGTGTGGTGGGATAAACTGCTTACCGGGAAAACGGCCAGTATCATCACCACCCTTGACCAGCCCGGCTGGTATTACCGTTTGATGTACGGGAAGCCCAGTGTTAACCAGTTAAAAAAGTCGACACTGGAATTCTGCGGTGTAAAGCCTGTAAAGGTTACCTACCTGGAACCCATTAAAAACTCCACCCCTGAAAATCGTCAGAAATGGATGAACAAGGTGGAACGGATGGGCCGGGAATTGCGTTAAACTGCCAGAGAACTGCACAGGGCTGCGGGCAGGTCAATCCATCGGGTACCCGTAATCGGTCCAGTCAACTTTAAGATTCTGCTTCAGGTTCAGCAGCCTGGGACTTGTAAATCCGCGCTCCTTCAACAGGGTGAAAGCCGGCCTGATATTGGGGCAGTTCCGGAAGGGACAGCATCCGCAATAGATAACCACCATCCTGTCTTTTGCTACGCCGGCAAGCGATTTACCCAACTTGTCGAGGTTAGCCTTATTGGACATGCTGCCGATATTGATGGCCCCCTTGATATTGGCCAGCGGACCCACATTGTATATCACCGGTTTTGCAGCTTTCGGGTTGCTCAGCAGGCTTGCCAGGGCATCAGGCGCTATGAGTTCCTTTGCGCTCCATGGTTCGCCCGTCTGGGCCTGCAGGATACCTGTTAAAACTGTCAGAAAAAAGATAAAAAAGGCTGTAAGGCTGGTTTTTTGATTTTTCATATGCATATATCTATATTATTGCAAAGATATAAAAAACTTTCTTCACCGGGGGCCCGTTTTTAATCTGTGATCTCAATAAATTCTGCCAGATCGGAGTAGAGGATCTCCTCGAATTCAGCATAGCGGTTTTCCGCGACCTCGGCAAAGAGGTAGATGGCCATGGGCAGTTTGGTACAGTCCATCTTTACATAAAATAAAACGCCTGAGAAATGGGCGATGAATTTCTCATAGTTGAACCGGATACGGCTTTTATCCAGCTGTTTGGGAATGTCAATTCCGAACATGCCATATAGCCTTTTGCCACGGTTTTTCAGGATTTCAGACCAGTCGGGTCTTTTCTGCTGAAAATAATATTCATACGGGTTGATGCCATAAAAATAATACTCCACATCGGCAACGCAGAAACCCATGAACCGCATCGGGTTGATTTCAATCGCGACAAAGTTTCCGCCAGCCTCCTGCCTCATTTCGAGATGGAACGGGAAGTTGCGCAGGTCCCGCAGCCTGGCGATCTCCTTAAGGTAGAGCAAGATGGCATCGTGGTATTTCATGACGATATCGCCGGAGGTCATATAGAGCCTGTCGCTCATATCCGACCTGGAGCCAAAGAGGTGGGTGAGGATATTGAGGATAACCGGTTCTCCGGCATCATTGAAGTAGGCATCGATGGCAATTTCAGTGCCTTCGATATATTTTTCAATGATAAATTCGTTCAGGCTGACCACCACGTCCGGGAAAACATGCTGCATCAGTTTTACCTCCTTTTTAATTCCCGCGAGTGCCGAAGCCCATTCTGAAGCATGATGAACCGCATGGATGCCGATACTCGCAAAACCCCTTACGGGTTTGATCACAAAGGGGATCTCCAGGGCGGCGACATCGATATCATCCAGCTGATCCAGGCTATAGGTATGGTACCACATATGCGGGTCGAGCCTGGAGAATATTTCACGGAGTTTTGATTTATCCTTGAAGAAGTTGACATTCCGGGTCACGGCAAGTTCAGGCGCATAGTGATTGAGAAGTTCGGTTGCGTTTTCCGAATTGCTGTATAGGAGCCGGGTCTCACCCGTTTTCAGTGAATTAAAAAAGGGCTCTGCTTCAACCATGTTCATCTCACCGGCACGGGCAAGACTCCTGGCAAAGGCTGTTGCCAGCACGGGAACCTGCAACCTGACGACGGTTTGCTGGAGGAAATCGGAAACATAAGGTTTTTCGAGTATGATCATATTGATTGAGGAATGTCGGTTTCTGGCGGAGTATGACCCGGATCCGGGATGCGCGGAATCTGGAACAGGCAGGCAAGTTTACGCAATTTTACCGGTCACACAACGCCTCCTTACCGATTGATCCTTCCCTGCCGGGGAATTCCATGGTTTAATATTTTTATCGCACCAGGTTTATCCCTGTATGGTTTAATGAGATATCTTTACATCCGTATGAAAATAATGAAACACTGCAGCTACCCGCTGGCCATTATCCTTTTCGCCCTGTTTCTGGTTGGAAATTCCTGTAAAAGCGGCAAAAGGGAAAGATCGGGCAACCATGGCGACAGCCATCTGCGCGGGGTGGTCAACCATCGCAGCAACCTGCCTTTCGACAGCAACCTGGTGGCCGCCTTCTTCCGCACCTATCCTCTTGTAGCCAAATACCGCAAAGAGGTGGCGATCGTTTACCGGCAGCACCACTATAACCAGATCTGGTATGATGGCAAGGGAATGGTCGAGTTTGGTCAGGCCCTCTGCAACAAGGTGAGGGAACTTACCACAGAAGGGCTGAATTCAACATTCCCCTATCAGGATAAGGTTTCAGGTATTTTTGATCCTGATGCGAAGAACAGGCTCACGCCAACCGAAACCGATCTGATGCTGACCAACCTGTACCTTTTCTATGCCGGCAAGGTGTACAAGGGGGTGAGCGACTCCACCACCACGGCCCTGGGCTGGCTGCTCCCGCGCAAGCAGGTCTCCTACAAGGCCCTGCTCGACTCGGTAATTTCCGATCCCGACCTGATCGAACGGAACGACAGCATCCTTTTCAGCCAGTATTACAAGTTGCGGGATGTGCTGAAACATTACCGTGATATCGAGAAAAAGGGAGGGTGGAACCTGGTTGACCTTGATCCCAAGTTAAAGGCCTATAAACCCGGGGATTCGGCCCATGCAATCCTGCAGATCAGGGAGCGGCTTTTTATCACCGGCGACATCGGCCGGAATAACGGCAGCTCAAGGTACGACGCCGAATTGGCGGATGCGGTAAAGAGGTACCAGGTGCGCAATGGATACAATCCCGGCAAACTGATTGTCCCGAAACTTATCAGGGAGATGAATGTGCCGATTTCGGAACGGATAAAAAAGATCGTCGTCAACATGGAACGTTGCCGATGGATCTCTCCCGAAATTGCAAGGACAAGAACCTATATCGTGGTGAATATTCCCTCGTTCAGGCTGAACCTGATCCGCGATGGCAAAAGCGAACTTGTTTCTGCAGTGGTCACCGGGGCAAACCTGACGCAAACCGTCATATTCAGCGGCATAATGCGGTATATTGTGTTCAGCCCTTACTGGAACCTGCCGCAGAGCATCATCAGCAAAGAGGTAAAGCCAGGGATGGCAAAACATAAAAATTACCTGGAGACCCACAACATGGAATGGAACAACGGTCAGGTGCGGCAGAAACCGGGGAAAAACAACTCGCTGGGACTGGTTAAGTTCATCTTTCCGAATGCCGACGACATCTACATGCACGATACGCCGGCAAAGAGCCTGTTTGCAAGGGAAAGCAGGGCTTTCAGCCATGGCTGCATCCGGGTGGCAAAGCCGAGAGACCTGGCGATTGAAATTCTGAAAGACGATCCTGCCTGGAGCCCTGCAAAAATAGATGCCGCCATGCATACCGGCAAAGAAACCACCTGTGTGTTAAAAAGCAAAATCCCGGTATATATCGGCTATTTCACGGCCTGGGTTGATCAGCAGGGGGTGATAAACTTCTATGACGATATCTACCAGCGGGATGAGCGGCTGGCGCAGTTGTTGTTTGATGAAAAATGAGGGCGGGGGAAATTACATGATCACGTCGATGCACTTGTAAAAGCGGCCGCGGTATCCTTCGGTGTCGAGGTCGCTGATGGTAATGCTGTGGGCCTTGCCCGAAGAGGCATGAATGAACCGCGACTTCATACCGTTGGCTTCACAAACAATGGCTACATGACCGATATGGCCTCTGTCGCGGAAGCCATAAAAAACCAGCACATCACCCACCTTGAACTCTTCCGGTTTGAGGGCAGTGCCCAGTTTTTTGAATTCCCGCGAACTCCTGGGCAGAGCCAGGCAAAAATGGCGGAACACAAAATTGACAAACCCGGAGCAGTCAAACCCTTTTTTGGGATCTGATCCGGCCTTCCGGTAAGGGATCCCCAGGTACTGTTTTGCAAAGGTAATCAGCTCGGCCCTGTCGATGGAGGTACCCGCTGCGGCCTTTTGGGCGGCGGGGGACTCCTGTGCCTTCATGAACAATGAGAACAGGAGAAACAGGGCAATCAGCGGAACACTTTTGAACATAGGCTATGATTTGTTTCTGCAAAGATACGAAACTTACTGGTGCCGGATCGCGTTGATATCCTGCTGTTCCTGATACAACCAGTAAAAGGCCGTGTATCGTATATATGCCTACCTTTGCAACATGCGAAAATATCTCCTTATCATCCTGGTATTCCTTGCTCCGGTCCTGAACCGGGCAGGCTCCGGCAAGCCGGTTGCAGCAGCAGATGATCAGCATACCCTCTTTACAGAGATGAACCTGGCAGCCAGGGGTCTCTCAGGGGAGGTGTTTCAATTGGCACTGAAGGGACTCAGAAAACTTGAGCAGGCAGGCAGACTCACGAATCCCGGGATCCTGACCATCGTCGATTTTTCCCAGTCCAGTAAAAACAAGCGGCTTTATGTTATCGACCTGCTGCACAAAACCCTTTTATTCAACACTTATGTAGCCCATGGAAGGAACACCGGCGAGGAGTTTGCGACCCGTTTCTCGAATGTGACCGGCTCCTGCAAGAGCAGCCTGGGCTTTTATGTGACCAGGGGGAAGATCCTGGGGGCGAGTGTCGGCTTGTCGCTCATCCTCGATGGCATGGAAAAGGGGATTAACGACAATGCCCTCCGTCGTGAAATCATCGTCCATGGCGCCGCCTACGCCACCGAGAATTTTATCCGGAAAACAGGAAGGCTGGGAAGAAGTTTCGGCTGCCCGTCGCTGCCGCCGGATCTTATAAAGCCGGTTGTGGAGGCTATCAAGGGAGGCACCTGTTTGTTCATCTATCACAAGGACGACCTTTACATCAGCCATTCAACCCTGCTTCAGTAACCCGTATAGGGTCCCTGCCTGAAAACCGGTATTACGCCGCGAATGAACCGTCAGCCCTACAGAAAACCAACCCCTTAAGGAACCTGGTAAATATTTGCCGGATTCCGGTAACCGCTGTTTTTAAGATACCAGTTGGTATACTGAAGGCCCGACGATTCGGCCCAGGCTCCGAATTTCAGATAGGCGCTCGTTATCTGGGCCCTCTCATTGGTATAATCAAATCCCGACGGGATCCTGATTGCCCAGGGGAGGTTGTTTTTAGTTTTGTAATATCTTCCCGATGCCGGGATGGAATTATCATTTCCCGTATTGAAATAGGCCAGGTTCACCAGGCTCGTCGGGGGCTTGTCAGGAAGATGGATCTCCTTTCCCCTTTCGAGGTTGACGATCAGAAAGGGGTTAAACTGATCGATCCCTATATCGGCCATGGTATAGGTATCGGGTTTGAAGCTCATGGTAACGACCGTGGTGTCGGGTTTGACGTAGGGCGCCCCGGGCTGTACATTCACACCGAAACCTCCCGGGAATGTCATCACCTTGTAGGCATTGTCGAAGACGATCACGGTGATCTTCTGCTGACCTGCCTCCGTGCCGTTTGGATTCAGGCTGATGATCCCCTCCTTCAGCTTACACCCTGCAACCTCCACATCGGCCGATGCAATGCCGGTACCGGGAAGCTGGAAACCAAAACCGTTCTGCTGCCCTGCGCCAATAGCCCTGACGACAAAGGAGGCAACGACATCGGTAACCTTGTTGCTTGCGCTGGTAACGGTTTTGAAACGGTAATCAACCACCAGGTCGTTAAAGTCATAATCGCCTATTGCCGGCCACAGGTCTTCAAAAGCGAGGGTATTGAAGCCGCTGGCGGGTGAATAGTTGTTAAAGGCCCTCGCCGGATCCTTTGGGTAGGCATCATCCTTATCGGGAACACCATCGCCATCCGTGTCGGGCAGGTTACCCGTTTGCGAAAAGTTTGCCTGTATCTCCGTTGCGTCGAGGGCCCTGCTGAAGAATTTGGCCTCATCGACAGAACCTTTGAAAAATTTCTGTGCGCCGTCGTCTGAACCAATCGACAGGTCACGGCTGTTTACGTATAACAGCCCCGTGACAGCCTTGCTGCTTTTAAGCTGTCCGTTCACATAAAACTTCATCACCTGGCCGTCGTAGGTCATGGCAAGATGATACCACTGGTTTAATACGGGAAGCCCGCCTCCCCAGTTTAATACCTGGGTGATGTTTCCCACCAGCCTGATCTGGGCACCCCAGCCGTCCCAGTTTCCCAGTCCGAGCCCGTGTCCGTCATAATCGCCCTTCTGGAATATTTTCGTTGTCGCGAGATTGGCCGTTTTGGCCCAGGCCATCATGGTAATCCCATAGACAGGATTCAGGTTCAGCTTGCTGGGGGCCTTTGCCACACCGGTGACGCCATCAAAGGTGAGGCAGCTGCCCAGGATACCCTGGCTCCATACAGCCCCTGTGATGACAGAATTGTTGGTGCCCTTGCTGTCGGCAGCCGCACTGCCTGTGTTTTCATCCATTTTCCACCAGGAGACCAGGTCGTCGCTGCCGGTGGCCGGGTTCGGCGTGGAACCATAGATCTGAAGGATTTCGGCATCGTTAAGCCCCCTGTTATAGACCAGCATTTCGTCCAGGGTCCCGGTAAAGGGGCTGGTCGACTGCTGTTTCCCTATATAAACATCTGAGGCTGACGACTGAAGGTTCCCGCTGTTCGACTGGTATGTTCTCAGCAGGCCATCCAGGAAGATCTTCATGATGGTGCCGTCGTAGGTTAGGGCAACATGATGCCAGTCGGTATCGAGAACCCTGTTGCTTGTGCCCGAATTCAACGCCATGCTCCCGGGGGTATATACGGTAAATATGATGCGTCCAAGAGCATCAATGGTTGCTATATATTTGAGATTCTGAAAAATGATGGTCCCTTTATCGCCAACGGCATTTAACCTGAACCAGAAAGAGAGGCTCAGTCCGTTGCCCACAGGGTCGAACCCCGCCCCCGGCACCTGGACCTGGCTGGCGCCATTGAAGACAAGCCCCCTGCCCCGGATACCACTGACCCATCCTGCGCCGGTGATGGTGCCGTTATGAAGGCCCAGGGAGTCATGGGCAGTTGTTCCCGTGTTTTCATCAAAATGCCAGGCCGCAATCAGTCCGGGAGAGGGAATCTGCAGCGGATGACCTGCCGGTTCGTTTTTCAAAACCGCCGACAGGTAAACAGGCACCACATTCCCCGAAAGGGTTACCAGCATGCCGTTTACTCTCACCTGGCCGATCGCCGCAGAGATGGAGAGTGTTACCGCGAAACTGCCGGTAAGACCGTTGAAAAAGCCCTGGTAATAATGGATATCCGAGGCTTCAGAAGTAATGTCAATGACTGCCGCATTTGCGGAATATATCCGGAAGGTTACATCCCGCGAGGTTTCCCAGTTGAAACCCGGTGATACCTGCAACTCCTTCATATCTTTCGCCGTGTTGACGGGAACAGAAGATTTCTTGGTACAGGAGGAGAGGAGAATAACAATCAGAAGCGTACTGAGAATCGCTGAATTTTTTATCATATCGGTATGATTTACAACAAATGTACCGTTTCTTTCACTGGGTGGATAAAAAACATATAACATCTTCTTTTTTATTGCATTACGCGACCAACATATACGGTTCCGGGGTTCGTCAGTATTCTTAATTAGAGAAACAGGGAATTTTATCCCGCTCCTGGATAACCTGTTAGCTCTTTCATTGTCTTCCGGGTCAACTGAATGGCAATTTCACCAATACCCGGCACAACTGCTGCAACCGATGGTCTTTTGTGTTAACTTTGTCTAGCATGCCGGCAGATGTCGTGTTCTCAACGGTCTCTCCTGTTTAGGTAAAATAGTTCAGGGATCGTTATGGGTTCAATTGTGCGTAATCAGAATCAAACATGAATTTATTTTAAAGAACATCGTGATGGAATATATCAGATTCGGTAATACAGGGATGAAGGTATCGAGGATATGCCTGGGTACCATGACCTATGGGAAACCCACCGGGCGGTGGCCCTGGGCCTTAACGGAAGAGCAGGGCAGACCCTTTATCCAAAAGGCGCTGGAACTGGGGATCAACTTTTTTGATTCGGCGGACATGTATTCCCTGGGGGCCAGCGAAGAGGTGCTTGGCAGGGCCCTCCGCGATTTTACCCGGCGTGACGAGGTGGTGATCGCCACCAAGGTGTTTCACCCCATGAGCCAGGTGCCCAACGACCGCGGGCTTTCCCGCAAGCACATCATGAGTTCGGTTGATGGCAGCCTGAGACGGTTGCAAACCGACTATATCGACCTTTACCAGATCCACCGCTGGGATTATGAAACGCCAATTGAGGAGACGATGGAGGCGCTTCACGACATCGTAAAGGCAGGCAAAGTGCGGTATATCGGCGCCTCCTCGATGTACGGCTGGCAATTTGCCAAGGCGCTGTTCACCTCCGATCTTCACGGCTGGACGCGCTTTGTTTCGATGCAGCCCCATTACAACCTGCTCTACCGGGAAGAGGAGCGGGAGATGATCCCCCTGTGCCAGGATCAGAAAATCGCCATAATTCCCTGGTCACCCCTGGCCCGGGGACTGTTAACCGGGAAAAGATCGAAGGAGCGGAATGAGACGATCCGTGCCCGGACCGACGAATTTGGTAAGATGCTGTATGCTGCCGGTTCCGATTTCGACATCGTAAACCGCCTTGCAGAAACAGCCGTTCAAAAGGGGTTGCCCGATGCACAGGTAGCCCTGGCCTGGATGCTGGGCAAATCCTTTATCACCGCCCCGATCATCGGCGCGAGCAAACCGGGGCACCTCGAAGATGCCGTTGCCGCCCTGTCGGTCAAACTGACCCCCGATGAGATCACCCGGCTGGAGGAACTTTATATTCCCCACTGCGTGCTGGGTCACGGCTGATGGGATATGTCACACGCTTAACCCGGACACCATGGAACCTGGAAACCCTGTCAACGAACCATCATTATCCCCCGCAGCAACAGCGGATAATGCCGCCCTGCCGGAACCAACCCCGGTCCCGGCAAAGAGACTGCTTGCTCTGTGGCTGGTATCGCTTGGGTTAATCCTTGCGATCAGCGTCTTCATTGTACTGACCATCAAAAAACTCAGATAACATGGGATTCCGGTTTTACAAACGGGCCAACCTTGGCGGGGGGCCGGGGTGTTATGGTTAAATAGCGGATCACATTTCTCCTTCCCTTTTACAATCTGAACTTCAGCCCGAAGGTCGGAAAGATGGAAATACCGTCGTAATAGGTGGTACCCAGAATATAATTGAAGCTTTCACCATTTACATTCTGACGGTTCAAAACATCCACGATATCAGCAAAGGCCGTCAGTTCCAGCTTTCCAATCCTGAATATATAATCGGCGCGGATATCCAGGCTGATGAAATCAGGCAACCGGTTCCTGTTGCCGGCTGTGATTTCCTGTGAATAGCGCACCAGGGCGGGATTGTTGAAGATGTTGGCATAAACCACATATTTTCCGGTAGGTTTTCCTGTGGCGTAGCGCAATTTGGCTGCGAGAATCCAGTGCCTGCCGGGTTTATACCCGATCAGCAGGTTAGCCTGATGCGGCTGGCTGAAGGTGAAGTCATATTCACCCGTGCCGTCGTGGTCGTTGCGTTTACTCTGCATATAGGAATAGCCTATTTGCCCGTGAAGTTTGCCAGTCAGCCGTTTCGTAAGGCTGACATCAACCCCGTATGCATAGCCGCTGCCCGAGTTGTTTTGTTCCACCCGGTCTGCGTCCGGCCTTACGATCATATGATCGAGCAGCTTATACCAGCCTTCGATGGTGAGTTTCACGTCGGGTGTAAAGTAGCGCTTGTAACCGGCAATAAACTGTACCACCCTTTCCGAAGTCAGTTTTTTATCCGATGGCTGGTCGGCAATTTCAGAATAGACGGGATCCTGGTAATAGATGCCGGTGGCAAAGGTGATGCTGTTCGTTTCGTTGAGCTGCAGGCTTACGTTTAACCGTGGCGAAACGGTGTGTTGGGAGGCAAATCCTGAATAATCATAGCGGAGACCGGCGTTAACCGAAAGACTTTTGAACATCGTGAAGGAATAGGTCAGGTAAGCCGAGGCGTTGAAAGATGATTTACGGACATCGACATTAAAAAAGGCAGGATCGGTGATGGTATAATATTTTAACAGATCGGGCCTGTAGTCATTCACGTTGAAAACATAGGAGGTGTCGGGCCTGCTTAACTTGCGGTAATTGGTCAGTTCAACCCTGTCGAGGTCAATACCTGTGGTAAGATTTGAATTGCCGGCAAGGCGGATGGAATGAACGGACCTCAATCCAATTTTCGTTTCGGAATATCGGATATTCCGGATGCCGTTTTCGTAAGGAATATTATCACCGTTAACCAGCCCGCCTGCCGAATCGGTCTGAGGATAGGCCGTTCCATAGGAATTATCGAGCGTGGAACGGGTGTAGAAGAGTATGTTTTTCCAGTAGCTGCTTTTCCCCATCAGCGTTCGAAGGCTGATGCCGGCAATGGTTTTGGCCGTGGTGATGTCGGCCAGGAAGAGACTGTTGAGCTTTTTATCCTCCTTTACATTTGCGGTAGTTCTTTCAAAGGTCTCGGGACTATATATGGCGATGACCGACAGGGTATTTTTTTTCCCCAGCCGGGAGGTGGATTTAAAAATAAAATCCTGGTATTTGGGAGTCCCGAGGTCTTTCAGGTTTGCCAGGTTTTCAACAGGAGTCAGGTTCTGGTAGCGGGCAGAAACAAACAAACTGGTGTTTCTCAGCACATAAGCGGGGCCGTCGTAATTTACCGTAAGTCCCATCAGATCGAGTTGACCGTCCACAGCAGGGTCTTCCCTGCTCCCCTCCTTGATGCTCAATCCGAGGAACGAGGCGCTTTTACGGCCATATTGTGCATTAAAGCCTCCGCCCTGGAATTCAGCATGATCGATTACTCGGGGGGCAAAGATGCTGAAACGGCCGCCATTGGGGTCGTTAAACCCCGATTTGCCCGATTCAAGATGTCCAACCTCGGTTACCGGGATATCATCGACCATATAGACATTGTCGCGGGTACCCTGGCCTCGGACCGCGATGGCGGAATATTCCCCGCCGCTGCTTGAAACCCCCGGGAGCATGCCGATGGCCCTGAAGATATCGCCCTGGGCTCCCGGGTTGCGTGAAATCTCCTCGCGTGAAAACCCGTAGGTGGAGACCGGCGACAGGCGGGCATATTCAAACCTGTGCGCCGTCACGCTCACCTCCTTCAGGGAGGTTATCGCCTCCTCTATCTCGGTTTCCAGGTAAGTGGTTTTATTCCTGGTAATCTGGATGTCGTTGATAATCTTCTCCTGATAGCCGACATAACTGACCACGACCGAGAAGGTTCCTTCGCTGATGTTTTTCAGGGTAAAGGTGCCGGAGGTATCGGTAAAAGTCCCTGTAAGGGTTCCCTTCAGGGTGAGGGTAACGCCTGGCAGCGCCTGTTTGGTGGCCTTGTCCAGCACCCTGCCCTTAAGGGTTCCCGACAGGGTTTGCTGGCAGAATGTCGCGGTGGAGGCGATCTGTACCATAATGATGGCCAGGATGAAGGTTGCGGTTTTCATAGTCATCAGGTTTTGTTTTGATGACTGCAAAAATGGGGAGTATTAAACCGGCAGCGTTTGCATATCGTGTGGAGGGATATACATTTCTTGCGAAAAGAGGCGGTTATTCGTGCATCACGATCGTCACGATGGTGACGGGTTTCGAATGAAGGAACTTCAGCTTGTCGAAGGAGGGCATCCCCGAAAAGAGGCTCAGTTTCCAGTTGTTGGTATACCCCAGGGGTTCGCAGGGCATGCCCCATTTATGGTCAACCACCCCGTTGCCGTTGAGGTCGTGAACGATGATGGCAGCATATTCGCCATAAGGGATATTTTCAAGGGTTAAAACCGCCTCCTTATTGACGATTTCAGCCTTCAGATGACGGCCCGGCTTCTTGGGAACCTTGTCCTCCTTGCTGTAGAACAGGATCAGCGCCTGTCCCTGGTTTTTCTCAAACCCGGTGATATGGAGGGTGAGGGTGCCGGAAGGCTTTTCTGTTTGCGCACAGAGATTCATGCCGGCCAGGGATATCACCAGGAAGAGACTCATTAAAAACTTCATCATATTCATGTTATGCCGGTGTGACAGCCCTTTTCAGCAAGGGCGCATCAATTGGTCATTATACAACCACTAACGCAGCATTTCTGCATTTATTTCCGGGTTTGACCTGGATAATGGCACACCTCCCGGATCATTCATTGGGGAAATTTTGATTGCCGTCAATGCTGAATTGATTTTATTGTACATTTAACCTTCCAAATCTTGTTGATACCATACCGGGTTCTATGCTCTACGTTTTTTCCGGTGTCAGCCAGTTGCCTGACGACTTTTTACCTGCCTGCAGTGACGTTTTACCCGGTTGGCGGATGGAGCAAATGATGGAATACCGGTTCCCGGCAGACAGGCAGTTATCGGCCTTGGCTTACCTGCTGCTGGTTTTTGCACTGAAGAACGAGGGTTTGTTCAATGGCCTGCCTGAATTCGGATATCGTACCAGCGGGAAGCCCTTCCTGGCGAACTATAGAGACCTTTATTTCAACATCAGCCACTGCGATGGAGTGGCGGCCTGCGAGCTTTCCGGCCGGGAGGTTGGTATTGATGTGGAAACTGTCGGGGATTATGACGATGACCTTGCACGGTCTGTCTGCAATGACAAGGAATATGCGTGGGTAACCCGCTTTGAGGATCCGGGCAACAGGGCGAAACGATTTACCAGGCTCTGGACCAGGAAAGAAAGCCTTGTAAAGTGGCTTGGTACCGGATTGCCCGACAACCCGCGGGAAATATTGGGCCCTGGATTATCCGGCCCTGATCGGACTGACTGCCGTATCTCAAGCCATTATTGCCAGGCGGAAAATTTTTACCTCTCGGCGTGCAGCAATACAATTCAGAAAAAACATGATGAATTTCCCATAACCACCCGGCAAATGCACACCGTGAAGGATATTTCATGGTTATTCCGTGTGGTCCAAAAAAAATAAAAATTATCTTATGGAAACAAAGCTCTATCCATTATCCGACAGTCAGAAAGGACTCTATTATGCGTGGGAGAAAGACAAATCCCTGACACAGTACAACCTGACCTTTCTTTATGAATTTCCTGAAACGACCGATCCACTGAGGTTGAAAGCCGCTTTCGAAAAGGTGGTCGCAGCCCATCCGGTGATGAAAGTACGTTTCCGAACAGAGGCTGAAGAGGTGGTTCAGTATTTTGACGAGGATCAGCCTGTAGAGATCAGCCTGGAAAAAGTTCCGGCAGCAGGAATAAAGGAGATCATTGACGGGTTTGCCCGCCCGTTTGATTTGCTGGGCCCTGCGCTTTTCAGGATAGGGCTTTACCAGACCGGGGAGGGCCTTTATGCTCTTTTCGATGTGCATCATATTATCTTCGATGGTTCGTCGCTTGGGACTTTCAACAGGGATCTCATAAGCGCCTACCAGGAAAAACAACTTGCTGGGGAAGCGTTTACCGTATGTGATTACGCAGAACTGGCGCACAGCCGCGAGGGCAATGCTGATTATACTGAGTCGGGGAAATACTTTGAAAAACTGCTGGGTGGCGTTACCATGACCAGGATCCCCACCCTGAAAAAACAGGAAACAGAAACCGGGTGCGCTCAATGGATAAGGGAATATATCAGCCGGGAGCAGGTGGATGATCTCTGTACCAGGATGGAAATCTCACCCAACAACCTCTTTACCGGCGCTCTAGGAATTTGCCTGAACCGTTTTACCCGGGAACCTGATGTTGCTTTCTGCACCGTTCATCACGGCCGTACGGATGAACGTGTAATCAATGATACAGGCATGTTTGTCAAAACTTTGCCGGTGGTGATGAAGGTACTCCCCGGTGATAAGGTCAGCGGCTTCCTGGCTGAAATCCGTGCCGCCCTTACCGAACTCTGGACCCGGCAGGCCTTTCCATTCTCTGAAATGGTTAAAAAACATGGTGCCTCTATGGAGGTTATGTTTACCTATCTGAAAGGGATCCCCGAATACTTCGACATGGATGGCAGCCGGGTGAACCTTACCCTATTAAAGTCTTCAAAGACCGGCTGCAAGGTGAACATCTATGTGTTTCAGGCACACGACCGGTATGAGATCAGGTGCGAGTACAACGACAGCCTGTATGAATACGGGGAGATGAAGGCCTTTGCCTCTGCCCTGAAAAATACGGTGCTGAACATACTGCAGAACCCGGATCATGTTTGTGGCGATATCTCCATTCTTTCCGCTGACGAAGAGGCAGAGATCATCCGTCTTTCCAGAGGGAAACAGATGGACCATGACCGATCCCTTTCGCTGGTTGACCTTTTCGAAGCGCAGGTAAAAAAGAGTCCCGACAGCATTGCAGTTGTTTTTGAAGACCGGAAATTCACCTATCGTGAGCTGGACCAGGTCACCGGCAGGATTGCATTTGCGCTGCGTGCGGCGGGTGTGCAGCGCGAAAAGGTGGTGGGCATCATGATCGACCGGAGCGAATATATGGTGATTTTCCCGCTGGCGGTGTTAAAGGCAGGAGGCGCCTATATGCCCCTGGATTATACCATGCCTTCCGACAGGCTGAGTTATATGGTGAAGGATGCAGGAGCCGGTTATATCCTTTCGGAGGGTTCACGGGTGGCCGATGCCCTGCCGGGTTTCGACGGGGTCGTTATTAACACCCAGGATGTCGCGACGCTTGTGGATTTGGGTAACACCGTGTTGCCGGGACCCGCACCGAGTGATATGTTTGTACTGCTCTATACTTCAGGTACGACCGGGAATCCGAAGGGCTGTATGCTCGAACACAGGAATATCGTGAATTTCTGCAGGTGGTATGCCGGTGAATTTGATGTGACACCCCGCGACAGGAGCGTTGCCTATGCCAACTTCGCCTTCGATGCCCACATGATGGATATCTACCCCCTGATCACGGCAGGCGCTTCGGTATATATCATTCCTTCGGGGATGAGAATGGATCTTCTCAGGATGAACCGGTACATGGAGGAAAACGGCCTGACCATCGCCTTTATGACAACCCAGATCGGAAGACAGTTTGCAGAGGATATTGAAAATCATTCCCTGCGACTGCTCTCCATCGGAGGCGAGCGGCTGATTCCCACAAAAAAGCCGCCCTACAGGTTTTATAATGCCTACGGCCCCACCGAATGTACCATCTATTCGACGGTCTATAATATAACGTCTGATTACAACAGCGGGATCATCGGGAAATCACTGCATAATGTTTCTTCCTACATCATGGACAGGAACCTGCAACTGCTGCCTGTCGGGGTTGCCGGCGAGCTTTGTATAGGCGGAGAGGGTGTTGGCCGCGGGTATTTCAACCGCGCGGAGCTGACCCGTGAAAAGTTTGTCGACTGGCGAGGGGAAAAACTGTATCGCTCAGGCGACCTGGCCCGCTATAATTCAGCGGGGGAGATCGAATATTTTGCCCGCCTCGATAACCAGGTGAAACTGCGCGGACTGAGGATCGAGCTCGGCGAGATAGAAAGCGCCATGTCGGCGTATGACGGCATCTCCTCCTCGGTGGTAGCAGTGAAGGAGATCGGGGGCGTTCAGCACCTGTGCGGCTACTTTACGGCAAAAAAGGCAATTGATACAGAGGCATTCAAGAATTACCTCAGAACAGGTCTTACCGAGTTTATGGTGCCTACCGCAATGATCAGGATGGAGAAACTCCCGCTGACCAACAACGGGAAGGTCAACCGCAACCTGTTGCCGGTTCCGCAGATTATCCTGGAGGATAAGGTTGCCCCACGCACAGAAGCAGAGCAGCAGCTTTTTGACATCATTGCAGCTATGCTGAAAACCACCGACTTTGGCATCACCACCAACCTCTTCTCACTGGGTCTGACCTCCATCCTTGCCATCAAGCTTTCGGTAGCCATCCAGAAACAGCTGGGGCTGGCTGTTCAGACCAGGGATATCCTGAAGCTGAAAACCATCCGGGAGATCGCCGGGATGGCAGACCAGGGAACAACCGTTACTGCCATGCCGGCAGCCAGCTACGAAAAAAGAACATGCTACCCGCTGACCGAAAACCAGATGGGGCTATATTATGACTGGGAAAAAAACAGGGAGGCCCTGCAGTATAACATTGCAGCCTCGCTGCGATTCCCGGCAAAGCTGGATGTGAAAAAACTCAGGAATGCCGTTATTGCGGCCATTGAAGCGCATCCCTACCTGAAGACCACCCTCGCCGTAATGGGGAATGACATCGTTCAGCTGCGCCGGGACAACCTCCCTGCAGAGATCCTGGTGGAAAACACGCCTGAGGAAAAGATGAATTCGATATTGTCATCATTTGTCAGGCCATTCAACCTTTTCGGCGATACACTGTATCGTTTTGCCATTCACCAGACCGAAAGCCGGACCTGGTTGCTTTTTGACATCCACCATATTATTTTTGACGGCACCTCCATGGGAATCCTGCTCGACGACCTGAAGGAGGCTTTTGAGGGAAGATCGCCCGGGGCGGAGAGTTATACAGCCTTCGACAAGGCACTGGAGGAGCAGGCCCTGGCCGGTTCAGAAAAGTATGCGGAGGCAGAGGCCTATTTCGACAAGCTGCTCGGCGCCTCCTCCATGACCGTATTTCCCTCGCACACCAGGGTGCGGAGTGCAGGAACGGCAAAGGTGGCTGATGTTGTTATCCCGGCGGGGGGGATCAGGGAGTTCTGCAGGGATAATGCCGTCACCGAGAATAATTTTTTCCTTACCGTTTTCTCTCTCCTGCTCAGCCGTTATACCCGTGAGCAACAGGTGATGCTTACAACCATATCGAGTGGCCGGGGCGACAACAAACTTTCAGGGTTGATGGGGATGTTTGTCAAGACCCTGCCGGCGGTGATCGATATCAGGGAACAGACTGTTGCAGAACTGATCAGGGATATCCAGGATCAGATGTTCAGCACGATGGAACGGGATATTTTCCCGTTCACCAGGATGGCCGAGAAATACGGCGTGGTACCCCAGATCAATTACGCCTACCAGGGCGGGATCGATACCACCCTGTTCCTGGGAGAAGAGCGTGCCGAGGTCAATTTCCTCAACCAGGATACGGTAAAATTCCCCCTCAGTGCCGTAATATTTCCCCATGCGGAGGGATATGCCCTCACCCTGGAGTTTGATGACACCCTGTATGATGAAAACTATATCGTCAGGCTTGCCGGCATCTTCTCAGAAACCGCCGCTATGCTGTCAAAAAATGCAGCTACCCCTGTTTCGGCTATCAGTCTCGTAACAGAGGAGGAGAAGCAGAATATCCTCGCCTTATCGGCTGGCCGGAAACTGGAATATGCAAGCAGCATGACCTTTGTGGAGATCTTCAGGGAACAGGCAAAAAGGGTGCCCGGCAACAGGGCGCTGGCAGACAGCAATGGCTCCCTGAGCTATGAAGATCTCGACCGGTGGTCGGACCATCTTGCCGCCAAACTTGTTTCGCTGGGTGTTGTAAAGGATAGCTTTGTGGCCATCATGCTTCCCCGGCATAAGGAGTTCATGGTCTGGGTCATCGCCGTATTGAAGGCCGGCGGGGCCTATATCCCCCTCGATCATGAATACCCGAACGACCGCCTGCTTTACATGATCCAGAACAGCCAGGCAAAGGTACTGGTCACCGGCAACGGGGTTTATGCCGACAAACAGCATCAGGGTGATTTTTCCGTACCCAGTGTACTCTTTGCTGATGATTACGGTATCGGTACGGTTCCCGTAAAAGGGTCCCCGGCAAGTCAGACACTTCCGGTTCCGGAACCGGCAAACCTGGCATACATGATCTATACCTCCGGTTCGACAGGAAAGCCTAAAGGGGTGATGATCCCCCACCAGTCGCTGGTCGCCATGCTGGCCTGGTATTCGGATGAAACGGGAGGCGATGAACATGACAGGAACATCTGCTACCCGAGTTTCAGCTTCGATGCCTCTGTGGTTGACCTGTTCCTGCCTCTCTACCTGGGCGCCGAGTGCCATATTGTCGACTCCGGAATGCGGCAGAATATGGTTGAACTCTACCATTACCTGGCCGAAAATGGCATCACCGGATGTGTATTCAGCACCCAGTTTGGCATGGAGATGCTCAACCAGTTTGAATTGCCTTTGCGCTATACGCTGCTCGGCGGGGAGAAACTGCTGCCGGTGAGGAAAAGAAAGACGAAGATCTATAATGGCTACGGTCCAACCGAATTTACGGTCTGTTCGAATTTCCACCTGGTTGACCAGGGTGTCGACACCGACAACATCTCCATCGGGCGACCTGTTCCGAACTCCTGGTCCTATGTCGTGGATGCAGGGATGCAGCTGTTACCGGAGGGGATGGCAGGGGAGTTATGCCTGTCGGGTATCCAGATTGCCAGGGGCTACTGGCAGCGTGATGATCTTACCTCCGAAAAATTCATCGACAATCCCTATGCAACCTGCAGTGCAAATGCGAAGATGTACCGCACCGGCGACCTGGTGAGATGGAATGACAAAGGGGACCTTGAGTTTCTGGGCAGGATTGATACCCAGGTGAAACTTCGCGGTTTCAGGATCGAGCTGGGAGAGATTGAAACGGCGATGAAAAGATACCCCGGGGTTGCCTCCGCCGTGGTCGATGTCAGGGAGATTGGCGGAAACCAGCATTTGTGCGGATATTATACCGTGGAGGCCGAAGTTGATCCCATGAAGCTGATGGCTCACCTGAAGACAGGCCTCACAGAGTACATGGTCCCGACCGAGCTTATTAAACTGCCGTCACTTCCCATGACCCCCAACGGCAAGGTAAACCGCAAGGCGCTTCCCATGCCGGAGATCGCCCGTACGGTTGAGTATGTAGCGCCCGAGGGCGAAACCGAACAAAATATCTGCGGGGTTTATGCTGATATCCTTAAGCTGGAGAAGGTGGGGGCGCTTGACGATTTCTTTGCCATCGGGGGCTCCTCCATGTCGGCCATCAAGGCGATCATCCAGATCATCAACCTCGGCCACAATATCAAGTACGGAGACCTGTTCAGGCTGAAGAGCCCCAGGGCCGTTGCCCGGTTTCTCACCGAACATACCGCTGAAGAGGAGGGTGCCGGCGAGGAGATCCCTGAGGATATCGCCGACTACGATTATTCGGCGATCAACAGGGTTCTGGAGGCTCCCAGGCCCGACCTCTGGATCAACTACCATGAATACAGTCTGGGGAATGTGCTTCTTCCGGGAGCAACCGGGTACCTGGGCATCCATGTACTCAGGGACCTGGTTGAGAAGGAGACAGGAAAAATATACTGCATGGTCAGGGCCAAGGGTTCGCTTACTGCCGAAAAGAGGCTGAAGACCCTGCTGATGTACTATTTCTCCGACACCTTCGAGGATCTGTTCGGCACAAGGATCATCCCTGTTGACGCGGATATCACCAGGGTTGAGTCGCTGAAACCCATGGCGGGTAAAGGAATCAGCACGGTTATCAACTGTGCAGCCAGCGTCAAGCATTATGCCGCGGGGGATGAACTTGACAGGATCAACGTCGACGGAGTGGTAAACCTGATTAACTTCTGCAAGGGAGAAGGCGCCCGGCTGATCCACATTTCAACCCTGAGTACCGGCGGACTTATCGCGAAGGACAAGCTTATCGGCGGTATAGTGATCAACGAATCGAAACTTTACTTCGGGCAGACCATCGACAACAAGTATGTGATGACCAAGTTCAAGTCCGAGCGTTTTATGCTGCAGGCAGTGAGCGAGGGATTTGACGGCAAGATCATGCGTGTCGGCAACCTGATGGGACGTCATTCCGACGGCGAGTTCCAGATAAACTTCAGAAGCAATGCCTTTATCAACACCCTCAAGGCATATAAGGTGATGAAGATGTTCCCGCTGAACATGCTTGTCGAACGGGTGGAGATCTCCCCCATCGATTTTGTAGCCGCCGCGATTGTCTCCCTTTCAAGTGTACCCCGCGAAATTCCCGTTCATCATGCCTATAACAACTACCGGCTCAACATGGCCAATGTGATCTATGCGATGAAGCAATATGGCTTCAGGATCTCGCTGGTTTCTGACGAGGTATTCGCGGCGCATTTCCAGGAGATCATGCAGGATCCCCGCAAGAGTGAATATATGTCGGGGCTGCTGCATTACCGTGCCGGGGAGAATTTTGTGACAGTCCCCGACGAAAATGACGTTACCACCACGTTGCTCTACAGGAACGGGATCCGCTGGCCGCTTGCCGGCGACGACTATTCCATCAGGCTGATCGGGGTTCTCGACGGGATGGGTTTCTTTGACGAGAACTAGCAGCTACTCCAGGAAAGCAAACAGGGATGACTTCGCCCTGTTTGTTTTACCGGCAGGCCTCCTCTACGGAATTGAAAATTTTGAAAAGGGATGTCAGGCCGGCAATTTCGAAAATCTCCATCAGGTTTGCCTGCAGGTTGCATACATGGAAACTGCCGCCTTCGGGTGTGATCTTTTTCAGGGCCATTAAAAATATCCTGATCCCTGAACTGCAGATGTAGTTCAGATCTGAACAGTTTACCGTAATCTCCTTTTCGCCCTGGCCGATCAGCGCGATCAGCCTGTTTTCCAGTTCACCACAGTTGGTGGTGCTGAGCCTGCCTGCCAGGTCAATTACCAGGAATTTTCCGTTTCTGCTCTCCTTTACTGCCAGTGTGTTTTCCGTAGAATTTGTCATGTTATGTGTTTTTTCAGTATCAGTATATTCTTGTTATTCAACCGGCTATAGGTAATCTCATCCATTATTTTCCTGACCAGGTAAAGACCAAGTCCGCCGACCTTACAGTCATGCAGTTCGGCCGTTGTATCGGCAGGCGCAGCCAGCAGCGGGTTGAACGCCCGGCCGTCGTCCTCAACCTGAAGGGTGATGGTGTTATCCTCATAGGAGAATCCCAGGTTAATCCTGTGTTCCGCCCTGTCATCATATCCGTAAAAGATAATATTGGTAACCACCTCTTCCACCACCAGGACCAGGTTTAAGATGATCTTCCCGGGCAGACCCCATTCCTCGGCGACCTCCTCCACAAAGCGCGACAGGATTTCTGCCTGTTCCAGGTTGTTGGTAATGGATATGTTTTTTTCGCCCATGTGCCGAATTTATGCCAGGGGGATAAGGGAAACCTGTCCGGCATCCTGTGAAACCTTACGGGTTTGTAAATTTATGAATTACCATGAACCTTCTGGTAAGAAGAGAAAAAAAATCACAGTTCAGTTCTTCTGAAACTTTTTTACTTGGTTAAAGGATGTGAAGATAATCGGCGCTTATCCCTTTAAAAAAATGCCTGGTGTCGCCGGTTTAGCCGCGGCGACACCAGGCATTGCCGGATGTTGTCCAGCACACTGGTCTACCTGATCAGTACCAGCTTTTTCATATCGCGGAAGTTCCCGCTTTGCATTTCGTAGATATACACTCCCGGCAGCAGGGTTGATACATCCTGAGTAACCTCGTAGTATCCCGGGGTTTTGGGTTCATCCACAACGCTGGCCACCACGTTCCCGTTCATGTCGTAGATCAGCAGTTTCGTCTGGAAAGTATTGTCAGAGGCGCTGTTTTCCCTGCCCACACGATACCTGAACCTGGTGGTGGTGCTGGCGGGGTTGGGACAGGCCGGCAGCAGCTGGAACTGCTGTGCCGAAAGGGTGGTTGTCCCGGGGTTGTTTTGGGTCGTATCATTTCCCGACTGACCGGTATTACCGCCTCCCGAACCTGACGGGGAGCCCGAACCGGAGCCACCCTGTGCTGCGTGGGAATCAAAGCCCGTGCCATCGAGGTGTTTGAGATGATAGACCCTATAGGTAAGGCACCAGGTACTGTCGGCAGCGTCCTGGTCGGGATAGAGCCACCAGGTTGGCTGGCCCTTTGTCGGGAGAATCCAGAAAGTGTTATAATCTAGTTCCTTCACATCCGTCGGCAGGTAGGGATCATTCAATTCCGTTACGGAAGAGGTTTCAATCTCTTTATGGATGGTGGTTGTGAGCTCGTATTCAAAGCTGTTCTCAATTTTAACCCCGAAAAATTCCCCAAACAACATATTATTCGAAATACTTGATTTATGGGTTGTTGTTAGCGAACTTACATTATTAATCGCAATCTGGCAGGCAGACTGCCCGCCTCCTTTCGTCCAGGTAGTCGCCCATGCTGGTCCAATTGTCTTATCGTTATCAAGGGTCGGCTTGATCCTGTAGGTCTCGGGCCGGCAGGGTACGAGGCCTGCCTGCAGCGGAGCCGTGATAGTAGTTGGCTGGGGGGCACCCATATAATAATAGCAAAGCGGGTAGAGGTAGTGATCGTTTACATCAAACACCTTGTAAATCGCGCACATGATGACCGGTGTTTCGACGATATAATAACCTTCAGGCGATGCCTCGGCAATCCGGGATATTTTGGTTGTTACGGTTTGTTCGTTTACCGTGCCCCATTTTTTTCCAAAGGAATACGAAAGTTCACTCTCAAAAAACAGGAAATCGCAACTGACCGAAGCCTTCGTATTATAGGAATATGATTGATCCGTGGAGGTTCCATTTTTTATTTCATATTCAGCCTCCGAAATAGCATTGGCACTGGCATTAATAGTATACTCATAAGGGACACGCCTTGCCGAATCGTTTACATAATAGGGAGGCAAGCCTTCGATATAACCCACAAACTGGGTGTTTTTGGGATTTGCTATCTGGGTTGAATCGGCCTGGACATTGCTGTCGAATTGCAGGTAATCAGCCTGCACATAAGCGCAATTCAGCGGTCTGTATTTTGGGCTATCGTCATTCCCCCAGTAAACAAGACTCATGTATTGCAGGATCTTGTCACCGGAAAGTACCGGGTAATTGACCACGGAAAGGTTCATCCCCGGCCCAACCCACATATAGTCCTGTTTTACCAGGTTATTTTCCTCCAGCCTCCAGAACAGGCCCTGCAACTGGTGCCGCTGAATCCTGTACCGAACATTACCATTATCTTTCGTCGAAAGCTCAAGGAATGCCTGGACCACGCTGCCATTCACAAGCTTATCTCCGCCTACGGACCCGGAGGCAAGCGCGATGGACTGATATTTAATCGCTGATCACCTGGTCCCTGATGAGCTGGATGGCGCCATTTGTATCAAAGGAATATTGAGCGCATCGTGCTTTGTTGGAGGTTGTTTCAATATAGCCGATCATAAGCTCCGATTTCAGGGTGTCTCTTTCCACGTAAATATATATTAATATTTGCCTGGTAGTTGGTAAATAATTTAACAACATGCAGTTTTTTTGGCGATTATACCTCAAATGCCTGATGAAAAAAATTATCACTATCTGCCGGTTGAACTACCCGCATTTTTTTTCAGGGAACAACACTTCATCGTCCAGACAAATAATCTACCGGGAGGGATAGTACCTGGCTTTACGGTGATAACAATTTTGCAACTAAACCCAGAATTTACTGTTGAAAGGAAGGAGGAAGAAGTTCGCGTTAACGGACTTTCCCGTAATTCCTGATCTTCTCCTGCATTACCGGTGTCAGCAACTTGTAAAGTTCCGCATTGTATGCGTCGGAACCGGTTTCGAGCGGCACTGACGGCAGGTTGTAAATTTGCTTTGAAGCGATCGCATATGTGCGCCCGGTATAGGCCAGGGAGTTTTCTTTCATTTCAGGATCGACATCGGTGGTGATAATGGAGATCGAATTGTCGTCGTTACGTACAATGTCGAAGGTGCGGAATTCCTCGGGAAATTCGCGCAGGGATTTCGTTTCAACTTCCCAGAATCCTTTTTCGGGATGAGCAGGATCGGTTGAGGGTAGCGCGGTTACATTATTGAGATGACGATGTCCCGACAGCCACAGGATCAGGTTCGGGAATTGCTGCAGTTGCTGAACCAGGTCATTTTCATTTGTATAGCAACCCGACACGGGGATCCAGCTATAGGGGCTGACGCCAGTAATAATCTTTATCGGCACATGGGCGGCAATGATCATCAGTTCGTTTGAATCCTGGCCGGTCTTCAGCTGCTCCATCAGCCAGTGGTAACGTTCGGCAGGGAGCTCCCCATGCCCGTAGATACTGTCGGGCGAGGCGGGCGGGTCATTGTCGGGTTGTGTATCGTCGAGCACGATTATTTTCAGGGGGACACCCGCCTTTGGTTTGAATGCATAACAAGCGCCCAATATATTTTTTGGGTCGCTCTGGATAAATCCATGGCCGTAGGGCTGTGACGCCGAAGTGCGAAATTCAGCAATCCAGTCGTCAACCGACAACGATTTCCGGTTAGCGTCGGCGGCAACTTCCGGGATTGTCCCCAGGTTGGCAGTGACTCCACAACCGAATACATTCCCATACTGGGTACTTCCGTCGATAGTCCCTACGGAATAGGTATTCAACTCCATCTGCGAAGCAGCGCCAAGAGCCCAGCCAACCTGGAGAATATGCGTTCCGAGAAGGGCATTCCTGATTTTGTCGTTCATGGGTTTCGAACCGATCCAGAAATGGTCATGATTGCCAAGGGCTGCATACCAGGGAATATGGTGATGCAGTCCGGCTGCTTTGAAGGGTTGCTGGTAATCGGGCAGTGTTCCCGGTTTTTGCAGACCCGAAGAGGGCGTAATGGTTCCCCCGTCCATAATATTCATGAACCAGTCCAGTTCGTTTTTCTGTGTACTGTTTGCCAGGTCCCCAAGGGCAAGGCCAAGGTCGAATGAACGTTCGTCGTCAAGTTTATTGATGGTCTGCACCGCTGCATCGAAAACCTGTGTGGTATAAAGCATCAACGGGGAATAACACGAAATGGCATTTCCGCCAACATATGGGGCAAAGACAATGGCCTGGCAGGGCGATTCCTTATCCGTAATATGAACATCGGTGATGGTGAAAAAATGGAGAAGCGTGGTGACTTGTTTAACCGATGATCCCGTAAATCCTGATGGCATCAGGTCCGTCCGCTTCTGGCAGGGCACGCCCGGCCCATAGGCAAACCTTCCATATCCATACTGGTCAAATTTAGCTGCATCACCGATTGTAAGGGTCGGATAAGGATTCACCACTGTGGGAACAAGTGTTCTGTTTAAGGTGGTAATACATTTTGTTTTGGCAGGATTGCTGCAATGCCCGTCATCTTTGGTGCAGCCGCAGCCAGGACCCAGGATAAGACAAAGAATGATCAATACGTTGACCGTGATTTTGCTTCGTACAAACATAATTAGTGGGGAGTATAGTGTACCTTCAAAATTAGGAATCTTTTTGCATGAACCATCCTCCGGGGCTATTAATAATTGTTTTTCCCTGGTTTTTGTTTTAATGCGGGCATTGGTACAACGGGATTACAGGCATCCTGTCGTTTTTGATCTTTCCGGAATTGGCGGCCGAACCGTCACATTCCGATTTGCAGCAAGCTCAGGCAGCCTGAAAACGGGTTCAGTCTCTCCAAGCAGGAATTGGAAAATCCTGTATAATTTTGTACCGGAAAGCACGTTTTATTTTCCTGATATCATTAACAATTTAACTTCAACTATTATGGCAAAAGTAACCACATATCTCAATTTTTCAAGAAATACCGAAGAGGCCTTTCTCTTCTATAAATCAGTGTTCGGCGGGGAGTTCAGCGGGGGCGGTATCGCCCGGCTGGGCGATATCCCTGTTACTGAAGGTGGCCCGCATATCGCGGAGGCCGATAAGAACCTGATCATGCACATCGAATTGCCGATCACGGGCGGGCACCTGCTCATGGGAACCGATGCCCCTGAAAGCATGGGGTTCAACGTGATCCAGGGAAACAATGTCCATCTTTGTCTGGATCCTGACACCCGCCAGGAGACAAAAAAACTGTTCGACGCCCTCTCTTCCGGCGGCAAGGTCACCATGGAACTGGCGGTGATGTTCTGGGGAGCCTACTATGGCACCTGTACCGACAGGTTCGGCATACACTGGATGTTCAACTGCACGGAAAAACCATCCGTTTAAACCGGCCTATGGACGAACAACTCGAAATTAAAACAGCCATCCAGGCCGGCAAACCGGTTCACGTGGTCTTTGAAGCCATTGCCGACCCGCTGCAGATGTCGAATTACTTTATCGCATCCGCCTCCGGGAGGCTTGAGGAGGGAAAAACGATCCAATGGCGCTTTCCTGAATTTGATATGGAATTTCCCATCCGCGTCGGGAAGATCATCCCCGGCAGCTATCTCTCCTACTGGTGGACAAACGATGGTGTGGAGACCCTGGTGGAGATCACCCTAACGCCCGCGCCGGGGGAGTCGACCGTGGTGACAGTTACTGAGAAGAGCCAGAACAATGATGAAGCTGGCCGCCTGTGGCTTATGCAAAATACCGAAGGGTGGGCCAACTTCCTGGCCTGTCTGAAGGCCTGGCTCGAATACGGCATCAACCTGAGGAAAGGAGCGTTCGATTTTATGAGGCGCTAAAGCAGAGGGGTTCCATTTCCTTCGACATACTCCCTGAACTTTTCCAGGTACTGCCCGCTGACAGGAATATAGACCCTGCCGTCGAATACGATCCGGTTCCGCTCGATGACGGTGATCTTTTTCAGGTTTACGATAAAGGAACGGTGAACCCTCATAAACCGGCCGGGAGGGAGCTGTTCCTCCATCGCACTCATGCCAAGCCTTGTCATTACCGGGTTTCCGTTTTCCACATATATTTTGATGTATTCGTGCTGACTTTCAACATACCGGATATCGTCCAGTTCGATGCGGATCAGCTTGTAGTCTGATTTCACAAACAGGTGGCTGCTCTCCGGCCGGGCAGCCTCCTGCTGGTTTTTCGCGGCAAGGTCGATCAGGTTTTTCACCTTGTTGGCCGCCTTCAGGAAAGCGGTGTAGGTGATGGGTTTCAACAGGTAATCAACTGCATCCACCTGGAAGCCCTGCACGGCATATTCGCTGTAGGCCGTGGTAAATACGAACCAGGGTTTGCTGGCCAGCGATTTTACAAACTCCATCCCGTTCAGGTCGGGCATGTTGATGTCGATAAACATCAGCTGAACCTCGCGGTCGCGCAGGATGGTCATGGCCTCGAAGGCACTGCGGCATTCGGCAACCAGGTCCAGGAAGGGCGTTTTCGCGATATAGGCGGCGATCTTGCTCACGGCCAGCGGCTCGTCGTCAATGGCGATGCAGGGTATCTTCATACGGGGATTTTCAGGTTGACCTCAAATTCATCTTTTCCATCCAGGATATTCAACAGGAACTGATCCTCATATAATAACTTTAAACTCTCCTTTATGTTATCGAGGCCGATGCCTGAATATTCGCCCTGGCCGTCCGGCGCTCCCTGGTGTTTGCTGTTCCTGATGGTACATTCCAGGAAGGATTCATTGCACCGGAGCTCAAAAAAGATCCACGACTTCAGCGGGTAGCTGACCCCGTGTTTAAAGGCGTTTTCAAGCAGCGAAATAAACAGCATCGGGGGGATCTTCACATCGGGAATATTCTCCGGGATCACCGTGGTCACGGCGACCTCATCAGAATGCCGGAGCTGCATCAGCGAGATAAAACTGTTGATGAATTCGATCTCCTTATTCAATGCAATTGTGTTCTGAGCCGAATCATACAGCAGGTAGCGCATGAGCGTTGAGAGACGTACCACCGCATCCTGGGCCTTTTCCGTGTCGGTTTCGATGAGGGTGTGGATGTTGTTCAGCGTATTCATGAAGAAATGGGGGCTTACCTGGTGCCTCAGCAGGGCCAGGTTGGTTTTCAACTGCTCTTTTTCAATATCCTTCCGCAATTTTTCTTCACTGAGCCACTTATATTCCAGTTTAAAGGCGGTGCCGGTGCCGGTGATCAGAATACCGGTGATGATGTTGTTAAAGAATGATCCCAGGAGTGAATGCATGGCAAACATTGATTCCGGCCGGTGGCCAGGAGGAGGAGGCATCCCCTCGCCGGGCATCATCGCAGGCTTCATCCCCTGGTGAACCACGATATCAATGGCCGTAATAATCAGAATAAGCAGTACCACGGTCACAAAATATTGCGGCCGCCTGCCGGCGAAGAGCAGCCGGGGCACCAGGAGATAGAAGTTTACCAGGAAAACGATAAAGAAAAGAAAAAGGTGAATCCAGTCGTAGGCCATCCTCTCCAGGCCGTTCGCATTTAAATCCTGCATGTTTTTCAGGTAGGGCCCCAGGAACACCAGCGCCCAAATGAAACAAAAGAGAATGATAAATCCGTTTTTCGTTTTAAACATACGGCAATTTTCTAAAATTGAATTTTGTATATAAAATTAGGAAAAAAACCAAGCTGGTAGGTGGTATTTATTGAACCGCTCCGGTCGTCGAAACTTGTGGAAAATACATTCTTGTTGTTCGTCATATTTTGCAGGTCGAGGGAGACCGACTGTGACAGCTTTTTCGTGCGGCTGTTGAGGGTAAAGCCGACCTTGATATCCATCCTTAAATAATTCGGGTAGGTGCTGGTGTAGGCATAATCATCGCCTTGCAGCACCTCCCTCCGGGCAGCCCGCGATGCCTCCAGGTTCAACGGGGTATAGTACCGGCCACCGGCATTGGTAATCTTCAGGTCGGTGGTGATGGCATTTCTCTTTTCGTGTCCCACCTTCCATTCCTTCCCGGCCAGGATGTTAAAGACATACCGTCCGTTAAAGGCGGTATTTCTTTCCTTTCCGTCGCTTGCCGTGTATTTCGACTGGTACAGCGACGAGGTAAAGAGGCCGTAATAGCCCCTGCTGAAGAATTTCTCGACGGTAAGTTCAATGCCGTAATTCCGACCGGTACCGTTGTTTGTCAGGCTGTCCTCGAGATCGGTCTTAAACCCCGACCCTGTATTGAGCATGGAATAGCTGCTTGAAAAGGTGTTTACCGGCACATTGAAAAGGTACTGGTAATAGGCTTCGACCTTCAGGCGCCAGTCGCTGAAGGGCTGTACATCATATCCCAGCACGAAATGGTGCGATTTGGTAAAGTCAAGTTTCTTGTTATTATAGAGGATGGTCCCGTCGGGATACCGTGTTTGCAGGAAATAGACGTTGAGCGGCTGCAGTTGCGAATAGAGGCCATATCCGAAGCTGATGGCGTTTTTGCGGTCCACTTCGTATTTTAATCCGAAACGGGGTTCAACGGAGAGTGAGTTGTTCAGGAAGAAACGCTGTGCGTGGATGCCGGCGTTCATCGTCAGTTTGTCGCTGATGCTGTATTTCACATGTGCATAGGCCTGGGCCAGGGTGGTATAGCTGTTGTAATCCCAGGTTTGCGTCCAATTATCCCGCAGGTCCCGCCGGCTGCGGTCGTAGAGATAGAGTTTCATCAGCTCGGCCTGTACCCCGACTTTGATAAACAGCCTGGGGTTTACCTTGAGGTTATAGCTGGTGATGAATTCGGTACCCGTCTTGCTTACCTTGTTATCCTCCTTGCTGTAAGAGTTGCCTGTTGAATCATAGGCATAATTGAGCTGGGTCGTTTTTGAATAATTCAGCCCGATGGTGGTGCTTAGAAATGAACGGCTGTTGATCTGCAGGAAGTGTTTTAACCCCACGATCCCTATCTGGCTTGAAAAATCGGTTTTGTTGCCGTTGCCATAGAGTGTCCCCGAAGATGACTTGCCGCCTTCGATGGCAATAGTGCTGGAGGCCAGGATGCCGAAGAGGGAAAACCTGCCCAGTTTTGTCTCCCCGCTGTTAACCTTAAAGGAGAGATCCTGGTAGGTGGGGGTGGCCGTGGTGCCGATGTTGATCCCCATTGCCTGTGCGATACCGGCCAGCGAATAGCGGTAGCCCACCAGGTAGGAGGAGCCGTTTGATTTGGAGATGGGGCCTTCGGTCATGGCTTCGAGGCCGGTGATCAGCCCGAGCTGGACTGAGGTTTCGCTCCTGAGGGTATTCCCGTTCCGGAAGCCGATATCGAACACGCCTGAAAGGGCGTTCCCATATTCGGCCGGCCAGGCCGAGGTGAAGAAATCGGAGTTCTTCAGCATGTTGGTGTTGAGGGCGCTCACGGCGCCACCTGTGGTCCCGATTGATGCAAAATGGTTGGGGTTGGTCACATCCATGCCATCGATCCGCCAGAGGACCCCCACGGGTGAATTACCCCTGATCACGATGTCATTCCTGCTGTCGTCGGTAGCGCTTACGCCGGCAAAATTGGCCGCCAGCCTGGCCGGGTCGCTTCTGCCGCCGGCAAAACGGTTTACCTCCTCCATCGAAAAGGTCCGGGCGCTGATGGTCGTTAAACTGTTGATGGTCTTGTCCTTGCTGTTGGCGGTGATCACCACCTCCTTCAACGATTTCACATCCTCCTCCAGCGCCACATCCAGGATGGTTTCCTTCCCGGAGTTTACCACCACGCCGGGCACCACTACTTCGCGGTAACCAACATAGGATATTTTCAGTTCATACCGTCCCGGGGGCACATCGGCCAGGAGATAATTTCCCTTCCCGTCGGTTACCGACCCTTTGTTTCCCGTTTTACCGGCAATCTGAACGGTGGCGCCGGGAAGGGTAACCTGCGAGAGTTTGTCGGTGACCACCCCCCTGATTTTTTGCCGGTTGTTCTGGGCAACGGACCACTGGGTTAACAGGAGCAGGAATATCAGCAGGAATTTATGCATGGAGGGTAGATTATCTTGTTTATAACAAGACAAAAGTATCATGCCGGAGATCTCCCGGGAAACGGATTCACCGGGGGGCATCAATCTGTCACCCTATGATGGTTTTTCGTCACTGAACAAAGCAGAGCGGAAGGGATGTCCCCGGGAGAAGCAACTACCTGATCTCCTCTATTTTCCCGATGATCCGCAAGAGCGCTTCGCTCAGCTTAGTTTCGGGGGTGATGATGTTGTAATCGCCCCAGAAGTCATCATTGCGGATGTAGGGCTGGTCGGAAAAGACCACGCCGGGCTTGAGGATCTCCTGTTTCGGGAATTTCACCACCGCGGCGGTATCGATATGGCAGGTGGCCAGTTCGAGGAAGGTGCTGAAATGGTCGGAGGAGAGGTGATTCCTCAGGCGGGTGCTCACCTTTATGTCGCATCGGGCATGGCTGAGGTAGTACCTGCCGTTGAAGGGCATGTAGCTGACCGAATAGGTGATTTTTTTGAATTTAACGTTAAGCCTGTGGCTTTTCTTCAGCACAAGGGCGTCGGCGGCCACATCGAGATAATCGGGGTTGATTTCGAACTCGGCTCCGAGGATGGCAAAATGTTCCTTCGCGATGAAAAGGGTTCCGGTGTACAATGCCTCTTTCACCCCGGCCTTTTGTACAAAGGTGATGGCATAGGCATCCCGGGCATTGAAGGAGACAAGGTCGGAATACTTCCATGTGTAAGCCGCGGGCGGTGTGCAGTCGAGGAAACCCGGAACACATTTGACGATATCCAGTTGCAGGGCCGACTGTACGCCGGCCATCAGTTTGAGGAAAACAGTGTCGTTGGGATCGGAACTGTGTATTTTCCTCGACTTGAGCAGCTTCACCTGGTCGCAGCTCTCACTCACATCGTAGGGAGATTTATACACCCTGAACACAGCCTCCGAATAGCTGGTATACCGGGTATTTTTCTGCACCCCTTCGCGGTAAAAGGTCGTGAGATAGGCCGGGTTGACTGCATTGTTCATCTTCCGCAGTTCCATGGCCCTGTCAAGGATCACCCCGGGGTCGATATACCGGATGATCACCTCCTGGATGGAGATGACCCTGCGATCGAGCCAGACATCGGCCGGCTGGTCGTTTAACAGCTGTACCGGGATCTGCTGGCTCATATATCCCAGGTGCGAAACCACCAGGGAGGTGCCGGCCAGCGCTGCGGGGATCTTAATCGAAAAAAAACCATCGCTGTTGGTGATGGTTCCCAGGTTCTCCTCCACGATCCCGACGGTGGCATAGGGGATGGCCGCCTTGTTCTCCCTGTCGAAGATGTGCCCCCTTACGGCAATAAACCGGGTGACATCCGTTCCCGGAATTTCCTGCTGCATCCTGCCGGGCGGAACTGCCTCCTTTTTCGTTTTATAGATCAGGATATGCTTTCCGACCACCTTATAGGCGAGCCGGGGATTGGCGAGGATGTTATCCAGCACCTTTCCCAGGGGTTGGTGATCGGCATGCAGTTTGACCCGCTTGTCGCTTTCGAGGGTTTCGCTGTCGTAAATAAACAGGCAGTCGGCATGTTGCGATATCAGGTTCAGGGCCTGGTACAGGGTAGTGTTTTGCTTCGGGATGTTGATGCTCTTATCGAGCAGCGATACCTGTGCAGAGGCAGCCGATGCCAGCAACAGCAATAGAACCGCAGGAAAGCTGCAGCCTCCTGGAAGGTGAAGCCCATAAGGGCTCCTGCAAAACTCAGTTCGGTTTTGCGCCTTCCCTGTTTTCGGAAAACACGACAGACCCATGGATATTTTGGCTTTTCAGGTTAAGGGTCATACAGATAAGTTCGGTCATGGTGGCGGCGGTTTCATGGTCGAACATAACGGTTAGCTTATGGTTGCCGGTTGCCGGATCGGCCAGTTCAAAGTTAGTGTTGAAATTCCGGTTCAGCACATCCAGGATATGGCGGAGCGGCTCATCCTTGAACTGCATCCGCTGTTTATACCATGCCACGCCGGGATCATGTTTCGACTTCACCAGACTGTTCCGAACGGCCGAGACCTTTTCACCGGCCAGCACCAGCTGGCAGTTCGAGGGATCCGACTTCAGGGTCACCTTCACCTTTCCGCGGTCGACGGCGAGTTCGAAGCCATCGCCCTGCAATGTTTTCACGTTGAAGGCTGTTCCCAGGACCTCGATCAGCGCCTGGTCCGTTTCAATGACAAAGGGGTGGGAGGTGTTGGAGGCAACGTCGAAAAAAGCTTCACCCTGCAGGGCAACATGGCGCGAATGCGACCCGAACTCCTGCGGGAAGGAGAACGATGAATGGTTTGCAATATAGATCACCGAGCCATCGGCGAGGGTTTTCACCAGGGTATTCTCCCCCGTTCCGGTGCTGACCCGGACCATCTGTACAGCAGGCTTGTGGTGCATCATCCAATAGACCACCGTCCCTGAAACCAGCAGGATTATCATAACGGCGGCGATCTTCAGCAGGGCAGGCAGCAACAGGGATTTAACCGCCTTCGGCTGTGCCGGGACCAGTTGTTCCTCCTGCAGGCGGCGGCTGAGTTTTTCCCAGGCCTGGCGGGTGTCGGGTGATGTTGCTCCCGGGTAACCCTTCATGGCCGACCACTGTTTTTTTAACTGTTCCATCCTGGTGCGATCCTCTTCCGTGACGGCCATCCCCGCCTCAAAGGCCGACGATTCCGCCGCGGTCATCTCGCCGCTCAGGTATTTCGCAACCATGCCGGCGTCCTGCCGGTTATTTTTGTCGTTGTTCATGATACTCCTTCGCTGATATACTCTTTCAATGATTTCCGGAACAGCTGCAGCGCCTTGCCCATATCGGCCTCCACGGTCTTCACCGACACGGAGAGGTGCATGGCGATTTCGCGGTATTTCATCCCCTCAAACCGGTTCATCCGGAAGATACGGGAGCAGCGTTCAGGCATCTGTTCCAGGGTTTCGTTGATGATATTCCCCAGGTCCTTCAACTCCATGTCGCTTTGGGCCTTCTCCTGCACCGCTTCCCGCGATTCACGGGCAACCTGATCTGCATAATTTTTACGGACCGCCCTATGTTCGAGGTAATGGAGCGCATTGTTACGAATGGCGCGGTGCAGGTAACCATTCAGCGATAACTTCAGGCTGAAGGCCTCCCTGTTTTTCCAGAACTGGTAGAAAAACTCCTGTACCAGGTCTTCCGCCATATCCATATCCTTCAGAATTTTATTCGCATGGTGGCACAAAGGGCCGTAATATTTCGTGAAAAGCCGTTCAAACTCCCTGATGTCACCACCCTGTATCTTCTTCTGGATATGGAAATCGGTAAGGTTCATAGGGAGCTGAATATTATTTCTGCATATTTTTCGAAATCTTCTTTATGGCGTTTTCGATGGAGATCTCGGGTTCAATGATGTTGTATTCGCCCCAGAATCCGGGATCGGAAAAATCCTGTACCTTTTCGGTAAACACCATTGACTTTTTAAACACATCGGAATTGGCAAATTTAACGATATTATCGACCCTCCTGTCGGTAATGGCAACCTCCGACACCACGGTATAGTGGTTCTTGAAGAGCCGTCTCTTCCAGTCGCAGCTGAATTTCAGATCGACGCGCACATAGTTGAGATAGTATTTGCCATTCTGCTGTTTATAGGTTACCAGGTAGCTGGTGGAGGTGGGTTTGAAGTGCAATCCGATGGGTTTCTTCTGGATGAACAAGCGCGAGGCCTTTCCTTCATCACTGAGGTCGAGGCTGAATTCGGCCCGGGTGATGGCCATGGTCTCCTGGTCGATGCAGAGTTTCCCGAAATAGAGCGGCTCTTCGTTGATCACCGCCGGCGAGAATTTGATGACCCAGTTCACCCTGTTGTCGATATTCACCACCGTGCCGAGTTCAAACTGGTAATTGTTGAGGTTATCGAGGGCGATGCTGAGATCGGTGTTTTTGACGATATCGAGCAACATCGACACATTCGGCCCCCCCTGCAGTTGAACCATCAGCGTGTCGGCCTTTTTTACATTGGTACCCTTGCGACCCCTGAAGATCTTCACCTGGTCGTCCTGGTTAGTCTGGTAGGGCGCCTTATAGATATCGACTACCGCCTCGGCGATCGACAGGTAATCGCGCCGCTGCCTGATCGACTCCCGGTAGAAGCCTGTCATCATGTTGGGCACCGTACTGTAGTTTTTGTCGATGTTCCGCAGGGCCATCTCCACGATCTCGCGCGCATCGCCCGGCACCACCGAGATCTCCTTAAGCTGGATGGGTTTCATGTCGAGAAAATAGGTCTTATCCTTTCCCACGGCTTCGCTGATCCTGAACTTGACCGTGGCATAACTCATATGCGACACCTCGAAATATTCGGCATTCAGGGCATTGTTTATCTTCAGGGTAAATTCACCTTCGGAGTTTGAAACTGTGCCGATGCCCGTGTTGGGAACCGCAATGGTGGCATAGCGGATCTTATCGCCGGTCTTGCTGTCCTTCAGGGTGCCGTTTATGGTAACAAAGCTGTTTTGTGGCATGGCAATGCTGCATGCGGCAATGAGCAGCAGCATCATGCCCGTGCGGACCAGGTTCTTCTTAAAGGTTTTCATGGTTTATGATTTTGCAGGTTGATTTATAAAGGGATTATATCTCTATGATACCCCATCCTCAAAATACCCTATGAAGTTACGGCATTTTTATGAAAATGGTCCCGCCGCCTATTCTTACCGGGAATTCTCCCCGGTTCGCCGGGAGTCTTCCCTGTTCAGCCGAAGTGGGCTAGCCCGAACCCGCCATCCGGTATATCTTTGCTTCATCAAACACAAACAACCAAAAAAAATGAAAGCAACAACGATCATCCTGGCAGCAGTTCTCACCCTTTCCATCAATAACCTTTTCGCCGGCAACGACGGAGCCGCAGTAAACCATGAACTGAATACCGTTCAAACTTCACTGGCCCCCTCCACCCCGCCGGAAGCTACCTTTGAAGAGGTGAACGATGCCGTTTTTGCCGTGATCACCCTTGCACCGGTCACCCCTGCAGAGGCCGATTTTTCGGATGTTGCCGCCCTTGTAACCCCTGATATCTTCGCACTGGCGCCTGTCACCCCGCTTGAAGCCGATTTCGGTTCCGGCGAAAACCAGGCTGAAGGCACCAATGCCATGTCCCCTGTAACGCCCTCTGTTGCTGATTTTTCAGACGGGAACTAATCTCACAAACTACTTGTAACACTTGTTGAAGCTGCTCTGGAAGGGTGGCTTCTTTTTTTATAAAACCACGACCGGCAGGAATTATGTAACTTTGAAAATCAAACTTCGGCAGGATATGAAAAAGGTGATGTGCGGCAAGGAGATGGACAGGAATGCTGATCCTTGAAGACGGGCACCAGCCCAGGGCATTGGCAAAGGAGAAGGTCGTGCGTTCAGGTTACTGGGAGATTGCCGAGGAGACCAGGAGTTTCAAGAAATACAAACCAAAAAACCAGCCACAATGAAAATTTTCGTCATAGGAGCTTCCGGCAGGACCGGGAAATTATTTACGCAACTGGCCGTTGCAGGCGGGCACCAGGTCACGGCGCTGGTGCGCGACAAGCGCCAGGCTGATGTGCCGGGTGTAAGCTATACCGAAGGGTTGCCTACCGATGAGCAGTTACTGGGCCGTTTGCTCCAGGGAGTGGATGCGGTGGTTGTCGCACTGGGCATCAGCCGCAGCTCCGAAAACCCGTTTGCCAGGGTGGTGTCGCCACTAACGCTGATCTCCGACACGGTCAAGGCATTGCTGCCGGCGATGAAAAAGAATGGGATTTCCCGTCTTATCACCATCAGCGCCTCGGGCGTGGGCGATTCGTGGGACGATATGCCCCTGCCTGCGAAACTGCTGATCCGTTACAGCAATATCATGAAGGCTTACGAGGATCATGACCGGCAGGAGAAACTGATCCGGCTGTCGGCCACCGACTGGACGATCGTGCGACCCGTCATGCTCAACAACAAAGAGGACGAAGCTTATTCAGCAACCAACGGTGCCCCGTTGGGAGGCAACATCAGCCGGAAGGCGGTGGCCAGGTTTGTCCTTGACACACTGGAGTCGGGATCCTATAAAGAAAGCTGTGTAACCCTTTCGCGGTAAACCAGTGGGGTGAAGGAAGCATGAAGACCCTCATGATCCCGCCTGCCGGTAAATAATAAGGCTTGAGATATATTTTTTTATACCTTGCATCGTTTGATGATTTCTGATGTTAAAAAAAAACTATGCCTGTTGCCAATAAAAAAAATGTCTCACCCCTGATGGTCATTATTGCCTTCGCCACGGTTTACGTGGTTTGGGGCTCTACCTATTTTTTTATCCAGGTTGCCCTGCAGCATTTTCCGCCGATGATGCTCGGGGCGCTGCGCTTTTTAATGGCGGGGTTGCTGTTGATGGGCTGGTGTTTGCTGAGGGGGGAACGTCCCGGCAACTGGAAACAGGTAAAACCTGCCATCATCAGCGGACTGATGCTGTTGCTGGGGGGCACCGGGGCGGTGATCTGGGCTGAAAAATGGCTTCCCAGCTCCCTTGTGGCCGTGCTGATCTCCTCGTCCCCTTTCTGGTTTATCATCCTGGATGTGCCGAAATGGAAGGAAAACCTTACCAGCCGGTCCATCATCGCGGGACTGTTTTTTGGATTTATCGGCGTGGTGCTGATGTTCGGGGAGAAGGCGGTGGAGGCCATCGCCACCACCCACAACCGGTATGAAATCATCGGCCTGGTTATCCTCATGCTGGGAACCATGAGCTGGGCGGGCGGTTCACTCTATTCGAAGTACCATTCGACAGGTTCCACCACGGTAAGTTCGGCCTGGCAGATGCTGGCGGCAGGTATTGCCTTTTTCATGGGAAGTTTTTTCACCCGCGACTGGCAGGGTTTCGAATGGCAGAAGGTGACCATGGGCTCGTGGCTGTCGCTTATCTACCTGGTTTTGTTCGGATCGCTGGCCGCCTACAGCGCCTATGTATGGCTGCTGCGCGTCAGGCCGGCGGCACAGGTAAGCACCTATGCCTATGTTAACCCCGTCATCGCCGTGCTGCTGGGGGTGTTTTTTGCAGGGGAACATATGACCCTGCTGCAGGTAAGCGGACTGGTGGTGATCCTCACCAGCGTGCTGCTGATCAACCTGACCAAATACCGGAACGAAAAAAAGCGCCTGATCCGCGAAAGTTCCCGTTAACCTTCCGGCCGATGAAAAGGGGTGCACCCTTTTTTTTCACTTAAGGAAAGAAGAGGCGTTTTGATTATTTGCAACGCTCCCTACGCTAACGGTAAGTTCAGGAACAGGACACCTGTCTCCTCCTGCCGATAAAGGCCATGATGATCAGGACCAGGGCGGCAGCAGCCATATAGCCGGCCAGGCCAGATTCCTTTGACCCGGGAAGGGTGCCCGTAAAGTCGAAAAAGGGGGTGCCATTCAGGATACCATAGACCATGATGGTGAAAACCACTTCGAATATTTTGCTGCCACCACTGAATATGCCTGAGGCGACGGCCAGGGCCGGGATGAAGAGGGCTGCTGCATCAATGGCCAGGAATGAATAGAAATTCCCTGAAAGCACCTCCCTCAGCATGACAGGTGTTGCAAGCGAGAGCAGTACCAGCACCGCCGCGGAGAGGGTTGCGGGCAGTTGCCGCAGCAGGGGGAAGGCGGCGGCGAAGATATAGCCGTCGCAGCGGTTTTCCAGCTCCCTGCATCCCAGTTTCGAGAGGATGAGGATCTGCAGCAACCACAGCAAGGGCAACCCGAACCTGCAGGCGAGGCCCAGGGGAGCAACCAGTGTGGCGACAAAGAGGCCGGCAGTCAGGGCCATCCAGTACCGCCGTCGACCAAGGAGCATAAGCTGCAGTTCGGCCTTCACCAGGCTGAAAAAGCTGAAGCGGGCTTCGGCCGGCGGCAGATCACGATATCGTATGCCTGGCAGCACCGGGTTGTCCGGGGAAAGAGGCGCAGTTTCCTTCGTGAATAATGGTTTACGCCATTGTCTTTCCACCGTTGCGGTTTTGTCAAACCTGTCAAATCGCAGCGAAGCCAGCAATACCATTCCGAATGCCGCACCCATCCATGCTATCCGCAGCAGTATGACCGGGAGGGTCCAGTTCATCCCTTCCCAGGTAAATACCCGGCCGGCCCCCGCCGCGCCTGTGATGATGATCCCTGTGCCAAAACTCCCGTTCCAGTCGGGATGGAGGACTGCGACCGCTTGTTTGATCTGCATCGCGCTGGTGTTGACGCCGAAAACGTCGGTTGCCGGCGCCACCATGCCAATGGAGACCAGGAAAATCCATACAAAGAAATAGAGGATGTTGGCCAGCCCCCGCGCATTCCCGCAAAGTGCATCGAACACCAGGGCCAGTGCTGCAATGATAAACATGGCCGGGAGGGTCATGATCAGCAGGGGTAACAGCAGTTTTCCCCATTCCAGGTGGCTGGTTTCCCCCCTTACCATGAACATCACGATGGTCATGGCGGTGATGACCAGCAACATCACCAGCAGCACCGCGAAGTTGCTGAACAGCTTCCCCGTAAGGTACTGTATCCTGGTGACGCGGGTGGTGGCGATGATCTGCCCGACACCGGTATCCCTGTCCCTTTTTACAGCGTTGTTGGTGATATAAAACCCGATCAGCGCGAAAAACGGGGAGCACATTGAAACCATGGTGCCGATCCATGCCGCATTGTAGAACCCACGGTAATTGCCCAGCGAAACGATGGTATAACCGGCATCGACCGCCGGGACGAACGAATAGATGACAAAGACGCAAACGCCCACGGAGATGAGGAAGTAGTAGCTGCGCAGCCGTTGCAGGAAATCGGCGCGGGCGATATGGGTGATGCTGCGGATGGTATATTCACTGAACATGCACCCCCCCGTTTTTTGCCTGGGCCATGATCCTGAGATAGGTATCTTCGAGGGTTCCCTTTTCAGGTGCTGGGCCCTGTTGCAGCAACCGGCCGTTGAACACGATGGCAATATTGCCTGCCATGGTCTCGATATCGGAAACAATATGGGAAGATAACAGGATGATGCGTTCACCGGAAAGTTGGGCAACCAGGTTGCGAAAACGGAACTGTTCCTCGGGATCGAGACCCGTGGTGGGCTCGTCGAGGATCAGGAATTTCGGATCCCCCAGCAAAACCTGTGCGATGCCGATGCGTTGCCTCATCCCCCCTGAATAGGTGCCGATGGGGCGGTTCCTGACGGCGGTGAGGTTGAGCTCTTCGAGCAGCGCCCCGATCCGTTCCTTCATCCCCCTGCCCGCAAACCCTTTTATTGCGGCCATATACCCGAGGAACTCCATCGCGGTGAGGTTGGGATACACCCCGAAATCCTGGGGAAGATAGCCAAGCTGTTTTCTGACGATGTCGGGGAACTTCACAATATCGGTACCATCAAGGGTTACCTTCCCCCCGGTTGGCTTTGATATTGTCGCCAGGATCCTCATTAGGGTAGATTTTCCCGCCCCGTTGGGCCCGATGAGCCCCATGACCCCGTTTTTCAGTTCCAGGTTGAAATCCTGCAACCCGAATTTGTTACCGCTATATCTTTTTGAGAGGTTTGTTATTGATATTTCCATACTGTTGATTCCCGGATTTTGCTGCATTTGACGCAAAGATATCAATTGGTTACCAAACCGGTTTGCGGGGGTAATTTCCCGCCCGCCATTGATCATGTAAATCAATTCCGCTATCTTTACATCCATGGAACAGTTATTCAGCATAACGCGGCTCGGGAGCAGGGAGGTTGAAGAACGTTCGCTGAACGATAACGGGCCGCATGTTCACGATTACGAGGAGTTGCTGATCGGCATGGAGGGTGAGATCGGCCATCTCATCGATTTCAGGATGGAACGGCTGCCGGCGCCCTTTATCAGCTTTGTCTCCCAGGGGAAGCCACACCTGGTAAAGCCCGGGCCGAAAGATGGCCGGTGCGACATCTGGATGGTGCTGTTCAAAAGCGAATTCATCCCCGAAACCACCTTCCAGCTCTATGCCAACTACCATGACCACGCCAACATCATCCTGCCCCTGGGACCATGCTTCAACAGGATGCCGGAGCTGTGCGGGATGATGTACCGGGAGATGGAGCAGCCCATTCCCGATTATGCCGTTATCAGGCACCTGCTGGCGGCCCTTTTCACCATGGTGGAGTCGGAAAGAAAAAAGCTGGAGCCCGATGAGTCGGGGCTGCTGAAGACCCAGAACATCACTTTTAAGAACTTTTTAAAGATCCTGGAGGAGAACTTCAGGAGGCCCGAGGGGGTTGACTTTTATGCCGAAAAGCTCTTTATGTCGGCCCGCAACCTGAACCTAATCTGCCGGAATATCCTCCAAAAGAGCGTTTCGGAGATCATCGAAACAAGGAAACTCACCGAGGCCAAGAACCTGCTGATGCATACCGGCAAGAGCGTTTCGGAGATCGGTTATGAACTGGGTTACAATGAAAAGGCCTATTTTACAGCGGTTTTCAAAAAGAGGACCGGCCAGACCCCTACCGAGTTCAGGCTGGAGATGAGCAACCTCATTTCCTGATATCACAACACATTTACCGGATAGTATTACCCGTGGCCCGGCAGATCTGTGCAACTTTGCACGGACAATAAACACAGTCAACATCTCATTTAAAAAAACAACCATGAAAACTATGAAAACAACCGCCAGGAGCCTTGCCATCGTGGCCGTTGCCGTGGTGATGGCCATCGTAACCGGCTGCAACGGCAGGGATAAGGTCACGGTCAGCAAAACCGAACTGGACTCACTCAGGAACCAGGTAAAAGAGATGACCGCAGGCAAGATGGTGGTTGCCAAAAACCTGGGCACCTTCGATACGCTCGACTACACCGTATTCAGCAACCAGGCCTGGACAAGGCTGCACGAAAGCCATTCCAAAGACGTTAAGGTAAACTGGCCTGATGGACATTTTACCGTTGGCCTCGAAAAGCACATCAAGGACCTGAGCGCCATGTTCGTCTATGCCCCCGACACCCGGATCAAACAGCACCCGGTACGTTTCGGCAGCAGCAACGGCGAATGGACGGCTGTAACCGGCGTCATGGAGGGCACCTTCAGCAAACCCATGCCCATTGGCGGCGGGAAATTCATGGAGCCTACCGGCAAATCGTTCAAACTGCCGATGTGCACCATCGGTCACTGGAAAGATGGCATTATGTTCGAGGAGTACCTTTTCTGGGATAACCAGACCTACATGAATCAACTGGGATCAGGCAAATAACAAAACCGGAATCATTCATCCATCAACTAAAAACAAAACAATGGAACCAACAATTGCCCGGAAAGCGCCCTACGCCGTAGAGGTTGAAGCAGGAAAAGCCTATTACTGGTGTGCCTGCGGTCAAAGTAAGAATCAACCGTTTTGCGACGGTTCTCATCACAAACTATAAACAGCTTATACCAGGCCGGGTTCCCGGCCGCGGGGATGACCGCTGATCTGAACGAGCGATGAAAGGGTCGGGGGTCATTCTCTTTTATTTCGACCTCTAATTTTTTTTGCAACCGCCAAACGAAGGTTTTGTCATGAAAAAAATTGAGCAAACAGTTATTTTTATTCTTCTATGATGACAGGCCTCTGGCAGACGATACCGGTTGAATTGCCTTGGGCTTCAGCCCGTGGCAATTGATAAGGGTAAATTTTCTACTGAATGTTGTTAATACCATTACTTGCTTTACGATCACCAAAAGAAACAAAGAAAAGTCGCAACGTCATGAAAGCAAAGCAACTCCTGCCTCATTGACTGGTAAAGGGTCCCCCTCCCCTTGAAGGGGCTAACATGGCTTCTGGACAGGCAGTGTTTACTAATGTTTTAGAAGGTAGTGCCTAAAAACTGTCAACTTTACTGACACATGTTTAAACAGTCCACGGCTAATTTGTAAACAAATGTCAAGCTAATTAACGGCTTGTATCGCTTTGTAAAATTACGTGAATTTCCTTTCAAAAAATCTGAAGCTACCTGAAATAGTTTTATAAAAAAAAATTAGCCATCGCTAATTTTGAATTATTATTTCTTATCGAAAATCACCTTTTCAGTTAGCAAAATAAAAATCCATTTCCGGGCAAAAAAATAATATCGGGATCCCTTCAGGATACCTCAATTTTTTTTATTTGTATATCCTTGTACATATTTGTATTATTCTGTACTAATTTGTATTAAATAGTTCACATTCAAGTAGTTGTTAATAACTTTATTTTTTTTTATCACTTATGAATGTCTAC